>Ga0184631_10000092_pt1 | contig 15716 bp, 12 predicted proteins | sample PLM4_90_b1_FD_133160 | JGI IMG/M metagenome (GOLD analysis project Ga0184631, IMG submission 133160) | Groundwater sediment microbial communities from an aquifer in East River, Colorado, USA - PLM4_90_b1 | ecosystem: Environmental > Terrestrial > Soil > Riparian zone | place: USA: East River... | reverse complement strand
CCAGCCTCTGTTTCATGCCGTGAGAATAGCTCTCAATCAACTCATCTTGCCAATGGCTCAAATCAAACAGATCTAGGAGTTCTATAAGACGAGCGTTAAGGGAAGAAGAATGATCCAAGTTATAAAGGCCCGCAATGAAGCGAAGAAACTCAATACCGCTCAGCTTTTCGTACAGAAACGGCCGATCAGGGATAAAACCGATGGATCTCTTGACCTCGGATGGTTTCATGGAGATATCCATCCCGTTTATTAAGATTCTCCCTTTTGTCGGCAGCAACACACCTGCCATCATCTTAATAGTGGTGGTTTTGCCCGCTCCATTAGGCCCCAGAAATCCAAAGATAACCCCTTGCCGGACCTTTAGATTTATCTCATCAACGGCCCTGAGGCCCTTAAATATCTTCGTCAGGCCTATTATCTCTATCATATTCAAAATCAAGCACCTCGAGCTTTAATTTACCTATTAATCCCATAATCTCTACCTGTTTATCAAGGTTACCGCTTATTAACCGGATATGACCCACATCGGCGGGCATCTGATTCAGGGTGGCATCCATTGAGATCCATTCACCCACATAGGCCTCCGTCCAGGCATGATAGAAAAACTTCTTCCGGTTATAGACAAGGCCTATACTCAACCTGGCGGGGATTCCCGATGCCCTGAGCAAGGCAGTTAGGAGAGTTGCATGCTCATTACAGTCCCCCACCCTCGTTCGAAGCACATCCAACGCGCTGGGGACACTTATAACAGGTCTTTTATCCAGATTATGATAAACCCAGTTCATTAATTTCCAGGATGCCGTAACCGGGTCTTTTTCCTTTCCCACGATATCGCGAGCCTTCTCTCGAATCTCATCCGCGTCACTTTCTATATTGAATTCAGATCTTAAAAAGGGAGCCAATCCATCATCCGACTGTTCATAGGGTATTGAATAGGATGACTTTAAAGGCTTCTTCTCCCTACTTATCTCCATGATATCCTTATTAAACCTCTGACGCCCGCCATCCCACGCCGTCCTGTTTATGTTTAAGTTATCAACACTATTCACTTTTAGTTTCAAATAACTTAATCTGCCCGGATCAGGCAACTCCCTATCTACAGGCACGGCCGTCATTTCATAAAAATCTTCCCCTCCTTCACCTTCAATATCCATCGGTGCATTGGCAGCGCTCGATTTTATCATGACCAAACCCATGAATCCTTCCTCCTTAAGAACCGTCCCATTTTCATCGATCCAAAATGTTATGACATTCCCCCACATCTCTGTCTCGATACGGAAGGCATTATAGACAATCTTATTTATTTTTAAAGGCTCCCGGGATACAACTTTTAGAACCACCTCCTGCTGGGCCATAGTGGATGGATCAAAAAAAGGCAGTTTATAAGTATCTCCGATATCTATCTTTAAGGTCTTGAACAAATGTTCAATTCCAGCACCGATCATCGGAGGCTCCGACAGATTGACGCTTTCAGTCTTTTGACGCCTTCCTTCTCCCGTCTTGATCAATAGATGATCCCCTTCAACCTTGCCTGAGATATTATAGGTGATCATCCCTGAGTTCATCTTAAAATAGAAATTTTTTAATATAAATCTATCATCAACGTTAGAGTAGGTAATAGCATATAAGCCCATCCCCATTCCCATGAGATTAAGCTTTAAAAAGATCTCTTCCTGAATATAATAGCCTTGTTCAATTGGTCGGATCAGGTCAATGGAATATCCCACTTTTCTGTCGTTGAGAAATATCTCTTTCCATTCCCTGTGTATTGAATCTACTAGCGCAGCGCTTTCTTCATCATTAATATTTTCCTCTGGTTGGCCTTGAAAGTTTGTCTTTTTAACCAGCAGTCCCATCATAACAATCCATATTGCTATGATAACCGCACCCAACAGGTTGAAAAGATATCTAGCTCTAATTTTTTTTACCATTTCAGAAAAATTCTCCGTATGGCAACATTATTTACTCTCGACCCGAACAGACTATTCAATCATAGTGTCTTTCTAATAAGCTTAAAAACATACCCTGATTTAATGAACTAAAATAAAATATCGTATATAAATAATGAATATTGAACAAGAAATTTCCAATGACCAGGGGTAAATTCACCCTCAATTCGACAATCATAATTCAACATCGGATATTTGATATTTAATAAGGGAATAGCTTTTTTTTCCTCTGATACCAGGATGGAGTCTGCTGAGCCCTTGAAGTCTTTAAAAAATGCGAATAAGGCCAATTATTCAAAGAGGGTATCCGATCTTTTCCAATAATTGACGGGCATTGGATAAAAGAGAGGATAATGAACCGGAAGGCAGACCTGCCCCTTCAACTACTTTGTGAGCAAATTCTCTCGCCATCAAGTCACCCGGAGAATGTGCATCTGAATTCAGGACAAGTCCTGCGCCTGCATTCTTAGCCAGACCTGCCACATGACCATTAGTAAAGCTGTGCCCAGCCCTGGCTGAAATCTCCAGCAGTACTCCATTTTCAACCGCTAGACTTGTATCCTCATCACTGATCAGACCAGGATGGGCGAGTATATCCACCCTAGCTTCAATAGCCGCCTTGTTAGTCCCAGGCGCGACAGGTTCAACTATAGTCTCACCATGGACCAAAACAAGACGGGCCCCTAATTCCCGCGCCCTTGAAACAAAGAAACCTATTGATTTTGGAGGAATGTGAGTGAGTTCCACACCCGGTATTACTTTTACAGGTTGTGATCTGTTTAGATCATCCGCGACTTGAATAATCCTCGGGATAATAAAATCAAGGTTTGAAGCATCGGAATGGTCCGTAATGGCCACTGCGTAATAGCCCAGGAATTCAACCCTTCTTACAAGCTCAGAGGGGATCAACTCACCGTCGCTGAATAGGGAATGTGTATGTAGATCTATCATCCATTATTACTCAACTTATTGAATATAGTATAAAAGCAAAACCTATCCACAATGTGATAGATCTGACAATATTGGCAACAACCTATTATTAATTACAATTACGAGATCTTCACATCTTGTATTTCCCAAAATCCTCTGGATTCAGGTTTTCCAGGATCTCCTGCCATTTCTTACCCTGTTCCGATTTATCCCCAGGCTCTGCCTTCAGGTCTATATGTTTTGATTTTTCTATAACCTCTTCCGCAACAAAGACAGGAGCGTCTACTCTGAGAGAAAGTGCCAAGGCGTCACTAGGCCTGGCATCAATCGTCATGTCTTTACCCTTATGAGAAATATGGATCATGGCATAATATGTGTTGTTTTTCAGATCGCATACTTCAATCTTGGCTACCTTGACATCTACCATTTCCAGTATATTCTTCAGGAGGTCATGGGTCATCGGTCTTGAGAACTCTATTCCTTCCAACTCACTGGCTATAGCCGTAGCCTCAAGCAGACCTATCCATATAGGCAGGGTTTTATCACCGTCGATCTCCTTAAGTATGACAATGGGGCTATTTGTCAGAGGATCGACCGTTAATCCTGATATTATCATGGGTTTTAACATGCTTGCCTCCCTTCAGACCTTTATTGTATTTAAAAACTCTATTGATATTTTTAACCATACTTATATGTTTGTCAACACAACTTTCTTATTACCCTTTAATAAACTCCTATTGTTATGTACGGGATACTATATTTTGCTTAGGTTCATCTAAAATTTTGTGGTATTTTTATCAGATAGGGGCTATATAAAATAGCCATGATAAAGAAAGATGAAGAAATATTATACTATCCTTACGTCCTTGATCATAAACCGGGGTTTTTTCTAGGCTGGCTACTGTACAGACTCTTTAAAAAAGTCAATCTCGATGAAAACATAAAAGAAGCCCTGAAAGAGATGCAGAGAAAAGGGACAGTGGTTTATGCGATAAAGTACCGTGGACTCCTAGATTATCTACTGTATCACTACACTTTTCGAAGAAGACGTCTGCCTTTTCCTAAGATTGCATTTGATCTAAATATATCCATGGTCCTCCCTCTGGGGAGGCTCTTTAAAACCTTACGGTCACAGGTCTCATCCTTTTTCAGGTATGGCAAGATTCCAAGCCCTTATAAGACAGGATTTTACGGTAGGGCCATCAAGCGGAGAACGCCCGCACTTATATCTCTGATTGACCCACAGAGTTTCATCAGGTCCTTTATACATTCGGAGAAGGATCACCTGCAGTTTCTTCTTGAAACTCAGAAGGAGATGGATCGCCCTATATTCATCATCCCACAGTTGATACTCTTTAAGCAGACATCTGAAAAGGATTATTCAAGCTTTTTTAATATACTTTTTGGATTCAAAGATCATGTTGGTCTTGTTGGAAAGATTATACTTTTTTTCAGATATTATCGCAGTACTTTCATTGACTTCGGCCTACCGATGGACCTAAAGGCCTATCTGGACAGCCAGCCACCATCAAGACCTCTCAATGAAATGTCTACTGAAATCAGGGATGATCTCATTGAAAGGATTGACAGCCAGAAAAGAATTATCCTTGGTCCGATTATGAAATCAAGGCAGCAGATCAAAGAGATTGTTCTAAAAGACAAAAAACTCAATGATCTGATAGAAAAATTAGCCTCCGGTAATGTTAAAGAATTGAGGACGAAACGTAAAAAGGCTGGAGAATATTTTGACGAGATAGCCGCGGATTACAGTGACACATATATCTATTTCTTTCGTATTGTCTTGAGATGGCTATGGAAAAGGATCTTTGAAGGGATCGATACCGATCAGACGTGCATCGCCAAGGTAAGAGAGTTTGCAAGGAGAGGCCCTTTAATATTTATTCCTTCTCACAAGAGCCATATCGATTATCTGGCGCTTAATTATGTCCTTTACGAAAACCATATGCATATCCCCAGGATTGCGGCAGGGCAAAACTTGGCCTTCTGGCCAATTGGCCATATATTCAGAAAGGCCGGCGCATTTTTCATCCGCAGGTCTTTCAGAGGCGCAAAACTATATTCAGAAGTCTTTGCCAGGTACATTAAGGCGCTGCTGGAAGAGGGACACCCTATTGAATTCTATATAGAAGGCGGTCGAAGTAGAAATGGAAAGATGACACTTCCCAAGATGGGTTTCCTCTCGATACTACTTCAGGCTTATTATGAAGGTTTCTGCAAGGATCTTATATTCGTCCCCACCTCAATAATCTATGACAGGATTATCGAGGAAAACTCTTACCTTAAAGAGATCAGCGGCGTCAGTAAAGAGAAGGAAGACCTGAAACAGTTCATAGGTGCCAGACGGTTCCTGAAAAGGAGATACGGTAAAATCTATATCCGTTTTAATGAACCCTTTTCCCTGAATGAATACCTTTCAAAAAAGAATCCGGAATTAATGGATATTCATCAGGAACTGGCAATACATATTACTAGTTCTATTAATGAAGTCTCTCTTGTTACTCCTCTTTCTCTTATCAGCACCGCCATTTTGGCCGATCATCGAAAAGGATTCCTTATCTCGGATCTCCAGGAGTCGGTAAATAGCCTTATGAGATTTCTAATAAGGTATGATGTCACTGTCTCCACCACGCTAAATAATCCTTCTAAAGCTGTCCTCGAAACGATCTCCCTTTTAACTAGTTGGAAGGTATTAGATTTTATGGAAGATATCTCTGGAGAGGAAGAGATATTTTATTTCGTGGAAGATGATAAGAAGTTAGAACTTGAATATTATAAGAACAATATTATCCATTTTTTCATCCATCATTCATTTGTTGCCCTTTCGTTTTTAACCGGGACTGAGGAGACAAAGACTTCGGAGTCTATAATCTCAGATTATACTTTTTTAAAAGAACTTTTATGTAAGGAATTTATATTTAACAATGAGGATGATATATATGAAAGAATCAGCTCAATAATCGGATATTTTCTGGATGAAGGCCTCCTGGTTCAGTCTGATATAGATAAAGGATATAAGATTACTAAGCAGGGGTTTGATAAATTACCTGCCTGGGCAGCCCTAACAAAGACCTTTATTGAATCCTACTGGATAAGCGCCAAGGTCATGGGACAGAAAAAAGCCAGAGAAGTGACAGAGGAAAGTCTCTTAAAAAATATTAATTATTTGGGCAAGCGATACCACAAGCTGGGAGTTATAGAACATATAGGGGCAATTTCACGTATTAGTTTTCAAAACGCAGTTGCTTTAATCAATAAAAAAATATTAAAGATTTCTGAATACCCTGAAGAAAATAGTGGTTACGACTTTGAAAGCCTTTCACAACTCAGTAAAAAATTATATGATTTCTCTCATTACGGGCAATAAATAGGCTGATGCCTTATACAAATATCTTAATCTAATAAGGATATTGTTCATCCACCATCAACTTCCTGCCAATCTCTCTTTCTTGTATATTCAAGTATATAAACCAGCACAAGCATTATCCCTGCCAACAAAGAGATCTTTAACAAATTGATCCCGATAAAAAATAAGAGATTTATAATGTATGCTATTATAGAGGATAATATAAAGCGAAACAAAAAAATGTATAAATATTTCATGTTTCCACCATGGCTATTCAGTCCTGTTTTTCAAAGGGATTACTTTGCCAGGCTTGCACTTGTCTTTCCGATGCTCACCTTGAGTAGCATCTTCAGGGCTCCCTTTATGAAAAATCATTTCAACCTTTTTCAACATCATTGAATTTCCGCCCATAGTAAAAGTCGCTCCATTGATATATTCCTCGCGAAGGGTCCAGGTGATTATCTGTTGAGGAATAGTAAGCAGCAACAGGGTAACGCGATACCAATCTTTTTTAATATCCGGTTCTATTGCCTCAATGCGGGCATAGATGGTGGGCTGTTCCTGGTAATGTATAAGAACGATATCTTCAACACGGTTCATGTTTTGCCGCATTTCTGGCAATGCAAGCTCCTTTCATGATCCTTTTGCATACTCAGTATCTGAAATTGAGCGCCGATAAATATACACTGATATTTATAAAGGGGTATAGTTGATATTTAATAGAATCTTTCCTTATAATGACGACAAACATAGTTAGGAGGCGTAGAACATACTTTTTCTATCCAGTTCTTTTCATCGTCTTCACCTTCACCATATACACAGACATTTGACGCTGCGCTGCTCAATATCGCCGGCTCATTATCTCCCTTAACGATATAATATTTGCAGTTCCAGCAGCAGTCTTTGGCCATAATAAAATACCTGCGAAATAATCACTATCCATCCGAAGATGGACGATCTTTAAAGGGTGAAAAGTCTTGCATACAATATACTCTTGTTCTGTTTTTTTTGTGAACCTGGTTTTTTCAAAGGAAATATGGTCAGGATTCATTAATCATTGATATGATCTGTGAAGCCTCAAATCCCCTCAACCAGATAGCACCTGATCGGCAAGAAGCAACACAAAGCCCGCACCCTTTGCATAGGGTCGGTTCGATCTCAGCTTTGCCGATTTTTTCATTAAACCTGGGGGCTGAATATGGACAGACTGACACGCATATCCCACAGCCGGTGCAGAAGTTAGGATTTATTGTGGCAACCGTGCCTGTTACCCGTATTGTCTTGGAGGAAAGCAGGGTTACTGCCCTTGCCGCCGCTGCCTGTGCCTGAACTATGGATTCATCCATGGGTTTCGGTGAGTGCGCGAGCCCACACAGAAATACCCCGTCTGTGGCAAAATCAACAGGCCTTAACTTGACATGTGCCTCCGCGAAAAACCCATCTTCATTCTGAGATAATTTATAAAATTGAGCCAGTGGATTCTCCTTTTCTGTCACAATGGCAGAGGCTAAAATAAGAAGATCCGTTTGTAACTTTATCCGCCGCCTGAGCAAGAAGTCGATGAATGTCACTTCAAGGTCGTTCTGTCCTTTTGTAACATCAATATCCTTATCAAAGTCGTATCGTAAAAAGGATATCCCACAGGAACGGGCTTCACGGTACAGATCTTCCCTCAAGCCGTAAGGGCGCATATCCCTATAGACGATATAGACGTTCATCCTTGGATTGATTTCCTTGAGCCTCATGGCGCTCTTGATGGAAGTGGTACAGCAGATCTTGGAACAATAAGGCCGCTCCGATATACGAGACCCGACGCATTGTATAAAGACTGCGGTATTGAGACCCTTTATTAAAGGGTCATCGTCTATGAATCTCTGCTGCAATTCCAGTCCTGTCACCACACGCTGGTCTTCACCATAAAGGTACTGGTTGGGTTTAAGTTCGGATGCTCCAGAGGCTATTATTGTAACGCCGTGCTCAAGGTCCCTGCTCTCCCCTACCTGTTCAATAGTCGTAGTGAAATTGCCTACAAAGCCGTCCACATGCATGATCCTGGAATTAAGGAAGACATCGATATCTTTGTTGGCCTTTATCTCTTCTATAAGCTCCTTTAAATATCCTCGAACATCTTCTCCCCTCCACGTTTCATGGACACGACACGCATTACCTCCAAGAGATTCTCTCTTTTCAATCAATAGAGTTTTATATCCTTGATCGGCCATATTCTTGGCCGCGGTCATACCAGCAACACCTCCTCCAATGACTAGGGCGGTCTGATTAACTTCCAAGACCGGCTCAGTAAGCGGTTCAAGGAGGGCCACCTTGGCCACTGCCATCCGCACCAGGTCTTTAGCCTTTTCAGTGGCAAATTCGCAATCGTCTTTATGAACCCAAGAGCATTGATTTCTTATATTTGCCATTTCAAATAGATATTTATTGATACCAACATTGATTAAGGTTTCCTGAAAAAGGGGTTCATGTGTCTTGGGAGTGCAGGCAGCAACAACTACCCTATTCAATCCCTGCTCCTTTATCTTCCCTGCAATCTTCTCCTGCGAATCCTGGGAGCAGCTGAACATATTTTGTTCCACATATGCTACACCCGGAAGCTTCCATGCGAACTCGACAACTGCGGGTACGTCTACGACACCCGCGATATTGGTACCGCACCCACACACAAAAACCCCGATCCGGACAGGCGCACCACGTAAATCCTTCTCTTCCGGGATCTCCCTTTTTTTTGTAAGACTCCATCTAGCCTCGGCTAATCTGCTTCCAGCAACGCCGGCGGCGGCGCTCGAATCTATGACCGAAGAAGGAATATCCTTTGGAGCCTGGAATGCACCGCATACATATATTCCTGGTATTGAACTCTTGACAGGATTGAAACTGCCGGTGTAGGCATAGCCATAGTGATTAATCTCGACCCCCAATTTCTTGGCCAACTCAGCCCCTTCTTTGGTCACGCCCAGTCCAACAGACAGCACGACCATATCAAACTCCTCTTCCAGTCTCCTGCCGGAATCATCCACATAGCTGATAAGGTGCCTCTCCGTCTCTTTCACCGGAAGTATATTGGTGACCTTTGATTTAATAAACCGGATACCAAGGTCATCCTTCGCGCGGTTGTAATATCTCTCAAAATCCTTACCATAGGTACGAATATCGATATAGAAAATGGCCGCATCCAGTCGATTTTTACTGTGTTCCTTTGCCAGCATAGCCTCCTTGACGGCGTACGTGCAGCAAACTGCTGAGCAGTATCCCCTGGTGCCCAACTGTTCATTTCTGGAACCGACACATTGAATCCATGCTATCTTATCTGGTTCTTTCCCGTTCGAGGGCTTAACGAGATGACCACTGTATGGGCCGGAAGCGGATAAAATCCTCTCGAATTCAAGGCTGGTGACAATATTGGGATATTTCCTGTACCCATAGGTATCATTGACTCCCGGATCAAACGTCTCTCCACCATGGGACAGGACAACCGATCCCACATTAAGGGTCAATTCCTTTTTCTGGTCTTTGAAATTTATTGCGCCGGTGGGACAGAATTTTTCACAGGCCTTGCATTTCCCCTTTTTAAGGTAGATGCACTGCTCGGGATCAATGGCGTATTTTAATGGGACTGCCTGGTCATATTTCACATATGCTGCTTTGCGGTTAATAAGCCCCATGTTATACTCACTGGAGACCTTTCGAGGACATTTTTCAGCGCAAAGCCCGCATGCGATACATTTCTCCATGTCCACGTATCTCGGATGTTGTGTGACATTGACAAAAAAATTTCCTTCCTCTCCGGAGATGCCCGTGACCTCGGACAGTGTAAGGAGCTCTATATTAATCTGCCGGCCGACCTCGACCAGTTTCGGCGAGATAATTCACATGCCACAGTCATTGGTTGGAAAGGTCTTATCAAGCTGGGACACCATCCCGCCGATAGAGCTCGACCTCTCAATTAGGTAAACATAAAAACCTGAATTCGCCAGATCCAACGATGTCTGCATTCCGGAAATCCCGCCACCTACAACCATTACTGAGCCGATCTTCTGCTTCGGCATTTTCTACACCTCACTTAAGTAAGATCTGATAACACTAATATCGATTTTATTCATATTGATTCCCAATTTCTCATGATCTATGCCCATCGAAAGACCGAGGAGTTGAGGGTACAGAATAGACGCTATACTCACCCTCCCTCCGTTGCTGGATAGAATCATTTCCTGCACCATGTCAAACTGGATCTGGCAATATGGACAAGCCGTGCATAGATAGTTGGCCCCCGCCTCCATTCCATGATCCAGCTTCTTTTTCATTAACGAGATGGACAGATCGTCATTTATTCCCATTGCGTGTGAACCGCAGCATTCCAGTTTCCTATTCCAGTCTATGCTAATTGCTCCGGTCACCTCAACCAGTTCATCAAAAATGGTCGGAGCGACAGGATCATCAAATTGTGTAATTTTGCTGGGCCTTAAGGCGTGACATCCATAGTGGGTGGCAATCTTCAACTCTTTGTAAGGCCTGGATATCCTGGATGCCAGGATCTTCAATCCGACATCATGATAGAGCACTGAAAGGAGATGTTTGATCTCTATTCTTCCCTCATAAATAAGGCCTTCCTTCATGAGTTGATCTCTTATTTCATCCTGAAGATCGCCGTTATCCTTCATGAAGTTTTCAGCCTTTTTAAGGCTGCCGAAACAGCATTTACACATTACCACAAGCTTTAGGCCCAGCCTCTCGGCTAGGGCAAGATTCCTGACAGAAGACAAAAGAAATCCCTTTTGGTCACTGTTGCGCATAGGATATCCGCAACAGTTAAACTGCCGCTCATCAACCAGATCAACATCCAGCTCCTTTAATACCGTCCTGACGGCCATTTCATACTGGCTTACCCTGGCCGGTATCTGACAGCCTATAAACAGGGTGTATTTCATAGTCACATCTTCACCTTTTAATAACCCATTGATCTCTTATTTAGATTCCTTACCGCCATGTTTTTAAGATCATAAAGGATATCGGCGACCTTAACCTTCTGTGGGCAATACTCCTGGCATTGATAACATGTCACACAATCCCAAAGCATGTTAGGCCCTGACGCCATTTCATCAAGACCCAGGCCAAGACAGCACATAATCTGATGAGGCAATAATCCCAGGACCTCCTGGGGATTTTCATAATTATCCACTACCGGACAAACGTTTGTGCAATTCTGGCATCCGAAACAATAGGCAAAGGTACTGTCTATAATTTTGAAACCGGAATTATCATTCCCATCAGTGACCGGAAGCGAGATCGATTTTTTAATATCCATCAATGAATCGAATCGGCCCGCCAAGGCCCTCCGCGTATTCCTAAGGGGCAGAAAATAGTCCGCTCCAGAAAACGCCTTCTTGTTTAGACCCCTGACCAGAGAGAACGGTGATAATATTAAAGGCTCCGGCACCCCCTTTTGAATAATACCCTCCCTTACACTTAACCATAGCTCTTTCAGATTTATCCCTACTGGGCATACTACCGTGCACCGATCACAATTTGTACATAGATAAACGCCCTCCTGTATGGTTATGAAGATCTGTTCATTGAAGTCTTTTATATTTGAATAGCTTTTTAGAAATGTCATCTTTTCTGAAGGAAGGATATATGGGTTGCCCCTGGATTCATAGCCCATCATGGCTGAACAAAAACGGCTGCAGGTACCGCAATGCACACAAGCATCCAGTTCCATGACTTGCCTGGTCATTATATTTGCAGGATAGGAAGTCATCCTGTCCATAACGGAATTGGTAAGTAGGCTGATGGGAGTGGAAATAATATGGAACATCTTGCTGAATGGAAGAAGTGCGAGACCCAGAAAGCAGGCCAGAAAATGAATATAGTACATGAGACCGATAATCCCCACTCGATCGAGGAAGAGGGCCGCAGGATCCATGATTTTGGCACTCGCGTAACCTGTGAAGGCCCATTTCGGCGAGGAATGGCACCCCATACAATTCATTTCATGCTTTTCCATTCCTTGTTCCAAGATATCCTGTTCAAAAGGTCCTGACACGTTTGGGGATACCATGCCGAATTCCTTGACCCACAGGCTTTCAAGCGCCCTTATATCCTCTTCATCATCCAAATCGGAGTAGTCTTCCACCATCCTCGTAAAAACCGAATAAGACGTAATCTTCATACCTTCAAGCAGGATCCCTGAGACAATGATCGCTGCAACAATAAAGATCGCATAGCGATCCATCGCATTGGACCTGAAGCGCGGAATCTTCAGAATAAAACGGCGGAATATGGCTATTCCGATACCAATAATTACGATTATCCCGAATAGGTCTCTCAGAAAAAAGAACGGATTAAGAGTAGAATAGTAGTCTCTAAAAATAGATGCAGTGATGATTTCACCAAGCGCATGCATCAGGAGCAACAGCATAAACCCGCCGTATATCAGCATATGCATCAACCAGCGGGTGAAATCCTCTTTCAGTATCCTCCTCTGCAGGATTACGTCAAGGATGAGGGTATTTATAAGCGTGATGATCTTTTTGCTGAAGATGGTTCTAATAAAACCTTTGACAAACGCAAGAAGTCTGTGGGATGGGGTGATATCTTTGGGCGAAGTACCGATCGTTCTGATAAACCAGGTAGAGACCTTGTAAATCAAACCTATTATAAAAACGGCAAGTGCAAAATACAAAAGCACCCTGAAGATCATATAACGCCCCCGTTCATTGATAGATTAAAAAACGATTTGTCAACTTTCTAATAATGATAATATAAAAAGCCTTCTCAAAGATCACCTATATTAGATTTTTTATATATTTTTCATTGTCGATTTGTCAAAATATATATTCAAAAAATACCGAACTATCGATAATATCCAATGCCCCAATCTCTTCTGAACCTATTTTCTATTTTAGAGATTAGATCCTTGAGGGCCGGGAATCGATTCAACCCCAGATGGATCTTTTAACAGAGATATTCATAACCGGATATGCTCCTTCAAGTCAAGCCCAAAGGATCTGGTCTTATATGTCAAAAAAATATTCTCATATAAAAATGACCTGGGGCTTGACATAAAAATGACCTGGGGCTTGACAATTTCAAGAATGTGTATATATTTTATCAGTTTTTATACAAACCATATAATATCAAGTTGTTATCCTCTAACTACTACACGACATTATAGAGTTTCATATATCGATAAGATATTCTATCTTAAAATTTATTTAACAGGAGGTTTAAAATCATGAAAATAAGGCCGTTAAACGACAGGGTACTAATTTTAAGGATCGATGAGGAAAAAAAGACCTCAGGGGGCATTATTATCCCCGATACGGCAAAAGAAAAGCCGCAGGAGGGCAAGGTTATTGCCGTGGGGGCAGGCAAAATAAATGAAAAAGGAGAACGCGTGCCATTGGATGTGAAGAAGAATGATCGCGTGCTTTTCGGAAAATATTCAGGCAACGAGATTAAATTGGATGGTGTAGAACATTTAATAATGCGCGAGGATGATATCCTTGCCGTTCTAGAATAATTTATGAGTCAGGAGGTAATGATATATGTCAAGCAAAGAGATAAAATATAGTTCGGATGCCAGAGAAAAAATAATGGCAGGCGTAAATGCTTTGGCCAACGCCGTCAAGATAACACTCGGACCAAAGGGTCGTAATGTGCTTATCGAGAAATCATGGGGTTCACCAAAGACCACAAAGGACGGTGTAACCGTTGCCAAAGAGATTGAATTGGAAGATAAATTTGAGAATATGGGCGCACAGATGGTTAAAGAGGTCGCTTCCAAGACCTCCGATGTAGCCGGTGACGGTACAACCACAGCCACTATCCTTGCCCAGGCAATCTATCGTGAGGGTTCCAAGTTGCTGGCATCAGGAGCCAACCCCATGGCCATCAAGCGGGGGATTGATAAGGCTGTTGAGATTGTTGTCGATGAATTGAAAAAGCTTTCAAAACCAACAAAGGAAAAAATAGAGATTGCACAGGTCGGAACCATTTCCGCCAATAACGACAGCGCTATCGGAAATGTCATCGCAGAAGCCATGGAAAAGGTGGGCAAGGAGGGTGTTATAACAGTAGAGGAAGCAAAAAGCATGGAAACGACCCTGGAGATTGTTGAAGGAATGCAGTTTGACCGAGGTTATCTCAGCCCATATTTCGTAACCAATCCTGAAAAGATGGAGACCAATTTCGAGGAACCGTATATCCTTTTACATGAGAAAAAGATCAGTATCATGAAGGATCTGGTCCCAATCCTGGAACAGGTGGCAAAGATGGGGAGACCACTGGTAATTATTGCCGAAGATGTCGAAAGTGAAGCCCTTGCAACTCTTGTAGTGAATAAGTTGCGTGGAACCATCAAATGTGCAGCGGTGAAGGCTCCCGGCTTTGGGGACAGGCGAAAGGCCATGCTTGAAGATATAGCGATCCTGACAGGAGGACAGGTTATAACTGAAGATCTTGGAATAAAGCTTGAAAACATGACCCTTAAGGACCTTGGCACCGCTAAGCGAATCAACATCGATAAGGACAATACTATTATTGTGGACGGAGGCGGTAGTCGAAAGGCACTGGAAGGCCGTGTAAAACAGATTCGGACCCAGATAGATGACACAACAAGCGATTATGACCGGGAAAAACTACAGGAACGACTGGCGAAATTGATAGGCGGAGTGGCTGTAATAAATGTGGGTGCCGCTACTGAGACTGAAATGAAAGAGAAAAAGGACAGGGTCGAGGATGCCCTTAATGCTACCCGAGCGGCGGTCGAAGAAGGGATCGTGCCAGGTGGAGGCGTTGCCCTTATCCGCGCCATGAAGGCCCTTGAAAAGGTTAAACTTTCGGGAGAAGAACAACTTGGAATAAATCTGGTTAAGCGCGCCCTTGAAGAGCCTGTCAGACAGATTGCCAATAATGCGGGTTTTGAGGGTTCTGTCGTGGTGCAAGAAGTAATAAACGGTAAAGACGCCTATGGATTTAACGCGGAAACAGGCAAATATGAGGATCTAATAAAATCTGGTGTCATAGATCCAACAAAGGTGACCCGTTTTGCCCTTCAGAATGCCGCGTCGGTTGCGGGACTTCTCATGACTACTGAGGCCATGGTGGCAGAAAAACCCGAGAAGAAGAAACCTGCGATGCCGGCTATGCCGCAGGAAGACATGTATTAAGATTTTCAGATAGATATTGAACCGGGCAGGGTCATCACCCTGTCCTATCTAATAAAAAAAGGGACCATCATGTGGATGGCCCCTTTTTTATCTTTAACAGCTCTTGGTATCTTGTTCTTATCCCTTTGGTACTTTGCTCAGCGGGATGCCAAGCGCGTCAGCAACACCCTTGCCGTAGGCCGGATCGGCCTTCAGACAGTTCCCGATGTGGCGGATCTTGATCATCTCCGGCGCATCGCCCATATCGCGGGCGGTGTTTTCGAAGAGCACCTTCTGCTGGGCTGGGCTCAT
>Ga0184631_10000091_pt1 | contig 15840 bp, 10 predicted proteins | sample PLM4_90_b1_FD_133160 | JGI IMG/M metagenome (GOLD analysis project Ga0184631, IMG submission 133160) | Groundwater sediment microbial communities from an aquifer in East River, Colorado, USA - PLM4_90_b1 | ecosystem: Environmental > Terrestrial > Soil > Riparian zone | place: USA: East River... | reverse complement strand
TGCACAGCACGGGGTATTCTGGTAAATTTGCATAAAAAGAGGATAAGGAAGATAAAATCTTCCCCATATCCTTTTATACCTATGATGTACACTTGCTTTTTATTATCTCCAGATCCTTTTTTGTTGAGTTATTACACCTCATATTGTTAGTCCCAGCAGCAAGAGATATGCCTAGTGGTCAATTTATTAAAATATAATAACGAATCATCTGAAAGTCAGGCGATGTGAGGAAATTTAAGTTCCGACTCTTCCCGTTTTTTTGAAATGTACATATCCACTTTAATTTTTTTAAGGCCGTCTTTGTGTTTAATTGTGCCCTTGATCTCGACTTCTTCTCTGATAAGGGACATTAATTGTCTTCCTCTCTCATCGTTCTCAATATGGTAAACATCCTCGTCAAAAGTAGAAACTGCAATGTCGATAATATTGCCTTTTTCATCCCAGTCGGTAGGAATTACTATCCCTTGAATCATTATCACTTCATATTCCGAAACAGGGCTTGCCATATTTTTTTTATGTTTTTTGATTGTCATGGAGATACAATCCTAAAACAAAAGAATCACTTTTCCCCCTCACCCAAAAAGGTAATAACTAGAATGAAATTATAGCAAGGCATATGCCAAAAGTATAACTTATTGATATTTATATATAATATAAAAAATCAATAAAGACCGGAATTTTATCATTAAAAATAGTGAGAATTAATCTCCTTAACTAAGGCCGAAATCGGATATGATAGATGTCTTAAGCCTTTGGAAATAAAATAAAAATTAAAAAGCTAGAACTTGAAATTCCGATAATTGTGATAACGGAATTTAAGGTTCTGATACACGAGGACGGTGCTGAGGTGATTTGAATTCTTCTTTTCGAATACCATATCTGGTCAATAATTTATGTAGCTGGCGTGTTGTAATACCAGCATCATCTGCCGATTCATTAATTTTCCCTCTGTTTTTAGCCATGAGGCCTTTTAGATAATTTCTCTCGATATTCTCTATAGCTTTATGTCGGACCTCGGCCAGTGTATTGGAATCGGATAAAGGTATGCTTGATATCTGAACTTGAGATTCTAAAAGCTCACTCGGAAAGCTTTCGGATTGGAGTACCGGAGAAGTTTCTAGTATATATGCCCTTTCAAGCAGGTTCTCCAGTTCACGGATATTTCCAGGCCATGGATAATTCTGAAAGGCGTCCATGACCAGTGGACTGACGTCTTTAATATCCTTCATATTAATCCTATTCATCTTTTTTAGGAATATTTTCGTCAGATGAGGAATATCTTCAAGCCTCTCTCTCAGAGGGGGAATTTCAATGGGAAACACGTTTAACCTATAGTACAGGTCTTTTCTGAATTGTCCATCATAACACATCTTCTTCAGGTCCATATTAGTTGCGCCGATGACTCTGACATCAGCCTTAATAGTCACTTCTCCGCCTACTCGTTGGAAAGTCCCATCTTGGAGAACCTGTAAGAGCTTGATTTGCGCGGCAGGAGTAATTGTGCCTATTTCATCTAAAAAAATAGTTCCTTCATTTGCGATCTCAAACTTTCCAAGTTTTCTTCGAACAGCTCCTGTGAAGGATCCTTTCTCATGCCCAAAAAGTTCGCTTTCCAGCAAAGTATCTGGTATGGCACCGCAATGGACACTGATAAACTGGGCATCCCTGCGATTGCTATGGCTATGAATAAGGTTAGCCAGCACTCCTTTGCCCGTGCCTGTCTCCCCGGTAAGCATCACAGTGCTTATAGTTGGCGCTACGGAGCGTAATTTATCAAAAACGATTTTCATCTTGGGATTTTTTGTCTTAATAATTTCTTGAGAATCTTTTTCCCAGAACTGACCTCGCAGATAATCGAGCTCGGATTGAACAATAATCGATTCATGGATGCTCTCTATTACATATTTTACTTCATCTTGTTTAACAGGATAGATGAGATAATCGCTGGCTCCTTCTTTTACTGCATTTACAGCTTCTCTGGTCTTATCCTGTGATGACATAACAATAATTTCCAGGGTTGGGTATAGGTGCCATAATGTCTGCATAGCTGCCTTATACCCATTTTCTTCAACCGATTCTTTAAGTTTCTCTATATCAATAAAAATAAAATCATAGCGCCTTTTTTGAAGTTTTTCGAGTGCATCTTGTTTACCCGTAGCCTCATCGACATAGGATTCAGAGGGATAGCATGAGCGAATTACCCGGAAAACCTCGTTATTATCCGATACAACAAGAATGGACCACATTCTTACCTCAAAAAGTCTATCGTTTTATCCAGAGATTGTTTTCTAAGAACCAAACCTGTCTGGACAAGTATATAAATAATATTAGCTCGACTCAAGTTCAATAGTGGATGTTTTTAACACAAAAGCACAGGAATTGGAAAACTATTTTCTAATCTGAAAAGAGCTATTTTTTATGAGTGGCCTATAGTGATTTATAGGAAATATAGGTCCATGAACGTAAGAAATTTTAAATATTTTCAAGATAAAAAGATGGATTGACGAGGGGAAGTCGTTTATTGTTAATATGAGGATTTTTTTACCACATGATCCAGCCTATTAAAATGATTAGGGAGATAAGGGTAATAAGAACACCCACTCTCGCATGCTCTCTGAAACCGATTATGATCCCGTAATTCCGGGCCTGCTCAATAACAATCAGGTTAGCTATACTGCCGATAACTATAAGATTGCCGGCGAATGTACTGGACACTGCAAGGGTATACCATTGAACCGGATTTCCCTGTTCCAGAAAACGTATCAGGAGCATGGTAGCGGGGACGTTACTGACTACATTGCTCATAAGCGTCGAAATGCCCGTCAGGATATACAGGTTCCGTAGATCAATACCCCTTTGATTCAGTGTCGTTATAATTGCATCTGGGATATTTTCAATAGTTATTCCCTGGATAACTATAAAGAGGGCGCAGAAAAGGGTAATCAGATGCCAGTCGACCAAATGCATTATGTGTCTTGATTTCATCTTACGGCTGCATAGCAGTATTCCTGCTATACCAATGGCAGATATTTCTCTTGGGATATCGGTAAAAAAGAGAGTTATCAGAATGACTACAGCCGCAAGCCCCTTTGTGCTTTGCCAAAGATTAAAGGCAGGCCAGTCTTGGTTTGCTTCTGTTAATATATTATGCCTATTAACAGTAAAATTTTTCCGGTAAATAAAATATATGACCATATATCCGGCGGCCAATGCTAAGAAGGATGGCGGTATACACCATGCAAGAAAAGCCCCGAAATGCAGTTTTCCTGTCTGCCCGATCAGCATGTTCTGTGGATTTCCAATGATTGTTGCTGCAGAACCGATATTGCTGGACACGGCAAGACCGATTAGAAATGGTAAGGGATTTAAACTGGATCTGAGCAAGACCGTACAGAGGACGGGGGTAAAGGCAAGGCATATAATATCATTGGCGAGGACGGCCGAAAAAAGGGCGCTTATAGCCATCATCATGGCGAGGAAAAGCCTTGGCCGTTCAAGAAATACAGTTACCTTCAAAGCGACCCAGGTGTAAAAGCCGCTCAGTCTGAGTTGGGCTGAGATGATCATAAGGGCATATAAAAGCAGGATAGTGGGGAAATCGATAGCATCCACTGCCTTGGAAAGGGAAATCGGGCCGAAGAGCATCATGGCTATAGCGCCTAAAAGGGCGATGCCGGTTCGATCCAGGGTCAGGGCAGGTATCCTTCCTAAGGCGACGCCAATATATGTCAGCAGAAAGATAAAAAGCGTGAGCATATGATTCTTAAAAAGATCCCTTCATGACGGAGCCCTGTAATAGACCTTAAATAATAGATAGGATCCTCATTTTTCATCCGTCTTTAATATAGATAGCAGGAAATTGATGTAGGGCCAAAACCAACTTTATGAAAGGACTTTTTAAGGTAATCATTATCCCGTTTCATAGAAAGGCTCTGCTGGATTAAAGTCCTGATCTGCTGAAAAAATCTATATCACATCCGAAAAACTGTTACAATTCGTTTCATATACAATATCTCCTTACTGCGAGAGGGAATATGATCATGGACAGGGAGTCCTAGGCAACAGATTCTTTGTAAGGTATTCAATGAGGCTTTCAATAACGTGTTGTAAGATGAGATAGTTTTAATACTGAAAAATTGGGGCAAGGTTCGCTTTTAGAGCTTTTTTTCCACAATCGATCCATAGAGATCAATATAGGCCTTTGCAGAATTATCCCAGGAAAAATCAGCGCTCATGCCGTTGGCCATGAGTTTTTTCCAAACCTTTTTATCCTTGAAAATGCCTATAGCCCGCTTTATTTCGTTTAACAATGTTTCAGCCTCATAAGGGCCGAACTTGAATCCGTTCCCTTTGCCTGTTTTTTCGTCAAAGGGCTCAATAGTGTCATTCAAACCGCCTGTTGCCCGAACAACTGGAATTGTCCCGTATTTTAAGGCGTACATCTGGGTGAGTCCGCAGGGTTCATACCTGGACGGGATAAGGAGGAGATCAGTCCCAGCCATGATACGATGAGCCAAAGGCTCATTAAATCCTATATATATACCCATTCTATGTCGATGGCGTTCTGCAGCTTCCCTTATGGTATTCTGAATGACCTCATCACCTGAACCTAGGACGACCAGGGCTACATCCAAATCTATTATATCATCCAGAGTTTTCACCAGGATATCGAGACCCTTCTGGTCATCCAAGCGGGAGATAAGACCAAGCAGTGGCTGTCCTTTCAAAGAAAGGTCAAGATCCATCTCTTTTATCAGAGCTTCCTTGCATCTGATCTTTCCGGAGATCAACTTTTTTGAATAATAGGACTCTAGGTAATTGTCCTTGGCAGGGTCCCATTCATTATAATCGACCCCGTTAAGGATTCCGTAAAGAAACCTGCTGCGCCCCTTGAGAATGCCCTCCATACCCATACCGTATTCCGGAGTCTGGATTTCCCTGGCATAGGTGGGGCTTACTGTAGTGATTACGTCGGAATAGACAATGGCTGCCTTAAGAAGGCTGATCTTACCCCAGTACTCGACACCTTCGGGATGGAAAAAGACCGTTTCAGAAAGTCCTGTTATTGGGAGCTTTTCCCTGGGAAATATCCCCTGGTATCCCATGTTATGGATTGTGAAAAGGGATGCAGTCCCCGAAAGGATTCCGGATGTCCTGTATGGACCCTTTAAAAGGGCTGGGACGATGCCTGTCTGCCAGTCATTACAGTGTACAATATCGGGAACGAAACCGAGATCTTGAGATAGCCTTAAGGCCGCATGAGCAAAGAAGCTGAAACGTTCCATGTTATCATAATAATCCCCTCTTGAATTCCCGTATAGATAGGGCCTGTCATACATGTCTTCCCGTTCCACGAGATAAACGGGGATATCCGCACCCAGAAGGGTCTCAAATATGTTGGCCTTCAGGATACTTTCTCCGAAAGGGATTTCAATGTCTTTAATAAGCATGTGATTTTCATAAGCCCCTTCTTTGATGGTGCGATAAAAGGGCATGACCAGCCTGACATCGACACCTGCTCGTTTTAAGGCTATGGGTAGAGAGCCTGCCACATCAGCAAGGCCGCCTGTCTTTGCGAATGGCATAACCTCGGATGAAAGAAATAATACCTTTAGATTTTCAGCCATGATTCCTCGCTTTCAAACATGATTGACGCGTATTTGCTAATAATCCCATTTCCAGTTGACACCCACTCCTGTGGATGCGTTTTCACCTATTTCGGTATCAATACTTATGTTTGGAGTAACTTCCCATGTTACGGAGGCCTTGTTGCTTTCCGCCCCCAGACCCTTTTCCACCTCTATGTAAAGACTGTCGCTGAGATATTTTCCGACACTGACAGTGGCTCCATTGACACTCTCCCCTGACTGTTTTAATTCCAATTGATCAACGCCAAGGATTTTTCTGGTTCTCCCTACAATATCATAACTGCTTTTGCCCAACATACTGTTTAATGCATTGCCGAGTTCAATGGCCTGCAAAGGTGAGATCTGAGATACCTCGCGCCCGAAAAGCAACTGAGAAAGTATCTCATCCGAAGGCAGCGTGGGTTCTGACGTCAGGGTTATTTCCGGTTTCCGGATATCGCCGGTGAGATTGATAATAGCGGTAATCTCGCTGGTCTCAGCCTCGCCTGTAACATCAAGGTATGGCGACAGGGGATATTGACCGTCAAGATCAATGAGACCTTTAGTCAGTGTGAAACGCTTTCCAAAAAAGTTATAGCTTCCACGCAGCACTGAAAGCCTGCCTGTTATAACCGGTTCGACGGTAGTTCCCTTTATGATAAGATTACCTTTCCACTCCGAATTAAGGCCTCTGCCGATCAAATAGACCTGCCCTTCGCTTTCGACGGAAAGGTCCAGTTTCATAACGGATTTTTTTGCCGATCTTTTTTGTGCCTGTTCCTGTTCAGGACCATTGATCTCCGTAACCTCCAGGTCTGTGATTTCCGCTGGAAGCCGCTCCGGTATCCTGAAATCGCCCTTTTCAACAGAGAGCTTGCCTTTAAGGGTGTGATCTTTAATAGTCCCTGAAAGAGAAGGCGTTCCCCAGACAGTTAAACTAGAGGTGTCACTCCTTATGAAAGTCATATGTTTCATGTTTAATGAAATTTCATATGGAAAATCTTTTGAGGGAGCAAAGTCAAGCCATCCCTTTCCGGAAATAGTGCCCCCCGTGCCGTCCTCTCCAGTGATCTGGTCCAAAATAAACCTGGATGAATCAGATGTAATATCCGCCTTAATATTTTTGATATAAGTCCCTGTGCTGATATTTTCATAACTCCCATTTTCAAGGCCGGCATGGCCGGTAATTTTTGGAGATTTTATTGTTCCGCTAAAATCAAAATCTATATTAAGGCTTCCCATTATGAGTTGATCATAAAACCCTGCCAATGAAACGATGTTTTCCAGATTGATTTGTCCTGACAGACGTCCTTTTAAATCTCCATTTTCCGGGAAGGTCCATGAAAAAGGAGAGAGAGAAAGTGCCAGGGGGATATCCATTTCCAGTTTAAAGGGATTACCTGTCAGACTGTCCAGGGAAAGATCTGTCTGCAGTCTATCGGATTTTAGCTCTGACAGCAGGGTAAGTCTGAAGGGAGGCAGCTTTGCATACTGGGGATCACGCAATCTCAGATTATTCAAAATGAATTGAGCCCTTGCCTCAGGCAGTTTCAGTGTGCCTGACAGAATGATACTGCCTGTTGCATTACCCTCCAGTTCCGTAATGCCGGCCAACTGGAGGAGGGAGACAGGGATTTCATTAAGATTCAAGTTGAGATGCAAGTCATTATCTGAGAACTTGCCTGAAGCATCCAGAGTTCCTCCGGCAAGGTTCAATTCCATGGATTCTAGTTCTATAACCTTTTCAGATCGTGTAACTTTAAAAGGCCTTATTAAATTAACCGGGATTACCCCATATTCCCCGTGCAGCAAGTTAACTGCTAGAGACTGTTCAAGGGAAGAGAAAGATAAATCTCCCGCAGTTTCAATTTGAATATCATAGCCGGCGCGGCCTGTCCCTTTTATCGTGAAAGCAAGATCCTGTGGATTGCCCGTTGCATTGAGATCAATTGTTTTTAAAAAGAGATTTTTATTTTCAAAGCCCAGCAGCGAACCGGCCAACGTTATTTCAGGCGACTGCAAATCCCCGGATAACTTCATCTTGATATCAAGACTATCAACGCTTCCGAACATGCCGGAAATGTCCTTTGCCTGAAGATTCAAGTTGATGAGGTTCTTTCCCTTTACAGGGTTTAATCTCATATTAAAACCTGCCGCGCCCTGGATCTCCTTGCCGAAGAGAGAGGTAGGAACGGAAAGATCTTTGCACTCCCCGTGAATTTCACCTTCGGCCAGAGCATTACCCATGTCATAGGATAAATCCCCATTTAAATTCAAGCCTGCTCCTTCGAATAAGATATTTTTCAGCGCAAGGATCTTATTGTCCAGCTTAAATGCGGAATGCCCCTTTAGATTATATCCAGGTTGATAAACCAGAACAGAGACCTGTCCTTCATTTTTTAAAGGTCCTCCTGTAAGGACAATTGATGCGGACATGTCCTGAACCCTTGCCTGTCCAAAGGTAAGATTTTTAGCCCTGGCTTCAGCCTTCAATTTTAACATATCAATCAAACCGTCTATGGATGCCTCAATCTTTGCCGATCCTCCGATATCCCTTTTAAGAAGAGATGAAAATCCTGCAAGATTGTCTGTTTCAAGATTCAGGAGGCTATGTATCAATTTTTCATTCAAATCATATGACCCTGAACCTGTCAGAACGGCCTTATCGGAATCGATTCTGATGTTTGAAAATTTTAAAACCTTTGCCTCTGATACCTCCAGATCCCCAGAGTATTTGATTTCAGGGGCGATGATATTTATAAGGGAGTCATCAGAATTGCCATTTGCGCTAAGTCTTCCGCTGATATGTGAATTAAAATAATTTTTTGAGATCGCAGCCCTTAGTCCAGCCTGTATCCCGATGCCTGGCGGGAGCTTCATCTTCAATAAAGAGGAATATTTTTCCAGCGACTTTGCGCTTATAAGGGCATCAAATGATCCGTTATTTTTTTCTTTATTATAAACACCGGAAATTTTAGCTGATAGGACATCCCCGGTTAACTGGAGATTTTTTATTTTGATCAGCCCCTTATCAGGACCTGTCATATCCAGATCCCAGGCAATCTGTTTTTCCGGGAGGCTGTCTGAAAGGGTGGGTATATAAAGATCCGATATACTGCCTTTCCCTGCTACATGCAGGACAGGTGGGGATGAACTGTCTTCAGTGAGAAACTCAACAATGGCCTTTGCCCTGAACTCATTGCTTCGCATCATGTCCGTTTTGAGATTTCCGATGGTAAGCCCCAGGTTTAGCACAGGTGATGAGATCAACCCCTTAAAGTCTCCATCCAGGGCCAGTCTGCCGGAGCATTTATTATCTATTAATTGCCCAAGTGGAGATATGTCTTTCAAATTAACGGCAAGACTGCCCTCAGAGGTCATATCCTTCATGTCCAGCATGCCCTTGAGTTCAATGGAGGCATTTTCTGACTCTAAGGCGGCAAGGTCCAGGACAAGATCATATTTTCCTTTCAGGTGTGACTTGATCTTAAAGGCTGTTTGCGGTTCAGATAATTCAGTCAAGACCCTTGGAAACAGGCCGGAGTGGAAGAGGGCGGTTCCCTCAAGATTCATGTAAAGATCTTCAAGCGACTGCAGTCCCATTGCTGCATCAATATCGACCAGTTGATCGGCCTTGACAGATAATTTCCCATTCCAATTTTTTAAAGGGCCTTCGCCAATCAGGGTAAGGAAAAGAGGAGTCCTGATTCCCATAATAGCCCCCAGCAGACCTTTCTCAGGCTCATCAATCCCGGCATCAATGATCAGATATGGGTCGGCTCCCCTAAGTTCCGCTTTCACAAAGGCCGATCCTTTGGTCCCGTCAGTCCTATCCACATTCAAGGACAGGCTGCTTTTAACTCCGGTCTCTTTTTCGGTTATCCCTGCCTCGATCCTGAAGCTTGCGGGTTTTCCAAGGATGTCTTTGCCCAATGACATGCTTATGATATTTAGCCGCTCCAATCCTATATGATAGATTATAGTCGGCCATGAAAAAGGGCGTTTTGATTTTAGAATATCTGATTTTTTCCTGTGGGGGAGGTGATCCAGAGTGACTGAATCAGCTCTTAATTCTCTAATAAGAAGGCGTCCCTTGAAGAGGTAAAGGGGAGAAAATCGAAAGGTAAGATTTCGAATATCGAGCCATATCCCGGATTTATCATGAAAGGTCAGATAATCTATTTTAATATCATAGGGGACGATGCCGGTAAGTCCCGCTGCCTCAATCTTTGTATCGTATTTTTCATTCAAAAAGAAACTGGCGAACCTGATCAACCTATCCTTTCCATATTCTGTTTGCGCGAATATAAAAATAGAGCATAGTATCAGAATGAATATCAGGACAATTGTTGCCGACCATTTTATGGCTGTTATTATGATTCTTAGCATATGATTATACGTTCTACGATAAAAGTAAATTTTCCCTTAATGTGAAACATAACCGGAATACATTGGAATTGTATACCTTTGACCATAGGCCTTAAGCACTGCGCCTGAGGCTTTAAAATGCCTGTCCAAGGCTAATATATATCTGGTACGAAGCATCAAGGCCTTGCCTTTTGTTTAAGGGAATACCCACATCAAGACGCAGAGGTCCCACAGGGGTATAGTATCTTAATCCAATGCCTGTTCCCCAGCGAAGCGGATCTTCGGATGAAAATAATTTATCGGTAAAGGCGCTTCCCCCGTCAAGAAAAGCTGCAAGGCCGAAACGCTCAGTGACTTTAAGGCGTAATTCCATTGAACCCTCAATAAGGGATTTCCCTCCCACAGGAGCGCCGTCCAATAGAGGACCTACAGACTGATAGGAATAACCGCGAATCGAGCCGCCTCCTCCTGCATAGAGGCGTTCATCAGCGGGGATTTCATCCCTTCCTGCGCCTTTAATAAAGCCGACCTTAATATCCGTGGCAATAATAATAAAAGGTTTTTGAGAAATGGTATTATAGCGTTTATAACTTGCAAGGACTTTGCCGAAGGTTATCCGTAAACCTGTAAGCTCGTGGAATGGTGTGAGTTCCAAAGAAAGACGATGTCCATGGACAGGATCGAGCAGATCATTGCTTGTGTCCAGGTTGCAATAAAGCGGAAGAGAGATCATATTAAACCTTTCGATACTCTCCAATTGTTCGATTTTTGATGATTTTAGTGTAAGACCTGCTCCAACGCGCAGTTTTTTTGTCAAATCGCGATCAATAAAGCCCGAATTGACTAGACTCTTACTCTCGTAGGCATCCGTATGATTTTGACCCATCCGTAAAGAAAAGCGAAGGGTTTGATCTTTTTTTATAAAATTCTGCTTGCGAAAAGTGCTCTCAGCAACCATGGTATAATTGGATAATTCGAAATATGTCGTCAGTTTTTCACCTTGATGAAATAAATTACGGTTTTCCCATGATATCTTGGCTCCGGGGCCTTCATTCGTTATGTAGTTTACGCCGGCGCTGACGGATTTGTGTTTTCGTTCCGTGACTTCAATTGTTATGGTTATTCTTGATGCGTCATCAAGGTCCTTTCCCTCTGTAATGCGGACGGAGGAGAAAAGCCCGAGCCCTGAAATATTCTTCCTGGCCTCGTCTATCAGGTCTCCGTTAAAAGAATCCCCGTCTTTCCAGGGTATCTTTCCTGCGACATAGGTTTCATCGATGCTTACAAGCCCGGAGATAGTCGTATGGCCGAACAGGGCCATGTGACCGGTTTCAATCTGGAAATACACCGATACAGATTGATCCTTATGATCAACCACAACATCTCTATCTGTTACCTTTACAAAAGGAAATCCCTTTCTCCTTATGAAACGAATCAGCCCTTCCTGGGCATCAAGCACCTCGCCGGAAGTAAAGGGTTTGTTGATATACAAGCCGAGATTTTCAGCGTCAGGAAGTTTAAGTCCATTGGCTTCGGATTTATCAAAAAATCCTATATCCACGGATTTAAGGGTATAGGGGTCCCCTGTCTGAAATTTAAATGTGAGCTCAATCGCATTATTTGTTGAATTGATGAGTGTTTGAATGGAGGCATTATAAAATCCCCTTGCCCTTAAAAGTTTTAAAAATTTGCGGATATCGCTGTCAGCCATTTTTTGCAAAATATATTCTGAGGCGATCTGATGATCAACATTACTTAGCGTGTCGGAAATACTTTGAATATCCGCAAGAAGCGTCTTGTCGGAAACGCCCTCAAAAAAAACCTTGTAAGGCAATCCATCATCTGCAGCCCTGGAATGGGATGCAGATAGGACAATTGATATTGCAGTGACAAGGGAAAATATTCTAATAGTTTGAAAAAACATTGGAAAATCTTTACTCAAGTATGATCATGATCAGAAAAATATGTAACATAGAGATCGGTTTTATCGCATAAGCAACACCCCGGCAGGATAAGGTTGTGCCAGTAAGGAACATTAACTCTTTTTTACAAAAAGCTAAAGGGTTTTATATCGTTAATAGGATTGAATATATGATAAATAGTATCATGGAAATTGGCATTTCCGAACGGAGGTAAGCAGCCAACCTTTTATTTTGATGTCTCTTACTGAAAGCTGATAGCTGAAGGTTGTTAGCGCGAATCCAAAAACAAAAGTCTATGGATGAACAATAAATAGATTATTACCTGACTATTTTGATCCTTGAGACGGATTCCTGACGGTGATTTGGAGCATCTAAGAAATAATATGAAGGGCAGGATATGAAAAAATTCCGGATGTCATATATGGACCCTTTAAAAGTGCTGGCACGATGCCTGCCAGTCATGACAGTGTACAATATCGGGAACGAGACCGAGATCTTGAGATAGCCTTAAGGCCGCATGGGCAAAGAAGCTGAAACGTTCTATGTTATCATAGGAATCCCCTTTTGAATTTCCGTATAGATAGGGCCTGTCATACATGTCGTCCCGTTCAATGAAAGGGTAAGAGATCCTGCCACATCTGCGAGCCCTCCGCTTTTAGCAAAGGGCACAACCTCAGGTGAAAGAAACAAGACCTTTAATGTATTACTCATCTATGCTCCAATTTAATTATAACTTAATACGAATCTCTTACTTTTAATATTTTCAACCTTGAAAAGAGTTTTATGTACACACATTGAGTATGATTTACAATATTCAAATTAGACAGAAATGTTTTAGCTTTAATAACCGGAATATAATATATTTACAAAAGGTTTTTATGATCAAATGAGGATATCATCATTTCTCTATAGAGTAAATTAAGAACCATTATTTCTAATAGTAATAATCTCCAGAAGCAACAATTCTTATTTTTCAAATCGAGAAAACCGATTGAAATCCAAGATGAAGTATAATACTGTATAACTGAACTTTAAAGAATAATAAGGAGAAAGAGATGTCCTTGAAAACAAAAGAGATGCTTGAATCGCAAAAAGAGTATTATCAAAAAGCCATTTTGGAACGGAACACCATATTAAAGGGTAGAGGACTCGAAGATAGCGTTATACGAAAAGATATTATCCTAAGGTCGTTAAATGGCAAGTTAAGACAGATCCAAAAAAGATTTGCTACGATCTCCGGCATTGAAAAGAGATACGAATCCTTGGCGCTTCGAAAAAAAGAGATAGTCATAGCAGAGCCTGAAAAAAAGAGATCGGTTAAAAAGACAAAAAGAAATGTTGTTAACGATCAGGTAGTGGAGCAGGATAGACTTGAGGAGGTTACTCCGTAAAATGACGGGGGGATAATGAGATCATTCTGGCTTTGTTTCGTTCCATTATTTATTGCAGTGGATGCAATAGGCGTTTTGCCTATATTTATAAGTTTCACTAAGGATATAAAACCCGGAAGAGTTCGTATGATCATTTATCAGTCTGTGATCACAGCAATTATTGTAGCGTTGCTTTTTTTAATTGGTGGTAAGGCCATACTTGACATGCTTGGAATCACGGTCTCTGATTTCATGATAGCAGGAGGTGTTCTTCTTTTTGTTATTTCAATAAGCGATCTGATCACAAACGATAAGATACAGAGAAAGATTGATCCAGAAAGCATTGGTGCGGTGCCTATTGGTGTACCGCTGATAACCGGTCCTGCTGTACTCACAACATCTATTCTTTTATTAAACGAGCACGGCTTTGTACCCACTTCAGTGGCAATTCTAATTAATGTGTTAATTGCTGGCGTGGTATTCAATTTTTCAATATATATCCATAGATTTCTTGGGAAGGCAGGATCAAAGACATTATCGAAGATTGCGAGCCTTCTCCTGGCTGCTATCGGTGTAATGATAGTTAGAAAAGGTATCACTGCTTTAATACCTTAAACCCTATTACGTAAACAGATTAAAAATCAGATATATATGACGCCGGAAGCATAAAGGGAGGTGAAGATAGGTGTTTAATAATATTCTTAGGATTCTTGCCTATTTTTTTATCGTCCTGACTTTGAATTTTAATTTACCGCCTTCAGCTGTTTCTCAGGATAAAGACGACCTGTCTATTTCCAGTAAGACCGAAAATTTAAAACTTAAACAAGGGGTTATGTGCGAAGAGATTAAAGATCGTGCCCCGTACAATCCGGGAGTTGCTTTTTCCTCAAGTCTCGGGAGGGTCATATGCTTCACGGAATTTGAGCTCCTGTTGGAAAAGACCGTCATCTATCATAAATACTATTTCAGAGATAAACTCAGCGCTAAAAAAAAGCTCACCCTGAATCCTCCTAGCTGGGCTAGCTACAGCAGTATTCAACTTCGAGAAACGGATAAAGGCCCCTGGCGAGTAGAGGTTGTCGATGCGGAAGACAATATCCTTTACATTCTCAGGTTTAGTGTCACGGATTAATAATCATGGATAACTTGATTCTTTTTTCATCATTCATTCGATGGCAGGATATCGTTGATATTATTCTTATCAGCTATATTCTTTTTCGATTATATATCCTTTTTAGGGGGACAAATGTCTTTACGGTTCTTATTGGAATTGCCGTTTTATGGTTTTTTCAGAAAATTGCAATTTCTTTAGGGCTTATTGTCACAAGTTGGGCTATACAAGGATTTACAGCGGTAGCCGCTATTATCATCATAGTCATATTCAGGAATGAAATACGTTCGGTGCTCCAGACTAAAAACCTGCGGTCGCTTCTATGGGGTTTTGGCATCAAGTCTCTCAACACGCCAAGTGATGTCATCGCTGAAAGCATTTTTCAACTTGCCAGGAACGGTCACGGCGCCCTGATTGTAGTGCCTGGCAAGGAGGATATCCATGAAACGGTGCACAGCGGAATAAACTGGGAAGGTCTAGTATCAAATGAGATGATTACCAGCATATTCTGGCCTGATAATCCTGTCCATGACGGAGCTGCTGTTATCAGTGGAAACAGGGTTATCCAGGTGGGGGCTATACTCCCACTTTCCCGAAGAACGGACCTTCCTTCCTATTATGGAACACGACACAGGGCGGCTGCCGGTCTGGCGGAGATAACTGATGCATTGATTATTGTTGTCTCAGAGGAGAGGGGCAATGTAGTTATTGCGAAGGGATCCAGGATCTTTTCTATAGACAGGAAAGAGGAACTTTCCGACATAATAAATGAACATCTGGGTATTTACTCCGGCCATAGCGGGTTATCAAAAAAACAGAAGGTAGAGCTGGGATTAGCGGCAATAGTCTCTTTTATATTCATCACAAGTATATGGTTCAGCTTTACAAGAGGTATTGACACACTCATTACACTTGAGGTGCCTGTAGAGTATACCAACCTTAAATCGGACCTGGAAATCTATGATACGTCCGTAAACATCATACGCCTTGATCTCAGCGGGTCAGGGACGCTTCTTAAATCGGTAAAACCGGAAGATGTAAAGTTGACAGTGGATTTGAGCGATAGGCTGTCCGGTATTAATACCTGTTTAATATCAGAGAAAAATGTATCTCTACCGCCAGGTGTCTTTCTGAAAAACATTAAGCCATCCTATGTTGAAGTGACCATTGACAAATCTTTCGAGAAGAGGGTCCCTGTTCAGGTAGACTGGATAGGGAAACTTCCTGAAGATATGACTATCTCCGCTGTGATCATAGAACCTCCTGATGTGGAAATTGTCGGAAGGAGTATTGTGCTCCAAGATGTTTTAACCGTCTATACCGAAAAAGTTCCCATTGACGGGATTAACAAGTCCGGTCAATTGACTGTAGGCCTTGTCCTCGGTGACCCCTCTATAAAATTAAAAAGCAGTTCAGGACATAGTGTAACTGTAAGATATATT
>Ga0184631_10000090_pt1 | contig 15855 bp, 8 predicted proteins | sample PLM4_90_b1_FD_133160 | JGI IMG/M metagenome (GOLD analysis project Ga0184631, IMG submission 133160) | Groundwater sediment microbial communities from an aquifer in East River, Colorado, USA - PLM4_90_b1 | ecosystem: Environmental > Terrestrial > Soil > Riparian zone | place: USA: East River... | reverse complement strand
TCTTCAAAACCGTAAAAGATATCTTCAAAAGGTATTCTGCTCAATATAGCCACACCGTTAAAAGTCTTTTCACCTCTAAAAATTACAGAATAACCAGCTTTTTCAAAATCCTTTTTCAGAAAGACGCTGTCAGGAACCTTTGTCTCCTGAAGACAGAGGATATCAGGAGATTCCTTTTCTATCCAGTCAAGGAGGATCTTTAATCGCGCCCGGAGAGAGTTAACATTGAAACTTGCAACTTTCATAAAGGCAGATAATCAAAGAGGTATTTTAAGATAATATTTGAGGTACTATTTCATTTCCTCCGCAAAACTTCCTATTTTTCTGAGTCTTTTATACCTTTCCTCGATAAGCTTTCCCGGAGTTTTTGCATCCAGTTCTTCAATGGCCTTCAGGATGAAATCTAAAATCTTTTCTGCAGTTCCTTCAGGGTCCCTGTGAGCCCCTCCGAGGGGTTCAGGTATTATGTCGTCTATGATGTTGAAACTCAGGAGGTCTTGGGCTGTTAGTTTGAGTGCATTTGCTGCCCTTGAGAAATCCTCTGTTCCTATCTCACCGGCCTTTTTCCAGAGTATTGCAGAACAGCCCTCAGGAGAAATCACAGAATAGATTGAATGCTCAAGCATGAACAATCTATCGGCAACACTGATAGCAAGTGCTCCTCCACTTCCACCCTCTCCTATGACTACTGAGACAATCGGCACCCTTAGCCTCGACATTTCCATTAGGTTGACGGCAATGGCCTCTGCCTGACCTCTCTCCTCTGCACCGACTCCTGGATATGCTCCCGGAGTGTCGATAAATGTTATCACTGGTTTTCTAAATCTCTCTGCGGTTTTCATGAGCCTGAGGGCCTTACGGTATCCTTCTGGATGAGGCTGTCCAAAGTTGCGGTATATCCTTTCCTTTGTCCCCCGTCCCTTCTGATGGCCTATGACTACTGCAGCTATGTCTTTTATCTTTGCCACACCCCCTACGATTGACAGATCATCAGAGAACCTTCTGTCTCCGTGCAATTCAATAAAGTCACTGCTTATCATATTTATATAGTCAAGTGTATAAGGCCTATCAGGATGGCGTGCTACGAGTGTCTTTTGCCAGGGTGTTAAGGTCGAAAAAATATCCGAGCGGAGTTCCCTTACTTTTTTATCGAGTCTTTTTATCTCACCTGAAATATCAATATCCTTTCCGTCAGATAGGCGTTTCAGTTCCTCTATCTTGAGCTCGAGCTCTTCTATAGGCCTTTCGAATTCGAGGTAATATCGTATCATGTAAATACCACAGCCCCCTTGCCTGCAATCTCTTCTAACTTATTGATCATCTCATGGTCTGGTGATATCTTCAGACCGGTAGAGATCAATGCCTCGGCGTCTTTCAGGGATATTCTCAGATAGAGGGGATACTCACCTTTACAGTCTGAAAGTAAAGACCTGAGTATCTGAAGGCCTGAGCTATTGGACAATGGATGTTTGAAATTGATCTCAACCCTGCCTCTTTCAGCCTCAAGGTCATCTATTCTCGATATTTCTGTAGAGACGACTTTTATCCCCTTCTCTGTCTTGTCTACTGTACCTTTTATCAGGAGTAGCATATCTTTCTGGAGGATAGGCAGACTGATTCTGTAAAGCTGAGGGAAGACAATCACCTCAATGCTGCCGTCTGCGTCTTCAAGTGTACAGTATGCCATAATCTCTGCCTTTGACCTCGTCTGTATCTTCTTTATGGTTCTCAAGATGCCGCCAATCAGAACTTCTTCGCCGTCACTTATATCCTCAAATTCCGATGTCTTTTTAGCATTCTTTTTTTCGAGTTGCTTTCTGTATTTTGTAAGGGGATGACCTGTAATATAGAAACCGAGGGCCTCTTTCTCGTGTTTGAGGAGTTTAAATTCATCCCATTCGCGACCACTCGAAGTTGTATCTTCAGGTTCACTCCCAAAGATACTCTGCTGGCCCAAAGCAATTGTCCTGCTGTTTCCATTCAGGGTTTTTTCCATTAAGTCCGTTGCTCCTGCCCTGCTTATGCCAAGGGAGTCAAATGCGCCTGCCTTTATGAGACTTTCGATAACCTTCTTATTTACCTTTCTCGAGTCAACCCTGTGGAGGAAATTAACTAAAGAGGCAAAAGATCCTTCTTCATTCCTTGCTTCAATTATGGACTCTATGGCAGCAGCCCCTACACCTTTTACAGCCTTAAGGCCAAAGCGTATTGAATTGCTGATCACCTTGAATTCCTGTTCTGACTGGTTGATATCAGGCGGAAGGATGGATATTTCCATTTCGCGGCACTCATTGATTGATTTGACTATCTTGTCAGTGTTGTCCATATCAGCACTCAACGTGGCAGCCATGAACTCCACCGGATAGTGCGCTTTTAGATAGGCTGTCTGGTAAGCAATATGTGCATAAGCAGCTGAGTGTGACTTGTTGAAGCCGTATTCAGCAAAAAAGGCCATTAAATCGAAGAGCCTTGTTGCCTTTTTTTCAGATATCCCGTTTGCCTTAGCACCCTGTATAAAGGACTCCTTGAGTTTTTCCATCTCTTCTGGTTTTTTCTTGCCCATCGCCTTCCTCAGGATATCCGCCTGCCCCATTGTGAAATTTGCGAGTGTATTTGCAATCCTCATGACCTGCTCCTGGTAGAGGATGATTCCATGTGTCTCACTCAGGATTTCCTTGAGTTGGGGAAGTTCATATTTAACGGGTATCAGGCCTTTCTTCCTTTTTATAAAATCATCGATCATGCCGCTTCCTATCGGGCCTGGTCTGTACAAGGCAACAATGGCTATGAGGTCTTCAAACCTGTTAGGAGTCATCTTTACGAGCAGGTCTCTCATACCAGGACTTTCAAGCTGGAAGATGCCTGTTGTGTGTCCTGAACTGAGAAGTTCATAGGTCTTTTTATCTTCAAAGGAGATTTCCTTAAGTGAAAGATCCTTACCATTTTCTTTTATATACTTCAGTGCCTTGTCTATCACAGTGAGGGTCTTGAGCCCTAAGAAATCGAATTTTAAGAGACCGATTTTTTCGATCGAATTCATATCAAACTGGGTTGTAATGGTTCCATCCACGGGATTTTTGTAAAGGGGCATAAAGGTTGTTAAAGACTCAGGAGAGATTACTACCCCGGCAGCGTGTGTTGAGGCATGCCTTGAGAGACCTTCAACCCTCATAGCAACATCAATGAGTTCCTTGATCTTCGGATTATTATCATAAAGTGCTCTTAATTGCGGCTCTGCCTTGAGCGTGTCTTCTATCTTAATATTGGGAGTATTCGGTACGAGTTTTGCAATCTTGTCCACCTCAGCATAAGGGAAATCAAGTGCCCTGCCAACGTCCCTTATTGCCGCTCTTGCAGCCAGTGTCCCGAAGGTAATGATCTGTGCAACATGGTCCTTTCCGTACTTGTCAGTAACATAGGAGATAATCTCTGATCTCCTGTCTTTGCAGAAATCCACATCAATGTCCGGCATGCTTACCCTCTCAGGGTTGAGAAAGCGTTCAAAGAGGAGATTGTATCTCACAGGATCAATATCAGTGATGCCGAGACAATAAGACACCAGGCTTCCTGCTGCTGAACCCCTTCCCGGTCCAACAGGAATCCCTTTTTGCCGTGCATGACTTATAAAGTCCCAAACTATGAGGAAGTACGATGAATAACGCACCTTTTGTATAATATTGAGTTCTTTCCCAAGCCTTTCTTTATATGCTTCCTTTGGCTCAGGACCAAATTTATGGAGAAGTCCTTCAAAGGCAAGCTTCTCGAGGAGTTCATAAGGTCTCTGTTTGTTTTCGAGTTTATAAATTGGAAGGAGGTTCAAACCCAGTTTAAACTCAAGATTACACCTCTCAGCAATAGCCCTTGTGTTCAGTACTGCCTCAGGGATATCTTTAAAGGCGTTTTTCATCTCATCGGGTGATTTGAAGTAGAAATTATCAGAATTGAAGTGGAGGCGATTTTTTTCCTTTACTGTTGTGCCAGTCTGTATGCAGAGCAGTATATCGTGAGCCTTTGCATCTTCTTTCTTCATGTAATGACAATCATTCGTGGCAACAATGCCGATTTGGAGCTCTCTTGCGAGTTCGATGAGCTTTTTGTTTACATCCACCTGTTCAGGGAGACCATTATCCTGGATTTCGATGTAAAAATTTTCAGGACCAAATACATCTCTATATTCAAGAGCCTTCTCCCTTGCCTTATCAATCATTCCCCTTTGCAGATAATAGGGCACCTCTCCTTTAAGACATGCTGAAAGCCCGATTAAGCCCTCATTGTGCTGTTTCAGGAGTTCTATGTCTATTCTCGGTTTGTAGTAGAATCCCTCAGTGTATGCCTTTGTAACAAGTGATACGAGATTTTTGTATCCTTTGTTATCTCTTGCAAGGACTACAAGGTGGAAGGATGCCTCATCTATATCAAAATTTGAGGTATCCCTTTTCTCAGAACGATTCCCGGGAGCTACATAGACCTCACAGCCAATGATGGGTTTAATGCCCGCCTTGACTGCGAGCCTGTAAAACTCCACTGCACCAAAGAGGTTTCCATGGTCTGTTATCGCCACTGCAGGCATCCTGTAGGCTCCTGCCTGCTGGACGAGCTCTTTTATCCTTATTGCACCATCAAGGAGGCTGTACTCTGTATGCAGATGGAGCGGGACATAATCAGAATGTGGGTTCATATTGAAATATAAACTCAATGAATGTTTTTTTCAAGTCAAAGTGACTTTTTACAAAGGAATGATTGAATCATTAGATCTGACATAATCTCTGACAGCTTTTCAAGTGAGGTTCTTATTAATTTGTATGATATCCTTCCCAATCTGTATGATTCCCCAAAAACGACAAAATGTTGTAAAATAAAAAGCTCCCACATAAGAGATAAGGGAGATTTTCCATGAGCTTTACCAGTCTAAAAAATTTAAGCATAGGATCTTTAAAAGCAAAACTTCCCATAATTCAGGGAGGAATGGGAGTTGGGATTTCTCTGTCTGGGCTGGCCTCAGCAGTAGCCAACGAAGGCGGTATCGGAGTTATTGCTACAGCAGGCATTGGAATGAACGAACCTGATTTTTCCAGTAATTTTCTGGAAGCAAATATCAGAGCATTAAGAAAAGAGATTAGAAAAGCCAGAGAATTAACAAAAGGAATCCTTGGTGTCAATATCATGGTGGCATTGTCCAACTTTACCGATATGGTCAGAACTGCTATTGACGAGGGTATAGACATTATTTTTTCAGGGGCAGGACTGCCACTTAATCTCCCGCAATTATTAAACAGCACGATAAAGACGAAACTGGTACCTATTGTTTCCTCTGCGAGGGCATCCGTTATAATTGCGAAAAAATGGTCAGAAAAATACAACTGCCTCCCTGATGCTATTGTTGTAGAGGGTCCACTGGCAGGAGGGCATCTCGGTTTCAAAGAACAGATGATTGGCGACCCTGAATATTCGTTAGAAAAACTTGTTCCGGAAGTGATTCATGCAATAAAACCATACGAAGAAAGATATAAAAAAACCATTCCGGTAATAGCCGCTGGAGGAATCTATACAGGAAAAGATATATATAGATTTTTCCAGTTGGGAGCTTCGGGTGTGCAGATGGCAACGCGATTTGTTACCACCTATGAATGTGATGCATCGGAAAAATTTAAGCAGACTTATGTGGATTCAAGGAGAGAAGATATTGTGATTATCAAAAGCCCTGTCGGGATGCCAGGGAGAGCAATCAGGAATGCATTTCTTGACGAAGTCAGTCAGGGGAAAAAGAAACCATTTAAATGCCCTTATCACTGCATCAAAACGTGCGATTATAAAAACAGTCCATATTGCATTGCCTTTGCCCTTATAAATGCAAAGAAAGGTAATCTTTCAAACGGCTTTGCATTTGCCGGAGAGAATGCATATAGAGCAAAAGGAATTATTTCAGTAAAAGAATTGATAGAAACTTTAAAAGAAGAGTATAAGGATGCATCTCGTTGATAAGATTTATGGATGGCTTACACATTATCTTGCCGTAATGCCTACATAAGGTCAGATTATACCTGCCTTTGCTGGACTGAAAACATTTTCAACTTGACAATTCAAATATAAAAATCGTATCAATAGGCGGCTGAATATCTCAACATAGGGGGATAGAAGGTATGAGGCTGCTCCTTCAATTTAAAACTTTTTTAATCCTTTCAATGGGAATAATCTTTTTCTTTTCCCTCTCTTATGGCTCTGACCAAATTGTTAAAAGAAAAGGTTTTACCCCTGCAGGAGAAATCGTATTTATTGCAGGTAAAGTTGTGATTAGGTTTGTCTTAGGAGAAAATTTCCAACCTGCGATTACAGGACAAGAACTTATAGCAGGTGACATTATCAAAACAGGCACTGTCAGCCGTGCATCTATTCTTTTCAAAGATAGTACCCAGCTTAAATTGGCAGGCAATACCACACTCATTATCAAGGAAGTAACTCCCCATAAAGAAAGGGCAGGTGCGATGAAAATCTTGCTCAGTCTTGAATCGGGTGAAGTCTGGACACGTTCTAAAGGTTTGGCAGATGGTCTGATGATAGAGACTCCATATGCGACAGCAGCGATAAGAGGCACGGAATGGAGTCTTTCTGTAAAGGATAATGAATCAAGGCTTGTCGTTATGGAGGGGAATGTCCAGCTTTCTAATCCATTTGGGTCAATCATTGTAGGCAGGGATGAACAGGCAGTTGTCTTTGCCAGACAAGCACCTGTCAAGACTTTTATTGTAAGGCCAAGAGACAGGATTCAGTGGACATATTACCTGACAGAGAAGAGACTTATTGGATATTTAAAATTTAGAGGAGGTGTTCTTGGAAGAGCAGAGATTTTTTTCAATAATGGAAGGTTTGAAGAAAGTGCTAATGCTTTTAAAGAGATTTTGCTAAAAGAACCTGAAAATTCATCTGCCCTTACAGGTCTCGGTCTTACTGAACTTATGAAAGGAAATATTGAAAAGGCAGGGGAATATCTTGACAGGTCACTGGAGCTAAAAAAAGATCTTTTACCACTTCTTGGAAAGTCCTATATATTCATTTCAAAAAATATGACTGATGATGCAAAGGAAATTCTCAAGGAAGCTAAGGCTTTATTCCCGCGGGATCCTTTGCCTTATATATTTTCTTCTTATCTCCATACCTTTCTTGGTGATTTCTCAGGAGCAATTAATGAGTGTGAATCAGGGCTCTCAGCAATTCCGAATGACCCGTCAATCCTTGCTTTCGAGGCAGATATTTATTTCATCCTCAATAAACCAGATGATGCAAAGGTAATTATAGATAGGTTATTAAAAGGAAATCCCCTTTCATCTGAAGGAGATGAGAGATTAGGTTTTTATCACAGGGTTGTTACAGGGGATTCAAAAAGAGCCAGAGATGCTCTCCTGCGTGCCATCAGTCTTGACAGATTCAATGATGAAGCTAAAGCAAAATTATCTGACCTCCTGCGAGAAGAAGGCTATATCCCTGAAGCCCTTAAACTCATTGAAGAAGCCCTTTGGATAGCACCAGGGAATGCTTTACACCATTACAACTATGGCAGGCTCCTGGCTGACATCAACAGATTAGATGAGGCAAGGGTAGAATTCAGAAAATCTCATGAACTTGACCCAACCTTTTCAAGGGCTTACCTCGGAGAAGGGATTATCCTCCTAAAAGAAGGCAAAACACAAGAGGCATTAAAGGAACTGTCAAAAGCAAGCCTCTTTGAACCGGATCTCTCTGAGATACATAGCTTCCTTGCTATAGCCTATTATCAAAAGCATGCTTTTAGTGAAGCCCTTGAAGAGCTAAAGAGGGCAGGAGAGTGTGACCCGCTTGATTCTACACCTCATCAACTTGCAAGCATTATTTATAATGACCTTTACATGCCGGCAAAGGCGATAGAAAAGGCACGGAAGGTTCTTGAATTTCTGCCATACAGGAAAGCTTCAGGCGAAGCTCTCTTTGAAAGCGCACAGACCGGGACGATGTCAGTAAATTATGGACTTGATTTTTTTGACCTGCCTGAATGGTCTCTTTACTATAGTCAGAAGGCACTTTTTATAAATCCATATAGCAATGTTAGTCATATAGGTGTTGCCAAAGCTTATGATAAACTTGGTATGGTAAGCTCTCTCCAGGGATACAATGAATTTGCAACGCCTTATTTTAGCGAAATTCTCCAGGGTTTAATCCTTAATGTTAACTCCCTTAATTTCTCTAATAGACATAGTACCCTGATAAGTAAACCCGGCCATTATCTTACATTAGGGAGTATATATGCTCAGGGAGATTCTGAAGAAACACAGGTTGACCTTAAAGGGAGCGGGGATTTCGGAAGCCGTTTCCCTCTTACTTATTGCTTTTATTCAAAGGCTTACAGAGACAATGGTTATCTCGAAAACAGCAGAGTCAAAAGTGTAGATGCAGAGATTGTTCTTGGTTACAAGCCTAACTACAAACATGACATTTATCTGGATTTAGGTTATTACAAAGATAAAATAGGGATTACTCCTTCTGCATCAGAGTGGTTTAGGTGGTCTGATGACAATCAAAAGTATAGGGACAATGGTTACTGGGTTGAATTTGGATATCACAGGCGCTTCAGCCCTATATCCCATCTCATTACAAATCTGAGGTACTTCAAAGAAAATGACAACCTTGAAAACCCTGACTTTGAATGGGATCTTTCTGGTTTTGCCAATAGCGCAGATAAAGTGCAAAACGTTGCTTTTGGCATAAGGCATATGCTTACCCTTTACGAAGACCATCAAGTATCCTATGGGATTGATTATAATTTCGAGAAAGTAAATTTTGGTGAAGAATGGCCATACTTGTACCCATCACGGATTGAACGAATACAACAGTCCCACATAAGTAGATATCTTATTTACCACATCTATGATAGGTGGACAGTTAGTCCGGGAATCACTCTCGATACAGGGCTTTTTCTTTCATACTACAGTACCAAAGCTGATTACCATTCTCAGGATACCCGATTCGGTTCTTTTGATTCGAAGATCTATGATGAAAATACATTTAATCTCAATCCGAGGGTTGGTATTAGCGCCAATCTCGGCAATAACGGAGTTTTCAGGATTGCCTATCAGAGGAGATCAACTACGGGATTCCTTGGAGAACTTGCTCCGGTGGGTGTCTCGGGTTTAATACCGCCTACATTCGACATGGATTTTAATACAGCACAGGACCTGCAAGGAAGTATAGAGTACGAACTCACAAAAAAGACATTTATTAAGGCCTTACTTGGCTATGCAAAGCTCAGTGATCTAATAACCACTGGTGGTGATAAAATGGCACAGCTCTGGTATGGTCGAATTGCCATAAACCAAATAATCAGTCGTCATTTTTCTTTCTCAGCGAGATATCACTACAATGACAGCATGTATCTTGATGGCTCAAGAAGAAAATTGTTCGGAGTACCCCAGAACTCAGGAGATGCAAGATTGGTCTTTATCCATCCCAAAGAGATATATTTGTGGCTGAGAGAATCCTATATTGGAGAAAGATATGCAGACAGTGATAATACTGTCAAATTGAAGGGTTATTTCACAACAGATTTTTATGCCCAGAAAGAGATTCTCAAAAAACGGGTCTTTTTGTCCTTCGCGATTAATAATATATTTAATGTGAAATATGAAACTTTGTCTCATCCTTATTATTGGTATGAGGGTGCATTGCCGGCAAAGGGTACAACCTTTTCTTTCAGAATAGAATACAGGCTTTAGATTTGAAGAGATTATTAGGAATCTCTGCATTTACCTCTATCATCTCATTGATGCTTTACCTATCTTTTCCCGGAAGACATTTCGACATGAAGGCCTATGATATCTATTCCTGTTTGAGAGGTTCTACAACATCTCCAGGCAATATAGTAATAGTCGGGATTGATGATGAGTCATTCTTGAGGATGAATCTTCCATGGCCATGGCCAAGGAGCCTGCATGGTCAGCTCATAAAGGCGCTCGGGACCTCCGGGGCAAAAGCGATTGTTATGGATATTATCTTCTCAGATCCATCAACACCAAAAGAAGATAAGACAATGGCAGAAGCCATTAAGCAATATGGCAATGTTGTGCTTGCAGCAGATATAGAAATAGTCAGGGCAGAGAAATTTACAAGGGAGATACTTGTCACACCTATTGAGGAGTTCCTGAACGCAGGGGCTTACTTTGGGGTATCATCGATTCCAGTGGATGCTGATAATGTTGTTAGACGTTTCTTCTGGGGAACTCAAGATGCACCCTCATTGGAACTAAGTGCATTAAGAATGCTCGGTGTCACAAGAGAAAAAGACTATAGAAAGATGGTACATTTCACTGGTCCTGCCAACCACATTCCTTATGTCCCATACCATAAGGCATTGAAGCCTGATTTTTATTTACCAGAGGGATTTTTTAAGGACAGGATCATCATCGTAGGGAAATATTCTCGTCAATCTAAAGAGGGAAATGAACTTACAGGAAAATATAGACTCCACCTTCAACCCCCTAGCCCAGTGAGGGGCGTTGACATGTTTGCAACTCCCTTCTATATCATTGATGATAGGCTTACTCCAGGGGTCGAAATCCATGCAAATATGCTTTTGTCTCTTTTGGAAGATGATGCTTTAAAACCCTTAAAAAGAACAGAAGCAGTAATGCTCATTATTTTCCTCTCTGTTTTTCTAACATTCTTGAATCGTAAATGGAGCCCTTTAAAGAGCATCAGTTTAAATGTGGTTGTAGCCATTTCATATCTCTTTTTATCTTATTTTCTTTTTAGTAAGCAAGGTCTCTTTTTACCCTTTTCAGCACCCCTTTCTGCAATTTTCATAAATTTTGTTTCATCAGGTGTAATAAGTTATGTAGGGGTGGAGAGAAAAAGGCGCCACCTAAGAAAAGCCTTTTCCCTTTATCTCTCTCCTCAAGTTGCAAAAAAAGTTCTTGATAGTCCTGAAAGGCTGAAACTTGGTGGGCAGAGAGTCTATGCAACAGTATTATTTTCGGATCTCGCTGGCTTTACAGAGATGTCAGAGATGAATGAGCCTGAAGAAGTAGTATCAATCCTGACAAGGCATACAACAGAGATGACAAGGATTATCTTCAAATATAACGGTACCCTTGATAAATTTATTGGAGATGCAATAATGGCAGTTTGGGGTGTACCTGTAGAGGATGAGGATCAAGCCCTTCATGCCTGTCTCGCAGCCCTCGAAATGCAGAGACGGATGAAGACTCTTGCTGATGAAATTAAGATATCAGGATACAAACTCTCCATGAGGGTAGGGATAAACTCAGGTATTGTAATGGCCGGGAACATGGGCTCAGAAGAAAGATTTGATTTTACCGTTATTGGAGATAATGTGAATATTGCCTCCCGTTTGGAGTCCTTGAACAAGATGTATGGCACAGAGATCATCATAAGCGAATCCACCATGAAAAAAATTGCTGGAAGACTTGCGGTAAGAGAGCTGGATTCAGTCAAAGTCAAAGGTAAAAGACAGGATATAAAGATATTCGAGTTGATTAATGGAGAAAAAGTCTCTTTTATAGAAATATTTGAAAAAGGTCTTAACCTTTACCGTGAAGGACATTTTGATGCAGCCCTGGTAAAGTTCTGTGAGGCTCTGGAAAAAAATTTAGAAGATAAACCGAGTAGATTATTTATTAAAAGATGTGAGTATTTGACTAATACTCCTCCTGAAAAATGGGATGGTGTCTGGGACCTCGGATAGGTGCTTAAAATCAACAGGATGGTTTTGCCTGAATCTCCTCAATCGTCTCTTTAACAATAGTTCTCACATTCTCATCTTCATCATTTTCTATCTCTTTAAGAAAGGGTATTGCATCTTTATTTCCGATCATTCCGAGGATGTGGGCAGCATCACCTCTGCGAATCGGGTCATGATCTTTCAGAAGAGGAAGAAGGGAAGGGATAGCCTTTGATACATTTTCAGGGTCTTCTACACTTAGTGTCTCGATAAGGGCCGAGGTACCTATTCTCACCCTGAGTCTTTCATCCTTCATCAGTTCACCGATATATGAATAGAGTATTGAATCATGCTTAAACATATCGATGATATTTTCGAGATAACCGTTTTCCATGTGATCGGCAATGAGTTTCTTCAGGTCAGAGGGGTCAATGTTGAAGGATTTCATAGAGGCATATGATATCATAGCTTAGAATTGTTGTATAATTCTCATACGTGGGTTTCTGGAATAATGTAAAGAGGGATTATAATGCTGTATTTGAAAGAGACCCTGCTGCGAAAAATAGCCTTGAGGTTATTCTTGCTTATCCTGGTTTTCATGCAATCTTTTTCCACAGGGTAAATCATTTTTTATGGAAGATAGGAATTCCAGTTGTGCCAAGGCTTCTTTCGCATGCTGTAAGGTTCTTTACAGGTATCGAAATTCATCCGGGAGCGAAGATCGGCCCAGGATTTTTTATTGATCATGGAATGGGTGTAGTCATTGGTGAGACTGCTGAAGTAGGAGAAGACTGCCTTTTATACCAGGGCGTTACACTCGGCGGTACGGGGAAAGAGAAAGGGAAGAGACATCCTACAATGGGGAATAATGTTACTGTAGGAACCGGCTCAAAAATTCTCGGTCCGATAAGAATAGGCAATAATGTAGTCATCGGAGCAAATTCCGTGATACTTAAATCTGTTCCGGATAATTCGGTATGTGTTGGTGTCCCTGGGAGAGTAACAAAGAAGAAGATCATCAGAATGACTACTGAAGAGGGATTGATAGAGGTTATGGACTATTTCCCTGACCCTATTGTTGAGAGACTGAGAGGCCTGGAATCACAGGTAGAAGCCCTTACAAAAAGAATAGATGCTATGGAAAGACTTCGGGATAAAGGAGGGAAGATGAAGATTTACAATACCCTTACCGGCAGAAAGGAGGAGTTTATACCTTTAACCCCTGGTGATGTGAAGATGTATGTATGCGGAGTGACAGTGTATGACTACTGCCATATAGGGCATGCAAGGAGTGCTATTGTATTTGATGTGATGAATAGATATCTGAGATATAAGGGCAATAATGTGATGTTTGTAAAGAATTTTACTGATATAGATGACAAGATTATCAACAGGTCGAAGCAGGAAGGTATTTCATGGGATGCAGTTGCCAGAAAGTATACAGAGGAGTATTACAGGGACATGGATGCCCTCGGGGTTGGAAGGCCAGATCTTGAACCGAAGGCAACAGATTATATCAAAGAGATGATAGAAATCATAAAAGGACTTATTGACAGGGGATGCGCATATGAGCTTGAAGGGAGTGTGTATTTTGAGGTTGAGACGTTCCCTGAGTATGGAAAGTTATCAAAAAGGGACAGGGAAGAGATGATAGCTGGAGCAAGAGTTGAGGTGGATGAGAGAAAAAAGAACCCTATGGACTTTGCACTGTGGAAAAGATCGAAAGAAGGCGAGCCCTCCTGGGATAGCCCGTGGGGAGCTGGTAGGCCAGGCTGGCATATCGAATGCTCTGCTATGTCTATAAAGCATCTTGGAGAGGAATTCGATATCCATGGTGGCGGTGCAGATTTAATCTTTCCTCACCATGAAAATGAGATTGCACAGTCAGAATCATTTACTGGCAAGCCCTTCGCAAAATACTGGATTCACAATGGATTCATCACGATCGATAAAGAAAAGATGTCAAAATCCCTCGGCAATTTCTTTACCGTCAAGGAGATCCTTGATAAATTTGATCCTGAAATATTAAGACTTTTCCTCCTCTCTACCCACTACAGGAGCCCGATAGAATTTTCAGATGAACAATTACGTGAAACAGAGATTTCTTTGGATAGATACTATTCAACGATCCTCAGAATTAATGCCTCTCTTGAAAAAGATATGACAAAAGAAGGTCCTCATAATGCTGATAAAAACTTTGAGGCGATGGTTCTTCAATTCAGAGAGAGATTTGAAGAGGCAATGGATGATGATTTTAATACAGCCCTTGCCCTCGGACATATCTTTGAGTTTATCAGGGATCTGAACAGATTTCTCGACAGCAGACCTTCGGGCCCAAAGGTGAAAGAACTTTTGCAAAAATCAAAAGAACTCCTCTCGGAAGTTGGGAAGGTCCTTAATATTTTTAGAAGAACCCCTGAGGAGTGGTACCACTCATTGATAGTTAAGAAGAAAATCGGCCTTTCTGAAAAAGAGATACTCGAAAGGATTAAAGAAAGACAAGATGCGAGAAAGAAAAAGGAATGGGAAGTGTCTGACAGAATCAGAAAGGAACTCGATGAGAAAGGAATCATCATTGAAGACAAAGAGGACAGAACAGGCTGGAGGGTCAGGGTCGGATAGTGAATTTATTTATGGCCTGAATCCTGTTCTTGAGGCACTAAGTGCAGGAAGAAAGGTAAGAGAGATTTTCTTGTCTTCTGGTAAAGGGGATTCTCCCCGGATCCTTGAGATTGAGAAAGAGGCAAAAAAGAAAAACATTTCTCTTACAAAGGCTGAAATAAGTTTTTTTCATGCGCATTTTCCAAAAGGGCACCAAGGGGTAGCAGCAAGAGTTTCACCAAAGAATTATATCAGTCTTGAGGAGTTGCTTGAGATTCCGTCGAGAAAGAATGAACCGCCTTTTTTCATCATCCTCGACTGTATAGAGGATCCAAGAAATTTTGGTGCCATATTGAGGGTGGCAGATGCGGCAGGTGTCCATGGCATAGTCATTCAATCATTCAGGTCTGTGAGTCTAAGTTCTGAAGTGTCAAAGGCATCAGCAGGTGCTGTGGAGTATGTTCCGGTTTCAAGGGTAGCAAATATAAAGCATGCAATTGGAGAGATGAAAGAAAGAGGAATACAAATCATCGGCGCCGAGGCAGGAGGGGAGAAATTAGTGTGGGATTTAGACCTTGCATTGCCCTTGGCTCTTGTAATTGGCTCTGAAGGGAAGGGACTGAGGAAAACGGTAAAGGAAAACTGTGATATAATTACAAGCTTGCCTATGAAAGGGAAAATAAATTCTCTTAATGTCTCTGTTGCAGTTGGTATTTTAACATTTGAGATTTTACGGAAAAGATTTTGAAATATTTAGATTTAAAGAGAATAATTGAAATAAAATCATTTATTCTTAAATTTTCGCAATTGACCTTTTTACTATGAAATTTGTTAAAATCTAAATTTAAGATTTAAATTTGAAGGATTAGTGTTGCCTTTTTCTGCCTATAACATTTTTAGATACTGTGAAGCCACCGTAGCTCAGCAGGTAGAGCAGCTGATTTGTAATCAGCGGGTCGGGGGTTCGATTCCCTTCGGTGGCTCCATGGAGAGGTTCCCAAGTGGCCAAAGGGAGCAGACTGTAAATCTGCCGGCGCAGCCTTCGGAGGTTCGAATCCTCCCCTCTCCACTGAGCAAAATTTGCTTTGTAAATTTTGCAGTTAAAAGTTAAAAATTTAAAGTTTAAGGAAAATTTTAAAATGTTTTTAAACCTTCTAACTTATAACTTTTTACTTTTAACTTTTGGAGAGCGGGAGTAGCTCAGTGGTAGAGCGTCAGCCTTCCAAGCTGAGGGTCGCGGGTTCGAATCCCGTTTCCCGCTCCATAAGAGCGTAATGAGTAAAGCGTAACGCGTGATGAGTAAAGGTATTAATTTTACAGCTGATTACTCATTCATCACGCATAACGAACTTGCCCATGTAGCTCAGTTGGCAGAGCACATCCTTGGTAAGGATGAGGTCACCGGTTCAATCCCGGTCATGGGCTCCAAGAGGAGAATAAGGAGGCAAAAATGGCAAAGGCTAAATTCCAGAGGGTAAAGCCCCATATCAATGTAGGGACGATAGGACATATTGACCATGGGAAGACGACACTGACATCAGCAATCACGA
>Ga0184631_10000088_pt1 | contig 15949 bp, 20 predicted proteins | sample PLM4_90_b1_FD_133160 | JGI IMG/M metagenome (GOLD analysis project Ga0184631, IMG submission 133160) | Groundwater sediment microbial communities from an aquifer in East River, Colorado, USA - PLM4_90_b1 | ecosystem: Environmental > Terrestrial > Soil > Riparian zone | place: USA: East River... | reverse complement strand
GAACCTAATCCTGCTTTTGTGTAGCTGTCGTAGACTCTTCCAGCATAGATTACTCCTGGGGCACCGGGCTCACCACTCGTACCGTATTTGCCTGCTTGCCCACCGATTAAGCCAGCTATTGCGTCTTGCCGTTTCCACAATATGTGGGGGCTGTCAGGAGCTTCAACCCATGGAATAAGTCTGTCAGGTATCATTCCGTTGAACCAACTTGGGTTGCAACCAGGGTACAATTCATCCCAAAGGGCGTCATCAAGGTGACCATTGTAGCCAGTACCAGGATAGTTGCCAGCGATTGTCCACCAATGCCTGTTTTCCACGTGCACCGGTCGCGTCCAGTAGTCAGTAGGCATATAGTCTTCAGGCCAAGAATACACTATGTCATTTTGCACTGTAAGTATCTGTTCTCCCGTGGATACTGCCTTATAGTATGTTGGATTAACAGCTGCAGAGCCGCCCATGAAGCCACCAGTCAGGGTTCCTCCTGGGAAGAACGTTCCCGGGAAGATAAACTGGAGCTTCCATTCGCCAACTTGGTCAGCAACGTACTCGAACCATGCTGTTGCGTCTGCTTTGAATGAAGGCATCGTGACGACTTCTTTGGAGTTATCTGGCTTTGTGATTACCACTGTGTAATTTGGATGATTTCGAGCTGCATGAGTTGCGGGCGTAGTCCACATGTTAACTAAAAATGTCTGGCCTTGACCAACAGTGGTAGGTCTGAAGCTAAGGTGCGGAACGACGATAACAGTATCATAGGTAACGCCTGCTGGTGGTGGTCCACTAGTTCCAGGTCCCTCCGCAGCTTGAACCGGTAGTACAGTCCACATTGCGATTGCAGAAAACATCATCAAAGCGATAATAATCATAGCAGTAGTCTTTGTCTTGCTTACTGAAAGTTGCATCTTTATATCTCCTTTTTTTGAATTGCCTGCCTTCATTTTACGAAAGACGAGTTTATAAGATTTGCCCATGTATAAGCCTGAGAAACGGGCTTTTCATTAAAAACCGAATACAACCTCACCATTAAGTAAACTCAACAGAAAACCGTTCACCCCATACTTGCCAGTAACGTTTGTGAAACTAAACTTCAGGAAAAATAAAGCAAAAAAGCCTCTATTTCTCGGAAATCAGCTTTCTTCAGCCAGATAAACCTTAATATTACCATCTTTGTCTTTAGCTGCGCGCACGCGGATTTTTCTTGGAGGTTTCTCTATGCCTCTGCCCCAGACTTTCTCATTCACTTCTTCGCTTATTACAAGGTTGGGCAACTCTTTTTCTTCTTCGCCTTCTTCTGCAGTGGCAGTTAGCTTCATGTGTTTGGTTATGAAAGCACGTATCATGCGCATGGCTCTCGGCGCTCGCTTCTTCGGTGGCTTAATTAAGGCTTTGCCCAAGGGAATCGTGTAGGTTCTTTCTTCAACGATTTCTTCTTCCTCTTCCTTCTTTTTCTTTGAAAGAGGTTTAGCTTCCTCTTCTTCGGCTGCTTTCTCAGGCGTTTCTTCGGTTTCAGCTGTTTCCTGCGCGGTTTCTTCCTTTAAAGTTTCTTCAAGTTCTGCTTCGACACCCTCTTCTTTTATGGTATCTGCTGCTTCTTCTTGCACTTCTTTTTTCTCTTTGTCTTCTTTCATGCGTTTGATTCTCCTACGCCTTTATTTTTCGTGTTCTCCACTGCCTTCTGCGTTTAGGGTTTGTCCTAACTTTCCCACCGGTTCTCGCTATCACCCAAGTTGGGACAGGCTGTTTTTCTCTATTAGCTTTAGCTAGCCTGTGCTTTTTAGCTGGAGGTTTAATTCGTGCCATGTTCATATCCTTCTTATTTTTGGTTCACGCTTCCGAGATTGAAGCTGGATTAATATTTGTTTCAGTTGAGCGTCCGACATTGGTACGGGCACTTTGCCCATTTGCGCCAACTGGATTAATTGAAGTTCTAACTGTTCCGTGAATTCGGGCTTAACCATTTTGAGGTTTGTCAATCTTTGCCTAGCTTCAGGAGACAGTATCTGCCTTAGCAGTTCTTGCTTTTGCGTTTCCATCTGCTGGTCTGGTTGCGACTGCCGTTGGTCATCAGTCATTTTCTGCTGCATGGCTAAAAGTTTTCTTCTGCGAATCGCTTCAAGCTCTTCGTCTGACATCGCCTATTCGCCTTGATACTTCCTGAGCTCTGGAACCGTTTTCGCCATGTCCTTCTGCAAGTCTTGGGCTACTTCCTGAAGAAGTTTCCTTCCTTTCGGAGTCATCTTTCTTCCCTGAGTGCTTGCGGTCTGTAGTAAGCCCGCCTGTTCCAGTTGCTGCATGACCTTGCGTATGTTGCTGCCACCTGCTTTAGAGGCGTGATTGGGTTTGGTGCCGAAACTTTTTCTGCCGCCGTAGTCAGCGCGCAGGGTCTCTATGCCTATTGGACCGTGAACGTAAACTTTACGCAGTATTGAAGCGCTGCGAGTGTACCACCAATTAGCGTCTTGAGGCTGTTTTTCCACATGTGAACCTGTTTTGGCAACGCTTGCCCATGATGGAGGCTGCACTGCATCAACGTTCTCTTTTAGGTATTTAGCTAGTTTTTCGATGAATTTTGCTGCTGGAACATCATGTGGAGTTGTCAAGATATTCTGTTCCTTTTCGGGTTTTCCTTGCAGTAGAATCATGAAGCCTAATATAAATATTCTCTGCAGAACTGGAAGCTCTCACAAACTAACTATGCGCTTATTTTTGGTGGCGGTTTAACGCGCCTGCCAAGCTTTATGCGCAGGGCGATGCGATACAATTTCCGCAGCGACTTAACCAGTTGCTCAAGTGTGGGCACTGTTGAGTAAATCAGCGGCACCTGTTCGTACTCTGCCAGCCGTATCGCTTCTTCATCTGGTTTAGTGCGGTGAAAAACCACTACCCGCGGTTTTAGACTGCTGACACGCACAATCATCATGGGCAAGCTGCCATCATCAACGTTCGTGAATATTAAAGCGCGCTCCGTTGATGCTCCGAATAGCTGCGCGTATTCTAAGCCTGAAAGCGCTTCAACTGCTTTTTTGCTGTCAATGACGGTGTAGCCGCATACTTCTTTGACGTACTTGTTTTGGCAGGCTACGACTTCGCCGCTTATGGCTTTGCACAGGTATTCCACGCGGACGGGTATGGGGAATTCCCTGAGGTCTATGATAGCCATGCTGGGTGAACTGGTTAGTTTGGCGAATTCTCTGGTGAAGCGGCTGCCCTTTTCCTCATCAATCTGCAGAAGCGCAAACACAAGTCTGCGGGTGAATTTGGCGCCTGGGCTTTTTCTTCTACCGCTTTCGTAGTCGCTTATGACTGACGGTGAAAGCGCCATTTTCTCTGAGAGACTTATTTGGGAAACCGCGAAGAGTTCACGCCACTTTCGCATCGTAGCGCCTGGCTTGCTTGAGAGGATTATCTCGCCTGCAATTCTTCTTGCTAAAATCTCGCGGATACTAGGCGACACAGACATACACGAACCCTCAAGCCAGCACTGTTCCCTTTAAAGAGGATGTATAAAACTGTACCGCTTTTACGCGACGCACAATTAGAATTAGGGGGAATAAATAAATTTTCACATGCCAGTGGATAAGCTGCAACAGCAAAGGTTATTCGGTTACGCAGCTAAATAAGGAAGGAAGGTGGCACTTTGTCGTTTAAGGCAAAAATAGAAGAGACCGCGAAGAACAAGGAATCCCGCATCGTATTAGCTTTAGACTTTCCCTATCAAAACCCAGAAAACCGTAAAAGCCTACTCGCCAAAGCTCAAAACGTTCTAGACGCGGTGCACCTGTACATATGCGCCGTGAAAATCAACCATCACCTAGTTCTTCCACTCGGCACATTCGACGGCGTTCAGCAACTGATAACCCGTATTCACAAGAAAGGGCTCCCTGCAATAATGGACTGCAAAGCCAACGACATCGGCGCGTCCAACCAAGTCATAGCCGAATACTACTACGCCGCAGGCTTTGACGCCTTAATAGCTAACCCGTTCGTGGGCTGGGAAGAAGGCTTAAAACCCATATTCGACGTCGCCCGCAAGCAGCAGCGAGGCGTAATCTTGCTCGCGTACATGAGCCACAAAGGCGCAACTGAAGGCTACGGGCAGACAGTATGCGACGCGGAAACAGGCAGGAAAACGTTGCAGTACGTTTCCTTCGCAAAAAAAGCGCTAGAATGGAATGCAGATGGCGTGGTGGTGGGCGCCACAGTTCCTGAAAAAATAAGGGAAATCCGCGGAATACTGAAAGAAAAGGTGCCCATATACTCGCCTGGAATAGGTGTGCAAGGCGGCGCAGCGGAAACAGCGCTTAAGGCTGGCGCACGTTACCTCATTGCGGGACGAGAAATAACTCTCGCACAAAACCCAGCTATGGCAGCTAAGAAGCTTCAACAAGAACTGTTAACTAACCGCGCCTGAAGCAGAATTTGGGGAAAGCTACGGTTTATTTTCCGCGTTTCTCCCACAATTCTTTTTTCAGCAAATCTCTGACTGCTGACCTTATGACTGAGCTCCTGCTCGGATACATGTTAGCTCTCACAAGTTCGTCTAAACCTTCAAGGTAAGCTTCTGGTAACAGGACAGTTACAAGTTTCACGCTGTTTCCCCCTACTATGTTATGTTAATAACATGCGACAAATATAAGAGTTAACCTACAACTGAAGACCAGCAGAGGTCTCAGCCGAAAACACGTTCAATTAGTTTATTGCATTTTTTTGGCAACAGTCTCCGCGAAAAGCCGCAAGCTGCTCAGGTTCGGCAAGTCTCCGAAGAACAACATGAAATGCGTTACACCCAAATCAACATATGATTGCAGTTTACTCATGCACTCGTCGGGAGTACCGATAAGGCTGGTTTTCTCAAAATCTTTTAACGCAATAATTTTTGGCTTCTCACGCACAATTTTCCCACGCAACTCTCCTCGATTTCGGGCAATGACCACTTGACCGCCAGGCCAGCAAGACTTCTCTATCTCCTGAAAATCCCTGCTAGCCGTGCTGCAGTGGCTTTCCAAAACTTTCAGCTTATACTGGTACAGTTCCAAGGATGGCACGTAGCCCCAATCGTACCTGTCAGCATGCTGCGCTGTGACTTTCAACGTCAATTTTTCTCCGCTGCCACCTATGGTTATGGGCGGATGCGGCTTCTGCAGCGGCTTAGGCGCGCAAATAGCCTCCTTTACACTATAGTGCTTTCCAGCGTAATTTGCTTTTTCTTCAGTCCACAGTGCCTTGATAACCTCCACAGCCTCTTTCATACGCTCTATTCTGGCGCTTGCTGCCGGAAAAGGAAAGCCGTAAGCACGGTGCTCAGTTTTCTGGGCGCCTGCGCCGATTCCAAACTCTAACCTGCCACCTGAAATGACATCGACTGTAGCGGCAATCTTAGCAAGCAATGCAGGGTTCCTGAAAGAAGCGCACGTTACCATTGTGCCTAGCCTTATGCGCGTGGTTACGGCTGAGAGTGCTGCCAAGGTTGACCAGCATTCAAGTAGCGGTCTGTTGCCATACATTAAATGGTCGTCCAGCCACACAGAATGATATCCTAAACGTTCACATTCTAAAGCCACGTCTCGAATGCGAGTGAACAATGATGCTGAAAGCGCTTTGTCTTGGAAGGCGTAGAAGGGAAGAAACACGCCGAAACTGACTTTTTTCGTCACTTTTGCCTCACCCAACACGCAACATGATAGGTTAAATGCTATAGTAGATGTTTAGCCCGACGGTGCTTATTCTTTTTTCGTGTTTCAGCTTTCACCCAGCAACCAAGCAATAAACAAGGAAGACGGCATACATGGCAGAGCGCAAGAGACGGCGGCAAATGCCGAAACTGTTATCTCCATAACTGCACTATTCTAGAAAACTATGGGAAGGCAATTACATATGAAAAACGCGCGTTATGCTTTCGTATTGATTGCTGATGAAAAGTACTGGAAGAGGCTGTGTGAGCGTAACAGCACTGACAGGGCAGTTCATGTTTTCGTGCGGAAAAATCAGGTAGGCCCCTGCAAAGCGCAAAAACTGCTGTTCTACGTTAAAAAACCAATCATGCAAGTTCGCGGCGTTGCAGACTTCATTGAACGGTTAACTGGAAACGGTGAGGAACTGTGGAGGAAATACGGCGCAGAAAGCTGCTTCGAATCTTATGGCGAATACACCGCGTTCGCTGAAGGCAGAGAAAAAATGACGTTTGTCAGGTTCAAAAACTTCACTAAGCTTGAAAAACCAAAATACACAGAAATCGCCCGCATGGTGCTAGGTTCCCTCAGATGGTTCAGACCGAAATATTTGAGTTTTGAGGCTACGCAACAACTGGTAACCTGAAAAACAGCGTTGCCAGCTTTCAGCAGTTTAGTATAGGTTAAATCTGTGAATGCATATTGTCTTTCGAGCGTGAACCAGCGTGTTTCGAGTCAGAGTCAACAAGATTGAATCAAGCCGCGATTTAGACGGCAACCTTGGAAAACGAATAGAACTAGTTGAAGAACGAGGAGCTTCACCCTTCGTGGTTAGGCCTCAAACAGACGAGGCAAAAATGGCGCAGGAAGTTCTTCAAGCCTTGCAGCAGCAGATGCCCATTTTCCCCCAGAGAACTCAATTCGCCCTCCCAAAAATACTATTATTCTTAACAGAGCAGGAATACGACAGCTTAGGCATAGACTTTGACGTAAACCAAGTCTATGACGTGACACTTGAAGACCAGAGCATCAAATTCAAGAAAATGCTATAAGCCCTTTTCGCGCTTGCCGCAGCGCTGAATTCGCTGGATGGAAAGACAACACAAACATCATATTCTTCAAAGTTGCACAAATCTCTCCCGCGTCGCTCGTTTTGCCTTCATCGCAGTAAATCGGAATAGGCTCATCCCCGCCGTTTTCGTAGTAAACGTAAATCTGCGAGAAGCTTTTCCTGAACTTGACCACTTCAAAACCTAGTTTTAAAAGCTTCGCGGTATTTTCAGTCGCCGTTCTAACTGACTGCAACCGCTTCCTGTGCGGTACCGCAGTTGACGTGTACACCATGAGTTTTCCGCAATCATTTTTGAACATTCGCGTTCACCATGATTCTGACAGGAAATATGCGCTTTTAACATGCACGCGCAAACGACACCGCAGCATAGTGGAGAGAGGTGGGTTAAAGTGAAAATTCTTAAACCGCTCGGCATGTTAGATTTCTATGCTGTTACCTGCGAAGGCAAAAGACACGAACGTCAGAGCTCACGTGTTTGTAAGCGGCAGAGTGCAAGGAGTTTTCTTCAGGTCGGAAACAAAACGCAAAGCCGATGCATATGGCGTGAAAGGTTGGGTTTGCAATTTGTCAGATTTCCGCGTCGAAGCAGTTTTCGAGGGCGAAGAAGAAGCAGTGAAAGCGCTTGTGGAATTCTGTAAACGTGGACCATCAGGAGCAATGGTCACGAATGTTGATTTAACGTGGGAAAACTACACTGGAGAGTTTGCTGGCTTCAAACTAAAGCACGGGCAACGGTTCTAAGCCTTTTCCCCGGTACATGTTGTGCCCGCGCGGTTTCCCAGCTGGTTGAAAACATAAATGGAACATGCTGCTACTTTCAATTTACAAGGCGATTGGATGCGAGTTCTTGGTTTAGTTGGAAGCCCCCGAAAAGGCGGCAACACAGATTTGCTAGTTAGCAGAATTCTGGACGGCGCAACCGCAAGTAACCACTTAACCGAAAGAGTGTACCTTTACGCTTTGGACATTTCGCCTTGCGTTGACTGTAGAAGCTGTCAGAAGGGCAAATTCCAATGCGCAATTGATGATGGCATGCAGCGGCTTTACCCAAAGCTTGAAAGCGCCGACGCAATTGTTTTTGGCACGCCATTGTACTGGTATGGACCTACAGGCAAGATGAAGCTCGTGATGGACAGGCTTCGCCCTTTTGTAGCTTCACGGAAATTGAAGGGTAAAAAAGCCATAGTGGTTGTTCCGTCTGAAGAAGGAGCCGACGCATGTGACCATGTGATGGGAATGTTTGAACTTTCGTTCGAATACTTGGGCATAAAGCTGATAGATAAAATGTTGGTTAAAGCCTACGAAAAAGCTGAGGTAAAGGAACAGCCTGAAACTCTTAACCGCGCGTTTGAACTGGGAAAGGCATTAAAATAACGCTTAGCCCAGTCTGGCTTTAACGGTGCAGCAGTTGCTAAGGCTTTTTCTTGTATACCCTGAAGTGCGAGTCGCGCCCTGCGCTTATGTATTCGCCGCCCATGCCGCGCACTGCAGAAGCAATTTTCGCAAAGTTCTCAGACCCCAAAAACTGCTTGGGCTTAATCATTATGTACTCGCCCTTATCTTCGAAAATCAGCATGCGCTCCAAGTCTTCGGGGAATGCCGTGCGCACATCATCTAGCTGCCTCTTTGCAGGGGTTTCAGGGGACGCTTGCGCAAGCGCTTGCGATGCTTGCTGGGTGACTTGCGGAACGGCTACGGCTTTTATTGATGCGGAAACGGTTCGCAGGTCTTCCGAAACCTTGTTCAAAACCACGAGAAGTTCGTCGATTCTCTCCACAAGCTTGTCTAACTTCTCTTTTTCGGCGCTCACTGGCTATCTCTCCCTCAAATTCTAAAATACTTAAGGCGCTTATTAATTATTTGCAACTTCCAATTTAAGCCATAAAACGTAAGTTGCCAAGGGACGGTGAGCGTCAACTGTTTGAAATCGACGGAAGCCAAAAAAGCGGAAGCGGCACGATTCTGCGCCTTTCAGTAGCGTTAGCCGCCATAAGCGGGCAACCATTGCACATTTACAATATTCGTCAAAACCGTCCCCAACCGGGCTTGAAGCCGCAGCATCTTGAAGCCGTTTTGACAGCGGCTAAACTCTGCAACGCAGAATTAAACGGAGCAACGCTTAACTCACGAGAACTCTGGTTTAAACCGCGCGAGATAAACGGCGGCAACTTTGAAGCAGAAATCGGAACTGCAGGAAGCATCCCGATGCTCCTGTTGACCGTGCTACCCATATGCTTATTCGCTAAAGACACAGTACGCGTGCATGTGGCAAAGGGCGGAACCGACGTTTCTCACTCGCCAACAATCAACTACATGCGCAATGTGTTGTTGCCTGTGCTGAAACAGATGGGAGTTGACGTTGATATAGCCGTGCATAAGTATGGGTATTACCCTAAAGGGATGGGCGACGTAACGCTTACTGTTAAGCCTCAGCGTTCTCTGCAGCCGCTTCGCTTAGAAACTTTTGGCACGTTAAAAAGCGTGAAGGGCGTTTCAGTGTGCACTTTCTTGGCTGAAAAAAGAGTTGCTGAGCGCCAAGCTAAAGCTGCAAGCGAATACCTCACGGAGAAGGGGTTCGTTGCGAACATTCAAATTGTGAATGACAGGTCGAATCTCCTGCAGAAAGGCAGCTCAATTGCTTTGTGGGCTGAAACCGACACGGGCGCAATCGTAGGCGCTGATGCCATAGGTGAACTTGGAAAAACAAGCGAGGCGGTTGGCAGGGAAGCGGCTGAAAAGCTCTATGCGGAGCTTTCTGCAAAGCCCACAGTGGATGTGCACTTGGCAGATATGCTTGTTCCCTACGCTGCTTTGGCAGAGGGGGCATCGGTTTTTTCGGCAAGGCGGGTTTCAGATCATTTGGAGGCAAACATGTGGCTTGCGGAAAAAATGTTAGGCATAGGATTTAACGTTGAAAAAGTGAATAATCTCCACAGGATAAGAAAAGGCAGCTGATTTCATGCCTGCGAAGTCGCTTTGCATCAAAGTTCCGAAGATAAATGGCGAAAAAACCCTAATCGTAGCTAACAAGCTGGAAATGCGAAATAGGGAACTGGAAATCCGAAAAAACGCACATTTCATTTACATACCGCTTACTCGTCAACCATCAGAAACGGAATTAGCGATGCTGAAAGCGCAAGTGCCCGATTTCCAGCTGGTAACCCGCGCTTTTTCAGAAAGAAAACAGCCAGTGAAAACGCTTGCCGAACTTCTAGCAAACCAGCTTCCGCCTATTTTACTGAACAGCCTGCCACGGGCGCTGGATACCGTCGGCGACATAGCCGTCATCGAAATTCCACCTGAACTCAACGCCCACGCCACCCTAATCGGTGAAGCAATCTTGAAAACGCATAAGAACATGCGCACGGTGCTCGCGAAAGCTGGCGCGGTCAGCGGAACATACCGCATACGCGAACTTGCTGTCATCGCAGGAGAGCCAAAAACCGCTACCGTTCACAAGGAGCACGGCTGCACATACTACGTTGACGCTGCAAAAGCGTATTTTTCGCCGCGGCTTTCACATGAGCACAACAGAGTAGCCTCACTAGTCCAGAAAGGCGAAACTGTGTTGGACTTGTTTGCTGGCGTTGGACCCTTCTCGGTGCTTATCGCCAAAAACACTCCAAGCGCAAAAGTTTATGCCGTGGACATAAACCCCGACGCGGTTGAGTTGCTGAAAATGAACATTAGGCTTAACAGGGTGGAGAACAGGGTTTTCCCAATTTTAGGCGACGCACGGCAAATCGTTGAACACAAGCTTTTGGGCGTTGCAGACCGCGTGATTATGAATTTGCCTGAAAAAGCCATTGGGTTCGTTGGCGCCGCCTGCAAAGCAGTGAAGCCTGTTGGTGGCATAGTTCACTTTTACGGGTTCATCCGCCTTCCCGACTCCATTGAAAACATGCAGTCGCGCTTTTCAGAAGCCGTGGAAAAAGCAGGCAGGAAAGTGGAAAAGTTCCTTTTTGCTAAAACTGTCCGTGAAACTGCACCCTACGAGTGGCAAGTAGTTCTAGACACCAAAATCCTCTAAAAACGCACGTTTAACGTGATTTTCACTTTTTGCTCGGGGTTCTTCAGTTTTTGCACAAGCTCTCTGGGCAGGTCGATCGCGGCTTTGTCTGCGCGAACAGCCAAGGTTCTGCTGCAAACGTAACTGCTTTTCCGTACAACCGCATCCATGGGATGGGCTAAGCTTAATTGCCGCGTGCCAGACGCTTGAACTTGCGCCGAGATTCCACCAGCCTCGATTAGAATTGTTAGTTTTGCGTTTGGTTTCCGCAAACCCGCTTTAAACTCAGGGCTTAAATCGGCTAAAGCTTTGTCCGCAGCCACTGCGATTATGCAGTCGCCTTTTTTCGATAGATGTTTATCCTTTGTGAATTCAAGAGTCGCCTTATGCGTGGCTAGGATGTTCGCGTGACCGTAACCAAAAACAACTTCTTCAATCTCAGTTAAGCGCAATTCTACTCTAGAACCTCTACAGAATCTACTTTCCCATCGCCATCCAAGTCAAAGCCTTGAATGACGACTGCAAAGTCGCCTTTGCCGCGGTACTCCTGCAAGGTTTTCTTCCAAAAATTAGCCAAAGCTAAAACGCACGCTTTGGTTCCGACACCCTTGTTTCCCGCCAAAACAATAATGCACTTAGTGGCGTCCCATGGATTCACGATTTTCGCGATCAACCCCGCAGCATCAGCGGTGTAAACGCGCGAAGTCTTTCTGGACACCATGCCGCCCAACAAGAAGCCTTCACTTGAAGATTGCATGTTAAACCTGACAGGCAAATACTCGTTTATCTCCTGCGTAAGCAAGTTCGTGCCAGGACCGCCTACGAGAATTAGGTTGTTTTTCTCTTCTTTCTCCGCCTTAACGTCCACGTCTAGTTTTATGGCGAATTCCTGTGGCATCTTAGCGAATTGCCCTAAGAAAAATGTCAGGTGCGCAGCGTAGTGACCGTCGCGGGCGCTTGTTTTGAATGGACCGTGCGGCGTGGGGCTGCCCACCACTATTTTTCCGTCGAAGGCGCCGTTTTCGTTGATGAATTCGTGGAAGAAATTTTGGATTTGCTCACTTGCAGCTAACAGCGAATGCGTCTGCAATGTTTTGTATCCTTGCGGGAACTCTATGCCGAATGCAGGTGAGACGGTTTTGTAGTATTTTGCGGTTGCGCCTTTCTTTTTTTCTTCTCTTACAACAGTTATGGCTCCTGCTTTTGCCAGTTTTCTTGTGTGGTAGTAGACTTTCTGTTCGTGGACTCCGAGTTGTCGCGCGACTTCCAGCGGATACATTTCTTTTTCAGCGAGCATTGCCAAGATTTTCCAGCTTAACTTGCCCAGAATCATCTTTAGCTTCTGCTCGTCGCGCATAACGCTGATTTCTTTAATTTTTTGCGTTTTGCCGTCGTCTTGGAGCAACAGTTTTTTGTCCATTGTTTCCCCCGCAACATAGTATGCAGCCACTATTAAAAATTTTGTTATAGTAATCGCTCAAACAACAAACCCAGCTTCCTGCTCAGCGCCAACTATGGCACATTCATGGAGACACTTACAAAAACTTTTTCGGAGGTGAAAAATATCTCCTAAAAATACTTATTAGTAGACAGAAAGCTTGAATAGACCCCTTAGAGCAGAACAAAACTAAAACTTGAGGTACTTGGAAAATGTGCGGAATTTTCGGCTGCGTCACAAAGGAAGGCAACGCGGCACCAGTAATTCATGCTGCATTGAAGCGGCTTGAGTACCGCGGCTATGACTCCGTAGGCATAGCCACGATAGACAACGGTGAACTCCACGTGAAAAAAGACCAGGGAAAAATAGACGATGTTCACAAGATTTTGAATCTTGATGATTTGCCTGGAAACGTCGGTGTCGGGCACACAAGATGGGCTACGCATGGTGCGCCGCTGAAAGTCAACGCGCACCCCCATTTGGATTGCAGCGGTCAAATAGCTGTTGTTCATAACGGGATTATTGAGAACTTTTCTGAGTTGAAGCTTGAACTGGAAAACCGCGGTCACGTTTTCCTTTCGAAGACAGACACGGAAGTTGTACCACACCTTATCGAGGAAAGCCTCAAAAGGAATCCGTCGTTAAGCTTTGTTGATGCAGTGCTTGAGGCCATCAAGAAAATCAACGGGTCTTACGCGTTAGCTGTTATTTCAACGAAAGAGCCTGACAAGATAATATGTGCTAGAAGCGAAAGCCCCCTAGTCTTAGGCATAGGCGAAAATGCAGTTTACTGCGCGTCCGATATTACCGCGTTTCTGCCAATAACGAAAAAAGCCGTTTTCGTGGACAACGGCGAACTCGTTATCCTTTCGTCTGCAGGCTATGAAATCAGGAAAATTCAAGATTCCAGCGTTGTCACGCGTGAGCCTAAAATTATTGATTGGACGCCTGAAATGGCGGTTAAACAAGGCTACCCGCATTTCATGATTAAGGAAATCCATGAGCAGCCAGCAACGTTGCGCAACACGCTGAGGTTTCAGGAGCACTATCTGGATTTGATTTCCACGTTCCTCGACCGCGCCAATGAAGTTTTCTTAGTTGCATGTGGCACATCTTATCACGCTTGTTTAGCTGCGTCTTACATGTTCTCAAAGCTTGCGTTTCTGCCTACCTACCCTGTGATGGCTTCAGAGTTCGTGGAGCAGCATGGTAAATCAGTGAACATTGACAGCACGATTCTAGCTGTAAGCCAGTCAGGCGAAACTGCTGATACGCTGGCAGCGGTGACCTGCTCACAGCAGCGAGCAGCAACAATCCTCGGTTTAACTAACGCTATTGGTTCGACTTTGACGCGTGTCTCTCGGGTTTACATTGGTCAGCAGTCGGGTCCTGAAATCGGGGTGGCGGCGACGAAGACTTTCACTTCGCAGCTTTCTGTGCTGGCGCAGTTGGCGCTTAGGTTGTCGAAAAAGAGAGGCAAGATTTCGCAGGATGAAATGGATTGTCTTGAGGAAAAACTGGAAAAGCTGCCGGACATTGTGGATACTATAATTGTGTCGCAGGAGGCAAAAGTTAAGCGAATCGCTCATAAATACAGGGATGCCAAGATTTTCTTCTTTTTGGGCAGAGGCATAAGCACGGCTACAGCGTATGAGGGCAGGCTTAAGCTTATGGAGATAGCTTATGTGCCGTCTATTGCTTTTCCCGCGGGCGAAAGCAAGCATGGTCCGATTAGCTTGATTGAGGAGGGGTTTCCTGTAGTGTTCATTTGCCCGAAGGACGGGTGCTACAGGACTTTGATTGGCAACATAATGGAAATGAAAGCGAGAGGCGCCTCGATAATTGCTATAATAGAGGAGGGCGACGAAGAGATTAAGGCGTTGGCGGATGATTATGTTGAAGTGCCCAAGGGGATTCCTGAGGTGTTGTCGCCGATTCCTTTCGTGGTGCCGTTGCAGCTTTTAGCGTATTACATGGCTCTTGAAAGAGGACACAACCCAGATACGCCTAGGAACTTGGCTAAGTCGGTTACTGTGAAATAGGTTTGAGAAGATTGCTGCTTAATGCTTGCGTTTCTTGAAGTAGATTAGCATGCCTATGCCCACAATAACGGCTGAGGTTATTCCTGCTGCAACTGGCGCTGTCGGGAAAGGCTCTGGCACATCTATGTTGAAGAAAACGGTTTCGGAGACACCAGTGTTCCCAAACTGGTCGGTTCCGTACACTGTTAAGTTGTGGGCGCCGTTGGGCAGCCCGCTTAAGGTCGTGTTACCAGCGATGGTGACGTTGTTTTCTCCGTTGAGACTGTAGCCCGTCCAGTTAGCTGACTTATTCACGGTGAAAATCAAGGAAACGTTTGAGCTGTTGTATGCCTTGTTTTCTGGCGAGGCAATTTTGATTTCTGGCGGAACCCCATAGCCGATGGGATAATACTGCTCATTCACGCCTGTTACCTCACCAGATGAATAGAGATACCCTCCGATTGCATATAAAACGTCATTTATAACTGCAACACCAAAATGTGTGCGGTTTGTAGGCATGGGAGTTGCTGTCGCCCAAGCATCAGTCTCAGGGTCGTAAACCTGATTAGTAGACGGCGTAGGATGCTGGTTCACTGCCAACCCTAAAACATAAACCCTCTGCGGAGCTCTCAAGCCAGTTGTTGCTCCAGCCGCGCCCTCAACAACAGCCGTCGGTTCAGACGTGCCTTCGTTCCAGTTGTCAGTTTCCGTGTCATAAATCAAAATCTTCTGCTCTGAAGAGACTAATCCCGTTGAAAACTCGCCAGTAACAACCAGCTTGTTATCCACAACGACCGACCATGGATGAGACACAGGCGCCTGTTTTTTAAGCGCCCACGAATCATTTTCTATGTCATAAGCGTAAGTGAACGCTCCGCCCACCACGTAAATTTTCCCGTTCACCACGCTGGCTTTGAGCCCCAATTCGGCGTAGGGCATTGATGCTTTGGTTTCCCACGTGTTCGTAACTGTATCATAAACTTCGTTGACTCCTGACGCATTGTATGAAGAGAATCCTGTTCTTTCATCAAAACTAATGCCAACAGCGCCTCCTATGCAGTAAATTTTGGTTTGGTAAGCCGCTATGGCGAAAGAAGCTCTCGACGTCGGCATAGACGCCTTAGAAGCCCATGTGTCCGTTTCTGGATCGTATTCCTCATTTGTCCCTACAAAGCCACCGGTGAAAGCATATGATGTGGAGGATGTGGTGCCTCCGATAGCGTAAATTTTGCCGCTCACCGCCACAACGCCCAAGCCCGCTCGTGCCTGCTGCAGCCCTGCCTTGGACACCCATGAATTCTCAGCGACGTCAGCAGAAGAAAACACAGGATTAGCTGCAATTATGCATGACGCCATCAGAAAGACGAGAACAAACAGCACCACGACGCTCTTACTCATGCGTATCCCCATTATATCAGACTGTTTTCGGTGATTAAAGGGTTTTTGTCAAGTTTTCTTGACTAAACTGCCATTTTTTAGTCAAGATTTCTCGACAAGCGAGACTTTCAAGAAAAAAGGGGGATGATTTCATTTTGCTGGTTGCCTCAGTTGCTACTAGTAGGTGTGGTAGTATGCTGTGAGTGTTGCAGTTCCAGTAACCACGATAGTCAACGGATTAACACTGTACGAGTAGCCGCCCCACACGTAGTGGTCGAAAACATGGTGATAGTAGCCATCATAGAGGGGACTTTCCACATAGATCTGGCGGCTTCCCAACAGTACACTGTAGGCGCTACCTGT
>Ga0184631_10000087_pt1 | contig 15958 bp, 13 predicted proteins | sample PLM4_90_b1_FD_133160 | JGI IMG/M metagenome (GOLD analysis project Ga0184631, IMG submission 133160) | Groundwater sediment microbial communities from an aquifer in East River, Colorado, USA - PLM4_90_b1 | ecosystem: Environmental > Terrestrial > Soil > Riparian zone | place: USA: East River... | reverse complement strand
GTAGGCCTTCCTTGTCTTAAGGTGAAAGGACATTACCTGGCCATCGTTAGCTTGGGGCTAGCCGTTGTCATCCATGAGGCAATGGTAAACCTTGTAAATATCACCAACGGCCCAGGCGGTATCATCCGGATCCCAGCCCCTTCTTTATTTGGGATGAGCCTCAATACGGATCATCGATACTATTATCTTTTGCTCGTCTTTGCATTCATATCAGTCCTATTCGTCAATCTCATTTTAAGATCTCGTGTGGGAAGGGCCTTCATCGCTATTCGTGAGAGCTATACAGCGGCCGAAGCGATGGGGATAAACCATCGCTTCTATAAAATCATTGGGTTCGTCTTAAGTGCCTCTTATGCAGGACTGGGCGGAAGCCTCTATGCTCATTTGATTAATTTTGTGAGTCCGGATAGCTTTGGCCTAGAGGAATTGCTTCTGGAGATTGCAATGCTTCTGGTGGGAGGGATCGGGACCATCGCTGGGCCAATACTTGGGGCTACTGTCCTAAGTTTTGGATATGAGTATTTAAGGGCCCTCAAAGGCTTACAAATGGTTGTCTATGGCCTCATGATTCTTTTCTTCGTGATATTCATCCCTCAGGGGCTTGTGACAATCAAGGACCGGGTCCTTGCATTCAAAAGAAGGTCTTAGGAGATGAGATTAGAGGTTGAAAATTTAACAATGAGATTTGGAGGGGTAGTGGCCTTAAATAATCTCTCCTTGGGTTTAAAGCAAGTAGAGATTCTTGGGTTGATCGGCCCCAATGGCTCCGGAAAGAGCACTCTCTTTAATGTGGTTACGGGTTTCTATCGGGCGAACGACGGGAAAGTCCTTCTAGATGGAGATGACCTAACAAACTTATATCCGCATCAGATCACTAAGAAAGGTTTGGCCCGGACGTTTCAGAACCTCAACCTTTTCGCACGGATGACTGTATTGGAGAATGTCTTGGTTGGGATGCACACGCGGACTTCTATGGGGTTCAAACACTTTTTTTATAATCCCGGAAGGGTAGTGAGTCAAGAAAGAAAAATGAGAGAACAGGCCCAAATGATCATGGAGGAGTTGGGCTTGGAGAAGTATTCAAAAGAAGAGGCAAAAAATCTCCCCTATGGGATCCAGAGACGGGTGGAGGTCGCAAGGGCCCTGGCAACAGAACCTAAATTTCTCTTGCTCGATGAACCCGCAGCAGGCCTTAATCTTGCTGAGACAGAGATACTTCAAGAAACAATTCGACGGATCCTAGAAAAAGGGATTGCCATCCTCTTGGTCGAGCATAATATGCGTGTGGTCATGAACATCTGTCCACGTATATGTGTTCTCAATTATGGTGAGAAGATCGCAGAAGGGACGCCAGCAGAGATTAACGAAAGCAAGGCCGTCATTGAGGCATACCTCGGTAAGAAGAAGCGATGATCTTAAAGGTTGAAGAAATCCATACTTATTACGGGAATATACATGCATTGAAAGGCATATCCATAGATGTAGACGTAGGTGAGATTGTGGCCCTGATCGGACCGAACGGAGCAGGGAAAACTACACTCCTTAAATCGATTCTCGGTATGGTTCCTCCTCGAAAAGGTTCTATTCATTTTAATGGAACGCCAATTGAACATTTATCTACAGAACAAATCGTTAGATCTGGAATTTCATATGTGCCTGAGGGGCGTCGGATCTTTCCTTTGCTTACTGTGAAGGAAAATTTGGAAATAGGGGCCTATCTCCGTTCAGACAGTAACGAGATTGCCAAAGACATTGAGAAGATATTTGAACTTTTCCCGCAATTAGCAAGTCGCCAGAAACAATGGGGAGGTTCCTTGAGCGGAGGAGAGCAACAAATGCTTGCCCTGGGCAGGGGATTGATGGGAAGACCGAAGCTCCTGCTCATGGATGAGCCTTCTCTCGGTTTGGCTCCAGTCTTAGTTGACCAGATCTTTGAGATGATCAAGCGCTTGAATGAACAAGAAGTTACAATCCTTCTCGTTGAGCAGAACGCCCAGATGGCTCTCAGCATCTCAAACCGGGGCGCCGTTCTGGAGACCGGTAAGGTCGCCCTGATGGGTTTGTCTTCTGATCTCATCGAGGATGAACAGGTGAAGCATACCTATCTTGGAATGTGAGAGGGTGATTGTGGAACAAATGAAGATTTGGTGGCAGAGCAGCACAGCTATTGGTGGGTTTCCTGAATATCGGAAGGCTATCGAAAACCACGCCAAAAAGGTGTTGAATCCTGGAACGAAGATAGAAGTTCACGGTGTAAGCCAAGGCACCTCAGAACTCCACTACCATTATTTTGCTTTTCTAAACACACAGCAGATTTTGGAAAATCTCTTGAGGGCGCAAAGGGAGGGATTTGATGCAGTAGCCATCGGATGCGGGATGGATCCTGGCTTAGAGGAGGCAAGAGAGATTTTGGATATCCCGGTTTTTAGTTTGAGTGAGACCGGAATGCTGATCGCATGTATGCTGGGAAGGAAGTTCACGGTCATCTCACATCATCATCTGCTCGACCGAAAGCGGATTGACCTCTTGATCCAAAAGTATGGGTTGGAGTCTCGTTCCGTTAGCAGCGAAGGAATTAAGGTGGATCTAAATGTTTTAGGCCGAGCATTCAAGAATCCTAGACCCATTCTCACTCAATATACGAAAGCAATAAAAGGGGCCATTCGCCAGGGGGCTGAGGTGATCATTCCTGGCTGTAACATCTTGAACCTCTTGGCAGTTCAAAATCATTTTTACAAAGTCGATGGAGTTCCCATTCTGGATGCAGCAGGGGTACTGATGAAGATAACGGAGTCAATGGTTACGTTAAAAAGGGTCTCCGGGGTGCAAGTGAGCAGAAAAGGGTTGTTTGAATCCCCTGGCAAGGAACTGCTTTCAAACGTGAGAAAGATATACGGGAGGGAATAATGGGAAAGGTGAGGAATTACAGAATTACAGCAACGGCAAAGGAAGTGAGAGGGTTTTGTCAAGCCGGGTTGAGGTCGGGGGACCGAGTGAGTATGGTTTTACCCCATGTAGATATGAAGAATACGGATAAAATCTGCGTGAACGCCATGAGTGCGTTGATGCCGTTCATTAGGCAATTCTCTTCGGAACAACTGCCCTATAATGCAAGAGCTTTTGTCTCCTGCCCGGATCCAGGTTCGGCCAAGGGTGGCCATGGAAATGTCCTCTTCGAGATTACGAGGAAATTTATTGGGTATAAGAAAAAAGTTTGAAATTGGGCCGCCTCTCTTGGAAAGGTGTGCTTGAAATTTGAAGAAGGAGGAATAGAGAGATGTTGCTGAGTGGTGCTGAAATTATCGTTAATTGCTTGGAGCAACTAGGTGTCAAGTATGTATTTGGGCAATGCGGCCATTCGGTCCCTGCTTTTCTTGCTGCCCTAGAAAAATCGAAAATCGAATTTATCTCATTCCGTCACGAGCAGAACGCCGCACATGCAGCGGACGGGTACTTTAAAGTGACTCATAAACCGGGTGTAGTTCTGACCCATGTTGGTCCTGGATTAACCAACGCCGTAACGGGAGCAGCCCAGGCGGCGCTCAGTTCTTCTGCTCAGATCATCATTACGGGGGATGTGCAGAGTTACAATTTCGGTAAAACCCCTCATCAAGAGATTAACCTTTTCAGTGACGCCTCCCAATGGGAGATTTACAAACCCTTCATCAAACGAGGATGGCGAGTTCATGATAACAGATTCTTACCCCGTATAGTCTCCAAGGCCTTCAATATTGCTCAATCGGGAAGGCCAGGGGTTGTGCTGATCGATGTCCCCCTTGATCTATCCCTACAAAAGGTCGATATCGAAATCCCGGAGCTATCAAAATGGATGGTTACAGGGAGACGCCCGGTCGGAGATTTGGATGACATCAGCAGAGCCGTAGACTTATTGGTAAGGGCAGAGAGGCCTTTTATTTATGCGGGAGGTGGAGTAATCCTATCTGAAGCTTCTCCTGAACTGACTCAAATTGCTGAGTACCTTGGAATTCCTGTCGGAACAACTCTTTCGGGGAAAGGAGGAATTGACGAGACACATCCTTTGGCTGTAGGAAGTACGGGCTTTTGGGGAACATCGTCAGCTAACGAGATTGCACTACAGTCTGATTTGATTTTGGGTGTTGGAACAAGGTTTTCTGAGTTTGACGCCGGTCTTTGGGATCCTAAGCGTGTATTTGCCATTCCACCGGCTAAATTGATTCACATTGATATCGATCCTCAAGAGATTGGAAGGAATTACCCTGTAGAGTTCGGGATCGTTGGAGACAGCAAGGCTGTTCTAGGACAGATGTTGGAGATGACAAAAGAGAGGACGAAAAGGAGAGATTATAGGAATTCTCCGCGTTTCAGAGAGGTGAGGAGGAGCGTGGAGAGGTGGATGGAAACCGTCTCGAGACTCCAGAATTCGGACCAAGTCCCTATCAAAATTGAAAGGGTGTTCAAAGAAGTGAGGGAGATGGTGCCCAAAGACGGCATCATCGTCTCTGATGTGGGAGGGTGCAAGTACGGTGTTGCTCAAATTCCTTTCTACGGACCCGGGACGAACATCCCGTCGAGTGGTTTTGCCACCATGGGATTTGCGCCAGCGGCTGCGATCGGGGCTAAGATCGGACGACCCGAAAAGAACGTCGTGGCGATCGTTGGGGATGGGGCTTTCAGTTCCGTCTCATCGGTCCTGGCGACAGCTGTTGAACAGGGGGTGAATGTCGTTTGGGTGGTGATCAACAACTACGGATACTGTTCAAATACAGAGATCATCGTGGAACTGTTCAAGACCGCTTATGGAACCGAACACCGGATAAAGAGGACCGGCGAACCCTACAATCCTGACTTTGCGAAGATGGCCGAATCTTATAGTGCCAAAGGGGAGTGTATAAAGAAGCCGGAGGAGATCCGGGGTGCTTTGGAAAGAGCTTTTAAGAGCGGTTCCCCCTATGTGTTGGATGTCATCGTCGGATTTGAAGGTTCATTCTCTCAAAACCAAGGAAATGTGACGGAGATCCTTACAAAAAAATAGAGATATGAACGTGTAAAGGGGATTAAAAACTAAGAGAAGGAGGAAAAGAGCAATGTTATTGAGCGGTGCACAAATTGTGATCGAGGTACTCAAGAAGGAAGGCATTAAACATATCTTTGGCGAATGCGGCCATTCGAACCTGGCATTTCTGAATGCCATTCGGCCGTCAGGAATCAAGTTCATCTCCTTTCGACATGAGCAGTGCGCGGCTCACGCCGCCGATGCCTATGCACGGGTGACGGGAAAACCGGGGGTGTTACTCACCCACACCGGGCCAGGTCTCATGAACGCCACCCATGGCGTGGCGAGTGCGGCAATGGACTCCATCCCTCTTATCGTTCTGTCAGGGGATGTCCAGAGTTACTATTTCGGAAAGGGACCCCATCAGGAATTAAAGATGCATGCGGACGCAGACCAGTGGTCTGTTTACAAACCGTTTGTTAAAAGAGCATGGAGAGTCCATGATGTCAAATTGATTCCAAGTATTATATGCCGTGCAATTAACATTGCAATATCTGGACGAAAAGGACCCGTACTGATATCAATGCCACAGGATATTGCTGCCCAAAGAATTGATGTCGAGATTCCAGATCCTTCAAAATGGAGACCTACTGGATTTCGAATACCAGGAGACGAAAATGAAATTGAGAAAGCTGCCGAATTGCTCATTAGGGCAGAGAGGCCTATGATCTTTGCAGGAGGTGGTGTATTGACCTCTCAAGCCAGTCCAGAACTAACAGAATTGGCAGAATATATGGGGGCACTAGTTACCACCACAGTTCAGGGCAAAACTGCAATTCGAGAGGACCATCTCCTTTCTATAGGGAATACAGGATTTTGGGGAAGTATAGCAGCCAATAAAGTGGCCAATCAGTCTGATGTAATCTTGGCTGTGGGTACACGCTTTGCGGAGATTGATTGTAGCTTCTGGGATCCTAAACTTACTTTCAGCATTCCTCCTTCAAAACTGATCCATGTTGACATTGATTATGAAGAGATTGGCCGGAATTATCCGGTGGAGGTTGGTATTCAAGGTGATGCTAAAACTGTATTAGGCCAAATACTTCGAGTTATTAAACAAAAGGTAAAACCAAAAGACTGGAAAGGGTCTTCTTACATCAAAGAGATGAGGACCTTATTAGAACAGCAAACCGCTGAAAAGGCAAAAAAACGTGATTCAGAATCTAAACCTATAGAAATTGCACGACTTTTAAAGGAAGTGAGAAGTTTATTGCCAGAGGATGGAATTATAGTTACTGATATCGGGTGGTCCAAAAGTGGTGTTAGTCAGCATCTTCCGCTTTACACTCCTGGAACCCATATTGCTCCAGGAGGGTTAGCAGGCATGGGATTTGGTCCTGCAGCTGCGATTGGAGCCAAAATAGGTTGTCCAGAGAAACAGGCGGTAGCAATAGTTGGTGATGGAGCTTTCAGCTCTACCAGTTCTGCTGTGGCCACAGCGGTCGAACAAGGAATTAAAGTGATCTGGCTCGTCTTGAATAACTATGGATACTGTTCGGTCAAGGTGATCCAAAACCAATACTTCAAAGAGGTTTTTGGTACAGAACATCGGATTGAGGAGACTAATGAGTTATATAATCCAGACTTTTCAAAGATGGCTCAGGCTTATGGAGCGATAGGAGAGCGGGTGGAGGAGCCGAAAGAGATCCGGCCGGCACTGGAACGGGCTTTCAAATCTGACAAACCTTACGTCCTCGATGTGGTTATCAGTCGAGAGTTGGGCGTGGTCCAGGCCGGAGACTGGGGTCTTGGATTGAGTGAAAAGTAGGATTCTGAATAGAGGGGGCAGAGATGGGGGAAAAGGATTTGCACTTAGTTGCTTTCGTAGCTCACCCAATCGATGAAATAAAGTGCTTAGGAGGCACATTCGCAAAGTATATCCAAAGGGGTCACAAAGCCACCGCGGTCGTCTTTTCCAAGCCTAAGAGTCGGGGAGAGTTACCAGATTCTTTTTCAGAAGATGAAGTGGTTGATGTCAATATTGCTCAAGGGAGAAAGGCCGCAAAGGTCTTAGGTTCGGATATTGAATTCCTGAACTATCGTTATGAGGATCTCTCCATCGGAAAAGATCGATTGGAGATGGTTTATCGTACAGCTGAGGTGATCCGTAGGTTGAAGCCTGATGTGATCTTTACCCACCTTCCCACGGACACTTCCTACGGCATGATGCATCATCAGGTGGTGGGGGAAGTGGTCACCACAGCTTGCTTCTATGCGGGGCAAAAGAGTTTTGTCTCTGAGAATCGACCTCATAAAATCAAATTACTTCTATACTTCCTTTCGAACATGTGGACTCCAGAGCATTTCAGCCGGAGACCAGATCTCTTCATCGATATTTCAAAGACAGCGAAACTGAAATATCAAGCTTTCCAACAATATAGTGCCCATGTGGGATCTCCTCCACCGTCTATTCTTAAAGAACAGCGTATGGTGGCTTCACGAATGTATGGAGTGGTTTCGGGATGCTTTTTTGCGGAAGCCTTTTTTCTACCTTTTGATCGCTTTGGCAAAATTGCATTCGATGAAATTCCGAGGGATTGGATCGTTTTAAATAGAATAGATGAACATCATGAAGAATTATCCCTGCCCAACGATTACGATTTTCCTCTAAAATGAAAGCTATTATTAAAGAAAGCCCCGGCGAAGGAGTGAGGCTTAAGGATGTGCCCATACCTTCCATAGGGCTTCATGACATCTTGGTTGGTGTAACGGCTTCAGGGATCTGCGGAAGTGACCTTTCCATTTCTCAATGGAAAGAGAGTTACCGTCACATTCCATTGCCCATGGTTTTGGGTCATGAATTCTCTGGGAAAGTGGTTTGTAAGGGGGTCGAAGTTCAGGGTTTAGAAGAAGGTGACAGGGTAACCGTCAATCCAGTGATTGCTTGCGGTCAATGCAAACCGTGCCGTATGGGTTTGAAGGATGACTGCGAGAGGAGACTGATATTGGGTTTTACAAAAGATGGTTCTTTTGCCCCCTATGTGTCTGTGCCTAAAGGAGCATCGGTTTTTAGGCTTCCAAATGGATTCTCTGACCAGATGGGGGCATTGGTTGAACCCTTTGCCGTTGCTTATCATGCAATCGAACTCTCTCGATTTAAAACAGATGATCGCGTCTGCGTATTGGGAATGGGTCCCATCGGTCTGATGATAATAGGTCTTCTAAAAGAATTAGGAGCAAGCCTCATTGTGGTTATTGGACGGACTCTTCAGGAGAAGCGGATCGAGATTGCAAAGGAGATGGGCGCAGATCTTATTTTAGATATTCATCGAGATGATCTGAACAGGATTACAAGAGAGAGAACAGAAGGAGGGGGCTTCGATATCGTGTTCGAGGCCACGGGGAACCCTTTTTCCCTGCCCCAAGGATTGGAGATGACCCGAAAGGGTGGAGAGATGGTCCTCAGCGGAATCTTTGAGGGAAGGGGAGAGATCCTCCTCACCGAATTTGTACGGGGGAGTAAGCGTCTGATTGGAAATCATGCTTATGAAGATGCCACGTGGTTCAAAGTGATTGAACTCTTATCAAAAGGGAAAATCCCAGCCAAAAAGCTCATCACCCAAGAGCTCCCTTTATCTGAAGGACTTGAGGCCTTCGATTTATTAAAAAATCGTCAAGGGGTTAAGGTCCTACTAAGACCTTCGGGGTTTTAGGACGGAGGAGATAATGTCATCCCGTTTGATTGATTCAAAACTTTTCGGTGCCCGATATGGAACCGATGAGATGAGGCGAATTTTCGATGATGGGAATCGGGTGAGACAATGGTTAAAGGTTGAAATAGCGCTCGCGAGAGCTGAGGCGAAATACGGTCTCATTCCTTCACAAGCATTGGAAGAAATCGAAAAGATTGCTGTTGTAAAAAATCTAAATTTCGAAAGCTTACGAGATGGTATCCACGAAATGACACAGGTGTTAATGCCTCTTATTAAAATGATTAAAAATCTCTGCAATGGAGATAGTGGAGAATATTTTCACTGGGGAGTAACCACTCAAGATATCTTAGACACAGGGTTCATTCTCCAGATTAAGGAAGCACTGGAGATAGTCTTTCGAGATCTCCTAGAAACGGAAGAAAAGCTTCTTGAGTTGGCAAGGCATCATCGGGATACCCTCATGGTAGGTCGCACTCATGGGCAACATGCACTTCCCCTTACCTTCGGGTTTAAGGTCTCGGTATGGGTAAGAGAAGTCCGGAGGAATATTGAGCGCCTGAAGGAATGTAGATCACGACTTTTAGTGGGACAGTTGGCAGGAGGTGTCGGAACTTTTGCATCATTTGGAGAAAAGGGGCCTGAGATCCAGTCTTTAGTCATGAAGGAACTGGGTTTACAAGTCCCTGATATCTGTTGGCATTCTTCCCGAGACAGGATCGGAGAACTGGGGTGCCTATTAGCCCTGATCGCAAATACTTTTGGAAAGATTGCTAATGAACTTTATCTATTACAGAAAACGGATGTGATGGAAGTTGAAGAACGTTTCACCTATGGCAAAATCGGTAGCAGTACCATGCCTCATAAGCGAAACCCGCGATTATGTGAAGGGATTATTTCACTCGCTAAATTGATTCAAGGTTCAGCCCTGACGACTCTTGAATCCATGTGGATAGACCATGAGCGAGACGCTAAATTCATGGGGATTGAGTGGGTCACCGTTTCGGAGTCCTTAATCATGTTGAGCGGTCTCCTTAATCAGGCAAAGGACCTTTTTGAAGGCCTTCAGGTTAATGAAGAGAAGATGCTTGCCAACACAGGGATTCTGAAAGGACTGATTTTATCTGAACGAGTGATGCTTGCTCTGGGTAAGAAGATCGGTAGACAGAGTGCCCATGAGATTGTCTATCGGATCTCCATGGAGGCCTTCGAAAAAGGGATTGACTTCAAAAAGGCATTGCTTGAGGACAAAGAGTTTAGCCGCTATTTTGAGGAATCAGAAGTGGATGAAATGCTCGATCCGAGAAAGTATGTCGGCTTGAGCGGCCAGATCGTAGATGAGGTCTTGGCCATGACCAAAGAGGAAAGGAAAGCTGACCAAGTTCTATGAAAGAAACGGAAGGGTTTCATGGCTGGGTAGGAAGGATTGCTAAGATCGATCTCACAGAGGGAAAAGCCGATATCGAAGCCTTAGATCGAGAGGTAGCCCTACAGTACCTTGGGGGCCGAGGCATGAATATCAAGGTCCTTTTTGATCAGGTGAAGCCGAATACTCCTGCGTTTGGACCAGAGAACATTATCATCTTTTCGGCGGGCCCTCTCATCAGAACTGGATTCCCGGTGGCGAACCGGTGTGTGGTGTCAACCAAATCCCCGCTGAGCTATTATGCAATGGGGCTTGCCGGTGGTTATTTTGCTGCTGAATTGAAGGCGGCCGGATTTGATGGAATGGTCATCACTGGCCACTCTCCAAAACCTGTCCAGATTTTGATCGAGGATGGAGAGGTTCAGATTGAAGAGGCCTCAGACCTTTGGGGACTCGGGACCCACGAAACCCATGAAAGAATCAAAAACCAGCGGGGAAAGAAGTTCAGGATTGCATGTATCGGCCCTGCGGGAGAGAAAATGGTCCGATTCGCAGCAATTATGTTCGATCAACGAGCAGCTGCAAGAGGCGGACTCGGCGCAGTCATGGGATCGAAGAATTTGAAAGCCGTAGCTGTAAGAGGTAATAGACTCGTTTCCCTCCACAACCCCGGTCGAATGAAGCCTCTCCTCCGGAAGCTGGCAGAGGAGGTGAAGAAAAAGCCAGGGCCAAGACCAAATTTTCCAAAATACGGAACAATCGAAGCAATTGAGATCATCCATGGGCTTGGTCTTTTCCCCTCCATGAACTTCCAGAGGGGGGTATCGGAACACATCGAGACGATCAGTCTGAATGGACTATGGCCCTTTGTGGGCCAAAAACCCACCCCTTGCTTTCAATGTCCAGTGAGGTGTACCAATGAATTTGAGATAAGGGCTGACCCACCCGTTGCAACGCATGGTCCGGAGTACGAATCCGTGGCAGCCTTCGGTGGGATGTGCGGGATCTCAGATCCAAAGGCGATTATTCGGGCAAACTATCTATGTAATAACCTTGGTTTAGATACGATGTCCACGGGCGCTACTTTATCGTTCCTTATGGAATGCATCGAGAAAGGCTTGATCTCCGATCGGGAGATTGGTTTAGGAGATTTTTCTTTTGGGAAGAGCGAACCATTCCTGGAGGGGATCGAGGTGGTGGGATTGCGCAAAGGGGAGTTTGGCCATCTGATGGGAGAAGGGACAAAAATCTTAGCCGAAAAAATAGGGCAAGGATCATCTCGATTTGCTCCTCAAGTAAAGGGGTTGGAGCTGGGGATGTACGATCCCCGAGGTTCCACGGGCATGGCTCTTGTTTTTGCGATTGCAAACCGAGGAGGTTGCCATCACACCCAAGGGTTTCCCCTGAGGGAAGAGATGGGAGCGGGTACGCGCTTCACTGTCCAGGGGAAAGGGAAACTTGTAAGTGATTTGGCCGAATCAAGGATCTTGGTTGACTCTGCCTCGTATTGTGGCTTTCTCAGCGATACTGTAAATTGGGCAATTCCAGAGGCCCTTTCCTTGTCAACGGGTATTGATTTTTCATGGGAGAGGCTAAGAGAGATCTCGGCACGGATCAACACCTTAGAACGACTTTTTCTTCTCCGTGACGGATGTACCTCAAAAGAAGACACTCTCCCTATGAGGTTTTTTAACGAGCCACTCCCTGATGGACCTGCTCAGGGTCACAAGGTGAATCAGGCTACATTTGAAGAGATGCGAAAAGAATATTACGAGGAGTGCGGATGGGGACAGAATGGGATTCCTAAAGAAGAAACATTGAAAAGACTTCATCTCCTTTCAAGTTAATCTCCGACTTTTTCTGTCTTGTTTAGTACTCATAAATAGAAAAAATTCAGAGGGAGACAAAAAAGGACAGTCCAGGAGATACCCTAACCATTGAGAGTACTAAAGGATATGCAGTGACTCGTAACTTGGTTGTTGATTTTGGGACAAAGACGAAATGCCAAATCGAAGGTCGCCTCCAGTGACTTACCAGGACGAAGACATTAGGTTAGAAAAAAGCCATGGAAAACCTGTCCAGAATCTATTCGAAGTTTGCCACTGAAATCCAATTTGAAGACCTTCCTCCGGAGGTAGTGCTGCAAACAAAGAAATCAATCCTTGATTTCCTGGGAGTTGCCCTGATAGGTTCTACCACCCAAGTGGCAGGTATCGTCTTTGACTATTTTTCTGAAATTGGCGGGAAACCAGAAGCGATTCTACTCGGGAAGAAGAGAAGAGTTCCAGCAATCCATGCTGCATTGATCAATGGTATCTTTGCCCATGCCCTCGAACTAGATGACGGACATCGTTGGAGCGGGATCCATCCAGGTTCTCCGACGATTCCTGCTGCCCTAGCGGCTGCTGAGCTTTCAGCGACGCTGGGGAAAGAACTGATCGTTGCGACAGTCGTGGGTTACGAAATCACGTTAAGGATAGGAAAAGCGATCAATCCTTCCCACTTGCTTCGGGGCTTCCATTCAACGGGAACAGTTGGGCCTTTTGGAGCGGCAGCAGCGGCTGGACGGATATTGGGTCTTGATTCTGAAAGGATGATCCAGGCCCTTGGACTTGCAGGGCTTCATGCTTCAGGCCTTTTGCAAGTGATGCATGAAGGTGGAATGGCAAAACCCTTCAATCCAGGAAGAGCCGCTTCGGGAGGTCTTTTGAGTGCTCAAATGGCGATGAAAGGGATTATGGCACCAGAACACATCCTCGAAGGTGAAAAAGGTTTCCTCAGGGCTATGAGTGACAAGACGGAAGCGAAGTGGCTCACGGATGGATTAGGGACTCGGTTTGAGATCAGTAAGATCTATTTCAAGATTCACTCCTCCTGCCGCCATACTCATCCGGCGATAGATGCCCTCCTAAAAATTTTGAGACAAGAGCTACCCGATCCGAACCGAATTGAACGGATTCGGGTAGAGACCTATCCTGTTGCCATTCAATTCTGTGGGCACGAACTTGGCGAAGGGACTCTTACGACTGCAGACGCGAAGCTCAGCCTCCCCTTTTCTTTAGCCTTGGCAGCGTTTAATGGAAGCTGTGACACCGATGTATTTAACCAGAGGGAGCTTGCACGTGCAGAAGTACGAGGACTGGCTGAGCGGATAGAACTAGCCGCAAGTGAGAAATGGGAGAACCTCTATCCGGAGAAAAGAGGTGCAAGTGTTTCCGTTTGGATTAATGGAAGGGTGTTGAAGTCCGAGGTGGATCTCGCACGAGGGGAACCTGAGGATCCTATCTCTACAGATGAACTTTACAAAAAATTTCAGACAAATGCTACCCAAGTCATCCCGATAGAACAAGCGCAGAGACTTCAGGAAGTGATCATGGATCTCGAGCGTATACCTGTTTCAACGATGACTAAACTCTTAGAGTCTGGTTAGACGTTCGCAGATCTGCCTCTGCAATGAAGGAAGAAGAAATATGTTCAAGAAGATTTTTGAGCCGGTCAGAATAGGTAAAATGGAGCTAAAGAACAGGTTGGTCTTTCCTGCCATCACGGCAAACTATGGGACCGAAGAGGGAGCCATCACTAAGATAGCAAAGGCTTTTTATGTCGCACGAGCTAATGGTGGCACCGGGTTGATCATCACTGGCTCTTTTGCCATTGATCCTCGAGGACATGTCCTCCCTTATCAATTTAACCTCTACGATAAGAGGAATCATAAAGGCATGAAGGAGTTAGCATACTCGATCCAAAGCCATGGGGCAAAGGTGGCTTTTCAACTCCACCATGCCGGAAGCCGAGCTGCGCCCAAGGTTTCGGGCACACAACCTGTTACTTCCTCCCCTATTCCTCACCCTATCCACCATGAGAGGCCAGGGTTCGTCTCGTGCAAACCGAGGGCTCTTACTTTGGGAGAAGTTCGTGAGATGGTAAAGCGGTATGCCTGGGCGGCGAAGATTGGTCAAGATCTGGGATTCGATGCGGTGGAGGTCCACTGTGCTCACGCCCATCTGATAGACCAGTTTCTCTCCCTCATCCTCAACCATAGGCAGGATGGTTATGGAGGGGACCTGGAGGCGAGGACACGGTTTGCACAGGAAGTCGTGGCTGAGGTGAGGCAGGTTGTGGGCCCCGGCTATCCCATCATCTGTAAAATAGATGGAAGTGAATATGTAGAAGGAGGCACAACTCTTGAGGATGCGAAGGTCGTGGTACGCGTCCTGGAGGAGGCTGGAGCAGATGCCTTTCAGGTATCCGTAGGCCAATCTCATCGGGTGGCTCCTACCCCGCCTTCGAACTTCCCTCAAGGCTGCTTTGTCCCTTTGGCCGCTGGAATTAAGGAGGTCGTGTCTGTCCCGGTGATTGCTGTCGGAAGGATTCATCACCTGGAGATGGCAGAGGAGATCCTGCAACGGGGTAAAGCAGATCTCGTGGCCATAGGAAGATCGTTGCTCGCCGATTCCCACCTTCCTCAGAAAGCCATGGAAGGGAGGCTCGAGGAGGTCAAGCCCTGCATCGCCTGCATCCAAGGATGCATCACCCGGATACTCAGCGCCTTGCCGATGTTGTGTTCAGTCAATCCGGAGGTGGGACGGGAGGGGACCTTTTCGATAAAGAAGGCAAAGAGCCGAAAGAGAGTTCTGATCGCAGGTGGAGGGCCAGCCGGGCTTGAGACGGCCCGGGTTGCTCAATCCCGCGGTCATCAGGTTACCCTTTTTGAAAAGAGTGATAGACTGGGCGGGTATCTCAACGTTGCTGCCCTGGCTCCTTACAAAGAGGAATTCAAAGATCTTATCGAATTTTACAAACATGAAGTGGAAAGGTTGGGTGTGGTGGTGCGGCTCCATACCGAGGTGGACGCCGAGTTGATCAAAGATTTGGGACCTGATATCGTCGTCGTTGCGACAGGATCGTTGCCCTTCATCCCGCAGATAAAAGGGATTGAGAAAGGCCATGTCGTGACAGCGGTCGAAGCCCTTACGGGAGGAAAAGGAACAGGAAGTCATATTGTCATCCTGGGCGGAGGAAGGGTTGGGTATGAGACGGCGGAGTTCCTGGCCTTGAAAGGGAAAAGCGTGACCTTGATAGAGGAAGGAGATGAGGTTGGAAGTGGTGTCCCACCAAGGACCCGTATGTTTCTGCTCCCCCGTCTCATCAAAGAGGGCGTAAAGATCTTAAAGAAAACGAAGGTCGAGGAGATAGAGGATTCGGGAGTAAAGGTTCTTCAACCGGGAAAGGTTGAGGTAATTGAGGCCGACACCGTTGTTATCGCGATGGGATTTCTTCCCCGCACGGCCCTGGTAGACACGCTTGAAGCTATGATCCCGGAGCTGAAGGGATTTTTCATGATTGGTGACTGTGCCGAACCGCGGACCGTCGAAGAGGCGGTTTACGATGGGTGGCGAATCGGGAGAAGAATTTAAATGAAGGCGATCGGGATGTCCTTCGGGAAGAATGCGAAGCCGGATGGTTAAACGGATCGTGGTCATGCCCCATTGACCTCCCTTTGTTCTGCCTTTTGTCTAGGATGTCCCTTACGGTGTGCTTAAAGATTTTATCCCGTGTGCAGGCCTTAAGCCTTGGACTGCGAACTGTCGGTCGTTGTCCTTCTCTTACTTTCGCCCCTGCTCTCCTGGGTAGGAAAGAAAAAAGTTATTGTTGAAAATATGGACGTTTAGAGGAATTTAACGATGAATGAAAAGCGAGCCGATTTGAAAAGATTCTTCAATCCCCGGTCTATAGCCATCGTAGGGGCCTCTCCTGATTTTTCCAAGATCACGGGTCGAACTCTGAAATATCTTTTAAAACATCGCTTCAAGGGAAGGATCTATCCTATTAATCCGAAGTACAAAGAAATGTTAGGGCTTCCATGCTATCCCTCTATTTCTGACCTTCCTGAAGCAGTAGATCTGG
>Ga0184631_10000084_pt1 | contig 16031 bp, 18 predicted proteins | sample PLM4_90_b1_FD_133160 | JGI IMG/M metagenome (GOLD analysis project Ga0184631, IMG submission 133160) | Groundwater sediment microbial communities from an aquifer in East River, Colorado, USA - PLM4_90_b1 | ecosystem: Environmental > Terrestrial > Soil > Riparian zone | place: USA: East River... | reverse complement strand
GACCTCTTCCTTTGAGATGGCCGAGATATTATAAAGATTGAATTTTATGGATCCTGCGATAAAGTCGCAGGATGACGAGGGCGTTAGTAATGGTAACGACAGGATAAGATCCTGATTTTATCGTCCGTGACGTCATAGACCAATCGATGTCCCTGATCGATACGTCTGGACCATGAACCTGAAAGTTCATGTCTTAACGGCTCCGGTTTTCCAATGCCTTTGAAAGGATCTCTCTGAATTTCCTTGATAAGATTAATGATCCGAATCGCCTTTTTTCGGTCTTTTTCAATCCACCAGGCCAGGTCTTCAAATCCGGCAGGATCAAACTCCAAGCTTCTTACAGGCTTCATCAAAGGGGATGCCTTCCTTGCGATTTTTTGCTTCCAGAAGCCGTTTTTTCATGGCCTCGCTTTTAAGCAGGTAAGCCGTTTCCTTTTCCGATTCAATCTCCCGCCAAAGATCGATAGGCACAATTACCCCTGTCACATTGTTCTGTTCATCTGAAATATATTGAATTTGATTCATTCTCATTCCTCCTTCTTCCAATGGTCTATTGGCAACATCTTTTTCTTATGCCTTTATCCATTTTCTCGACAGAGACAGTACCCCTTGCCCTGTTGTGCAACCTGCCGAATACATCATCGATATTCATAGTTATTGGCCTGATAAGGGCTTCTCTGCTTTCAGTAATTACAAATTCTACTTTATCCCCTGATTTTAATAGCAAAGAGTCCCGAACAGATTTAGGAATTGTTACTTGTCCTCTGCTTGTGAGTGTTGCCAGTGTCATTTGGGATTTTCCTCCTTATTTGATAATCAAAAACCGGCTTAATGGTAAGGCAATTAAGTTGGGCAGTCAAGTGAAGAACTAAAGGAGAGAATTAATTCAGCCGCCGATACTGGACATCCCACGTGCGCAGTTTCGCGGACGCAACATATTCAGGTTATGACTTTCAGGCTTCTCTCGGATGGCCTTCTCCAACAGATCCAGGATCTCAGCATCCCCTTTCCCTTCCCTTAGAGCTGTTTTAATATCTATTTCTTGGTCTGAGAACAGGCAGTTCCTTAGGTGTCCGTCGGCGGTCAGTCTCAAACGGTTGCAGATATCGCAAAAATGGTTGCTTAAAGCGCCTATTAGTCCAATCTCTCCCCTGGCCCCATCAAGGACAAATCTCCGAGCAGGGCCGTCAAGGGGGTCCTTTTTGAGGATGGGCGTGAGAGGACCTATCTTTTGGATCAGGTTATAGATCTCCAGTGCCGAGATAAATCTGTCTGTCCTCCAGCTGTTATTTCTCCCCACCGGCATATTCTCAATAAAACGTACGTGGTATGGCTTCTCCAGGGTAAGACGGGCAAAATCCTCGATTTCATCATCGTTAATCCCCCTGATTGCTACCATGTTGATCTTGATGGGATCAAAACCCAGCCGTTCCGCTTCCTGAATCCCCTCCCATACTCGGTTAAAAAGATCACTGCCTGTAATCTGAAAGAAACGTTCCCTCTTCAGTGAATCAAGGCTGATATTGATGCGGTGTATGCCGCTATCCCTTATATCCGCGGCGAACTCCTTTAGGAGAACCCCGTTGGTGGTCAATGTTATCTCTTTTAACCCTTCAAGCCTGCTCAATCTTTTAATGAATTCCGTGAAGCCTTTGCGGACAAGGGGCTCACCGCCCGTCAATCTGACCTTGCGAATGCCCTTTTGTATGGAAAGCTCGACTATGCGAAGTATCTCGTCATATCTGAGGATATTATCATGAGACATGAAGTGGATCCCTTCCTCAGGCATACAATAGATGCACCTTAGATTGCATCGGTCTGTTATGGAAATACGCAGGTAATTTATTACGCGATTATTACTGCCATTAAGTTTTTCGGTATTCATTGAATAAGACCTTCTGCTTGTCATCATGAGCAGGAACAGGATATTTCTCTTCCTTGACCGGCGAAAGCCTGTCCTTTAAAAAATAACGGCCAAACATCTTGTTGAAATCCGTCCACGCCCCTTCCTTCATATCTTTTTCCATAAAGCGGCCCAGTCCGTTCATCTTGGCATCCAGGTCATCAATAAGGTGAAGGGCGAAGGCCTCTAAAAATTTGGGTCTCTTGGGGGATCCGAATTCATACTCTCCATGGTGGCTGAGTATGATGTGTTTAAGTCGGAGGGCCTTCTCATCGGGGAAATTTTTTATCCCGGCCAGCTTTTCATCCACCATCTCAATTCCCTGGACCAGATGACCGAAGAGCCGTCCTTCATCCGAGTACTCTATCCAGGTATCATATCTAAATTCCCTTACCTTGCCTATGTCATGCAGAAATGCACCTGTAATCATAAGGTCCCTGTCCAGGTTTTGATACTGCTCGGTCACACGTAAGGACATCTCACAGACGGCAAGGGTATGTTCCAGGAGTCCGCCGATATAGTTGTGGTGAAAATTCTTTGCCGCCGGCGCCCTTTTAAAGAGTTCCGTAAAACTGCGGTCTGAGACGAACCTGTTGGAAAGGGCCTTGAGATGACTATCCTTTATCTTTGTAATTATACCTCGCAGGGCCCCCATCATCTCGTCTATATCCCGTGGGGCTGACTCCAGGAATATTATCGGATCCTCTTCATCGGCTACCTTCAGATTCGAAAGAACGAGCTGAATCCGGCTCTTGTAAGAGGTTGCGTGTCCCTCCACCTCGAGTATGGCTCCCTCATTAAAGAGGGAAGACAGTTCCAAGGCGTTCTCCCACACCCTGGACTCCACATCGCCTGTGCGGTCGGACAAGGTGATGCTTATAAAAGGGTCTCCATTTTTAGTCTGTCCCGTCTTCTTAACCTTGACCAGATAACGCCCATGGACTTGATCATCCTCCTTAATATCCTTTATCCATATATGGGACATAGGGCTTATTGTCTCAGGTTTTTCCCCTTTAGTCATCAAAATTCCCTTCAACTCCTTTTTTATCGGAGATCTTCAATGCCCGTTCCCTTATCTTAGCCTCTGTCCATTCGGCGTTGTCTTCTATCCTTTCAGCCTTTGGCCCCATATTAAAAGACCCTGCCCTTAGAATTGCCTCTATGGCAAGAGGGGCGGTATCCCTCGTGTTAAACACATTTATCAGCAGGTCATAAACAAAGTCTTCAACCCCTTTTGCCATCCTCTCCCTGATCTCTCTTGTCTGGCCCATCATCTTGTTTTCATAGGGAAGGTTGAGCTTCTTGTAATCTCCGGCCTTGATACCCTTTGATTTAGCGTATACAACCATCTCGTTCCACAATGATTCTGACATCCCCTCATCCAGTAGTTTAAAGAACTCGCCGTTATCGTCCAGGAAGGCGTTCCCAAATTCGTTAACCTTAACGCCCCAGGAAATCATCTGAAGGGCGGTGGCAACATTGGCCTTGGTGGTGGCGGTCTCCCGGACTATATTGCGCAACCTTTCGGAATTATTTCCTGAAGTCCCGTGCTGGGCGCCAGATATCTTATACTTGGCCAGGGCATTATGGATCTCCTCTGTCAATGTTACCTGTATACCCTGATCGCTCTCTTCAATGCCGTGGGTGGTCCCGTTATTAAGTGCTATCCAGTCCGGGAATATTTCATGGGCATTCAGTCCCCGGATAAGAAACAGGGCCTCTTCAACTGTTGAAAGACCTTCCTTGCCCTTGATCTCGCCTACCTCCGTTTCATACCCGGCCCATTTGGGGAAATACGGATAGAGCTCGATATTGGCCAGTAGGTTCTGGTCGTCAGGCAGATGAGAGGCATCAATGGCAATAGATGTGATTCCCGCATCGAACATGCTGGGAATCTCCATCTTGGCCGCTTCTATATCCTTATCTCCCTTGATGCCATAGTGATCCGCATGGATGGCGACCGGGATGGTTAAACCGAGTTCGTTCATGATATCGTCCACATGGCCGGCCATATTCCAGAGGTTTATGGCGCAATACGCGTTTGCGCCCCCTTCTGATTTGGCAATCTCTATAATAATGGCGGCGTTGGCCCTCTGAGCGGCGCACAGGGCTCCCTGGATAACAAAACGGTTTCTCCCGTTTGCCGCGATTGTCATGGCTTTGCCCTTTGCTATCATGGCGCGGTCGATGACCTTTCCGCTCACTATCAATGCCCTCGAATTGGGGAACAATCTTTTCACGTTGGGCGGACGCCCGATCTCAAGGGCCTTTTCAAAATCTTTTTTGATTTTACCCCCCTTCATAGACATATCGCACCTCCCTGGAAATTAAAGATTATCACTCTATATCAAAAGCTCCAAAATTACCTTAAATACCTATTCACTTTAGCCCTAATTTGAACAATTTTAACGTCTATTGATACTCGTCATTCCCGGCCCGTTCGACCCGCCATTCGGTGGGATCATGGTCCAGAGCAACGTCGAGGGACTCACGGCCCTGAGTACTTCGAAGGGTTGGTTTGGGAATCCAGCCTTCGGCATTGCTACGCCACGAAAATTCCGGACTGGGAACTGGATGCCGGATCGAGCCTGCCCCGTACACGATACGGGGTCCGGCATGACGTTTTCCCATATACCTTCAGTTGCACTAATATTCTACCGTATTTCATCGTATTAGGAGCTAAATGCATAGACATTCTACCTTATTTGAAAACCGTCGGTATCCGGCAATCTTTGAAATGTCTTAAACTACAGATAAATATGTTTTAAACAAAGGCATGCGGACTGTCAAGGATCATGTGCGAACGATGATCCATTATCAAGGCTACCTCTATTCATCTCAAGATCTTCCGCTTGAATCGATTTGTCATCCCGCGGGTTAGTAAGATTGCCAGATAGGTAGTCAGGGACGAGAATATTAGGAGAAAGTGGTCCAGGATTCAAGGGGAACCCTTGAACCCTGATCATCGATCAACTTTGTTGGAGATGATCCATAAATGATGAGTATTAAAAGGCCGGGCTAATTCATCTAATTGACAGCGAAGGGTAACGGATATGAGGCACCCTTTAGCAAAAAGGCCGCTTTACTTGTATTTTTCAAATCGCGAACGGTCTATATCCGCCTGATCTTTTAACCTTTTAAGCCAGGTATCGTAAAGGGATAGCCTCTTTAAATACATAAGCGAATCGGCGTATTGCCCCTTTTCTTGCTGATATTTTCCCTCATCAATCCCCTCTTCCCCATCCCACCTGATAACAAGTGCACCATCCTCGTTTTCAAAGACAGCGTCAGGGTATTTGTTGTTTTCGCTCAACTTGAAGGCCGCATCATTCAGACCGGTCGCCGCCCCGATGATTTCCGGGGAATCCTGTCTCGTAAAAAACTCCGTTGTCTCCGGCTTCATATTCATTGTTTTAGCGAGTTCATCCCAATCAGTTCCTTCTCTCAGTTTGGCAAGATATTTCTCCGCCGCCGACTTTGCCTCCAAGGTCGCCAGATGAATTAGATAATCCGCTTCCAATTGATCGGAAACCTCGTTCATATCCGGAAGGTAAGACGGCTTTTTATCAACGACCTGGATGATATAGAAGTTATTATCAAGCTCTATTAACCCGCTGACTTCCATTTTTTGAAGTGAAAAAATCGACTGCTTGAGTTTCTCATCACCTTTAATATATGGGATGGATTCATCCTGGGAAAAATAGTCCGTGTTGACAACAGGGAGATCATGTTGCCCAGCGTATTGAGCCAGATCCACATCATAGGGCATCTGGTCTATAATGGATAATGCCTTTTCATTGGCAAGATCGATGCTCGCATTGCTGATCAATTTATCCGAGATCTGGTCCCGAATCTCTTTGAGGTCCTTTATGCTCTCTTCCCTGCTATCTTCCACTTTGATAATATGATACCCGTAGGTGGTCTTAACAAGGTCGCTGATCTGTCCTTTCTCCATCTTGAATGCCGCTTCTTCAAACGACTCTATCATCTGACCCTTTGAGAAATAGCCAAGGTCTCCGCCCTCATCCTTCGTCGAGGTGTCTTCGGAATATTCCTTTGCCAGTTGCGAGAAATCTTGGCCGCCGCGGGCCTTTTCAAGAACCGATAATGCCTTCTCCTTTACCTTTTCCTCCTGATCCGCGGTCGCATTAGATGGCACACTGAACAGGACATGTCTTGCCTTTACCTGCTTTTCCTGTTTGAACTTATCCTGGTAATCTTCATAATAATCATCTATCTCCTGATCATCCAACTTAACCTGATCCCTGAAATCTTGTGGGTGAACGGCAATATAGGCTATCTTGATCTTGTCGGCGATTCGATATCCTTCCTTGTGTTCCTCAAAATACTTTGTCATTAAAGCCTGGTCCATCTTGATCGAATCTCTAAAGTCCTTTAAAGGAAACTGGATGAAACCAATCTTAACTTTCTGATTTAAATAGGTATATTGATCCAGGACCTCCTGATCGCTTACTACCAGAAAGGTCAGCAGAAACTGTATTAACTTTGCCTGTAAAAGCTCCTGAGCGACAGTTTCCTCAAAATCATCTGGATCCGTTCTATTGTTTTCCAGAACCGCCTTGTATCTGTTTTCATCGAACTTTCCATCGTACTGGAAGGCGGAGTATGTCATGATTTTTTCCCTGATCTCCTTTTCGGTTATATCCAGACCTATCTTGTCGGCCTCCCTGGCAATAATCTTATTTTCGATCAGGCCCTCCAAGGCCCTGTTCTTCAGATCAAACACCTCAATGAGATTATCGCTCCACATATTTTGATACTGTTCCTGAAGATTTTTAAGGAGATTATTATAAGCATTCTGATAGTCCGGATAGCTTATAACCTCTCCATTCACTTCAGCGACCTTTGTCCCTTCATTCGACGTGAACGAGTAGCCGAAGTAGAAGATAAATACCACCGCGATAATCGCTATTAAAATTTTAATAAGCCAGGATTTTGCATGTTTTCTCATCAAGCTCAGCATCATCAGGAATGTCCTCCCAAGTCAGACATGTAAATTACTTACTAATAAATATTTTCCGTTAAAGGTGTTATTGCTATTTTTTTAAAATCGGTTGCCGTTTATTAACATCATAGGGCTTCCATGTCCATAATATTCTAACCTAAAGGGCCTTTACCGTCGGTATCATCACCTGGGGCTCGGTCAGGCAAAACTCGCCCTTTTCGATCCAGCCCTTTAATATATTAGCTATCTCCAGGGCTCTCACATGCGACGAAAGCGGTACCGTGGGTATATCCTTGCCATTAAAGCTTATAGATCCGCTTTTAAGCTCCGCATAGCTGACATATCCGAGGCTTTTCCCTTCTCCCTTGGGATAATCGTTCCCATAGTCTATTATCCTTGCGAACAGTTCCTCATCCGACACGCCTGTATAGCGGGCCATCTCCTCATTCAGTATGGGTATCGGCAATCCTAATCCGACTGCCAAGGAGCATCCATAGCCAAGCATGCTCACGCCTGCCACCCACCTGGGGGACATCTCTTTCATGTCTCCCATCACCATAAGGGTTCCGGCAGGGTTAAGAGGGACACCATTTTCCCCCCTATCGACCCCGGGATTATGCTGTGTCCCAGGGCCAACAACGTAGCCCTGCGCTCCTCCTAGAAATATCCTGGTCCCCATGCCGATGGTGAGGTAGTATGGATCATTTAACAGGGGGCTTAAAAGTCCTGAGGTCGAATAATTGGCGTTGCCTGCCTCTGGCTTTAAGACTCCCATGTAGGTATAAATGGTCTTTGAAGTCAGATTAATAGCACAGTTGTAATTCTGGTAGGCGTTTCTAGGATTCAATAATACGGCATATGGCAAATCAGGAAGAGTGACCTTCTTCTCAATCTCTCTGTTCGGGTAACAATCTGTACCGTAGGCCGTAGCCTTAAGGGTAATCTTTTTCCCCTTTACAAGATCATGGATAACGTGCCCGCCTCCATACTTGAATTGTCCGGGATACACCCTGTTAAGCGGATCATCTTCGGCCGGTTCGGTTGCTCCTAAATATATGTCAACAGCGGCCAGACCGGCATACGCAGGTACATTATTTAACCAGACCTTCGATGCCTTGATCGCTGGTTTAGAATGGCCGAAATTTATAAAAGCCCCGGATGAGCACATAGGCGCAAAAGTGCCTGTTGTTACCACATCTATTTCTCTGGCCGCTTTTTTCGGACCTTTTCGTTTTACGATATCCGTCATTTCATCGGCGGTCACAACAACCACCTTGCCTTCTTTGATTCTCTTGTTTATCTCTTTTATAGACCTGGACACTTTTCCTTTAGGCACTTTACCTACCTCCCGGAGTAAAAATCCGGGCCTATCGGATATTCCCGGACAGCTTTATATTACATATCCGATAAACCCGGGTGCATATCATAAATGTTATGCTATCGTATGACAAGAAAAAGTTTATACCCGTATCCATAGTTTAAAATTGGGACCTTCTCCCAGTTATTTGGGAGAAGGTGGTCAAGGGCTCAAGGATTCAAGTGAAGTTACAAAGGTAGTAAGGCTGAAGACCAAAGTATCTTATTGAATCCTGATCATTGATCAACTAATTTGGAGATGAGCCAAAGATTATTGTCCGGTTCACATATTGATTCCGGAATCAGAAGGCTCCTTTACTGTTCCTTTGTCTTGACTTTTGGAATACCTTTCTATAAGCATAAAGCGTGTATTTAAATCTCCCGCAAAGATGACTGCATATCCGATCAGGATATTAATGAACAGGAATCATGGAAAGACAATATCCATACTAGAGATGAAAAAATGAGCAATCAGGTTCATATAGGCAGCTTGACCATCAAAGAAGACGGTCCTTTCTTTGTCATCGCCGGCCCTTGCGTGATTGAGGATGAGGATAAGACTCTTAAAGTCGCGGCCTTTTTAAAAGAGACCAGTGACTCAATGGATATGCCGATTATCTTCAAAACCTCCTATGATAAGGCCAACCGGACTTCCATGAACTCCTTTCGAGGACCTGGAATCGATAAAGGCCTTGAGATAATCCAAAAAGTGAAGGAGGAGACAGGGCTGTCGGTCCTCTCGGATGTCCATAATATTAATGAAATCATTAAGGCGGCCAAGGTGCTGGATATTATCCAGATACCCGCTTTATTATGCCGCCAGACCGACCTGCTGCTTGCCGCGGCCCGCACGAATCTGCCCGTAAATATAAAAAAGGGGCAATTTCTTTCTCCAGCGGAGATGGGACATGCTATTAGCAAGGTAACCTCAACGGACAACCGAAATATCCTCCTAACAGAAAGAGGCACCTTTTTCGGTTATAATAACCTTGTTGTTGATTTAAGATCCATACCTATTATGAAGGGTTTTGGTTTTCCGGTCATATTTGACGCAACCCATAGTGTCCAACTGCCGGGAGGCAGCGGCACATGTTCGGGAGGGCAGAGGGAGTTTGTGGAATATTTGGCCAGGGCCGCTGTTGCCGCCGGCGCTGATGGAGTGTTTTTGGAGGTTCACCCTGATCCGGACTCCGCCCTCTGCGATGGACCAAACTCTATTCCTTTAGACCAGTTTAGGCCACTTATCTTTCTGCTTAAAGAGATCCATGGCCTGATTAATCACAAGATCCGATCTGCCAGCCGACCGTAACGAGTCTTTAAGCCTCTTAAAAGAGATTACTGGGCCAAGAAGGATTCAAGGGTTCCAGGGAAGAGCGCATGGCGCACGGCACATAGCGCAGAGAGTTTTAAAAGAATATTGAATTATGAACAGGGAATGTAGAATTTTGAAATGTAGAAAAAACTTCAACATTGGACATTCACTGTTCGACCTGCCCGCCCATGCCTCTTGGCGATAAAAGCTCTATACGCTGCAAGTTATGCTGCAGAAACAAATAGGCAGCATCAGTAAAATAGGGCTAGGGCAGGCGGGCATTCTGCGGTCCAAATCTTGACCCATCTCCCCCAACTAAATGGGAGAAAACCACTGTTTAATCTCTGTGGGTTTAATTCCCCGCGGCTTGCCGCGAGTCGTCATTCAGGCGAAAGCCGGAATCCAGGAATTCAAACTGGATGCCGGATCGGGTCCGGCATGACATCTGACACACCGTAACTTGCTGCGGGGTAGTTCATTACATAAAGGCTAAAGATGTTAAAAGACAGGGCAGCCAAGATAAAATTGCTTATTCTAGATGTAGATGGGGTCATGACAGATGGTCTAATATTGTTAAATGACCGTGGTGAAGAGATAAAATGTTTTAATGTCAAGGACGGACAGGGTCTTAGACTAATAATGAAGGCCGGGGTCGATGTGGTCCTTGTCACAGGACGCACGTCCAAAGCCATCGAATACCGGGCCAAGGATCTGGGCATCAGGGAGATCTATCAGGGGATAGATGATAAGGAGTCTCTGTGCATTGAATTGATTAATAGCAAGAGATTAAACAATGAGCAGGTATGCTGTATTGGTGATGATCTTCCTGATATACCAATGTTTAATCATGTGGGGCTCCCTATTGCGGTGGCTGATGCCGCCGTTGACGTTCGTAATGCCGCCTGCCATGTTACAAAAAAAGGCGGCGGGAAAGGCGCTGTCAGGGAGGTCTGTGAACTTATCCTTAAGGCGCAAGGTTCCTGGCCTCGTATCATCTCAAATCCTGAGAAAAAAAGAGAATAGGCAATGTCCGGTTAAAATTTTACACTAAGTGTATGACCAATGGGGATCTCTTTTCAGAGGCGAAAATATCACTTGCAAGGAATTAGTATAAGGATGTTGTCAGGCGGGCGGCAAACTTCCGGGTAGATAGCCCGTCTTCATTCCTGGTAAATTTGGCTAGAAGTCCTCCGCCCGCCTTGCTATAAGTTATGCAAAATATCGGGTACTGAACGATTTCGCCTTCAAATAGATATCTCCATTGGTCATAATATCTATACATCAAAATTAAAGTCCTAGACTTATAAAACTGACAAAAATAATCTTTGCATAGGAAAAGGCCCTCTGGTATAATTATTGCAAGAATGATGAAACTCCAATTAAAATATCTACCTATAATAGGTATAATAGCCATCTTCGCTGTGATTGGGTTCTTTCTGATCAAGGTGGGATATGAGGGCGTTGAAGATACGGTTTTAACTGAGTTGGTTCCTGATGAAGGCCTCAGGTTAAAAAATATCCATTATATTCAGGACAATCCCGATGAAGGGGCAAAGTGGATACTTGATGCCGATGAAGTCAAGCTATCTAAAGACAGGCAGCATTTCTCATTTAACAAATTTCACCTGAAACTGGAACCTGAAAACAATTTTTCAATAGAGTTGGTGGGTAGCAGTGGAGATTACGATAAGACTTCCGATGAGATAAACCTCCGTGGCGACCTGGAAGGGCATACTGAAAATGGTTACAGGATATCCACCGACCACATCCTCTACAAACAAAAAGAGGGAAATCTCAATGCGGATGGACCGGTCGAGATAACCGGCCCATTTTTTTCCGTAACAGGGAGGGGGCTCCACGTTAACCTGGAAAAAGAGACTATCAGAATAATTTCCAATACCAAAACATTAATTAAAAGAGGGTCCTTAATTTTATGAAACATCTTAAGTGTCAATCAATTATCATATACATATTACCCTTACTTGCCCTTATATATTCGAACTCGGCATTCCCTGAAACCACACAAAACAAGATGGTTATTGGCGATACGTCAGAATCAATAGAAATTAGTTCGGATGACTCATTTGAAATTGATAATAAGCGGCATGTGGTGACTTTCATCGGTAATGTGGAAGCTGTAAGAGACGATATGAATATTAAGTGCCAGAAAATTGAACTCTTTTACGAAAACCTCTCTGGCAATAATGATCCGGGAGAAGGCCAAGTCAAAATTTTGGAGATTATAGCTGCAGGGAATGTCAGGATCAGTCGACCGGACGGTGGAATAGCTACGGCTGAAAAAGCCATCTATTATCAAAAAGATGAAAAAGTGGTTCTAACCGGCAACCCGGCCGTCAAACAGGGTACAGACTTTGTGGAAGGATCCAAGATCACCCTGTTTTTAAAAGAAGAAAGAATTGTTGTGGAAGGCTCTGGAGAGAATAAGGCCAAGGCCGTCCTGATTCCGAATGAAGAAGAAAGGTAGCCCATTTGACCGTTCATAAAGAGAGCTTTAAGGCAAAAGACCTGGTGAAGAGTTACAGGGGAAGGAGGGTTGTAGATAAGGTAACCCTTACCCTGGAACGAAATGAGATCATTGGCCTTTTAGGCCCCAACGGGGCCGGGAAAACAACCACGTTTTACATTATGATAGGCCTTATTCGTCCGGATGGGGGAAGTATCTTTCTAAATGATCAGGATATCTCAGAAGACCCCATGTATCTTAGAGCCAGGAAAGGTGTAACATATCTTCCCCAAGAACCGTCCATTTTTCGAAAGCTTACCGTGGAAGAAAACCTGTTGGCAGTTATGGAGGGAATGAATATCCCTTCATCTGAGATTAAAGAACGATTGAAAAACCTGTTATCCGAACTTGACATCGGCCACTTGGCCAACCATAAAGCCTTATCCCTTTCCGGAGGTGAGAGGAGAAGGCTTGAGATAACCAGGGCCCTTATTACTGAGCCGAAATTCATGTTGCTTGATGAACCTTTCGCGGGAATTGATCCTCTTATTTTAAATGAAATAAAACAGATTATAAGGCGGTTGAAGGAACGGGGAATAGGAATTGTCATTTCAGATCACAATGTAAGGGAGACATTGGATGTCTGCGATTCCGCCTATATTATCGACCAAGGGAAAATTATCGAGTTTGGTTCTCCTGGGGATATATTAAACAGTAAAGTAGCTCGAAGCGTGTATCTCGGTGAAAATTTTAACTTATGATCCTAAACATGCCATTTTAAAAAAGATGACCTCATGGCCTTACAGTTAAAACAATCTCTCAGCCTGTCCCAGCAGCTCATCATGACGCCTCAACTTCAGCAGGCTATTAAACTTCTTCAGCTTTCCAGGCTGGAGCTTCTTGAAACTATTACACAGGAGATGGAAACCAACCCCTTACTGGATGAACAGCCTACGGATGAGACTGACGAGGAAAAAGCTGTTGCAGACACAACGGTAGAAACAAATGATGATCAACCGACCCCCGAAGTGACCATTGAAGAGAAATTAAATGAGGACATGGACTGGGAAACATATCTCTCAGAGTATAACACCGGATGGGCCGAAACACCTTATGATGGAGGAAAAGAGTTCCCCACCTTTGAAAATATGAATGTGAGTAGGACCAACCTGCACTCCCATCTTATATGGCAGCTCAGCATGAGTGATTTAGACGACAGGCAAAGGGAGATTGGAATACAGATCATAGGTAATGTGGATGATGATGGATATTTAAAGATCACTGTTGAGGAGCTATCCCAGCTTATCGAATACTCGCAGGAGGAGATTTTAGAAGTCCTGGGTATTATCCAGACATTTGATCCTGCTGGCGTTGCTGCCAGGGACATGCAAGAGTGCCTGCTGATTCAGGCTAGATTTGGAGATATGGGAGGCACTGTCGTTGAGAAGATTATTCAGCACCATATGGATAATCTTGAGAAAAAAAGATATGCTCTTATAGCTCGGAGTCTTTCCATTTCTATACAGGAGGTTTTATCCGCAGTATCCATTATTACTAATTTTGAACCCAAACCCGGGCGGCTTTATAATGACGATGAGACAATTTACATTAGCCCCGATATATACATCTTCAAGGTTGGTGATGATTATGAGATTGTCCTCAATGAAGACGGCATGCCAAAGCTTAGGATCAATAATTATTATAGAGAGATTTTAAACAGGAAAGACTCTCTGGAAAAGGACACCAGGGAATATATACAGGACAAGCTGAAATCAGCGGCCTGGCTGATCAAAAGTATCCACCAGCGCCAGAGAACCATCTATAAAGTCACTGAAAGCATTGTCAAGTTTCAAAGAAATTTTTTTGATAAAGGAGTAACACATCTAAAACCCCTTGTCCTCAGGGATGTGGCTGAACAGATACAGATGCATGAATCTACTATCAGCAGGGTTACTAAAAACAAATATGTCCACACTCCCCAAGGCGTTTTTGAGTTAAAATATTTCTTTAATAGTGCTATTAACAGTATGGAAGGAGAGTCCATAGCTTCGGAAAGCGTTAAAGAACATATTAGGAATATCATAAAATCAGAAGATAAGCATAGACCATGCAGCGACCAGGAGGTTGCTGATATACTAAAGGGCTATAACATTAATGCCGCTCGTAGAACTGTAGCAAAATACAGAGAATGCCTTGGTATTCTGCCTTCAAGGAAAAGGAGGATGCCTTATTGATTCTTACGTGAATCGTATTATAATAATAAACAGAACTTTTCTCTCTTAAGGAGGTTAAACTTATGGATATTACTGTAACATTCAGACATGTTGAACCCATGGATAGTCTAAAGGCATATGCGGAGGAAAAGGTGTCAAAGATGGAAAAGTATTTTGATTTCCCTGTCGAAGTCCATATCGTGCTTGCGGCTGAAAAATTCAGACGCATGGCGGATGTTACGCTCAACGTTAATGGCACCGTCATTAAAGCCATTGAAGAGACGGAGGATATGTATTCTGCCATTGATCAGGTCATGGACAAGATTGAAAAACAGGTGAAGAAATACAGAGACAAAACAACCAGAAAAAGAAGGCCCGAGAGTCTTAAAAACGAAAACAGCATTAACCTGGAAGAGACAGAGGAGGTCATCGGCTCGGGTATCGAAGAGCCGAGGATAGAAATCGAAAAATTGTTCGCAAAACCCATGGACCCTGAGGAAGCAGCCATGCAGATTACCATCTCTCAACAGGACTTCCTGGTGTTTAGAAACTCCCATACCAGAGATATTAATGTAATATACAAACGGAAAGACGGTAATCTGGGCTTAATTGAGCCCTCTAACTGATTTAATAATAGATATCGAAGTGTAAAATTATGAAACTATCAGATATATTGGAAGAAGAGAATATAATTCCTGACTTAAAGGCCAGGGATAAAAAAAGAGCGATCGAAGAGTTGACTGAAGCCTTAGTCAAAAACAATCCATCTCTGGACAAGGATTCATTAGTCAGGGTACTTTTGGAGAGAGAGTCCTTAGGGAGTACGGCTATCGGAGATGGTGTAGCAATACCTCACGGAAAGTATCCTGGAATGAGTATGCCGATTATATCATTCGGCAGAAGCCGTAAAGGATTGGAGTTTGAAGCTATGGATGGTCAGCCGGTTTTTCTTTTTTTCTTGCTGGTTGCTCCTGAAGATTCCGCAAGCATTCATCTCAAAGCCTTGGCAAGGATAGCAAAACTGTTAAAAGACAGTAATTTTCGGAAATTACTTATAGAGGCCACTACCAGAAAAGAACTCTATAAAATAATTATTCGGAATGATGAAGAATTTTAGCCCGATTAACACCAAGTGCTGCTTTTATTTGGGCAACTAAACATTAAAAAGGCAGGATTATATTATGATAGGGTTATTGATCGTTACTCACTGTGACTTGGGTAAGGAATTCGTGAAGGCCGCCGAGTTTATTGTAGGACACATAGAAGCAGTCGACGTCGTCTCTATCACTCAGGCCTTGGAATCCAAAGAGATCCACAAGATGATAGAGAATAAGATCTCCGTCTTAAACCATGGGCAAGGCGTCCTTATCCTTACTGACATGTTCGGGGGGACTCCCTCGAATCTCAGCCTTTCATTTTTAAAGGATGAGATGGTCGAGGTTATAACCGGTGTAAACTTACCAATGGTAATAGCTATTGCCCAGAATCGATCGGACATGGAATTGAGTGAATTGGCGGAAAAGGCCCAGGAAGCAGGTAAAATGAGCATCTCTCTGGCTGGAAAATTGTTGAAATAGATAATGATGAATCATCTTGTAAAGATAGCCCCGGAAGATTTTCCAATCTATGCGGAACAGATACTCGAGATTGAAAATTGTTCTTTTCCTTCTCCCTGGAGCATTAACGCCTTTAATGGGGAAATAAAAAAACCGATTTCTAATCTATGGGCTTTAATTGAGGATAAGCATCTCGTGGGATATATCTGCTTCTGGATGTTTGACAATGAAATTCAGGTTATTAATTTTGCTGTTCATCCG
>Ga0184631_10000083_pt1 | contig 16069 bp, 15 predicted proteins | sample PLM4_90_b1_FD_133160 | JGI IMG/M metagenome (GOLD analysis project Ga0184631, IMG submission 133160) | Groundwater sediment microbial communities from an aquifer in East River, Colorado, USA - PLM4_90_b1 | ecosystem: Environmental > Terrestrial > Soil > Riparian zone | place: USA: East River... | reverse complement strand
CCTGGTGAACGGCCATCCGCGGGTGCTGAATCTGCGGAAGATGCTGTCGAATTTTATCCAGCATCGCCGGGAAGTCGTCGTGCGCAGGACCAAGTTCGACCTGAGAAAAGCTGAAGAGCGCGCACATATCCTGTTGGGGCTCAAAATCGCACTTGATAATCTCGATGCGGTGATTGCGCTGATCAAGGCTTCGGCGAACCCTGAGGAGGCCAGGATTGGGCTGGTTCGTGAGTTCACTCTCTCGGAGATCCAGGCCCAGGCCATCCTTGAGATGCGGCTCCAGCGGCTTACGGGACTTGAGCGAGACAAGATTATTGCAGAATATGAAGATGTGCTCAAGGAAATCGCTCGACTGACGGAGATACTCGGTTCCGACGCCCTGGTGATGAAGATCATCAGGGAAGAGCTGCTTTCCCTTCAGGCAGAGTACGGCGATGCGCGCCGGACCGAGATTGTGGCTCAAACCTCGGAGATCGACATCGAGGACCTGATCAAGGACGAGGAGATGGTGATCACCATCTCGCATGCGGGCTATATCAAGCGCATCCCGCTCACGACGTATCGTGCGCAACGGCGCGGCGGCAAGGGCAAGATGGGGATGGAGACCAAGGAAACCGATTTTGTTGAACGGCTCTTCACGGCCACCACGCACAGCTATATCCTTTTTTTCACGAACAAGGGTCGGGTGTACTGGCTCAAGGTGCACCAGATTCCCGAGGCCGGCCGGCAGGCGAAGGGCAAGGCGATCGTGAACCTGCTCCAGATCGGACAGAATGAACGGGTCACCGCCGCACTCCCGATCCGCCATTTTACGCCGGACAAATTCATCCTCATGGCGACGAAAAGAGGCATTATCAAAAAAACAGAGCTCGATTCGTACAGTCATCCGCGGCCGTCGGGCATCATCGCGATCACGCTTGAAGAGGGCGATGAGCTCATCGCGGCCGAGGTGACGGACGGCAAATGCGATGTGTTCCTCGGTACCCGGGATGGTCTCTCGATCAGGTTCTCTGAGACCGATGTGAGGGAGATCGGCCGCACTGGCAAGGGCGTGATCGGGATACGGCTTGATGAGGGCAACGAGGTTGTGGGCATGGAGATCGTGCGCGACGATTCCACGATCCTGACCGTGACCGAGAACGGCTATGGCAAACGGAGCACACTCGAAGACTACCGAAGCCAGGGCAGGGGCGGCAAAGGCATCATCACAATCAAGATCATGGAGAAGAACGGCCGGGTGATCGGCATGGCTCAGGTGTCCGCGGAAGACGAGATCATTCTCATCACGTCCAACGGTAAGGTAATTCGCATCCGGGCCAAGGACATTTCGGTCCAGGGTAGGAATACGCAGGGCGTGCGCCTCTTCGATATCGAAGAAGGCGATAACGTGGTCAGCTTTGCCAAGGTGGCAGAGCGTGAAGAAGAAAAAGAAACAGCTCCGGAGAAGAACGCCCAGGAGCCGTCCGATACCCAGGATACCAGCGCATCATGAAGAAGCTTGTGATTGTTCTTCTGCTCGGGATATTCGTTCTGGCAGGATGTGATGTTTTTGATAAGTCCGCGCAGAATGAGTTTGAAGCTGCGACCAAGCACTGGAATGCAGGTGATTATCAGAATGCAGTCCGGTTGTATTTTGCGCTCGTTAAGGAGCACCCCTCCAGCTCGCGGGCGGATGACGCGCTTTACTGGGCAGGGGTGACGCAGTTCCTTTACCTCGGCGAGACCGAGAAGGCGCTCCAGACCTTGCGACTGCTCTTGAAACGGTATCCGCAAAGGGACATGGCACCAGCTGCCCAGTGGTACATCGCCCAGATCTACGAGCTCGGTTACAGCGATTACGAACGCGCTACGGTGGAGTACCGCATGGCTGCGGAGTATTCGGACCGCGAGGTGAGGGAAAAGAGCCTGTACAGTCTTGCCGATAACCTGTTCCGTCTCGGCAAGCGGGACGAAGCGCGGGATATCTGGATGCTGCAGGTGGCGGAATTCCCCAACGGGCCGCAGTCACGGATTGCCTATTACCGGCTCGGGACTGCTGCATTTGCAAAGGGCGAGCTGAAAAGTGCAGAGTTGTATTACCGAAAAACGCTTGAGAAAAGCACCGATAAAGAGCTTGCAATCAAGGCCACGTTCGCCCTCGCCGGCTGTTTTGAAGCAGACGATAATCTGGCAGAAGCGCTCAGGCTCTTCAAGGAGATCGAACCCTTCTATTCGAATCCAGAGGCCATTCAGATCAAAATCCGGGCGCTTGAGACCAGGATCATTAAGAAAAGTTATTGACAACATACAAGGAGAATGTTACCTTAAATGCTTGATTTGCGGTTTGTTAGGGAGAACACTAGTACCGTCAGGACCGCACTGTCCCGTCGTGGAATCACAATTGATTTGACGGAGTTCCTGACGCTGGATGCCAACAGGCGCGCAGCGCAGAAGGAGATCGAAACCCTTCGCCGCAGGCGCAATGAGGTCTCCGAGGAGATCGGTCGGCTCAAAAAGGCCGGGCAGCCGGCAGAAGACAAGGTTGCGGAGATGCGTGCGGAGGGCGACCAGATCGCCGCACTCGAAAACAGCACCAGCACCATTGAAGAAGCTCAGCGGAACATCCTGCTCAATATTCCAAACCTGCCGCATGCCTCCGTGCCCGATGGCAAGGATGAGGACGACAACCAGGAGATCAGGCGGTGGTCTCCGCAGGGCGGTGAGCCGCCGAGGTTCTCGTTCGATCCCAAGCCCCACTGGGACCTGGCCGAATACCTGGACATTATCGATTTTGACCGGGCCGCCAAGATCACCGGCGCTCGCTTCGCTCTATACAAAGGCATGGGCGCACGGCTCGAGCGCGCCCTGATAAACTTCATGCTTGAGATGCACACTCTTGAGCACGGCTATCTGGAAGTGCTCCCCCCATTTATGGTGAACAAGGCGAGCATGACTGCGACGGGCCAGCTTCCCAAGTTCGAGGAAGAGCTCTTTCGGGTTGAGAACGGGACATACTATCTAATCCCTACCGCAGAAGTTCCGGTAACCAATATCCATCGGGACGAGATTCTGCCGGAAGAAAAGCTCCCGGTGCTTTACACGGCCTATACACCGTGTTTTCGCCGCGAGGCGGGTTCCTACGGAAAGGACACGCGCGGGCTCATCCGGCAGCACCAGTTCAACAAAGTGGAGCTGGTCAAGTTTTCCAAACCTGAAGATTCGTACGAAGAACTGGAAAAACTCACCCGCAATGCCGAAGACGTGCTCAAGCGACTCGGTCTTGCGTACCGGGTGATCGCTCTTTGCGCCGGGGACATGGGATTTTCCGCAGCAAAGACGTATGATATCGAGGTCTGGCTCCCGGCGCAGAACAAATACCGGGAGATCTCCTCGTGTTCCAACTTCGAGGATTTCCAGGCGCGGCGTGGGAACATCAGGTACAAGCCCAAAGGCGGGAAGAAGACCGAGCTGGTACATACGCTGAATGGCTCCGGTCTCGCCGTGGGTCGAACTGTGGTGGCGATCCTGGAGAATTTTCAGCAGCCCGATGGGAGCGTTGTGGTCCCCGAATCGCTCCGGAAATATATGGGTGGAGAAGAGAGAATAACGCCGAGAGCCGTTTAAACTGTTTAAGCGGTTCACGCGGTTTAAACCGACGTGCAGTTCACGGAGAGATGGCCGAGCGGTTTAAGGCGGCGGTCTTGAAAACCGTTGAGCGAAAGCTCCGGGGGTTCGAATCCCTCTCTCTCCGCCAGATCTATCGCTAGCCTAGAGTCTAACGAGTTGCAAGTCTCACGTACCGAAGAAGCAACATTTACTAGACTCTGTAAATCCGATGGATTCAATTGACAGTAGCAACGCGGAGAGGTGGCCGAGCGGCTGAAGGCAGCTGCCTGCTAAGCAGTTGTGGGGGTGACTCCACCCCGGGTTCGAATCCCGGCCTCTCCGCCATTTTCAGACTGTGCGTGCAAAGAATACATAAAAGCAGGCGGTGTGCCTGTATATTGCGTTCAAAAAAATATTGTGAAGGAGGATGTATCAATGAAGAAGCTTCTAGCAGTTATCCTGGTCAGTGGCCTCGTATTTTCATTCGCAGGGTGCAAGAAAAAAGAGGAGAAACCACAATTGCCCCCAGGACACCCGAGCATGGAAAGCGGGATGCCGACAGGTACGGGCATGCCTGCAGCTATGCCGAAGATAGACCGCGCCGTCACAGTTTCAAAAGAAGTATCAACGAAATGGTCAGCAGTAAAGCTTGCGGTCGAGGACAAGGTTGCGAAGACCAAGAAAGAATATACCATAGCGGTAGGGTCTGAGCTGGCAGTGCCGAGCACGAAGGTCAAAGTTAAGGTTCTCGCGTTCCTGCCGGACTTCAAGATGGGCGATAAGGAAATCACGTCACTTTCCGACAAGTCGAACAATCCTGCGGTGCAGGTGGTGGTGACTGAGCCGGGTAAAGAAGACTGGAAAGGCTGGCTCTTTTCCCTGAACCCTAGTATTCACCCGTTCTCCCATGAGAAGCTCGCAATCACGCTCGTGGGTGGTGTTTCCAAGTAATCGTGACCGGCACAATCCTGTAAATCGGTGCACAGATGCATCCTTAGCATCTGCGCGCTTTATTTGCGCCCATAGCTCAGCTGGATAGAGCAACGGACTACGAATCCGTAGGCCAGAGGTTCGAATCCTCTTGGGCGCACCATTCTTAAAAAAAACGATGAACCGACCGGGGTGCAAGACTGACGAGGATTTTATGCGCATGGCGCTGGCCGAGGCTGAGAAGGCCGTTGCGTGCCGAGAAACCCCGGTTGGTGCCGTGCTGGTGATCGCTGGCGAGGTTATCGCAGTGGCGCATAATATGCGCGAAACCTGGCAGGATCCTACGGCACACGCAGAAACCCTGGCGCTCAGGGAGGCGGCTGCGAGGCTCGGCAGGTGGCGGTTACAGGACGCAACTCTCTATGTGACCCTCGAGCCCTGCCTTATGTGTGCGGGCGCGTTGGTGCTCGCGCGGGTCAACAGGCTGGTCTATGGCTGCCGGGACCCCAAGGCCGGCGCACTCGGGTCCGTATATGATGTGGTGCGTGACGGCAGGTTGAATCATGTGTACCGGATCACGCCGGGAGTGCTCGAGGCTGAATGCCGGCAGATGCTTTCAGGGTTTTTTGAAAAACTACGAGAGAAAGTCTAAAGAGCAAGTAGTCTCACGAATTAGAGGTAACAATCCGCAGACCGTGGTTATCCGGAGAGGTGGCCGAGCTGGCTGAAGGCGGCAGTCTCGAAAACTGTTGTGGGGGTAACTCCACCGGGGGTTCAAATCCCCCCCTCTCCGCCAAGTTCATTTATAAAGTTCAGCTTCAACGTACCGAGTTCCGAGAAGCAAGACGATACGAGCGAGGGATTAGTTTATTATTTTTAAACTAAGAACCCCGAACCGTGAACTGTAGCAAACGGAGAGGTGGCCGAGCGGCTGAAGGCGCACGCTTGGAAAGCGTGTTTAGGGAAACTTAACGTGGGTTCGAACCCCACCCTCTCCGCCATATTGAAAAACAGCATCAAGAGTCGTACCGGTTGGGAGTCTAACTCAAGACCCTGATAAATAAACTTGTTAGACAGAATAGACTTGCAAAGTAGCGCTCACAAGCCCGGGTCCTGCGCAACCACGGTCCGTGAATCCCGTCAGGTCCGGAAGGAAGCAGCGGTAAACGGGTTCCGGGTGTGCCGCAGGGAAGCCCGGGCTTGTGAGCTTTTTGTTTTTAACAGGCTGCCCCTAGTCCGATTACATTGTTCAGGGTCAGCGGTAAGCTCAGTATTGGGCAGTCCCGTCATGATGAGGTTTTCATGAGCTATCAGGTCTTGGCAAGAAAATGGAGGCCACAGGTATTCGCAGATGTAGTGGGTCAGGCGCACATCACGCGGACACTTCAGAACGCCATTATTACCAACCGGCTTGCTCATGCGTTCCTCTTCTCCGGCCCGCGAGGCGTAGGCAAGACTACCACCGCGCGTATCCTTGCCAAGGCGCTCAACTGCATCAAAGGGCCTACTCCAACGCCCTGCGGTACGTGCGATTCGTGTCTCGAGACCGCAGCCGGCACGTCCGTGGACGTCATCGAGATCGACGGAGCATCGAACCGCGGTATCGAGCATATTCGTGAGCTGCGCGAGGCCGTCAAGTATGCGCCCGTGGTCGGCAAGTATAAGGTCTACGTGATTGACGAGGTCCACATGCTCACGAACGAGGCATTTAATGCCTTGCTCAAGACCCTCGAAGAACCGCCACCCCATGTCCTCTTTATCTTCGCGACCACCGAACCCCAGAAGATCCCCGCTACGATCCACTCCCGATGCCAGCGTTACGGCTTTAAGCGTGTCGCGCTCCATGACATTATCGAGAGGCTGCGCACGATCGCCACTGCCGAGGGGATCACCATAACTGACCAGGGTCTGGCCATGATCGCCCGGGCCGCCGAAGGAAGCATGCGGGACTCGCAGAGCATCCTGGACCAGGCGGTATCATATAGCGGCATGGAGATCCGGGATGAAGACCTCCAGGCAACACTCGGCTCCGTCGCTCAGGCCACGCTTTTAACATTCACTGCAGAACTCTTATCACGGGAAGCCGCGGGCTTGCTCAAACAGGTGGATGCGTTGCTGGAGCAGGGGCAGGACATGCGCCAGTTCCTTGCTGGCGTTGTTGAACACCTCCGGAACCTTATGGTCGTGAAGATCGCGACAGATCCCGGACGGATCATTGAGCTTCCTGCTGCGGACATTGAGGCGATCAAACAACAGGCAGGGGGCGCTGAATCTGAACACCTCCTGATGCTTTTTGACAGCCTGTCCAGGACCCTTGAAGACATGCGATGGTCGCCCTACCAACGGTTCACGATCGAGATCGGTCTCATCAAAGCATGCAATCTAGCACCGCTCAAGCCGCTTGGTGAGGTGCTCAGAATGATGAAAGAGCTTGAAGCGCGGCTCGCAACGGGCCAGAGACCGACCGTGCCAGCAGTGTCCGCCGCACACCGTATCAGCGAACAGTCCGTGGAATATCGTGCGAAGCCGTTGGCGGTCCCGGCACAGCTCGCTCCACGCGCGGAGGGTGGACAGGATGAAGTCTGGGGCAGTATTATGACAGCCCTGAAATCAAAAAAGCCAGGACTGGCATCGGCGCTGGGGCATAGCAGGCCCATCGAGATGTCGGAGAACCAGATCGTGGTTGGCGTGCAGGGCAATGCTTTTCAACTGGAGCTTGTTGAAAAACGCGATAGCCGGGTCCTGATTGAGGAGATTGCCACCGAAATACTGAAGAAAAAGGTGAGTATAAAAATCCAGCCTCTTGCGGCAACCCCGCCGCAGCCCGGTATAAAAACAACGAAGAAAAAAGGCAGGCCTGACGATCAGGATCCAGCAGTGCAGGATGTGCTCAAGGTCTTTACGCAGGGCGAGGTGATTGAGCAGAGCCATTCTCATGAGTGAACAAAACACACGGCAGTGCATCCCCTATCACACATTTGTTTTTTTTATATACTCATAAACCACTCAATTTTAGTTGCAAAACCGAAGAAATTCTTTTATTATATTATTCCTTTTACCCCATTCGAGTATGCGAGAATGCGTCGGACCATTGATGGCGGTTGATATCATACCAGAATAGTTAGTGGTACACTGGAACGTTGGAATACTCGACCTCTAACGGGGTTTATCCGATGTATAATTTCACGAACTCTAAAGGCGCTCAATGTCAAAAAATATGATCGGAAATCTCATGAAGCAGGCCCAGCAGATGCAGGAGCGGGTAAAGAAGCTCCAGGAAGAGGCCGCAGGCAAGACCGTGGAGGCGTCCTCGGGCGGCGGCATGGTCACGGTGGTCGCGAACGGACGCCAGGAGGTCCTTTCGATAAAGATCGATCCTTCCGTCGTTGACCCGAAAGACATTGATATGCTCCAGGATCTTGTCACCGCAGCGGTGAACGAGGCGCTTCGAAAGTCACAGGACCTGATGAAAGATGAGATGGCAAAGCTTACCGCCGGCATGGGGCTCCCGCCGGGGCTGATATAGAAATTGCGGTTTTGGATCGTCGATTTCGGATTTTATTCCTTCCGCAATCCGAATTCCGCAGTCCGAAATTGATATGATACAAGGTGAACAAGACAGGACGGCGGTCGAGAAGGAACAGGCATCCCGGGCCGTCTCGCCCGCGAAGCGACAGGGGAAAGCCGGCGCGCAGGTGGCCGAGGTCTCCGGCAAGACACTCGGCAGGATGGTCGAGTCGTTCATGAAGCTCCCCGGCATTGGCAGAAAGAGCGCAGAACGCCTCGCGTTCGCAGTGCTCAGCATGCCGCGAGAAGAGGCGGCCGGGATCGCGCAGGCCATCCTGGACCTCAAGAACAACAGTCGCTATTGCTCTGTCTGTCATAATATCACCGAGGATGAGATCTGCGCCGTGTGCCGGGACGAGAGACGGGACAGCTCCCGCATCTGCGTAGTGGAGGAGCCGAGCAACATCCTGGTCCTTGAAAAGAGCGGCATCTTCCGGGGCCGTTACCATGCACTGATGGGCGCTCTCTCACCGCTCGACGGGATTGGTCCGGAAGATCTCACGATCGACGGTCTGATGGAGCGGCTGAAGAACGGCGTGATTAAGGAAGTCATTATCGCGACGAACCCAACGGTAAAGGGCGAGACCACCGCCCTCTACCTGTCTAAGTTGATCAAGCCCCTCGGTATCTGCGTAAGCCGCATCGCCTACGGACTGCCGGTTGGCGGGGACATAGAGTACGCGGACGATAATACTGTCCTGCGGGCGCTTGAAGGCCGCCGGGAAATGTAGGGGAACGGCAAATAACAAATACGTTCCAATCACCAATATAAAAAGATCGGACATTGAACTTGTAAAATTTAAATCCTAATTTAGGTTTTGGTAGCTGGAGCTCAGGATTAAATTTTCGGAGGGCAAGATTATGGCAGAAATGATAGAAATAAGATGGCATGGCAGGGGCGGTCAGGGGACGGTGACCGCGGCCAAGGTGCTCGCCGATGCCTGTTTGAGCGGTGGTCGCAACGTGCAGGCGTTCCCGGAATATGGACCAGAGCGCGCTGGAGCGCCGCTGCGCGCCTATAATCGGATCAGCGAGAAGATACTCAGGATGCACTGCCCGGTGTTGAACCCCGGTGTCGTGGCCGTCGTGGATGCAACGCTTCTCGACGCGATCAACGTTGCCGAGGGCGCGAAGGACGACGCGATTTTTATCGTCAACACGAGCAAGGACCCGAAGGAAGTGCGGGCAAAACTGAAGGCCAAACCCTCACAAAAAGTCTTTGCCGTCGACGCGTCCAAGATCGCGGTCGAGACCATCGGAAGAAACATGCCTAACTCGTGCATGCTCGGCGCGGTGAACAGGGCCACCGCTATCGTAGGCATGGATGTGCTGCTCGATGATGTGAAGGGCAGCTTTGGCAAGAAGTTCGCGCAGAAGATCATCGACGGGAATCTCGCCGCAGTGAAGCGCGGGTACGAGGAGGTAAACGAGGGATGAAACAGAAGAACTGGAAAGAGCTGCCTCATGCCGGTACCATCCTGGAGGCCGGCAACGCGAATGAATATAAGACCGGCTCATGGCGTTCGCTTAAGCCGCGCTGGATCGAGGAGAACTGCATCCAGTGCCTCTTCTGCTGGATCTACTGCCCGGATTCCGCGGTCCTGGTGAAAGATGAAAAGATGATCGGATATGATTACGACCATTGCAAGGGCTGCGGTGTCTGCGCCATGGAGTGCCCGGGCAAAAAGGGCAACAAGGCCATCGTCATGGAAGAGGAGGGCAAATAACATGGGCGTGACAACGACCAAGACCGTGGCGGTCACCGGCAACCAGGCGGTTGCCGAAGCGCTCCGCCAGTTGAACCCCGATGTGATGCCAGCGTATCCCATCACCCCGTCGACGGGCATCATGGAATCGTTCACCTCGTTCGTTTCGAACGGCAAGGTGGACACCGAGACGATCCTTGTGGAGAGCGAACACAGTGCCATGAGCGCCTGCATCGGTGCCTCTGCAGCGGGCGGCCGGGTGGCCACAGCCACGAGCGCCCAGGGACTCGCCCTCATGTGGGAGATGCTGCACATCGCTTCGGGCTACCGTCTGCCGATCCTGATGGCCCTCGTGAACCGGGCACTGTCTGCGCCGCTCAACATCCATGGCGACCATTCAGACGGCATGGGCATGCGCGACTGCGGATGGATCCAGCTTTTTTCCGAGAACGCCCAGGAGGCTTACGACAATACGATCATGGCCTACCGGATTGCCGAGCACAAGGACGTACGGCTGCCGATCGCTGTCAACATGGACGGTTTTATCATCAGCCACTCCATCGAGAGCATGACGTTCATCCCTGATGAGGAAGTGAAAAAATTCGTGGGCGATTACATAGCGATCGATCCACTTTTGGACCTCGACAATCCCAAGAGCATCGGCGCGCTTGTGCTGCCGGACTACTACATGGAACACAAGCGCGTCCAGCACGAGGCAATGGTGAACGCGAAAAAAGTCATCCAGGATGTATCCTCAGAATTCGCCAGTCTCTTCGGCCGCAAATACGATCTGTTCGAATCTTACCGGCTTGAAGATGCCGAGGTTGTTCTCGTTGCGCTCAACTCCGCCGCGGGAACGATCAAAGACGAGGTCGATCGCTACCGTGAAAAGGGCGTGAAGGCAGGGCTCTTGAAGCCCCGCGTATTCAGGCCCTTCCCGTACGAGGAGATCGGCGCAGCACTCCGTAACGCCAAGGCCGTCTGCGTCATGGACCGGGCGGATTCCTACGGCGGATACGGCCCGATGTACATGGAGATCGCCCCGGCCGTGTACCCCTATCGTCAGGGACCATTGCTGTTCAACAGGATCTACGGTCTCGGCGGCAGGGACCTGATGCCCCTCGACGTTGACAAAGTGATCGACGAGACGATCGAGGTCGCGAAGACCGGCAAGGTCAAGGCAGTGAAAGAGTACATCACGGTTCGGAACTAGTAAAGCGATTTCCCATTCGACATTTTCAGAATGTCGCGCAGAGGAGAACACAATGAGTACACCGACACAGGAAAAACCCTTAACCCTGAAATCCCTGACGCACAAGCAGGAACAGTTGACCGGCGGGCACCGGATGTGCTCCGGTTGCGGCGCGCCGACCATCGTACGTCAGGTTCTCATGGCCATCGACGAACCGGTCGTGATCGCGAACGCCACCGGTTGCCTGGAGGTCTCGACCTGCCTGTTCCCGTACACGGCCTGGAAGGTGCCGTGGATGCACAGCGCGTTCGAGAACGCGGCGGCCACGGCCTCCGGGATAGAGACCATGTACCGGTCACTGCGGAAACAGGGAAAGCTTAAAAAAGAAATGAAATTTATCGCCTTTGGTGGCGATGGCGGTACCTATGACATCGGGTTCCAGGCCCTTTCGGGCGCTATGGAGCGCGGGCACCAGCTGCTCTACATCTGCTACGACAACGGCGCGTACATGAACACCGGCATCCAGCGTTCGAGTGCCACACCATTTGGTGCAGACACGACCACCCAGCCGGTGGGCTCCCTGGTCAAGGGTAAAACGCAGCGCCGCAAGGACCTCACCCGCATAATGGCAGCGCATAATGTGGCGTATGCGGCCCAGGCTTCGCCTCACAACTGGAAGGATCTCATCACCAAGACCAAAAAGGCCCTTGCCACGAACGGCCCGGCGTACATGGGAGTTGTTTCGCCCTGTAACCGCGGATGGCGATCACAGACAAACGACTCGATCCTGCTGTCCCGGCTGGCGGTAGAGACCTGCTACTGGCCGCTATATGAGGTACAGGATGGGAAGTGGACCATCAACTACGATCCCAAGGACAGGAAAAAGCCTGTCGCCGAGTGGCTTAAACCCCAGGGCAGGTTCAAGCACCTCTTTGCCCCAGGCAACGAAGCTATGCTCGAGAAGTTCCAAAAACTGGTGGACGATGATTGGGCGAGCCTCAAAAAGCTCCAGGAAATGTCCAGGAGCTGACATTTACATAACGCAATAGAAAGACCATAGCCGGGGAGATGCATACCCGGCTATTTTACTTATGGTACGATATAAAAAAACGCTTGAAATCTAGACATTAGTATGGTTTAATGATTAAGTTGTGCTGGTTGCAGGCAGGGCAGCGTAATAATTGAGGAGATGCAGACATGCTGGGTTCCGATTTGGTGATGTATGATGAAGAATTTAAGCAGATAGACGCCGAACTCCAGCGCCTCCTTGCCCAGGCGAATGCAAAGGTGGTGTTCCTCGTTGATAAGAACGGCCAGCTGATCGCAGCCACCGGCGAGACCGAAAACCTGGACACCACGTCGCTCGCATCTCTTACCGCCGGAAATATTGCGGCAACCGGCGGCATGGCAAAGCTTCTCGGTGAGAAGGAGTTCTCTATACTTTTCCACGAAGGCGCGCGGGACAATATTCATATCTCCATCATCGGCCAGCGGGTCATCTTGGTGGTCATCTTCGACCAGCGTTCATCGCTTGGTCTTGTACGGCTCCGGGTCAAGAAGAGCGCAGAGATACTGGGCAGCATATTCGGCCAACTCCTTGTGAAAGTAGAAACAGAAAAGGGTTCTGGCAAAGCAGCAGATTCCCCCTTTGCAGAGATCACCGACGAAGATATTGATAAACTCTTCGGATAACCCAACCTCAAATACTCCCTGAGCGCAGTAAGGAGAGGAATTACCGTCCCATGTCTTTTATTAATTATTCGTCGAGAGAGATCAACTGCAAAATCGTTTACTACGGCCCGGGCTTGTGCGGGAAGACCACCAACCTGCAGTGGATCTATAAAAAGACCAATCCCGACAGCAAGGGTAAGATGATCTCCCTGGCCACTGAGACCGAGCGGACACTATTCTTCGATTTTCTCCCGCTCGCCCTTGGTGAGATCCGCGGCTTCAAAACCCGGTTCCATCTCTACACCGTACCCGGCCAGGTATTCTACGACGCAAGCCGGAAACTGATCCTCAAAGGCGTAGATGGCGTGGTGTTCGTGGCCGATTCACAGATCGAGCGCATGGAGGCAAATATCGAGAGTGTCGAGAACTTGCGCATAAACCTGGCGGAGCAGGGCTATGACCTTGATAAACTCTCCTATGCCATTCAATACAACAAACGGGACTTGCCGAATGTCGTACCGCTCGAAGAAATGAAAAAAGCGCTCAACCCAAGAGGCCTCCCGGACTTCGAAGCCTGTGCAGTGGACGGGACCGGCGTATTCGACACGCTCAAGGCAATTGCAAAGCTCGTTATCATGGAGCTGAAAAAGGGCCAGGAAGTAGGATAGGGTTCGCTTGCGGAATATGGATTGTGCAACGCGGAACGAAGAACAAGCACTATAGCGGACCGCATAGAGATGACGGTTTCCGGTAAATAACCCATTGACAGAACAGGTCTAATGTGGTATTTTTCCAGCCTGATTTCCTTCCAAAATCACACATTCCCGGATAGCTCAGCTGGTAGAGCGGGTGGCTGTTAACCACCATGCCGCAGGTTCGAGTCCTGCTCCGGGAGCCAAATTACAAAAAAGCCAGAATTCAATTCTGGCTTTTTCTTTTAACGATGAGCTACCAGATATACATTCTTCAGAGCGAAAGCAGGTACCGACATTTTTGCGGTCATACAGCGATTGTGTTGATCGTTGATTACAAACACCTCAACGACCTGTAGCATCAAGAAAGCAAGATCATAAAGAGATTTTAGGAATAGTGGCGCGCGACTTGGTCTGAAAAGATAGCAACGAAAGGCCTTTATGTAGTGCGCGAAAGCAAGTCAAAGAATAAAGATTGAACGCCCGACCATCACGTGACCATGTCCCAGCATGCGTAGGAATATGGACAGCGCTAGGCAGGCTGTACGCCACGACCGGCATGTGATTTGGAGGCATTTGTATCTATCAACGCTTCCAAGATCTTTGCTGCATCAGGGGGAAGGTTTAAGAAATGCACGCCATACCAATTGGCATCAACACCCGGCACCGGTTGGATGGTCCTGATGATTTCTCCTGTTAGCTGGATCTGTTTCATGTTGGGTAGGAAGAACGAGCAGGAGAGCCAGTCGCCTTGCTTGAAGGTCTGGATAGTTTCAATGAGCATTCCGGCAAGGCTGATATCCAGGGAGGTGCAGACAAAGTGATTGGTGCTAATAGTCCCTTCAATAGCAACGCTGGAGAAGCACCCGGTATGTTTCTCTCCAGGAGAGATTAAGGAGAGTTTTGGCCTGTGCCAAAAATTGAGCGGGTTTAAAAGGACGAGTAATAACGGCTTCTGCTTTGCAGTGCGAGCTTTGTTTGAGTGCGCTCTTAGTGTTTGCACAGACCAGGAGTATTGATACTGGATTGTGTTCTGCAGACTCCCTGAGAAGAGAGCATATCCGCCCGGTCTAAGAAGGTGTTTTTTTTCCTGAGTATCGTGTTTATGTCCTGATCAAGTATTATTTTTTTTATGGCTCAATTTCAGGGTTCGGTCAAAATTTGGTTGCTGCCGATCATGAATGACAAGCATACATGAGCGATGTTTCCTACCCTTCTTTAATTAACACCCTACGCCACCCGGCCTAATTCACAATTATTATAGCATAAACAGAATTATATAGTCAAGCAGGGCAAATGAAAAAAAGGGAAACAGTTGTGTCTTAAGTTTGCCGAATTCATTTTTCAATGAATAAAAAGGATTATTGCAAACTATCACAGATGTAATAAAGGAGGGAGCGCAATAAAATCATCAGTGTTGCTTTATGTTCTTCGGATAATAGTGCAATTCGTGATGAGTTGCAGCGTCCGTATTTCGTCTGCATGGCGGTTCGGATTTGTTCGAGGAGGCAGAGAGTATTCTTCAGAACACCCCCGGCCTAGTGCAAGGGGTGCAATGAGGTGGACGTCATCAGAACCGGAAAAGCACCTACACGGTCATGATCTCTTTTTCCTTGTGAGCGAGCAGATCGTCGGTTTTCCTGATATAGTTGTCAGTCGTTTTCTGGATCTCATCCTGAAGCTTCTTGATCTCGTCTTCAGAAACGTGAGCGGCCTTGTCCTTGCTCTTCTTTTTGATCTCGTCGTTTACGTCCCTGCGGATGTTTCTGATTGCGACGCGCGCGTCCTCGGCCATCTTCTTCGCCTGTTTCACGATCTGTTGCCTGCGTTCCTCGGTCAGGGGAGGAATGCTGAGGCGTATGATTTTGCCGTCGTTCGACGGTGTTATCCCGATGTCCGATTTCAAAATAGCCTTCTCGATCTCACCGAGCATCTTTGCATCCCAGGGCTGGATGGTGATCATCCGCGCGTCAGGCATTGCCATATTCGACACCCCGCTGAGCGGCGTCGGTGTACCGTAGAAGTCCACCGTGATCCCGTCGAGCATGCCAAGTGATGCCCGACCAGTGCGGAGAGTGGTGAATTCCTTCCTCAGGACTTCGCTGGCTTTGCTCATCTTCTCTTCGGCTTTTTTCTTTTGCTCACTAAGCATTGTTCCTCCCGGTTACGAGAGTCCCGACTGTGTCGCCTAACACGATCTTTTTAATATTCCCTCGGACATTCAGGTTGAATACAATTATGGGAAGGCCGTTGTCCATGCACAGGGATATGGCAGTTGCATCCATAACGCGGAGATCCTTTCGAAGCACATCGAGGTACGTCAGGCTGTCGAACTTGGTAGCGGTCTTGTCCTTCATGGGGTCGGCGCTGAAGACGCCATCCACTTTTGTGGCCTTCATGATGACGTCCGCGCCGATTTCCATGGCGCGCAGGGCCGCTGCGGTGTCGGTGGTAAAGTAGGGATTGCCGGTGCCGGCGGCGAAAATCACAACCCGTCCTTTTTCGAGGTGTCGTACCGCTCGGCGGCGGATATAGGTTTCTGCAAGCTCGCGCATCTCGATGGCCGACTGCACCCTGGTGACCACTCCCTTGTTTTCCAGAACATTCTGAAGGGCCAGCGCGTTCAGCACCGTGGCGAGCATGCCCATGTAGTCTGCGCTGGCGCGCTCCATGCCCCTGGCAGCGCCGGAAAGGCCGCGGAAGATATTGCCGCCGCCGATGACGAT
>Ga0184631_10000082_pt1 | contig 16129 bp, 11 predicted proteins | sample PLM4_90_b1_FD_133160 | JGI IMG/M metagenome (GOLD analysis project Ga0184631, IMG submission 133160) | Groundwater sediment microbial communities from an aquifer in East River, Colorado, USA - PLM4_90_b1 | ecosystem: Environmental > Terrestrial > Soil > Riparian zone | place: USA: East River... | reverse complement strand
TGAACAGCGCGATGAAACCCAGGTCAGCCTTGATACAAAGCCAGGTCAGCAGGAAATAGGCGCATGCGTTGACAAGAGTGAAAAAGGTTTCATAGTTCATTTTCTCATGAGCACTGAACAACGCAACCAGGACCCTCTTGAGCACGACGAATACGATGCCCGCGAAACTGATCGCTATGGCCAGGGCCGTCTTCGACTGGGGGAAGGCAAAAAGCGCCACGATGAATCCCAGGATAAAAATCGGCGCGCCCAGAAAAACGACGATCTGAACAGCGACGCGAATGAGATCCGTTGCCCGCTGGTTGTCCTGGGCAATGTCGCGCATCAGTATCCGCGGCAATCCCAGGATCAAAAAGGGCGAGATCGTCCAGACAACGGCCATGGTGAGGGAGTACATGCCGAAGTCCGCTACACCCAGATAGCGCGCGACGAGGGCGAGCGCAAGAAGACCGGTGACGATCTCGACGATCCGTGATATCAGGACCCACAGAGAGTTTTTTGTGATGCGTCGTGCGCGGTCAGTCATGGCCTTCCCTGCCGCCGCGTGCGTTCGTTTCCTGAACCGGCATTCTTTGTATAACTACCCATTTCACCTTTTCCCGTGAGCAATGAATCAGGTCCTCGTCCATTTCCGCGAAGCGGTGGAAGCGCCCGACCCAATAACGTCTCCCGACCGCGACCTTGGTTGCGAAACCACCCTTCACTTCGGAACCGTTTTCCGGCCCGACAGGATCATAAAGCTTCTTTTTATTAAACGCGTCGTTTTAGGAATAACGAAATTGGTGAACAGATCGCGCTCGAAGAGGAAAAGAAAGGGCCGTGATTCCAGGAATCGGACAAGCCCCCGGGGCAGGCCGATCTTGAGCGCAAAGTATACCAGCGTCGTGTATCTGATTTTCGGCTGGCGGTGCCAGTGCCAGGTTTTGAGCGAATTGAAATCGGAGGAAATCCCGTCCGCGCTGGCCTTTTCCCACAGAGTGGTATTGGGATAGATGACCAGTGAGTTCATGCCGATCAGCCCCTTGGGCGGCAGTTTGTCGAGAAGGAAATTAAGGGTATACAACCTGTCTTCCGTCGTTTCCCAGGGATTATCGATGATAAGATCCACAAGGACCGGCATATCCGGGTATTTCTTGGCGAACAGCTCGAAGAGATCGTCGATTCCCCTGTTCAGGGCGGACCTGTTGTAGAGTTTTTCGGTCTTCGGCGCCCGCGTCTGCAGACCCACCGTGAAGATGATAAGACCGTTCTCCACGAGCGATGCGACCAGTTCCTCGGAAGCATAGAGCGGGGACACAAGGCAGCGGAACTGAAACCCGGAATCTTTCACAAGTTTTACCAGCTCCCTGACGTCTTTTCTCGCGGTGAACGTATCGTCCTCGATAGAGATCACCTTCACGAAAGGGAACAGCTCGCGGACCATGTCGAGCTCCCGCTTCATCCTGTCCAGTCCCTTTATGCGCACGGTTTTCGACTGGACCTTCTTGAGCACGTTATTCTGGCAATACGTGCAGTTATGCGGACAACCCCTGCTCGTTTCGAGACGGAACACATATACCATCTCGTCCCCCCCGCTTGCCGAAGGACGGCGCCTGCGCTCGAAATGATTACGATAATCGTCAAAGCTGTGAAGCGGGACAAGCGCTCCCGTTTGCTCGTTGTAGACAAAGTGTCCCTGAGGACCGAAATCGGCTAGCGGCAGGGCCGAAATATCCTCGATCGCCTTGAGGCGCGGATACGCTTTTCCCTTGAACCACAGGTTCGGGATGTTGTCGGGCTCCGTCCCGGCCTCGATCTGCGAAACCAGTTCAGCCATGGCCTCCTCGCCGTCACCGATGCAGACCACATCGGTATTCGACAGAGCGTCTTCGGGATAGAGCGTCGGATAGGCGCCGCCCCAGGCGATCGTGTTTCCCGGCCGTTTGAGCGCTTCCGTGATGCGTATCCCCACCTCCCGGTAATTGCTCATGAGCGAAAGGCCGATGACGCGCGAATCCTTCGTGAGTTCCCTGAGTTCCTCCATGAGAGCATCCGGGTAATGGACTTCGAAATTGGGCGACAGGTTCCACGAAGACTCCAATGACGGCACGGGCAAGAAGCACATCTGAACTTCATGCCCTTTTTCCTTTAAAACCGCCGAGATGCTGCGCAAACCGATGTTTGCGATGGAACTGTAAGGCGACACAAGGCTGACCTTCATAACATCCCCTCCATGTTGTTTTTATGCGGCCGACGCCGCATTGATTCCGCTTAACGGCGCTGCGGTTTTTTTCGCCACGATCGTCACAGCTACCGCCGTGCCGAAAAACAGCCACGGTTCGGCGAAAATGAGGTCCAGATCAACGAGCATCTGAATCAACAGGGCGACCATCCCCGCAAGCAGCAGGAAGGACAGGCGCTGCATCTCCGTTTCCTGCGCGGCCACTATCCTGCAGTGTCTTCGGAGCACTCCGCCGACGAACAATAGACCGCACACGAGCCCGATCACGCCGTATTCGAAGAAAAATGAAAAGATCAGGCTGTGGGAATGGGGCGCGTTCACCGTGATCCGGAGCCCTCCGGGTCCGAGTCCCGCGCCGGCCTTCTCTATTACATATCCCGAGGCCTGCTTCCACCATTTCATCCGGATCGAGAGGGAGTTTTTGTCTCCCGACGAGGATGACGCGACTCGGTTGGCGCCTGATATTTTTTTAAACGTGTTATATTGCGTGAACCAGAGGGACCCTGCCAAGATCAGCGCGAACAGAACGATCAGCATCAGTCTCCTGCCCTGGAACGGCCGGTAAAAAAGCAGAATGAACGCGGACATGGCGAGAAACGAACCAAGGCCCGACTTATTCAGAATGAAGGTCCTCCCCACGACCATGAGAATGAGGCACAGGAAGCCTGTCACCTTGACCAGAACGCTTTTTCTCGCCATGACGAACAACGTCAGCGGCATGGAGGCATTGATGATCAGCGAACTGACGTCGAAGGACGACAAACCCGAGGCCCGGAACGGGAGGAGCCTGAACTCCACCACGAACTTGAGCCAGTCGAAAATGCGGATATTGGCGTAATCAATGCGGGTCAGTTTATCGATCTGGTGGTGCAAAACGTAATACCTGTCCGCCACGGCCGCGATCGACATGATGACGCCGATGAGCAGCCAGCTTACGGCCGCTCTTCGCGCGGCGGACTCGGACGATATCATCGCGATCGCGAAATAGAACAGCCCGGCATTCAGAAAAAGCTGGAAAAGATGACGAATGCCGAACAACACGTCAGGCGCCCACAAAAGCGTAATGGCGGCCCAGCACATCAGCGTGGCCAACGAGACGTCGATGATGTCCCGCCCGCCGGTTGCGCCGGAAGACCGCTCATGCGGCTTCGCGAGCGCCTTGAACGCCCATATGCCGAACGCAACCACGGCTACGACGTGGTAGGGGGAATAATAGAAAAACAGGTCCAGTTTCGGCAAAAGATAGCTGCGAACGATATCCGCTCTCAGTTGCAGGGATGAGAGCAGCGGCACGAACAGGATCAGGAGATAGAGGCCCACACGAAGCCGGAACGCCAGGATCAGCACAAATACGGCGGAACCGGCCAGACTGAGCGTCAGCTTCCAGGATTCGAAAAGCACGCCGGTCAGTGTCAGTCCCGCAAGAGTGAATGAGCACGCCAGGATAATGGCGAACAGGATCCCCTGATACGGAGTGGAAGTAGTTTCCGATGCGGCATTAAATCTGTACGGAATTGGTAATTTCAATTTTTCTGTTTCCCTGGCGCCGATTTTCTAAGTTTGGGATCACTTCAGGAACCGGGTCCCTGAGCACGATTGACAAGTGCCGCCGGATTGAGAACCAGGAGCTCGTTGGCCCTGGCCTCGCCGACCACCTTCCTCAGCCGATGCGCCGCTTCCTTCCAATTTTCCATCCCTTTGACGGAATGCGTATCGCTCGCTACAACGGTGCCGATCCCGAGCTTCAGCAGACCGATCATCGTCTTCTTGACCGTGCCCCCGTACATGCCGATCAGGCTTCCCGCGTTCAGTTGAATCAGGACGCCGTTATTCACCGCGTCACGAACCAAGCGGTAATCCTTCATGACGGCGACGCATCGTTCGGGATGGACCCAGATGGGGGTGACACCCTGCAAAATAAGCGAAAGCAGCACTTCGAACGCATAGATCGGCATCTCGAAGAACGGCATCTCCACCATAACATGCCTGCCCTTGCCGTTGACCGTGACCCTCGCTTCATTTTTCACGAATTCCGGCAGACCGGGATGCAGCATCAGTTCGGCCCCGAGATACAGGTCCACATCGATCCCGCTTTGTGCGACCGCTTTTTTCAGATCATCGAAGCTTGACTCTATAACGTCAAGAAGGTCGCCCGGCTTTCCGTCGAGAGAGACGTGCGGCGTCAATACTATTCCGCTCACAGCGGCCGAAGCGGCCTCCCTGATGATCGAGAGGGACTCGTTCATGTCCCGCGCTCCGTCGTCGACGCCCGGAAGAATGTGAGTGTGCAGATCAACGATCCCCTGTGCGTCGTTCATCCCGCATCCCGAAGAAACAATCGTCCGCTATTTGTCATGGGTATAGTAATAATAGTATGACGCCCCTTCACGGGACAGCTTGTTCATCACGGCCCCTACGATGGTGATATTCGCGTTTTTAAACTGTTCCATCATGTCGATAAAACGATCCCGCTGTACACGGTCGCTCTCCGCGATCAGCACGATCCCCTCGGTGTAATTCGCAAGCAGGACGGCGTCGCTTGCCGCGGATATGGGCGGGCAATCCACGACTACCATATCGTACTGCCCCCTCATTTCCTGGAGCAGGTGCTGCATCTTCTTCGACTCGACCAACCGGCCCGGATCGGGCGGGATCGGTCCGGAGGAGATCAGCGTGACCCCCTCGACTCGGGTCGCACGCTGGATGAGACCCATGTCCCGGTCGCCCGCAAGGAAGTTGGTGAGTCCGAGGAGATTGTCCATGCCCACATATTCGTGCAGGCTGGGCCTCCGAAGATCGCCGTCGATGAGCAGGACTTTTTTCCCTTCATTCGCGTAGGAAATCGCGATGTTCACCGCAAAAAAACTCTTGCCCTCCGCCTGGACCGAACTGGTTACCGCAAACGACTTCACCGGATTGTCCACGGACGCGAACCGGATGCTGTTCCGAATCGTCCGGAATGCTTCCATAATGGGCGCCCTCGGGTCTCCGTCGCTGATCAACGGGGAGGCCTTTTTTCGGAGCCGGAAAACGCTGCCGAGAAACGTCAGGCCCCTGAGCGATTTCATGTCGTCGGGAGTTTTCATTGAATGATCGACGTTTTCCATGATCAGGGCCGATCCGATCGCGAGAAATCCCCCGAAGAACACTGCGATGAAGCCGCTGAAAAACAAGGATGGATGAATATTGCCCGAATCTTTTTTCGTCGGAGTTGCGGCGGTCTGGGCGACATAGATGTTGGATACCGATATCGATTCCGCTATGCCAATCTGATACAGCGCCTTCAGAAGCGACGAATAAATGTCCGAGTTCGCGGACACGGCGAGGTTGAGTTCGGCGTATTTGTAGCTCTTTTCCGCAAGATGGGTGATTGCCGCGTCGTCACCGCCGGCGGCGGCAGATGTGTCACCGGCGGCCTTGCTCTTTTCCGCGGGAACGCCCGGCGCCGGGGGACCGGAGGTCATGCCGTCTTCCAGTTTTCGCAATTCGGGCTCGGCCTTCATCTTCTCCGGGCCGAAGACTTTTTCCATTTTCTTTCTGATCTGGATCTTCGTTTCGTCGATCTTGTTCTGGATATCGATAAACGCGGGGTGATTCGCGCTGTATTTCGTTTTCGTTTCCGCCAGCGATAAGAGCAGATCTCGCTGGGATTGCTTGAGGTCGGAAATTTCCTTGATGTATTCCGCCGTCTCCGAATCGAGATTTACCGTCTTTTCCCGTTCTTTGAATTCCTTCAGGTCCTGAAGCGCTTTTTTATACTTGTGACCATACTGTTTGAGGTTCTCCCCGACATACAGTTTCGCTCCCTGGAAATCCTCCCGGACCCTCCGCAGTTCCTCCTCCACGAACGCCCTGGCCATAGCGTTCGCTAGCGCGCCGGCCTCGGCCGGGTCGGTCGATCTGCCCTCAATCTTGATCAGATCCGTGTCCTCATACTGATCGACGACAACGGAGGGGCGGGGAGAGAGATAATTCGTCAGGGGCCATTTCACCAGTTCCTCGGCGGTGACCGGTTCTTCCGTCGCCGTCGTATCGACGCCGATCGCGCCCAGCGGACGCTTCAGAAACGGCAACGCATTCAGGATCTTGCCGCGCGTCTTCAGCTTTTTTACAGGATACTGGGCGAGCACTTTTTCTGCGACCGGAGTTACCGTGGCGAGGGCGAGATAGTCGGACCTGTCCGTGTCGCTCAAGGAAGAAGTCGCGCCCGACCCGCTTTGCATGCCGAGACTGCCGAGGATGGATGAGGCCACCCAGGACCTGCGCAGAAAAACCTTTGACGTCGCGCTGTACCAGGGGGTGATGACGACGGTCCCCAGCATGATCGTCACAAAGAACGAGAGGAATACCGTCAGGATAACCAGTCTTCTTCTCCAGAGAATGCTCAGTATTCTTCTTAATTCCAAAGGGTGCTCCTTTTTAAAACCGCTCTGTCTTCGTCGCCGGAAAACCGCGGCGGCGTAACCACGTCTCTGCTGTTATCGCGCGGGAATGGAAACATTCGCCGTTGATTTTTTGCCGCCGAGGACATCTATGGCCTGCGGCGCCAGCACGATGCCGCCTTCCAGCAGCACGATCGGGCTCAGGATGCTCGATAGGTACGTCATGTACCGGGAAATATCGGCAATCGTTTTCGTTGGCACATATACAATGTCCTTCGGCTGAAGCTGCTTGTTGTTTGGAACGCTGCCGCCCTGCATGGCACTGCCCATATTGAGGGCCTGGGTCTCAACCTTCCCCGCCACGTTCCTGAGCAGGATGATATCGCTCAATTTCGCGTCCGTGGTCCACCCTCCGGCCTTGGCAACCGCTTCCATGACGGTCAGGTCCGTGTCAAGGCTGAAAATGCCCGGGATTTTCACCTCGCCAAAAACCATGATTTTCACGCTCTGCACCGATGAAAGGGATATGATGATCTGCGGGTCAACCAGGTATTTCGAGTAGCGTTCCCGAAGTTCTCCCTGGAGGTCCGACATCGTCCTTCCCGCGGCGCGTACGTCGCCGATCAGCGGGAAAAAAATCGAACCGGACGGATTAATCTTCGTGGACATTTTGAGATCGTCGTTCCTATACACGGAGAAATCGAGAGAGTCTCCCACGCCGAGCACAAATTCGGTTATCCTGATATCGGGTTGTGTTGTCGCGCTCTCCGGCTGCATGTCGGCTGCCGTGGCGCCGGTTGTGGCGCAACCTAGAAACATACTCGGCGCGACGCATAATAAAACGATAAAAATGATTGGCATCCTAACCATCGTAAAAAAACTCCTTTCAAAGCCTGCCACGGCCCTCAACTCATTTCGATCAGGATCTTTGCGTCTTTTCTATTTGCCGACAAGGCGAATCCGTCCGCTATTTTTGAAAAGGGGAAGACGGAAGTCACAATTTCCTTAACCCCCCCGAGCCTTCCCGACTGCAAGAGACGAATGATCTGAGAATAGACGCCGTATCCGGAATGTCCCCTTGATCCTATGATCGAATGAGCGCCCGAAACGACCCGGTTGAGGTCCACCTGGGCCGATGCGTCGACCCTGCCCAGATATATGATTTTCCCGCGCCGCGCACATACCTTTTGAAGAAGAGGTATGGTTTTATGGGCGGCGCCCGCAGCCTCAACCTGTATGTCGGCGCCCCATCCCGAAGTTATTTCCATTATTGTCTCTTCCAGCCGTTCTTCGTTGTTAAAGTTAAAAACATGGTCCGCGCCCAGTTTCTTCGCGATATCCAGCCGTTCCTTGACCACATCAATTGCAATGATCGTCGCCGCGCCGGCGATCCTTAAGAGGTGGACCGCTCCCAGGCCTATCGGTCCGGCGCCGTATACAATGGCGTTGGAACCAGGTAAAAATCCGCCTCCCGAGATAAAAATACCGTTATACGCGCAGCCGATCGGCTCGATCAACGTGCCGATTCTGAAAATATCGTTCCTCTCGAATTGATCTTCGAGGCCATTGAGCTTCCAGCAATACGCCGCTTTTACCGATAAAAAATCGGCAAAAGCGCCGTTTGAAGTAAGTCCCATCAGCTCCACGTTTTCGCACTGATTCAGCATTCCGCTTCGGCAGGGCAGGCACTTTCCGCACCACATGATGCTTTCGCTGGTAACAATGTCGCCTTTTTGGAAACCCACGACCTCCCTGCCCACCTCCACCACCTCTCCGGACAATTCATGTCCGAGAATGCAGGGGAGTTTCGTCGGTCCGGAAAAAAGAATATACCCGTCGCCATCGGTTTCATAGGTATGGGTATCGGAGCCGCAGATGCCGCAGTTCACGACCCTGATAAGCAGCTCTTCATTCCCGATAGCGGGTGCGGGAACGTCGCGTATTTCGAAGCGCGGGTGCTGCCACGCCTGGCTCCCGACAACCGCCCGCTTTGTCCTGAGCTCTTCGGCCGTGAGAGCATAATTTTTCCGCGGGTTCCAATCGGCTTCTGCGACGAATGCCTTCATGCTTCCTCCAACTGCAGGGCTTTTTTATTGATTTTCCCGCTCCCGATCTTCGGAAGGGATTCCCAGAACTCGACGATCCGCGGCAGTTTATAGTGAGCAAGCCGGTCCCGGCAGAACAGGAGCACGTCTTTCTCGGTCAAAACCGCGCCGTTTTTCGGAACAATGATCGCTCTCGGAACTTCGCCCCGCAGCCGGTCTTTGGCGGCAATGACGGCCGCTTCTTTTATCAGGGGATGATCAAGGAGCACCTGCTCGATCTCCAGGGGAAACACCTTGTGCCCGGCCACCTTCATCATGCCGCGTTTTCTTTCGACAAAATAGATGTTTCCCCGCTCGTCCCGTCTTCCGAGGTCGCCGCTGTAGTACCAGCCGGCATGGAAACTCGCCGCAGTGCTCGTCTCATCCTCATAGTAGCTTTGGACGACGGCAGGTCCCCGAAAGACCATTTCGCCGACTTCGCCTGCAGGGAGTTCTTCCCCGTTGTCGTCAACGATCCTGACTTCATAGGAAGGGCAGGGCCGGCCTGCCGAACAAGGCACCACGCCTTCACCCGGGCGGTTCGCAAGAGCTATGCCCGTGGTTTCCGTGCTGCCCCAGACAGGGATGATCGGAACGCCCAGTGTTCTCTGAAACCGTTCGATCAGATCGAGCCGCGTGAACATACCACCGCTTTCCGGAATTCTCAATGAGCTGAGGTCGTAGAGTTTATGCTCGAGCAGCTCGAGCAAATTTTCGTACATGGGCGCAAGGCCCATCATGCAGGTAACGCGATTGTCCGCGATGGCCTTTGCCAGCGACTTCGGGTAAACGTTTTCGAGCAGTACCATGGTGCCCCCAAGGTACAGGGGCCGGGAAAAGATCTCGTGTGGATGGGCGAAGGGCGCGAACATGCAGAGATGGACGTCATCGGGCATCAACCCGAGGGCCTCAACTGAAGCAACGGTGTTCCAGTAAACGTGAGCATGCGTCGTAATCGCGCCTTTTGAATTCCCTGTGGAACCCGAGGTGTAATTGAGATATACGACGTCGTCCGGTTGTACGTCTATGGCCGGATCATTCGGATCTCCCGCATCGGCCATATCGCTCCATGAGACCCAGCCGTCGGCCGGTTGTCCCGTGGTAATAATGGACGTTCGATGGCTCGCGCGGGACGAGAGGGCCGCAAGGCCCGAAAACTGTTCTCCGACGATAAGAAATCGGGGTGTTGTGCGGTCGAGAACCGCCTGGACCCCTTCAGCGGGAAGCTCAAAGTTGAGGGGAATTGCAATTGCTCCTGTTTTAGCAGCGGCAAGAAAGCCGATGACCAGTTCGGGGATTCTCGGCAGCATCAATCCGATACGGTCGCCCTTGTTCAGTCCAAGGCGTATCATGCCGTTTGCGAGCCGGTTCACCGTCTCGTTCAGTTGCCGATATGTCAGTTTTCTGTCGTGAAAGACGATAGCGGTCTTTTGCGGAAACTGATGTGCATTATGTTCCAGCCATTTTCCCAGTGTCATAGCCGCGGCTCCTTCCTCTTTTGCATCCACCATACAGCCTCGTGCTTGGTCAAGTTTTCCCGTGTCCGGCGGTCTCACAGCTGCTGCATCAATAAGCGCCGACTTTTTTCAGAACAACCTTTATTGTCCTCAATAAAATCTTCAGATCCATCAAGAGAGACTGGTTCATCACATAATGCACATCATGCCGGATCCAGTCATGAAAGTACCCCTCGCTCCTCCCGCTCACCTGCCACAGGCCGGTGATGCCCGGCTTTACGCGCAACCTGATGTCTCTCCAGCTTGGGCTGCACTTCATCTCATCCATCACCAGCGGCCGCGGCCCTACCAGGCTCATTTCGCCCCGCAGCACGTTGATGAGCTGAGGAAGTTCGTCGAGGCTTGTTTTCCGCAGAAAGGCCCCGACGCGGGTGACTCTCGGGTCTTTGACGAGTTTGAACATGGGCCCGTCGATATCCTTGTTGCTCGCCAAAAGCTGCTGTTGCTTCTCCGCGTCCTTGACCATCGTCCTGAACTTGAGCATCCCGAAGTCTTTGCCGTCCCGGCCTGATCGCCTCTGCCGGAACAAAACCGGACCGTGTGAATCCAGCTTGACCGCCAATGCTATAACGAGCAAAACCGGCAAAATTGCCACGAGGCCCGCTGCTGAAGCCATGATGTCAATGGATCGTTTTGCCAGCAGAAACAAAGAGCGTTTCCGGCCATTCAAAACGGATGGACGGAGCGCGGTTATGCCGTGAAATACATGGTCCGAAGCCATAAGACTTGCATCTACGGCATCGGCCACGTCCACGATAACGGCATTGGAAAAGAACTCTCCCGAAGTCACCCGCATTCCCCGCTGAATGATGCAATACTGCGCCCGTGACCCGGCTTCCATGACCGTCTCGTCCCACAGAACGCTTTCCCGCACAAACGATCCTTTTTCCAGAACACATCGAGAACCGATAGCGGCGGGACCGATGACCTGCGTATTCCGCTCGATGGTGGTGTCGCTGCCGATAATAACAGGACCGAGGAGGTGCGCCTTCGAGGATATCGTAACATTCTTGCCCACCCATATCCCGTCGGCAATCTCTGTCGTTCCCTCGGGAAGGACGCGGTTCCCGGCATTCATCCTGGTATTCATGAGAAGAATGCGCTGGAGATCAAAATAATCCTTGACCGTGTAAAGTGCTTTGCAAAAGCGCTCCACCTCATAAGCATACACAGGGAGCGAGGCCTTACGAAGAGCGGGCACAAGTTGTTCTTTAATATCAAAATACGACCGGGGTTCTATGTATTCAAACACGGCGGGGTTCACAATGTAAACGCCGATGGATTCGATGGACGAACGCCGGGCCCGTGATGAATGCGTGCGGATGACTTCCTCGACCAAACCGTCGGGCAAGCAGCGGACGCCTTCCTGGGAAAACTGCCACGATCGTTGAACGGCAATAGTGAGCAGCGCGTTTTTATTGAAATGAAATTTCAGGGCGGCATCAAGCTCGAAATCTCCTAAAAAGCAGTTGCCGCTGACCACAACAAACGGTTCGTCTTCCACATACTTTTTAAGGTCCTGGATAACTCCCGCCGTACCGCGCGGTATCTCATCCTCCATATACCGCACTCCGGACAATTGCGGATTGCCGGCGATAAATTTTTGATAGCGGCGAGAGTGCGCGCCTTTCGATCCGGCAATAATTATATCGGTTATTCCATTGTTTTTTAAATGAGATATCGTGTGCTCGACAAGCGGTCTGTTCAGAACCGGAACCAACGAGGTCGGCAGGTATTTAGTAAGCGGAGTTAATAAGGTCCCTTGTCCTCCGGCAAGCACAACAGCCCTGGTTACTTTCATATTTTTTGCAAAGACCAAGCTCATACCAACACATACTGCCTTTCTGTCCCCAAGCATGCAAAAGAATGCGTTTCCCCGTGTGTTTTTGCTCCTTTGAGAAACGCTTCATTTCGATAACTCTCCTGTCGAAACTGGGCAGCTAGCTCTATTAAGAAGAACTAAAGCGCTCATTATAAGAAATGCCTATAATGAAGTCAACAGGTTAGATTGAATTTCGTGCCGTACAATACCAAAATGAGCTCATGCAGTCAAGGTACTATTCACATGGTTATAAACTTTTACCTGCGTTAATCTGAAAAAATACGTAACGCCTAACCATTCAATTATATTGAGATAACCGATTTTACTGACGTCACAAGAAAACATGGTCCTATTCATTTCATATAACTGGAGAGGTCCGGTATCCTGTCGTTTCATTCTCCCATGAACATCGCGCTGGAACGTATCACGGTATCGAGGTATACGCAATACCCTGTACAGGGTATTTTAAGGGGATACTGAGGGCTCACCAGGCATGTGGGGGCGAACACATCGAGAATCAGGCGAACGAAGTCAACGATGGGAAAGAGGGGCGGAGACAGTTACACCTCATGAGAACCGGCGTTATCGATACCCTTGTGGTCCGGTTTGACCCGGGCAGTTACTCTCACTTCTTGAGCACTACCATACCGAGAGGGGGCAGCGTCAGCAGAAGTGAATAACTCCGGTGATGGCATGGCTCGGATGTCGCATCGAGCCCTCCGAAATTTCCATACCCCGCCCCGCCGTAGGTCTGGGCATCGCTGTTCAGCAGCTCTCTCCAGAAGCCGCCCTCGGGAACGCCGACCCGGTAGTTGAGACGCGGCACGGGCGTGAAGTTGAAGACCACGAGAACGGTATCGCCTCCCGACCGCCCTTTGCGGAGAAAGCTGATAATGCTCGCATCCTGGTCGCTGAAATCCACCCACTCGAAGCCCCCGTTTTCGAAATCGAGCTCGTACAGCGCCGGCTCGCTCCGGTACAGTCGGTTCAGGTCGCACACCCACCGCCATACTCCGTAATGGGACTGGAACTGGAGAAGGTGCCATTCGATGCTCTGTTCGTGGTTCCATTCCGCCCACTGGCCGAGCTCACACCCCATGAACAGGAGCTTTTTGCCCGGGTGGGTGAACTGATACCCCAGCAGGAGACGCAGGTTCGCCATCTTCTCCAGGCCGGTCCCCGGCATCTTGCCCGCAAGGGCGCCCTTGCCGTGCACCACTTCGTCGTGGGACAGAGGAAGCATGAAGTTCTCGAAGAAGGCGTACCAGATGCTGAAAGTGATGGTGCTGTGATGGTACTTTCGGAAGACCGGGTCCACGGAAAAATAATCAAGCGTGTCGTGCATCCAGCCCATGTTCCATTTCATGCCGAAACCCAGTCCGCCCACGTGCGTGGGCCGCGAAACCATGGGCCACGACGTGGACTCCTCGGCAATGGTCTGGACATCGGGAAAGGCGCGATAGACCTCGCGGTTCAGGCTCCGTAGAAAACCGATGGCGTCGATATTTTCCCGGCCGCCGTACTCGTTCGGGATCCACTCCCCTTCCTTGCGCGCGTAGTCGAGATAGAGCATGGAGGCCACGGCGTCGATGCGGAGACCGTCGGCATGGTACGTGTCGAGCCAGAACAGGGCGCTGCTGATCAGGAAATTGCGCACCTCGTACCGGCCGTGGTTGAAGATGTGGCTCGTCCATTCGGGGTGGAACCCCTTCTTCGGGTCCTCGTGTTCGTAGAGGTGCGTGCCGTCGAAATACACGAGCCCATGGGCGTCGCCGGGGAAGTGCGACGGCACCCAGTCGAGGATTACGCCGATCCCTTCCTGGTGGAGCCGATCGATCAGGTACATGAAATCCTGAGGCGTGCCGTACCTGCTCGTGGGCGCGAAGTAGCCAGTGACCTGGTAGCCCCAGGAGCCGTAGAAGGGATGCTCCATCACGGGCATGAACTCGACGTGCGTGAATCCCGTGTCCTTGAGATACTCGGGCAGATAGTCCGCCATCTCGCGGTAGGTGAGCGAACGGTTGTTGTCTTCCGGGACCCTTCTCCATGAACCGAAGTGGAGTTCGTACACGGAACAGGGAGCGTTCAGCGAGTTGCGCGCGTGCCGGTCCTTCATCCATGCTCCGTCGTTCCACAGGTACCGCAGGTCCCAGACGATGGACGCGGTCCGGGGCGGTATTTCCCAGTGAAACGCGAAGGGATCGCCCTTCTCGCCCTCGTGGCCATGGTGCCGTGATTTAATGAAGTATTTGTAGATCGTTCCCTGGGCGATCCCGGGTATGAACCCTTCCCAGATGCCCGATCCGTCATGCCGGACCGCAAGGTGATGACTCTCCCTGTTCCAGCCGTTGAAATCGCCGATCACCGAAACCCCTGCCGCGTTCGGCGCCCAGACCGCGAACAGCGTGCCCACGGTCCCTTGCACCTTCAGCGTATGAGAACCGAGCTTCTCGTAGAGCCCGAAGTGGTTCCCCTCCTTAAAAAGGTAGATGTCATGGTCCGTGAGCAGACTCACACCGTGAATACAGTTTTCTTGTTTTCCTACGCTCTTGTCTTTCATGCACCATCCCCCGGCGAATGTATAGGGGGAGTATAACACAGAATCCGGTTTGAGAGCTACCATTCCTTCGCCGCTCATGAAACAGGAACAGGCCGATACAAGACGCCTGCGCATTCGGACAGAGCAGGGGCAGACCCTCATTGTTGATAAATTCCCGGCAATTTGACAGGCCTGACCCTTTGTGCTACGTTTAAAGCAGAAGCGCGAAGCGGGCGAAAAGGGCATGGAACCGTTGAAGGACCATTTAAAATTGACGAAGCATATGAAATCACCGAGTGCGCCGGGGGGAGGTGGACACTAAATAGCCGAACATACTAAAATCAAAAGAGCTTCTCTGAGTTCTCTGTGGCTGGTTTTGACGATACACGCGGCATTCCGGAGGAAACGGTATGAAAATTCCATTGCAGATCACCTTTCGAAACATGCCTCATTCCGACGCCATTGAGGCAAAGATCATCGAGAAAGCGGCCAAGCTTGATAAATATTACGACAAGATCATGAGCTGCAGGATCGTGGTCGAGGAATCGCAGCGACGGCAGCATCAAGGCAAGCTCTTCAGCGTTCATATCGACATCACCTCCCCGGGAAAGGAACTGGCGGTGACCCGTGAGGAGAATGAGGACCCTTATGTCGCGCTCCGTGATGCCTTTAACACCGCGGCCAGGCGTCTTGAGGAACATGCCAGGAGAAAACGCGGCGAGGTGAAAACCCACGCGGTCCCGCCGACGGGCCGCATCGTAAGGATCTTTCCCGAGCAGTCCTACGGTTTCATCACAACGCCCGATCACGGCGAAATATATTTTCACCGCAACAGCGTCCTGAACGATGACTTCAACAGCCTGAAGTTCGGGACCGAAGTGACGTTCATCGAAGAGCAGGGGCAGGAAGGGCCGCAGGCGGCGCGAGTGACTATCGTTCGGTAGGAATGAACGAAGCAACGCTTTTTCACAACTAGGGAATTTGCGCCGCAAAAAGGCGCGAGAACACACGGAAAAATGAGTTCCCGCGCTTTTTTTGCGTCATTGCGGCTGCAGGCCTTTACCTTGCCTCGTGGTCTTCGTGGTTTACCCGGGGAGATATGTCCGGCTTTGGGAACTCCCGCCCTTGCGACGAGGACCATCGGGCATCGGCATTTCCTACTGGAGCGCTATCACGCAATTATCGGTTCCGAAAGGGTTCGGGACCATTTCGGTGCACGACAGGTCCGAAGCCCAGGTCCCGTCAACGTAGTACTTATACTCATACCTCCCCCGTAACAGCTTGACCTTGATTTTCCAGTTTCCGCCATTGTCTTTTTTCATCGGCAATGATGTCGTATTCCAATCGTTGAATTTTCCCGCGATGCAGACGTTCTTCGCATTCGGGGCGTGGAACGTAAACTCTACTTCACGCGTTGTGCTCGGGGCCGGTGAAACGCTTGCCGGTTTTTTCATCTTCTTAGCACCCTCTGTTGTCGCCATTTCCAAAACCTCCTGTTTGAGAAATTGATTGCCTTCATACTTGCAGCCTCGCGTCCTCATAAGCCGCATACTGATAAGATAGC
>Ga0184631_10000081_pt1 | contig 16178 bp, 12 predicted proteins | sample PLM4_90_b1_FD_133160 | JGI IMG/M metagenome (GOLD analysis project Ga0184631, IMG submission 133160) | Groundwater sediment microbial communities from an aquifer in East River, Colorado, USA - PLM4_90_b1 | ecosystem: Environmental > Terrestrial > Soil > Riparian zone | place: USA: East River... | reverse complement strand
GCCGTGAAAGGGGACGGAAAGGTTTCGGTGGCCGACCCAGAAAGACTCAAGGAGCTTAATCGTTATACGGTTAGAATCAGCAAGCGTGTGCGCCTCTCTATTCCTCCTCTCACAACGATGTCCGGTCGTGCTGAACTGCTGGAAGTGATTGGAACAGGCGGCTGCTACCAGTGTGGGCTGGAGTGCATCAGAGGTGTGTATCGTTACGGCAAAAAGCTGGAAGGGCATCGTAAATGCCAATCCCAGGAGTGTTACCTACCGTGGATGTACTCAAGGGAAGATGAGCCCATAAAAACCTTTTTCGATGCCCCGACCTTGGCCAATGCATACGGTATCGGAACATGGGAACTCAAAAATATAACTGACTGGCTTTATGAATGCCACAAATCAGGAGCACTTACCGATCGGGAGACCGGTCTGCCGTTATCCAAGATAGGAACCCGAGAATTTCTGGAAAAACTCCTTCGTTCAATATCCTACAGGGAAGGCTTTGGCGATATCCTAGCAGAGGGAATCGTAAGGGCCAGCGAGAGGGTTTCAGATGATGCCCGTGCCAAGCTTCCTCATGGAGTTGCACCCATTGGTGACCGGGACATGCTCTCCCCCAGAGCCTTTGTCGTTCATGGGCTGCTTATCCCGATGGAGCCCAGAGTGCATCAGCCTCTTCTTCATAGTAATGCCTTTACCTGGACCGCATGGATGATGAATCAATTCAACCCCGAGATTTCCCCGGTTACTACAAAGCTGTACCGCGATGTGGCCAGGACTTTTTGGGGCAGTGAAGAAGCTGGCCACGTTTCGAGTTACGAGGGGAAGGCATCGGCTGCCGTAAAGATGCAGAACAGAACCTACATCAAAGACTGCCTTGGTCTATGTGACTTCGCCTGGCCTATCACCTACTCTTTTAACACCCCTGACCATATTGGAGACCCTGACTTGGAAGCCAAGGTTTTCACGGCCGTGACCGGCATCGAATCCCGTGAGATTGAAAAGTACGGTGATGTCATTTGTAACCTGCAAAGGATGATCCTGCTGAGAGAGGGCAGGAAAGTTCCTAGGGATGATTACCCGGCGGAATTCAACTTCACTGAGCCCTTTCGTCCACCCCGGCCTTTCATGGTCCCCGGACCTGATAACGAGGCGGTCAATGCATCGGGAAACATCCTGGACAAAGAAAAATTTACAGAGTTGTTGAAAGAGTACTATAGCTTAAGGGGTTGGAATGAGCAGTCAGGTCTGCCGAAGCCTGAGACCCTTACTTCCCTTGGAATGGATGATATTGCAGCGCAACGGAAGGGTCAGGGGGGGTGAGAAATTAACCACTCTGATTCGAATAAAGGCACATAACACATGAGCATGTGCTTTGCACACTGCCTTGTAGTTTTGGCAAACGTGGCCAGTCATGCTTGATGGAAAGGAGCTCACAAAATGTTAAAAAAACAATTTTATATTTCCTTGGCAGCCTTTTTCGCGATTGGTCTTATCCTCATGGGCACTGTGATGCATGCAGTAGCCCAAAACACGTTGAAGATTGGTGCCATTTGGGGACTCAGCGGCCCCGGCTCGCAGATCCAGATCGTCATGCGGGATGCGGCTGCATTGGCGACGGAGTGGATTAACAATAAAGGCGGCATCACGGTTGGGGGGCAGAAATACAAGATAGAACTTCTTGTTGAGGATAATAAGAACACGGCGGAGGGTTCTACAAATGCTGCCACAAAACTCGTGCATCGAGACAGAGTTAAGTTCATTACAGGAATGATTGCACCTTTCCAATTTGAAGCAGTGCAGGCTGTCACAGAGCCGAATCAAGTGATACTTTCTACAGGGAAGTGCGGTTATTTGAAGCCCACAAATCGTTACACTTTCTCAAGCACACAAGCCTTCATGGCACCCTATCCGGGCCTCTATGACTCTTTGCTAAAGATGTATCCTTCGGTGAAGACAGTTGGATTTACAGCCCCGGACGAACCGGGAGCGCTCGCCACTCTGAAGGTAGCCCGAGAAGTCGCTAGAGGGCGGGGACTTACATTGATAGAAACCAGTTTGGTTCCGTATGCTGCCAAGGACTTTTATCACGTGTGGACGAAGCTTTTAAAAGATAATCCCGGCGCAGTTGATATAGGCATAATGATGCCCGATAGTATAGCCATGAATGCGAGACATGGGCGAGAGTTAGGCTTTAAAGGCCCCATAATCACTCCCTGCACCGGAGACGCCAATCTAATCCTGCGCTTGATAGGGAAAGATATGGCAACCGACTTTATTTGGGCGGGCTTCGACATGTATGCGCCGGATAGTCCCGCTATGGTAAAGGAGATTATGAAACTCTGGGAAGATAAATATAAGAAACCATTTAATCTGGACGCATTGGACGGCTGGAGTAGCGTGTGGGCCTTGACACAGGCCATCGAAAAAAACCAGAGCCTTGATACCACGGAAGTTGTGAAAGTCTGGGAAAACATGAAAAGCATAGAAACGCCATGGGGCACTGGAGCAATGGGGGGTGCCCGCACCTATGGGATCAATCACATGGTCCTTGCGCCCGCCCCTATTTCTCGGTTGCAGAATGGGAAGGTAGATTCTACCCATTGGTACAAACCAGATATTCCTTAAGGAATTTTGAGTAAGACCTTAGATCGCATTCTGCATTGGCGAGGGATGACTTAACTTCAGATCAAAATAGTGAATAAAGGAGGACCAAGGTATGGATCAATTGTATCCTTTAAGGATTGACGCTTATTCCCACATTGTACCTCCAAATTATAAGGAGGCCCTTTACAAAATAGATCCTATAGCTTGTGATAAGAAAGTTTCTTATGTCCCAGCGCTATGTGATCTAGACCAAAGATTTCGAATAATGGATAGATATCAAGGCGTCGTGCAGGTATTAACACTGGCCTGGCCTCCTGTTGAGGAAATTGCCAATTCAGAGAAAGCTGTAGACCTATCAAAGCTGGCAAATGATGAGATGGCTGAACTGGTTTTTCGTTATCCGGATAGATTTGTTGCGGCCGTGGCATGTCTACCTATGAACAACATTGATGCTGCCTTGAAAGAGGTAGATAGAGCTATAAAGGACCTAAGATTTAGAGGTGTCCAGATATACACTCCTGTAAACGATAAGCCTTTGGACTCACCGGAATTCATGCCACTATTCGAGAAGATGTCCCAGTACAATCTACCAATATGGATTCACCCGATGAGAGCCCCTAATTATCCTGACTATCGGACAGAAGATGCATCAAAGTATGCAATATTTAGCATGTTTGCTTGGCCATATGAGACAACGGTATGCATGACTCGCTTAGTATTCAGTGGTATATTAGAAAAACATCCAAATCTGAAAATTATCACACACCATTGTGGCGGTATGGTTCCATACTTTGAACAAAGAATAATAGGGTTTCAGGACTTGTCTGAAATGATTCTTGGGGAAAAACAAAAGCAAGGACTCAGCAAAGCTCCAATTGAATACTTTAAGATGTTTTACCATGATACAGCAATCGCTGGTAATACCCCGGCATTAATGTGTGCTTATAGCTTCTGCGGCGCAGACCATCTGCTTTTTGGAGCCGATATGCCACTTGGTGATAGCCAGCTTGGTTATAGAAATTATCGACAAACAATAAATGCAATAGAACAAATGGAAATCAGTGATGCAGAGAAGAAGAAGATATTTGAGGGCAACGCAAGAAGCCTGCTTCGTTTGCCAATATGAGAATTGATGGCATTAAGGCTATGATAATTATGGAAGCCTCTACGCTTTTGACAGAGGACAGTTCACTGTGTACGATTTAGCCTAGCCAAATATTCCAGGAAGGTGATGGGCCGACTTCCGCCAGAAGGGGAAAGTCGCGGTTACGTTCGAAAAAAGGGAGGTTTAAATGTCAAAAAAACGATTACACATTTCGTTGGTGATTTTGTTTTTTGGTGGTTTTGTCTTCATGGCTAGCCAGACATCTGCAGTGGCCGAAAACACGTTGAAGATTGGTGCCATTTGGGGACTCAGCGGCCCCGGTTCCCATCTCCAGGTCATCCAGAGAGACGCAGCCGTATTGGCCACAGAGTGGATCAACAACAAAGGGGGAATTAAGGTCAGAGGAAAGTCGTATAAGATAGAGCTCGTCGTTGAGGACAACAAGAACACGGCTGAGGGCTCCGCGAGCGCCGCTACCAAGCTCGTGCATCGAGATAAAATTCGGTTCATTACCGGGATGATCGTGCCTTTCCAGTTCGAAGCCGTGCAGGCTGTCACAGAGCCTGAAAAAGTAATCCTTTCCACAGGCAAGTGCAGCCAGTTGGTTCCGAGGAACACCTACACCTTTTCAAGCACCCATGCCTACGCAGCGCCCATTCCTGGTCTTTATGACTTTCTGCTTGAGAAGTATCCTTCAGTGAAGACCGTGGGTTTTACAGCTCACGATGAGCCAGGGGCGCTTGCCACTCTGAAAGTAGCCCGACAAGTTGCGGAAAGGAAAAGCCTCAAGTTGTTCGACACTGCTCTGACCCAATTCGGGACCAGGGACTACTACTCTACCTGGGCGAGACTCTTAAAGGACCAGCCTGATGCAGTAGATATAGGAATCAGTTTTCCAGACGTATCGGCGGCAGCTGCAAGGCACGGACGGGAGTTAGGTTTTAAGGGGCCCATACTCACACCGGGCACGGGAGATGCTTCTGTTTTTGTGAACCTGGTCGGGAAAGACTGGTCTGTAGATTTTATCTGGGCCGGCTTCGATATGCACGCCCCCGACACCCCCGCAATGGTAAAAGACATCATGAGGCTCTGGGAAGATCGATACAAGAAACCGCTGGATCATGGCGCATTGGTTGGCTGGAGCAGCATTTGGGCCCTGGCCCAGGCCATCGAAAAGGCCCAGAGCCTTGATACTACAGAAGTTGTGAAAACCTGGGAGAACATGGAAAGCATAGAAACGCCATGGGGAACTGGAACAATGGGGGGTGCCCGCACTTTTGGGATTAACCACATGGTGCTTGCGCCTTACGCTATTTCTCGATTGCAGAATGGCAAGGTAGATTCTACCCGATGGTATAAATCGGTGATCCCGTAACGAACTCTTAATAAGAGATCAGATGCTGCTCGTTTTGGCGGGCGGTATTTTAAATTCCGCCACAGCCAATCGAAGAACGAGTGTGGTTCATTTCAGGAGGAGTGCACAGGCAGTATGTTGTGGCAAAGCATAATAAATGGATTTTCGGCAGGGTGGATTTACGTTCTCGTTGCGCTTGGTCTGACGCTATTGTTTGGTATCATGCGCATTGTACAGCTCGCGCACGGCGAGATATATATGCTGGGTGCTCACGCCGTGTATTATGCCTGTGTCATACTGGGCATTAATATTTTTGTCTCCTTTGTAATATCTGCAACGGCATTAAGTCTGTTGGGGATCCTCATCGAGAGGTTTCTTTTTCGCAAATTCAGGGGCCAAATTGAACCCAGCATTATTGTTGCTATCGGGCTAATCCTGCTTCTTCAAACCACGGCTGTTGTTTCTTTTGGAAGCAGTGAAAAAAATATTCCAAGGCTTATTCCTGGGATTTTAACAGCGGGGGGTATAAGGCTCTCCTGGGATAGGGTTTTAGCTGTGCTTATTGGTGCTGGTCTCGTGTCAGCTCTGGCTCTCTTTGTCAAGGGCACTAAGATAGGCCAGGCAATGGTTGCCATATCACAGGATACAGAGGCGGCGGCTTTGCAAGGAATAAACGTTAACCGCATCTCTTCTATCACTATGGCTATAGGTTGCGCCCTCGCTGCCATTGCCGGTGGGTTAATGGGGGCGATCTTCTCGGTGGAGCCTTTTATGGGGTCCTTCGCAATTTCAAAAGGTCTTGCGGTCATTATTTTAGGTGGCTTGGGCAGTATCACAGGTGCTGTAGCCGGAGGCTTGATTCTTGGTCTAATCGATGGCATCGTGCCGCTTTATTATAGTACCACCGTCGCCTATATAGTCGGTTTTGCCAGCATCGTCATTATCTTGATAATCAGGCCCAAGGGGCTGATGGGCCACGAGTAAAATATTCTAGCAAAATTCCGTCTAGCGCAGGAGGGGAAGATTGCATGAGGAAGCCATCCATCCACACGAGTAATGAAAAGGCGTTGGGGAGGCAGACCGATAACGGATTATGCATGATCGTAGATGTACAGACTCACATCCATCCGCCGAATTGGATGAAAGAGATGGTAGAAAAGGGATTTCTGGACATACGTAGTGGGAAAGCTACTGCAACTAGGTGGCATGGTGTGTCGTTTAGTGCTGTGGAAGATTTTACGAACCTCGAAAAGCAGATGCGTGTTTCGGCCGAAGCTGGAGTGACGCATCGGCTACTTGGCTTTTCAATGATTGTGACGTTTGCAAATGAGGCCTTTGGTATTCCAACCATTGAAGCCGCAAAGATCCATAACGACTTTCATGCTCAGCTACGGGAAAAGTATCCACAAGTTATTTTTCCGTACGGTACAGTTAAACCCCACGACGGGAAGGACGCTGTGAGGGAGGCAGAGCGCTGCATAGAAAAGCTTGGTTTCAAAGGCCTTATAATCGAGTCCAGCTACGGAACGAATAATCGTCAATATAACCACACTGTCGAGACCTTTGATTTCTGGGAATATGTGAACGATAAGAGGATCCCAGTCTTTATTCATCCCCCTATGCTCTCATATGGCTGGGAATGGATGGATCGTTACCGATTCGAAGAAACCGTGGCCCGGCCCAATGAGACGGCTTTGAATGCTTCGTTGATGATCATGTCAGGTTTGTTTGACCGTTTTCCTAACTTACAGATTATTCTTCCGCACATGGGTGGTTCCCTGTTGATGTGTCTGCCGCGCTTACAATTTGGGCATAGGCTCGGCTACGAAGCGCTTTACGGTTATCAACAAGCCAATATTCAGAAAATGCCGATCGAATACGCGAAGAAACACTTCTGGGTGGATATCATGGGTTTTTATCCACCGGGCATTAAGCACGCTATTGAAGTCCTCGGTATCGAGCGTGTGCTTTTTGGCTCAGATTACGGCGCCCTTCCAATGAGTCCAAGGGAACATATAGACATTGTACGCAATGATCTTGGGCTATTGGAGGAAGACCAAAACAAGATCTTGGGCCTTAACGCGAAAAAGCTTTTTGATCTACCAGATCCTACATAAAAACACACGCTAATGTATTGCGTCAAAGGGCCCTTTACTTTGATTGTCATTCCAGGCTTGACTAAGCCTGCCCTGTACTTGATACGGGGGATTCCAGTATTTCTGAGCTGGATTCCCGCTTTCTCGGAAATGACGCCTTCGAAACTTATGTAAAGAAGCCTTGGACGCATTACACTAGGCTCGAGCGAGTCATTGGGTGAGATTCGTGAAATCAGTTAGGGATATGACAAATTTGGCAATCGTATGTCTGGGTTGCGTCGTGCCGATCGTTATGAAGGGTAACGAATATTATCTTCACATCTACATCATTTGCGTAATCAATATTATTCTGGCAAGCAGCCTGCGTGCAATAGCAACCACGGGCCAGGTGTCAATCGGCCAAGCGGGCTTCATGGCCATAGGTGCCTATACATCAGCAATACTGGCAACAAAGTTCAACTTCCCCACTTACAGCGCTTTGCTCATGGGGGGATTGGCAGCAATGGTGCTGGCTGCATTGATTGGTTACCCGCTCGCCAGGGTGAGGACGGTATACTTTGTCATGGTCACCATGTTTCTTGGAGAGATTATCAGGCTCGTCTTGTTTGAGTGGAGAACGATGACCGGAGGGTCTACGGGAATGATGGGCATCCCCCGCCCCGAGGCCTTCTCTATTCTTGGAATTTTACAGATCGATTTCAGTAATAGGTTCCAGTTCTGTTATTTAGCCCTGGCCGTGTTACTTCTCATTCTTCTAGCTCTTTACAACATAGAGCGGTCTCACTTTGGCACCGTCTTTGCCGCAATAGGTCAAGAGGAGTCCGTATCATCAAGTGTCGGCATAAATGTTGCCAGGTACAAGGTGATTATCTTTTCCTTAGCGTCTTTTTTTACGGGTTTGGCGGGAGGTCTCTATGGTCATTACATGACAGTCTTGAACCCCGACAGCTTCGGAACCTTTGCGAGTCTCTATATCGTGATTTATGTAATCGTCGGTGGAAGGAAGTTTACAGGTCCTATTTCCGGAGCCATAATATTGACCCTCATTCCAGAGATCTTCGGTGGATTAAAGGAGTACCAACCGTTCATCTTTGTCATCGTGTTATTCCTGGTGGTTTTTCTACTGCCAGGGGGACTCTCAGAATTGCCAGACCGAATGAAACCCCAAATAAGAAAAATTCTAAAACGAGGGTTCCGCATTGCTTGAGACTAAAGCATTAACCAAAAATTTTGGCGGTCTATGCGCGGTCAATAAGCTAAATCTGAGCATCCAAGCAGGAGAGATAGTCGGTCTGATCGGTCCCAATGGTGCAGGGAAAACAACTGTGTTTAATCTGATCACAGGCTTTTACCGGGCATCAAGCGGGGAAATACTTTTCAATGGGAAAAACTTGGTCGGACAAAAACCACATCGTATAGCCGAGAGTGGAATCGTTCGCACTTTTCAGATAGCTAAATTATTCCCCAATTTCACCGTACTACAAAATCTGCGGGCAGCCTCTCACCTCTTTATTAGGGTTAATTTGTGGGAGGCAATATTTCGTACATCTTCTTACCGAAGGAAGGAGGCAAATGGGCTGGATCACGCAATGAAGGCGCTACGCTTTTTAGGATTGGATTCATTGAAGGATGAATTTGCCCGGATTTTACCCCATGGGCATCAGAAGCTGCTTGGAATTGCAATGGCTTTGGCTGCAAGTCCGGAACTGTTATTGCTGGATGAACCTTTGGAAGGGATGAATCCTAAGGAAGTTGATAGAGCCCTGGACATCATTGCGGGGATAAGAGCACAGGGGGTAACTATCCTGTTGATTGAGCACAATATGAGAGCGGTGATGAGAATATGTGACAGGATCGTCGTGATCAACTTTGGCCAAGAGATTGCTAAAGGGTCCCCCGAAGAAATAAGACAAAACAAGGATGTCATTAAAGCTTATCTTGGAACCAGTGAAAATGGCAATTAGCCTAAGTCTAAAAACGATACACGTTCACTATGGCAAGGCTGAGGCAATCAGCGGCGTCAGCGTAGAAGTGGCAGATGGCTCTGTAACCGGGATCATAGGAGCAAACGGGGCTGGGAAGAGCACCATTATAAGAGCAGTTTCAGGGTTAGTGCCAATAACGACAGGTGAGATATGGTTCGAGAATAGCAGAATAGACAGGGTAGAAACGCATAAAATTGTAGAATCCGGTGTCGTCCAGGTTCCTGAAGGGAGAAGGTTATTCCCTTATATGAGTGTGATCGCAAATATTAGAATCGGAGCCTATTTGAAGAAGAATAAGGCTGTCATAAAAGAGGACATGGACAAAATTTTTCAGCGCTTTCCAATATTACGAGAAAGACGAAATCAGCGGGCAGAAACCCTGAGCGGTGGCGAGCAGCAAATGCTGGCCATTGGGCGTGCCCTTATGGCTGGTCCCAAACTACTTCTGATGGACGAACCCTCGTGGGGATTGGCTCCTCTTGTGGTTGAAGAGCTTGCTCGTATTGTAACCGATGTCAACAAAGAGGGTATCACCGTACTTCTGGTAGAACAGAATGCCGGGCTAACCTCTAAGCTTACCGATTATGTTTACGTATTGGAAGTTGGCAAAGTTGTTCTTGAAGGTAAGATCAGAGAAATAATGACTAATGAGACGGTGCGCAGAGCATTTTTAGGCTAGAACGTAGTCATTCCTGCCCACTGACATTGAAGGGGAGTTAATCGGAAGCTCGGTTGAACTGACACTGACCACCAACGTGACTTAAGACGGAATCTGGTACGGGTCAAGGAGATGGAGACCAGAGACTTCACGCATCAGTTTGAACGGGGAAAATGGCCAGAAGTTACACAATGCTAAAGGCGGGCTTAATTTACTAAATAGAAAACTCTATTGTCCAAAGTCTAAAGTCGAGTGTCTGAATTGTGGAGACTGGCAGTATCCAGAACAAGCAATGAACAGGGGGATCCATGAAATCAATCGTGAAAACACTAGCAAAATCAGAGGTACTGGCAAGTCTAATCTTTTCAATTCTACTTCTTGGCGTCAGGGTGTTGCTTGGGCTGACGGCAATGAGATTCCCCTTCTTCAAAAATCGCCTCAAAGAGAAAAACCTGACTGTCCAAATAAAGCTTAAAGACAATTCCCGGGGAAGGTACTATATCCTGAAAGACGGTGTGGTATCTTCCGGAACGGGTATTCATCCAAGCCCCGATGTGACTATATTTTTTTCAAACGCCCGGATAGCCCTGGACGTGCTCGTGCCGCCCAGAGACCAATTCGCCACGGTTAACGCCATGAAGGCCTTCCAGATGGCCCTCATAGGCCCCGATGAGCTGACCTACTGGTGGATGGAGACATTGAGCCTCATGGCCAGCCCCAGCATCAAGTACGGGACGAAAATGGGCAACGGCGTCATGAGGTATACGAGCAACACCAACGGCGGGCCTGTCTTTGTTTATGTGAAAGACGGCAAGATCTTACGGATCACACCTATTGATTTTGACGACGAGGATGCGAAGCCCTGGACCATTAAAGCCAGAGGCAAGACGTTTACGCCTCCGCGCAAGACGACTCTCATGCCTTTCACCCTTCTGTTTAAATCAATGATCTATTCGCCGGATAGGCTTTTGTACCCCATGAAACGGGTCGATTTCGATCCCAATGGTAAGAGGAACTGCCAAAACCGAGGAATCTCCGGCTATAAACGCGTCAGCTGGGATGAGGCCCTCGATATCGTGGCCAATGAGATAAAGAGGGTCAAGAAAGAACACGGCCCGGGAGCCATTCTGAGCGGCAGCGGGTCCCATCATTTATGGGGAAACCTTGGCTACTGGCTGAGCTGCAGACTGAGATTTTTGAATAGCATCGGCTGGACCACCCAGGTCCATAACCCCGATAGCTGGGAAGGTTGGTACTGGGGAGCCATGCATCACTGGGGACAGAGCATGCATCTTGGTTCTCCGGAGACCTATGGCACCACCGAAGATTGCCTGAAGGAATGTGAAATGGTAGTATTCTGGTCCAGTGATCCGGAGACGACCAGCGCCTATTCCGCGTACGAGGGTACTATTCGCCGCCAGTGGCTCAAAGACCTGGGCGTTAAGATGGTCCATATTGATCCCTACTATAACCACACGGCGGCTCTTTTCGGCGGCAAGTGGTTTGCTCCCAGACCGGACACGGGTAATTCTCTAGCCCTCGCAATCGCTTATGTCTGGATTACGGAAGACCTTTACGATAAGGAGTATGTCGCCAAGCGTACGGTAGGGTTTGATCAATGGAAGAACTACATCCTCGGCAAGGAAGATGGAATTCCCAAGACCCCGGAATGGCAGGAAAATGAAGCGGGTATCCCGGCGAAAGACGTAAGGGCCCTGGCAAGAGAGTGGGGGACCAAAAAGACCTACCTGGCGCCGGGAGGACTGGCAGGATTCGGCGGCGCCTGCCGCTGTGCTACTGGCATTGAATGGGCTCGTTCCATGGTCTGCCTGATGGCGATGCAAGGTCTGGGTAAGCCCGGGGTGAATATGGGCAATATGTCCCAGGGGGCGCCGTTAGACACCGGCTTCTTTTTCCCGGGCTACACGGAGGGAGCCCTCTCCGGGGATATTTTCGGTACGGGCCTCGGCGTGAACCTCTATGTCCGGATGCCCCAGCTTCCCACGGTAAACACGGTCTTTCAACAAGTGCCCAGGCTGCGGATTCCAGAGGCGATTCTCGACGGTCATACCCATGGGTATCCCACTAACAACTTGACCATTGAGGCCCAGTTCATGAGATTTGAGTATCCTGCGCCGGGCTATTCACCAGTCAAAATGTACTATAAATACGGAGGCTCTCACATCGGGACTCAGGCTGAGACAAACCGTTATGCCAGGATGTACTGTTCCGACAATCTTGAGTTTGTAGTGAACCAGTCCATCTGGTTTGAAGGGGAAGCCAAATTCGCCGATATCATCCTGCCTGCCTGCACCAACTTTGAGCGAATGGATCTGAGCGAATTTTCCAACTGCGGCGGATATATCCAGCATAGCTTCACTGCGTGCAACCATCGAGTTATCCTCATGCAGCACAAGTGTATCGAACCCCTGGGTGAATCAAAGTCAGACTTCCAGATCTTCCTTGAACTCTCGAAGAGGCTTGGATTCTCTGCAATGTTTTCCGAAGGCTGCACGGAATATGATTGGTGCAAACGGTTATTCGATGCCACCGATGTTCCAAATGTTATGAACTGGAAGGAGTTTTTAAAAAAAGGCTACTATGTTGTTCCAGCGCCGAAGGAGGACTTACGTGCCCCTGTCTCCTTCAGGGCCTTTGCAGAGGATAGACCAAAAGATACACCCGAGATGGCACCCTTGCCAGCAGATTATACTGAACAGGTTTTGAAAGGACTTCAGACACAATCTGGTAAGCTTGAGTTTGTCTGCTCCAGCCTGCAGCGGTTTGACCCTGACGACCCGGAAAGGCCGGTAATGACGAAATATATCCCCTCCTGGGAGGGCCATCATACCACCGAGCTTTATCAAGAGTACCCGCTTCAGTTGATCACTCCGCACTCAAGATACAGCTTCCATACCATGGGTGACGGCAAACAGAGCTGGCTTAACGACATTAAGGAACATCGGGTACTGATCGACGGTTATCACTACTGGATTGTTCGGATGAACTCGAAAGATGCTGAAGTGCGTGGAATCAAGGAGAACGACCTCGTCAAGGTATTCAATGACCGGGGTGCCGTCCTCTGCGCCACCCAGGTGACCGAAAGGGTTCGCCCTGGAACGGTCCACTCCTATGCAAGCTCTGCAGTCTACGATCCCATAGGTGAACCGGGAGTATCGCCGGACCGTGGCGGGTGTATGAATATATTGACCCCCAGCCGACCTATTATCAAGAAATCGCACAGCATCGCAGCAAACTCATGCCTTGTGCAGATAGAGAAATGGAGGGCCTGAGATGAAAAAATTGTATTTCATTATAGATGTGGAAAAATGCGAAAACTGCAAGAATTGTTTCTTGTCTTGCAAAGACGAGTATGTGGGTAATGACTGGCCGGGATACTCGGCACCGATGCCCGACCATGGACCGAGCTGGATAGTTACAGAAGGGGTCGAGAGGGGACAGTATCCCTTCATCGATGTGGCCTACCTGCCTTCCCCGTGCATGCACTGTAACAACGCCCCCTGTATCAAGGCAGCGCAAAACGGGGCAATTCAAAAAAGACCTGACGGGATTGTCATCATCGATCCAGTCAAGGCAAAGGGACAGAAAAACCTTGTTAAGGCCTGTCCGTACGATGCGATCAAATGGAACGAAGAGCTTCAACTCCCCCAAAAATGCACCTTCTGCGCCCACTTACTCGATGACGGCTGGACAATGACTCGCTGCGCCCAGTCTTGCCCCACGGGGGCCCTTATGGTGCGTCTTGTAGAGGACAGCGACATGCGGGAGATCATAAAAGCGGAAAATTTCGAAGTTTATCATCCTGAACATAAAACAAACCCCCGTGTCTATTACAAGAACCTCCATCGGTTTACCCGGTGTTTTATCGGCGGCAGCGTTGCGGTGCGGGTGAATGGCAGAGATGAATGCGCCGAAGGCGCAACAGTGACCCTCCTCAATGCCGCCAATGAGAAGCTTGGAGAGTGTACGACCGATAACTATGGCGATTTCAAGTTTGATAACCTGGAGGAAAATAGCGGCAAGTACACACTCCGGATAGCCCACGCAGGCAATGTCACGAAAACCATCGAGGTCGATCTGAAGAAGAGCCTGAATGCCGGGGTAATCTTTTTGTAGTCTGAGAACTTCTTCTAATAATAATCCAATGGTCGACACGATCTAACCCTGTCAACCATTCTAACTCGAATCGTCCTACCGTAGGGGTTCACTCCGTTAACCCAATGGAGCTTGCAAACTCAAGCATTTCAAGGGCAGTTGTGACCATGGCACGATCTACCATATTACCTTGGTAGACAATGGCAGCAGACCCTTTCTTCTCCGCCTCTGCTACTGCCTTGACCAGTCCTTTGCAGTAGGCGATTTCTTCGGTGGAAGGAGTGAATATTTGATTGACCACAGAAACGTGCGAGGGATGGATAACCACCTGTCCCCTGAATCCAAGCTGTTTGTTAAGAAGAGCATCCTTCTCGAGACCGTCTAAATCTTTTATGTTCAACCAAGAGCTTATCATAGGATATTGGATACCTGCTGCTCTAGAATCGAGCACCACTTTTGAACGAAGATAAAGAGTTTCCTTACCTTCCTTCGACCAGACATAGCCGATGGCCCGATTAGCATCTCCTCCCGGGCCGGCCGCTAGGCAAATTCCGTGAATCCGTGGACACGAGATGGCTATCTCATATACACTCCTCATCGCTTTGGCAGTCTCTAAAACCAAAATGATCTCAACGGTTCCAACGGGTATATTGATGCGTCTCTCCAAACACTCAATATACGCATCCAAGACCTTTATATCATCCACTGATTCCACTTTAGGGAGTGAAACACCATTCAGCTCCGGACACACGACACCATCCAGATCACCAAACGTCAATCCAGTAGTGAGTCCATTGATACGCACATAGCACGGTTGTCCCTTGGACTTTAGTATCTTCACCCCTTCTTTAACAAGACGTCTGGATGAAACCTTTTCGTCATCCGGAACCGAGTCCTCAAGATCCAATATCAGAGCATCGGCACCATACTGAATTGCTTTTTCCATCCAGGAAGACTTGTTACCTGGAACAAAGAGCATTGATCGATATGGTCTCATGGATAGCTCCCTTACTCTTGAAACATCCCAAGATAGCAAGAATGAATTATTCAGATGGATCTAGAGTGTATCCCCATTATCAAATTACGGTTGTACTATACACCGTTTTCGATAAATAAAGAATAGAAAGTTACAAGAAATTAACGGTTGATCAAAAACTTAATAATTACTGTCAAGAGAAGGCTATAAAAAGTATTTTCCCACAAGGGACTAGAGCCAGGATTTATTCTGATAGACAAAGCTGAGTTTATTTAAATCGGAGGGGTTATGTCCAAAGAATTTAAAACTCTAAACGGCAGATATCTTGCCAATATATGCACCTCCTTGAAGGTTGCGATATGGAAAAGAAATCAAAATCCCAGATTTATTACCACTTGCATAAAAGAGTAGGAATTGAGAAACAAGATTTCGGGAAAGAAAAAGTGGGTCTGAATTATTTCCGGGTTTCATGAGAAATGAAGGTTTTGGTTTTAAATGCCAGGGCGCCGACGGGGCAGATCTTGACGCATTCGGCACATTCGCTGCAGGTTGTTTCGCCAAAAGGTTTGTCCTGGAAGGTGGAGACCATTCGTTTGAAACCCCTTCGGGTAAAGCCAATAGCTCCAATGCCCAACTTCTCCTGGCATACCCACACACATTTGCCACAGAGAACACATTTGTTGGCATCGTAGATAAAGACAGAACTGCTTTCATCGATGGGGAGGTTTCTTTCGAGCTTTCGAAAACGTTTTGTCGTGAGTTTTATTCCCAGATGTTTGGCGATTTTCTGGAGTTCGCAGGATCGGTTTTTTAGGCAGTGGGCGCAATCGACAGGGTGACTTGCCAGGATGAGCTCAGCGGAGGTACGGGCAAGCCTTAAAGCATTCTTACCTCGAGTGTGAACGACCATACCTTCTTTGACTGGTTCGGTGCAGGCAATCACGGGTTCGTTCTCGCCCTCGACCTCAACAAAACAGAGACGGCACGAGGCAGAGGGTTGTGTTTTTTCCTGAATGGCACAGAGGTTGGGGATGTAGATGCCATTCTCCAGTGCAGCCCAGAGGATCGTCTTTCCTTCGCTGGCTTTGATGTTTTTACCATCAATGGTTAAAGACACTTCCTTCATTTCTCGAACAAAAGCTCTTTCCCCTTCCTTGGCGGGAGGGAAGCTGTGAAAAAATCACGCTGTATTCGTCTCCCCGGTGAAAACCGGGGTCCAGAGCATTTTTACCCCCTTGAAAACACTGGATTCCGGCTTTCGCCGGAATGACGTGAAACAGCATCAGACCAATT
>Ga0184631_10000080_pt1 | contig 16324 bp, 11 predicted proteins | sample PLM4_90_b1_FD_133160 | JGI IMG/M metagenome (GOLD analysis project Ga0184631, IMG submission 133160) | Groundwater sediment microbial communities from an aquifer in East River, Colorado, USA - PLM4_90_b1 | ecosystem: Environmental > Terrestrial > Soil > Riparian zone | place: USA: East River... | reverse complement strand
GTTTTATTAATTTACCAATGACAGCGTTTGCATATTTTACGAGAGGAGATGCTAGTTCACCTCCCAGTTTTCCCCCTTACTATGAAGATGGTGCAATAGAACTCTATAGATATATGCAGGGTAGAGTTGGGTCAATGGGATATCCATTCATCAATCCAGTTACATTAGAGCCAACTTTTTATTGCCTATCAGGTGATCCAATAACTCAAGAAGGGTGGATAGATGGAGTGCTTCAAGCACCTGGAGACAGATGGGTCCAACCAGCATCGGGTCCATTTAATCTTGCTGTTGGAGATACGCAAGATATTATCTTTTGTGAATTAGGTGCATTAGGAATAGACAGATGGAATTCAATCAAGCTTTTGAGGTTTTATTCTTCACTTACTAAAAATGCATTTGATAATAATTTTGATTTTATCCGTGTACCGGAAATACCTCATCTTCCATTAAACTCAAAACAAAATTTAAGCAGCATAGAACTCTGGTGGGATGAAAATGAATTTCTTCTTCAACAAGTTGAAGGATATGAAGAATCCGGTTATACATTCCAGGGATACAATGTTTACCAGCTTTATACTGAATATTCATTTAAAATAAACGCAAAACGATTGGCGACTTTTGATAAAGCTGATGGAGTTAAAGAAATACCGGGAATAATTATGAATCCCGAAACAGGTTTCCCGATGGAAGGAATTGAGCAGTTCGGAACAGATTCAGGAATAAACAGAAGATTTGTTGTTCAGTGGGATTCTATTAATAATATATACCTGATGCCGGGAAGAACTTACAACTTTTTAGTTACTGCTTATGCTTACAATCCAAATCCGGGAGATAATCCATTTAGTTTTGAATCAATAATTTGATAAGCTCAAATTACATTTCAGGATACGCTCAACGAAATTCAGTTTGGCGATACACTTGAAGTAATTCATACATCCGGAATAGGAGATCCGGTAATCACTCCGCTTGTAATTGATCCATACAAGCTTAATGGACATAGTTATAAAATTGATTTCGATACGATGACAGTTTCAGAAGAGCTAATAACCGTTTGGGATTTAACCGATTTAACAATTGATTCACTTCTTCTCGACAATCAACAGGAATATATTACAAACTATACAGCACCAGTAATAGATGGTTTTCAATTAAAATTTGATAATGAAATGATGGATGTAAAAAGATTAAGTATAACTTCAAATGCAAATGGTCCTGTTACGTCAACGGTTGGATATGATGTAACTCAGCCTCCGCCTTTCAACGGATACTCAGCAGATTTTTATCGCGATGCGCGTGATGGTGAAGGCAGCATTTTTGAACTTCCGGGGAATCAGGCTGCGGGCGGTTTCTATTTTTGCGTGGCTGGAGGATCAACAATTATAGATCATAATAGTGCCGTTAGCAGATGGACGAGAGATGGGGCCAGATTACCATTAATTTTAGGTAATAAATATGAAATCAGGTTCACTCAGGACGGAGGTAAAGCCTGGCTGGCATTTACAACCGGAACATTAGTAGATGTGTCATTCGAACTTTGGTTTTTAGGAAATGATATTGAAAATACAGAAGATGATGTACGGATGATGCCCTGGATAAATGATGATAATGGAAACGATGAATTTGATTTCAAGCTTGATCATTTAGCTTCAAGTGATACAAACGATCCCTACTCAGATTGGATTTATTTTATGATGCCGAATAATGATCCGCAGCCGGGTGAGCAGGATTATCTTGATCTTATTGCCGCAATGGAACCAGATCCAACGGTATGGCCGGGAGAAGTGGAAGTTGAACATATTGCCCGTTTTGTTTTAATGAACTGGAACCAACTACAAGGTAGTGGTGGAGAAAATGAAATCCCGGAAACCGGAAGCACATTTTTAATTGAGTTCCCGAATCCAGTTATTGCAGGAGTTGATGAGTTTGAATTTTCGAGCAAAGTTCTGGACACAACAAAATATTTTATTCCACCGCCTGAGAAATTTGCACTTTACCAGAATTACCCCAATCCATTTAATCCGTACACAACAATCCGGTTTGATGTAGTCGAAAATTCTAGAGTACAATTAATTGTTTACGATATTCTTGGTCAAAGAGTTCAGAAGCTGGTTGATGCAGAGTATTCAGCTGGACGTCATTCGGTTCAGTTCAACGGGAACAGGTTTGCAAGCGGAGTTTATCTTTATCAAATTATAATTGATGAAATTAATACCGGAAGAAAATTTATTGATGCAAAAAAGATGATGCTATTGAAATAGTTTACGATAAAATTAAACCGATGAATATCGAACAAATCCGTGAATACTGCCTAAAGAAAAAAGGAGTAACCGAAGAATTTCCTTTTGATGAAGAAACACTTGTGTTCAAAGTTGCAGGAAAAATATTTTTACTGGCTTCACTTGAAAGCATACCTTTGCAAATAAATCTTAAATGTGATCCTGAGAAAGCCATTGAGTTAAGAGAAAAGCATGAGGCAGTTCAGCCAGGTTACCACATGAATAAAAAGCACTGGAATACAATTATTTTTGATGGAACCATTCCCGCAAAGAAAATATTTGAATGGATTGATGACTCTTACTCCCTGGTTGTATCTGGACTAAAAAAGACAGAACTTAAAAAGTTCAAATAAAGGTTAAATTGAAAACAAAATAAATGTTTTTTGATTCGCAGAATATTTATATTTCAAAAGGTTTTTTACAGAACTACTTAACTATCCTTAAACAAACAAAAATGGAGGTCCTAATGAAAAAGCTGTTATTAACCCTTGGGTTATTTTTAATGGTTTCTGCTGTTGCATTTAGTCAGTCACAGGTTCTTAGCGGTACCTGGGGTGCTAGTACTGATACCAAATCTTATACACTAAACGAAAATTCTGGTGACAGAACAGTTACCATTCAGGTAAATTTCTTAACACCTTTTGAAAACAAACCAGACGTTGTTGTTGGCATTTCATCAATTGATGTTGATAAAAGTACGGCTGTTAAATACGCAGTAAAACCAATATCGGTATCAAGAGACGGATTTACAGTTGAAGTGAAAACCTGGGGAGATACAAAGATATATAGTATCACAGGTTTTTGGGCAGCTCACGCAGAGATGGGATCTGGTGAATAGTTTATAAGTTAGTTTATAAATTATGCCGTTATTCTGAGAATGGGTAACGGCATTTTTTATTTTCGAACAAATCTTAATTATTTCTACATGAATGTGAAAAAATTGTTTCTTTATTTATTCATAGTTAATGAATAATTTATCATAGGTAATAATTAAAAAATGTTGTTACCACTGACACTGGTTATTTCATATATAAGGGATTAATATAATGTTGAAACAGCCCGCTCTTATTTTCGTACTAACTCTTTTAATTATTAGCTGCAATACGAATCCGCCCACATCACCAGATATAGTCCCGACGGGGAATATTGTTCTTAAATTAAATGTTGATAATACTGCGAATGCTACATTGGCAAGTAAGGTTGTGATCATTGAGGATTTTGCAAATGTTAGCTGCAATCCCTGTGTTATATCCAATAAAATAGTTGAACATCTAACGAATCAAACCTATGGCAGAAGTAAATTGGTTGCAGTTAAGTTCCCCACAAATTTTCCGGCACCAAACGATCTCTTCTATTTAGCTGCAAAGGAAATCTGTGATGCAAGAATTAGTTATTACAATGTTTTCTTTGCACCCACTACAGTAATTGATGGACTATTAAAACCGATTTCTACAGATTCGAATAATGTAAAAGCTGCTGTTGATTCAAGGCTTTCAGTTATTCCAAGGTTTAATATTCACGTCGCAGCTATTCTCGAAGGAGATTATACTGTTAATGTGGATATTAAATTTGTTGATACCTCATTAATAAATATGAGTGATTTGGTCATACATACTGTGCTCACAGAAACCGATATAGAGTTTGAGCAAGCGCCCGGTTCAAATGGCGAAACAAAATTTTACGATGTTACCCGCTTGATGCTTCCTACCAAGGAGGGAACACCGATACGACAATTAATTGATCAGGGAGAGTTAGCATTTTCGTTTGAAGATGCTCTGCTTTCTTCCTGGAACCTTGAGAAGCTTAATTTTGTAGTTTACATCCAGAATAAGAACACAAAGGAAGTATTTCAAACCGGTTCTACATTTGAGTGAAGGCATTATTTTCAATTAATTTGCTACGAATTCAGCATTTATTTTCAATTACTAATTATTTGATTTGATACTATTATCTCCATTTAGTAGTTTATACCCCCAGCGGGGTAAAATTATTAATTATTAACCCTTTTTATAGGTCATTGAATAGAAATCACACCTATGGATTCTTCAAAATACCTTAGATCTTTCATCGAGATCGGGCTTACCGAAAGAGAAGCAAAAGTCTATATGACACTCCTGAGTGGCAAGATGTTCACCGTTTTAGAGCTTCAGGAGGCAGTCAATATTCCCCGAACAAAAATTTATGAAGTGCTAAACAAGCTTGTTAGCAGAAATATATGCATAGAGAAAAAACTTGGACGGAATAAACTTTATGAAGCTGTTGAACCTCAAATTGCACTTGAAAGAGTAGTAGAATCATTCAAAAAAGATCTTGAGAGGAAAGAAGAACTGATTAACCAGGTTTCAGAAGTTTTCACCCCTATTTTTCAAAACAGTAAATCGATCATTAATCCTCTTGAATTTATTGATGTGATGAAAGAGAAGGCACAAATTCACAGAAGATATACAGCCTGCGTAAAGAGCACCAAAAGAGAGATGTTAACTTTAAATAAAGGACCTTATGCTTGCGACACTTCGGATCGTTTGGTAGAGCAGGAAGAGGAAGAGTTTAAACTTTTAAAAAGAGGCGGATCCTGTAAAGATATTTACGAGTTGAAAGAGCTTAAAGAAGTAGATTGGCTTTTAAGCTCAGTAAAAAAATCTTTAACGCTGGGGCAGCAAGCAAGAGTTGTAAAAAAAGTTCCTATAAAAATGCTTGTCTTCGATCAGGAAAAAGTAATGTTTGCTCTTGAGCAGCCCGTGCCCATATCAAATGAGTTAACCATGATCTACATTGAGCATAAACAGCTTGCAGAAGCTTGCAGTATGCTCTTTTATCACTTATGGGACCAGGGAGTTGATATTAATGAAGTTGGAAAAGATTCTATCAATAAAATTGAATCGTTTGCATTTGTTTCAAACTAATAATGAAGTTTTGTATCTATTTGATCATTGAAATTTGAAAGCTCATTATATCCCAATTATAAACTGGGTTAATTATTTTATAACTACAAATCATTAAACCAATGGAGCTCTTATGAAAAAACTTATACTCTCTCTTTTTTTAGTTCCATCTCTGTTGATGGCTCAAACATACTTCAATGTAGATTTCAGTGGAACATTTCCACCAGCTGGATGGACTATAGATGCTTATGCTGCAAACTGGAGTGCAAGTTCCACCGATAACGCGGGTGGTACGGCACCAGAGGCAGTGTTTACTTATACCAATAATGTTGGTGTGTCAAGGTTAATAAGTCCGCCGACAGATTTAACAGGTGTTACGGATTTAAAGGTTAATTTCAAACATATGCTTGATCACTATAGTGGTCCTTATTCAATAGGTGTTGCAACCCGATCTGGTGGAGGAAATTGGAATACAATATGGGAAATTGTTAATCCGACCGGTAATGTGGGGCCTGAAGAGAAATCAATTGTAATTAACAATGCTAATGTTGGCGCGCCAGATTTTCAAATTTGCTGGTTTATATCCGGCAATTTTTATAATATGGATTATTGGTATATTGATGACATCCTTCTCTATACTGAGCTTGCACACGATGCTATGGTAAAAGACATTTTGGTTGATGCAAACTATCCCCCAGGTACAAATTTTACTCCGCAGGCGATACTCAAGAATTTTGGTTTAAATACAGAAACATTCGATGCGACCTGTGTTCTTAAAGTTGGTGGCAGCAATGTTTACACTCAAAATTGTTCACCGGTGACTTTAACTGCCGGTGCCGAGCAAACAGTATCATTCCCAGCTTATCTGTTAAACGCTGCAAACGATTTGTATGAAATTATTGTAACAACTAATCTCGCTGGTGATATGGATCCCTCTAATAATTCCAGAACAGAGTATTTTAATACATATACAACAGCAAGGGAAGTGGTTGTTCTTGAAATTGGAACTGGTACATGGTGTGTTTACTGTCCCGGAGCTCAAATGGGCGGAGATGACCTTGTAGCTAATGGTCATTCCGTTGTAGTAGTAGAGTATCATAATGGAGACTCTTTTACTAATTCTTATTCTAATGCTAGAAACACCTATTATGGTATATCCGGGTTTCCTACCGCTGTATTTGATGGTGTAGAATATTTTGTGGGTGGAAGCCAAACACAAAGTATGTATCAAAATTATCTTCCGATTTATGAGGGAAGAAAAGAAATTATGTCTGCATTCTCTGTTGATATATTCGGTGATAATTCAGGATTAGATTATAATGTCGTTGTAAAATTGAACCGACTTGCAGCAGTCCCGCCAACATGGAATAACTTGGTGGTTCATTTCGCAGTTACAGAGTCTGATATCCCGTTTAATTGGTTTGGACAGACGGAAGTCGATTATTGCGAAAGACTTATGGTTCCTAATGAACTGGGAACAGCAGTTGATTTGATAAATAATACAAGCATTGATATTCCATTATCATTCTCTTTAAATGCAAGTTGGGTAACCGAAAATTGTCAGCTTACTGCGTTCGTACAGAATTTGAATACAAAAGAAATTTTACAAGGTGACAAAGTATGGGTAACTGATTTAGCACCAGTACCGGTTGAGCTAACGTCATTCACTGCTGAAGCTACAGCAGAAGGAGTCCTATTGGAATGGGCAACCGCTTCTGAGTTGAATAACCACGGATTTGAAGTTGAAAGGTCCGTTGATGCAACAGCGTTTTTTACGGTTGCATTCATTCAAGGTGCAGGCACAACAACCGAGGGTAACGAATACTCCTACACAGATAATGTTGAATATAAAGGCGGAGAAACTTTTTATTACAGATTAAAGCAAGTTGATCTTGATGGAAGGATTGAATACAGTGACGTAGTAGAAGTTGAATTTGATGTACCAAAAGATTTTGTGTTGCATCAGAATTATCCAAACCCATTTAATCCTTCAACTACAATTAAATATGCTGTACCGAAAACGAGTCTTGTGAACATTAAAGTTTATGATTTAACAGGTCAGGAAGTTGCCACACTTGTTAATGAAATGAAGGAAACCGGAACATATGAAATGAAGTTCGATGCACGCAATCTTGCATCAGGAGTTTATATATACAGAATGATTGCCGGTGATTTTTCATCAGTGAAAAAGATGAATGTTTTGAAATAAATCTGTTAAAAAACCAGATGAGGTGTGATACACACACCTCATCGAATTTATACATCATTCACAATCAAAGGAGAGTGAGTAATATGAAAAAATTATTACTAATTCTGATTATAACGGGGTTTGCTTTCATCACCAATGCTTATGATAAGTTATCATTAGTTGAAAGGTTCACAAATTGTTCCTGCGGACCCTGTGCACAACTCAACAATTCATGGTATAATGCTACCACCGCTAATCTTATAAACTCTGGTTCAATGACTCACGTTGTTTATAATGTTTACTGGCCATCGCCGGGTGAGTGCGACCCGATGCATTTACTTAACGAAACCGATAACAATTATCGAACTAACTACTATGGATGTAATGCCGTACCATGGATAGAAGTAAATGGAACTAATATTGCAACTAATCAAACAGCCTTTATAAATGCAATTAACGCAGGGAATGCCCAATACTCTCCTTTTAAAATTATTTTAACACCAGAAAAACTTCCGAACAATATTATTTCGATAAATGTAAAAATTATCCGCGATCCATCTGATGCAACAACATTTGATAATCCAAGGTTGAGAATTGCTCTCACCGAAAAACAAGTTTATGTAGTTAATCCATCTTGTTGTAATAATGGAGAAACTAACTTCTACAGTATCACCCGTAAAATGCTTCCGGATGGGTATGGAAGTTCATTTGAAATTCCAGCTCCCGGAGATTCGGTTGAAATGAGTTTTCAATATATACCTACCGCTAATTTCTTGCAGCAGGTTAATTTAGATAGCGTAAGGGTAGTTGCTTTTATCCAAGATCATTGCACACAGGAGACATATCAATCAGTAATGACAGATATTATTTCTGCGGATCGTACAACCGCATCATTTTCAGCAGATGAAACTATTGGTGCTTCACCTTTTATTGTGAACTTTTCAGACCACTCAATAGCTTCCACAGGTAGTAATATTGTGTCGTGGGCATGGGATTTCGATGGTGATGGCACTATAGATTCAAATGATCCGAATCCTTCCTGGACTTATACTAATGAAGAAGCTTATAATGTTTCACTTACAGTTAGTGATGGTACAAATCAGCATACTTATAAAGCGGACAACTATGTAACAGTTTTAGGTCAAAGCTCTGATATTCTTGTTGTTAACGGTATTGCTTATGCTACCTACGGAGTTCAAATGCAGAACCTTTATAATAGTTCGGCCTGCTTCGGCGATCACCAGGTAGATGTCTGGGATTTGTTCGGAGAGCAATGTTTCGATTACACAGCAAATCCGAATATTCAAAGAATAAATTTGTATAACAGGAATATTCCGCTCTCAATATTGAATATGTACAAAAAAATTATTTGGATGGGAAACAGTTACGGTGGAGACCAAGTTTTCTTTAACCCATCCACAATGTTGAATTATGTAACTAATGGAGGAAACCTTTTACTTGCTACAAGACAAGGGGCAGATTTCTTTAATACAGATTTCAGGAATTATTGTGGTATAACATCATTTACCGGATTGTCAGTTATAACTCAGCTAATAGCTCTTGATGACAGTTTAGTAACAATTGCCGCGGTTGGAACAAATGATAGAAATCAATTTGTTACGCTTGATGCTGGCTCAGAAGCCGTGTCGATTTTTGATGATAATGTTTCAACAAATTATGTAGCTGGTTTTAGAATTCAGAAAGCGAATCACGGCGGCTTTATCTACATTGCTGGTCGTCCATACCGCTTTAATAATACTGCGATGTACCAGGATTACAATTATATGATAAATAATTGGTTGAATTATTCAAACTTAACAGTTCAATCTCCAAACGGAGGAGAAATTTGGATAGTTGGCCAAACCGAAGAAATAACATGGACAGATGTAAATGTTTATGATGTAAAAATTGAATTGAGTACCGACAACAGCACAAGCTGGTTTACAATTGCAGAATCAATTCCAAACACGGGATTGTATTCCTGGACTGTTGCTTCACCCGATTCATCTAACCAATGTTTGATAAGAATTACCAATGTCGCTGATGGTGTTGTAAGTGATATAAGTGATGGTGTTTTTACAATTGATATAATAACAGGATTGGAAACTGAAGAAGGCATCCCTTCTGAATTCGATCTAAGTCAGAATTATCCGAATCCATTTAACCCAGCAACAACTATCACTTACTCAATCCCAAAAGAATCACAGGTGAGCTTAAAAATTTATGATATAATGGGAAGGGAAGTTGCTGAACTAGTTAGTGGAAAACAATCAGCGGGTTCTTATAATGCAGAATTTGATGCTGCTTCTTTTGCTTCAGGAACATATTTCTACAAGCTGACAGCCGGTGAGTTTGTATCAGTAAAGAAGATGGTATTGCTCAAGTAAAAGTCAAATTAGTATATCGAGGTACATTTTTAGAATGTACCTCTGCTTTTTAATAATCATATTTTTATGAATAAACTATAAAGAATAAATGGTAAATAATATGAAAGCAGTAAAATTAATCCTGATAGTTGTAGCGACACTTTTAATCGCGTATAATTTGAAGGCACAAGACATCGCTTTTGAACCCCACAACACATTTTTGTACGGGGATCCGGGAACAGAAATTATTTTTGAAGCTGATGTTACAAATTTAACTACGATGGAGCAGACAGTTTTTTTAGTTAGAACAGTTAATAATCTGCCTGCAGGATGGACTTCATCTTTATGCTTTGATCTGTGTTTTTCATCCGAAGTTGACAGCATAGCAACTACATCTGACTTTGGCAGTAGCCCTCTAGCTCCAAATGAAACTAGAGTAGTGTCGTTACATGTATTTACTGATAACACTATTGCAGCAGCTAATGTCCAAATACAGGCTGGCACATTTCATAACCCTGACAATAGAATCACCCGTGATTTTATAGCCACCACTGATCCATCTCTAAGTGTCAATGGAGACAATCTTCTTAACACATATTATCTTTTTCAGAATTATCCAAATCCATTTAATCCTTCAACCAGAATTAGCTATAATGTTGGCGAGCCCGGTTTGGTTCAGTTGAAAGTTTATAATATACTGGGAGTGGAAGTTGCATCACTTGTGGATGATTATAAAAACTCTGGGAACTATACTATTAATTTTGATGCGGCAAATTTTTCAAGCGGGGTTTATTTTTATTCATTATCAGTAAACAACTTTACTCAAACCCGAAAAATGATCCCGGAGAAATAAATGAATGTATTAACAACTCTTCTCCTGTTCATTATAATTTCTCTGCCTGTTTACTCACAGGGAGAATCAGAAGGCATTCGCAAAGGACCGAATTTTAAAGTTGAGAATCTTGATGGTGAAATAGTTGAGCTGAATGCTGAAGTGGGCGAGGGTCCTATATTACTCAGTTTTTGGGCTACCTGGTGCAAACCCTGCCTTGAAGAACTTGGTGAATACAAAAAGATATATAGGGAATACAAAGACAAAGGATTTAAAATGTTTGCCATCTCTACTGATGATGAAAAAACTGTTGCAAAAGTTAAGCCGTTGGTAAAATCCAAAGGATATGATTTTCCGGTTTTGCTCGATACTAACTCGGATATTTCAAGATTATATTATGCACAATCGGTTCCTTATTCGGTTGTTCTGGATAAAAAGGGGATGATAATTTATTCTCACCTTGGTTATATGAAAGGTGATGAAATTAAAGTGAAGGAAATTATTTCCTCGGAATTAAATAAATAAGAATATCCGCCGGTTGTTTGCCGGGGTTTTTTATATAACTGCTTCTGCAAAGATGATTTTCCGCAAACAATGCTCATATCGCACTTCAATTATTAATCAAATAAATTGTTTTAATTTAAACCAAATGGGAAAAATATTTTCTGCTTTGTCTTGTTCATTAATATTTATTTTACTTTTAACCAGTTCGCCACTTCTTGCTCAAACTGAATCAGCGGGACTTACCTGGCCCCAGGGATTAGGATTCGCAAACCGCCTTGAGTATTCTTATAATGTCGAAAGTGAAAAAGAGATTTTAGAAAACTGGCTGAACCTCGATTACTCTCTTGGAATGTTTTCTGCCGGGTTAAGATTTGAAGTATTTCAACCAAATGATCCTGATCCCTCTATAAGCCGTGGAAAAGAAAATTATGCTGGAATAGATTACAAATATTTCAAGGCTGATATTGGCAAAAGTAATGAGGGTTTGGAAATTATTGGAGGGAACTATTATAATTTATTTGGAAGAGGTATGGTTCTCAAAATTTATGAGGATCGTGCAATAAGAATCGACAATAATTTGCTGGGTCTGAGGGTAGCAGGCAGGTATGGTGGATTTGTTTTAACCGGACTCTCAGGTTCCGCCGCAAATGCAAGCAATGAAAGAAATGATATACTCCACGCAGCAGATCTTGAGTACCGTGGATGGAAGCCTCTAAAAGCAGGCGTAACAGTTGCTTCAAATCTTCCGCTTTCTGATGAAATGGCAAGAACGACTCTGGCTTCACTAAGAGTACTTCCCAGCTTTTGGGATATTGATATTTATGGAGAGTACACTGCAAAGTTTAATGAAGACATTAAGCAAGATATTTTTAATAGCTCCGAATCAATTGTTGGTCAGGGTTTCTACGGCAATTTAAATTTTTATTTCGGATCTCTTTCACTTCTTGGTGAATATAAATATTACGACAACATTGCCTTTACTTCACAGGATGGGACTATCTATTATAACACTCCGCCCTCTGTTAGACTTGAGTATACCTACATTCTGCCGAATAGACATCCGTCTCCTTTAAACCAAGCTAACGAACAAGGCTTTCAGGTTGTTGCAGGTTATAATTTAAGTGACAATACTTACTTCACAGCCGCATATACCCAAACCAAAACTCTTCCATCGAGTTCATTCTATCAGAGAGTAAATCAAATTAATATTCCGGTTAGCACCCAGCTTGAGGAAGTTTATATTACAGGGCAGCAGGATTGGAGCGAAAGCTTAACTACTATAGCAGCATTCGCTTATAATGAAGAGCTTGCAACCAACACAAAAAATATTACACCAATTCTTGAGAACAGATTTTACTTTGGTGATGTGAATACCATAAAAGTAATTCTTGAACATCAACACGTCACAGACAGAACCACCACTGAAGAGTATTACTCTGATGTTCTTAATGTAGAATATTTAAGATCTCCGAGTTTCAGTGTGGCAGTAGTTACCGAAATCCAAACTAAAGAACCAGAGCCTGGTAGAATAGTTAGAAAGTTCTGGGGATTTATTCAGGCCGGATACAAAATTGGTGGACATACGGATATCAGTTTACTTGTTGGAACGCGTCAGGCTGGAAACATTTGTATTGGTGGAGTATGCAGATTTGAGCCAGCTTTTCAAGGTGTTGAGCTCAAAGTCCTGACCCGGTTATAAAACCTGCGGTAAGATGTTTGATTATTTAAGGTTATTTATTTTTAATTAAAGTTCAAAAAGATTAAAAAAGTGTTGACTTTATCAATTATTTTTACAACGTTAGCATTGTAAATTTTTATTTCTTACAAAGATGGAGGTTTATTGGCGTATTTCTACACTTTTCTTAACACTAGTGTGTCTTTCTCATTATCAATTCACGGGTCGTAATGATTTTCTACCGGATTCGTCCGTCGGTGGAAATTATTAATTACTGCTTTCTACTAGATCGGGGAAGTAGTATAAATTATTATCAATAATCAGGACATATAAATAAATGAAAAAACTAATTCAATCACCATTATCCACTAATTTAGGAGAGAGATATGAATAGAATAATAACTATTCTCTTTTTACTCCTGCTCTTGCCAGCAATGGCACTGGCCCAATCAGGTAAATTAAGAGGCCAGATTACAGATCAGGAAACGGGTGAGGCTCTAGTTGGAGCTAACATTATCATAGTCGGAACCTCATATGGTGCGGCGACTGATGTAAACGGTCAATACATTGTACAAAATCTTTTGGCCGGGACTTACGAGGTTAAGGCATCGTACATTGGTTATCAGGCAAAAACAATTTCGAATGTGCGTATCAATGCAGACCTTACCACGGGACTGGATTTTCAGTTACCGGCGGAAGGTATTCAGGTGGGCACAGTTGAAGTTGTTGCCGAAAAACCGTTGGTTAATAAATACAATACCAATGCAAACAGAATCACAACATCAGAAGATATTGATGCACTTCCCATCAGAGGGGTAGACAATATTCTTGCTACAACCCCGGGTGTCGTTCTTCAGGATAATCAGATATTCATCCGTGGCGGCAGGCAGGATGAAGTTGGTTTCTATCTTGAGGGGTCTAACATCACTGACCCAATGGTTGGTGGTCGCCAGGTTACTCTGGTTCAGGATGCTCTTGAAGAGATCAGTGTTCAGTCTGGCGGTTACAACGCAGAGTACGGTAATGCTAACTCAGGCATTATCCGTCAGCAGATTAAATCAGGTACTCCTGATTGGAAGTTTTCTTTAGAATACATTACTGACAATATTAATTTCGGTGGCTCCGAAGACCGCTATAGCGGCGAAAAAAACTGGGCTGATGCTTATTGGTTTGGTTATAATGAATCAGTAGTTACCCTTAGTGGTCCTCTGTTTACACCACAAGTTAAATTCTTTGGTTTGTTCAATTATAATTTTATTAACGACCAAAGTCCGCAGCCATTACCAGGAATAGATCTTGGTTTAATCGGTGATCCTCTCACAGAAGATACCATTAATTTTGTATATCCTGCTGGTGCAAGACCAAATAGTTGGTTAGAGAATTACACGGGAACTGGATCATTCACATTTGATTTAAATCCCGCAATTATAAGGTTAATTGGAACGTATACTTCTAATTCTGCGCCAAATCCTTGGTCTGCAACCAGGAATATAACTCAGATCGGTAATTTGCTTAATCAAGGCAGAACCGAAATGGTTGAAACTGAAGACGGTGCGGCTAATCTGAAATTCACGTATCTGTTTTCAGGGAATTCGTTCATTGAATTTAATGGCGGTTACTCATTTAGCAATCTTGATCGCTTTGATCCGTATCTCAAAGATCGTTTCTTAGAATATGGTGACGGAAAATCTAATGAGGAATTAGGATTTGACTGGCCATATACGGATACTTCAGGTGCTGAAGTGGATAGATATTTAGCACCCACAACACTTACATTATTTACCTTCAATTTCTTCCCATATGGGACTACTGTTGCTGGTTATCAGAAATATAACAGACAGAATCTTAATATAAATTTAGCATATACTTCACAGGTTACGAAAGAACATAATATTAAAATTGGCGGCGAATTCCAGTATTACGATATAGCTAATTACTCCTTCGGTAATGAAAGACTTATGACACTTCCCGGGAAAATAAATGACGATGCAAATTCTGAAAACTCGGTGGGTGCCGAAACTATCATTCGCAGAGAGGGTGTTAATAATTTTGGATATAATCCTCTTGGCGAAAAAACTAATGATGGAATTCCTGAATGGGAGCAATCCAGAAAACCATCCTTCTTGGGAGTATATGCCCAGGACAGGGTAGAGTATAATGACCTTATAATTAACGTTGGTGTAAGGTACGATAGGATCGACATTGCTAACTGGATACCTATCGATCCAACAAGGCCGGAATTAACCTGGAACAAACAAACACTTGATGTAATACCAACTGGTGTTGTTCAAACAGACGCAAATGACTTTATCAGTCCACGTCTTGGATTTTCATTTCCTGTAACCGATCAAACTATATTTCATGCCCAATGGGGTAAATTCGTACAGCAATCAAGGCTTAGAGATATTTACCAGGGCTTGAATGCTACTGGTGTGAATGTCGGTGGTGGTTTCTTCATACCCGCACCCGTAGGTTTTGATGTTCAGCCAACAAAGACAACTCAATATGAAGTAGGCTTTACCCAGCAAATAGGTGAATTTGCTTCAATTGACATAACAGGATTCTATAAAGATATTAAGGATCAGATAGTTTATGATCAGGTTGTGGCTGCGGAAGGATCACCATTTGGTAGTTATTTTGTTCTTAAAAACGGTGACGTAGCAACTACAAAAGGTGTTGAGATAGCTTATAACATGCGTAGGGTTGAAAGGTTTAAAGTAGATGGCAACATTACCTTTACAGATGCAGCAGGCACAGGTTCTTTCCCGAACTCCAACCGAGGTATTGTTGGTGCGCCGCTTGATGGAGTTACTATATTCAAGCCGCAATATATATCTCCGCTTGAATATAATCAGGCAATAAGAGCTGCAATCAACCTTGACTATCGCTTTGGTACAGGCGACGGCGGCCCCGTACTGCAGGATTTAGGTTTGACCTTACTTGGAAAATTCTCAAGTGGTCATCCATTCACTACAGGAAAAGGTGGCGCAGACCTCGAGGGTGATGCAAGAGATAGACAGCCGTTAGAACCTTTGAACAACTCTACAACTCCTTCAACCTTCCAGGTTGATATGAGACTTGATAAGACCTTTAATATCGCTGAGCTATTCGATCTGAATATTTACTTCTATGTAATCAATCTATTGGATACTAAGAATATAGAGAACGTATTTATGAGAACCGGTACAGAAACGGATGACGGATACTTAGGAGATCCAAATTTGGGTGGTACACAAGTAAATACTTATGGACCGGATTTCGCAGCATTATATACAGCGCTTAATCTTGATTACCATCAGCAATGGTATGCGGCCACAACCGGTGCAGCTTATACAACACAGCCGGTAATATACGGACCGCCAAGACAGATCAGATTCGGCATTCGGTTAGAATATTAAAATTTCAACCTGATGAATTAAAAAAGGAGTTTAAAAATATGAATTCAAAATTAATTAAAATCTTACTTGCAGCTCTGCTTGGTGCAGCATTCCTTATAGGAAATGTTTTTGCCGAAGATGGTGGAGGTAAGAAATCCGGTAACACGTTAAATAAGCCTACCGGGACTCCCGTTAGAGCTTATATGAATATTAACAGTATATCT
>Ga0184631_10000079_pt1 | contig 16379 bp, 30 predicted proteins | sample PLM4_90_b1_FD_133160 | JGI IMG/M metagenome (GOLD analysis project Ga0184631, IMG submission 133160) | Groundwater sediment microbial communities from an aquifer in East River, Colorado, USA - PLM4_90_b1 | ecosystem: Environmental > Terrestrial > Soil > Riparian zone | place: USA: East River... | reverse complement strand
CGTCAAGCTCGTGCTACGAGCCTTCGAACTCGGATATGAAGTGCGCTGGGGGGAGGTTCTACGCCCGCCTGAGATGCAGGCGCTGTACGTGCAGCGGGGAAGCAGCAAGACCATGCTGTCGGACCACTTGAAGAAGTGCGCTGCTGATCTGCATTTCTTCAAAGAAGGCGCGCTCTGCTACCCCGAAGAACTTGGGCATTACTGGGAGAGTTTGAACCCGCTCAATCGCGCTGGGATGTTTTGGAAGTCCTTCAAAGATGGCCCCCACTTTGAACGCCATGTTCGGTAGAAAGCAAAGATGCTTTATGGCGGGAGACTTGAAGTGCAAGGAGTCTTTCCCAGTGCGTGCGCTCCCCCTCGGCTATGACTGCTCTCGCTTCTTGAAGCTGGCAACGTAGGTCTAGGCACTGCCCGAGCATCTTGGCTACCTGCGCACGAAGCTCGTCGCGCTCTGCTTCAAGCTCGAATACCCGTGTATTTTCTTCGCTCATTTTGACTTCCTTTCGTCTTTCGGTATCGACCCGCAGAAGAACTTCATCATGCGCCAGTTTTGGCCAGGGCCGCAGGCGTACTCGATGGCTATGCTGCGTTTCGCCAAGTCGCCCAGAGGCTGCTGCTTTTGGTATTCAATACCCGCTCTGAAGGCGACCAGCACGGTAACGGCGAATAGTATCCTCAGTATCCACATGACTAAAACTCCCCCGTGAACTTGACTTCCGCGCTATTACGATGCGCCCGCAGCTGCAGGTGGTGTCCGATCCATGCCCCGGTCACGGCTCCTGTTACGTCGGCGACCAGATCAGCGCCGCTTGCGGTATGGTTGCGCGGATGGCGGGCGTCGTACAGTTCCTTCACAACACCGGGCAAGGTAGCCACTACCGCGCCGTACAAGATCGGGTGATCAGAATCTTCAAGCGCTATGGCTGCGGCCATGCCAAGCAGAGCGGAGATTGCGATATGCTGCTGCTTGTCCTGCTCCAGCGCTGCGGCGCGATCCGACGCGAAGACGGCCAAGGCGCCAAGCAGGATGGCCAGCAGAAAGGCACCCCGCCCACCCCCGTCAGGCCTCACGATTCTTCCCCTACGACCGGCGAGAGTTCTTCAAGTGCTGCGAAGCACCACTTACTCTGCTGGGTGTCCAGGGTGTACTTGCGCGTGAAGGCCTCGATTTCTTTTTCCGTGCTGTCTTCGTTCAGGTACTCCACCTTCGGTGTGCCGTAGGGGGTACGGGTTAGAATGACGACGGGGGCGGTGAGGATCACCGCGCCTTTGCCAAGGAACGAGGGGGCTTTGCGCATAAGGACCTGCTTGCTGGGCGCGAGGGTTTCGACCCAGTAGCGCACGCCCACAACGGGTTCAATGAACGAGTTGCCTTCGCTGTTGTGTCCGATAAGTTGCGTCATTTTGTTCTCCTTGACTACTGCACGGGATCGTGCTTTGCAGCTTCTTCAAGTTTACGATTCTCTTCTTCGAGCTTTACAATTGCTTCAAAGTCTTTCTGGTTGGCGCTCATGGTGTTCTCCTTCGGTTGATCTTGGCCACATCTTGCCTGATCAAAACCGTCGGGTAAATGGGGTTGATGCTGTATTTTGTAGGTAGGGTTCACCCGGCTATGCGCAACCACCGCGCTTTGAAGTAGCCAGGGCACTCGGCGAGAGTGAACACTGGGGTGAGCAGCAGGTACGCCGCCGCTTGTAGGTAGCACTTGCGGCGCAGCAAAGTGCCTGCCTCGAACATCGCATAGGCCCACACAGCCACGAGCAGGAACGGCGAGAACACCAGCAGGGCGACGAAAGCGAGCATCGCGGTATCGTCGATCTTATAGTCGCGAGGGTGAGCGTTTTTCCAACGACAATGCGTGTGCATGCTCTTCTCCTTGTTTGGTGGTTGGGGGTGGACTCGAACCACCGGCCAAAGCCTTATAAGGGACTCTGCTCTACCGCTGAGCTACCCAACCTGTGCAGGCATATTACAGCATAAGCTAAACGCTTGTCAAGCGCCGCGCCCAGCCTTCCGCCGCCGCGTGCATCTTCGCGTTGAACCATCTGCGTACTGCGTAGGACCGCACAACCGAAATCACGGTGTAAAGCAGGCCAATGTAGAAGTTGTTCGCCAGCGTCAGGCTGGAAAAGCCGAACAGCGGTAGGATCAGGAGGTTCGCGACGAAGTTGATCCAGAAGCCGATGAAGACATTCACACATGCTTCGATAAAGGAACCGAGTTTAGTTTGTCCCATTTGTTCTCTCCTCCAGCGGCACCACGGGATCGTCGCGGGTGTACTGGCGTGGCGACTTGTCCTTGTGCATCTCAACAATGGCTGCCGACTTCGCGTTCAGATCGGCGTAGCCAATTGGGCTGATCGGCGGACGGTCATCAGTCACCATGCCGTTGCGTTGCGCGTCACGCAGTACCGCAAGAGTGACGAGCGCCTTGGTGACGTGCGGCAGGCCAGAGTCAGGGTCAATGTCCTCCCCTTCCCACCACGCCATGATGTGGCGCATCAGCGCGTCGTAGTAAACGGACGAGCGCACTCCAGCGATGCGGTAGTTGAATGCGCCGTACTTGGCCTTGCCTTCAAGCATCGCGACGCCCATCTCGGCGAGCACACCGGCAGGGAGGGTGGACATTGGCGCCTTCTTGCTGCCGATTTTGTCTTTAGGGTTTGACTCTTTACATGTTTCGTTCATGGCGTAGCCTTTCAAAGTAAGATATTCTTGCAGCAGAAATTTTAGCCTTATGCTCTTCCGTCCTGGGCGGCATCTTTTTACCCCTGCGCGCCGCAGCGTTCTTTTCTCTGTGCTCAGCCGTCGGGGGACCCCTCTTCAGTCCAAAAGCCTTTTTGTTTCCACACTGTGCTTTGGACATGCGCCTCTTTGTTTCAACGGATTTCTTTCGCCCTTTTAGTGCGGCGGATATGCGCGCGCGTTCTTCTTCCGTGCGGGTGTAGCCGAGGCCATACCGGGTTCCCCTTGGCGCGCAGGGACACTGCTTCTGCGTGGCGCCGCCTTAGCCAAGCATACGCTTTGTTCCCACTACACTGCCGTGCCATACGTACCGCAGCCGTTGCTAAGCCCCCAACGCTCGGGTACATCCTCACAAGTAGCTGATGCGCTACATAGTGCTCTTCTGCTGTGAGCCGAACAAGGTTGCGTGGGTCATTGTCGCCACCCATGCACCGAGGTAGGACGTGGTGGCGCTCGCAGTATCCTTCAATCGCGCGGTGCCTAGCACGCTCGACCAATGCATCGTAGTGTTTTTGGTACTTGGTGGTCATCGCCCAAGCGCCTTCTTCATTGCCCGCAAGAACAACTCTTGCAGTGTTGCTTTGCCTTCGACTCTTGCAATGACTATTTCGTCCACGGTGTCGCGGGCGATAATGTTGTACACGAACACCGGACGATCATGCCCAGATTGCATCTGCCTCACAGGCCCGATGCGTTCGAGAATCTGCTGCCGATTTTCGAGATTCCAGTCATGCGAAAAGTAAACCAGTATGTTGCCGCCGTCCTGAAGGTTCAGGCCATGGCCAGCAGAAGCAGGATGAGCAAATAGAACGGGTATATGACCAGAGTTCCAGTCAGCAATCGTCTGCGGGTTGGCGTCAAGCTGACGCCCTTTCGGGAAGGCTCTAAGTAGACGGGCGAGATCGCTCTTAAAATGATAAGCAACAAGCACCGGCATGCCTGCGGCTTCTTCAACAATGTCGTCCAGCGCTTGAATCTTTGCATCATGCACCTCCTTCCATTCTTTGCTTTTCGGATGGTAATCGCTATCCGCGTCTGGGTCTAGGTAGACTGCGCCGCTCGCAAGTTGCAGCAGCTTCTGCGTCTTCGCCGCCGCGTTGAAGGCCTCAACCTCGTGGCCATCGAACTGCATGAACAGGTCTTTCTCCATGTCGCGGTACAGCTTGCGCACCTTGATCGGCAGGTCAACATACACCGGCGTGGCAATCGGCTCCTCAAGGTCGAACCAATCCTTCGCGTCGATGGTGATGCAGATGTCGCGCAACAGGTTCTCGATCTCTTCCTGCGCGTGCGGCAGCGGCACCGATCCGTACCCGTCAGGGGATGGCTTGAACCACCGCTGCTTGTATGCCTCGAAGGTGCGCCCGAGTCGTTGGCCCGCATCCATGAACCACATTTGACCCCACAAGTCTTGCAGTCCGTTCGGTGCTGGTGTGCCCGTCAACTCGGTGAAGCGCTTGATCTTCGTGTGCGCGATCTTCCCGAGGGCTTGTGCGCGTGCGCCACCCTGGCGCAGCCTGAAAGACTTCAGCTTCGTGGACTCGTCGGAGACGAAGTTGCGAAAAGGCCAGCGCTCGCCGTAGTGGTCGATCAGCCACGGCAGCTGCTCGTAGTTCGTCGTGTAGACGCTGGCGTCTGTCTTCAGCGCCGCGCGTCGCTCGGCTTCGCTACCCACGATTGGCACCACGGAGATGTTGCGCAGGTGGTCCCACTTCTTCGCCTCTTCTGGCCATGTTGCCTTCGCTACGCGAAGTGGTGCCACAATAAGGGTAGGGTGGCTCTCGCCGCACAGGATATGATTGTCTATCACCGTGAGCGTCGAGACGGTCTTGCCTGTGCCCATCGAGCTAAACACCGCGCTTCTGTCGATCCGCGAGGCATGCGCGATAATTAGCTCTTGGTACTCTCTTGGTTCGAATTTACGTCGCATAGTTTGTTGTAGCGAATTCACCGAAGTGTTGCTTCGCCGCGCGATCATAACAGCGCGCAGCTTCTTCGGGGGTATCGAACCTTCCTAGATACGTTTGCTTGCCTTTCAGCTTTATCTGGGCGTGCCATTTTCCGCTATGCGAGTTTTTCGATACGCCACGAAAGCCCGACGTGTTGTGCGGGAGCAATCCGCTGTTACCCGCATTGTCCTTACGAGTAGCGGGACGCAGGTTGTAGAAGGCGTTGTTCTTTCGGTTTCGATCCCTGTGATCTATGCTCCCAGGCGTCTCCCCGGTGTGCAGGAAATAGGCGAGGCGATGCAGGCGCACGAATTTCTTGCAGATAGAAACGTGCAAGTACCCCTTGCCGTCTTCCGTGCCGACGATGGAACCTTCAGGTTTGTTGGACCGCCCGATGCGACGTGTAATCTCTCCTGTCTCAGGATCGTAGCTGAACAAGGCAAAGAGATATTCGCGCTCGAAGCCCTGCAGAGTCATTTCGGATACCTCCTGTCAACTTCTGCCTTGCTGTCGATCACCAGCACAGTGAACCCGCGCTCGCGCAACTTCGCGTGCTCGCGCTCTTGCAACTCGGTGGGCTTCGCGCCTGTTGCTTTCAACTCGACGAAGTGGATCATCTCCGCCACAATCTCCGCCGCCTGTCTATCCCGCACGGCGTCCTCGACGAGGGCCGTTGCGACGCCGCACGAGGCTAGAAGCCTCCGCAGTTTTACCCCCGCGGCTCGCATATCACCCAGCACCAAACGATCCGGCACACTGCGCCGTTGCGGGCTGGTGAACTTGTACGCGATCTCGCCTCGCGACTTCGTGCGGTAGACGAGATGGTTTTCCACCGCACTCTCGCGCTCATGGAACTTCTTCGGCTTCGGCGCAACGCCTTCGGGCAGGGTGAACTTAGTCACAGCAAGCCTCCTGTTCAAAAACTTTATATGCGCACACGAACATAGGGCACGCAGGGCCTTCCGGTGTTTCGACGATCAGCGGTGCGAAGTCGAGCGCGTTCTTTGTCTGGGTAGCGCGGTAGCACAGGCCTCGCGCGTGACACTGGGTGGAAGAGCAAGCGGTCATGCCTCGTCCTCGAAGACGATCTTCACGAGGCGCACATTGTGCGGCGAGAAGGCATGTTCCACCCCACCAACATAATCCTTGACAGTGATGCTTTGCTCGGGGAATTTGTCCTTCCATTTAACTACCCGACCAAGGCCGTATCGCGTTACCGCTTCTTGCCCGATGATGGGGTGCTTGAATTCGTGGCTCATGTCACTCTCCTTTCAACTTTCAAAGTCATTTCGATATAGCCTGATGCAATCAGGTCGGCCATGAATCGAAAGGCCTTGCGCTCTTGTAGCAGGGTATGAATACCGGCTCACTCACTACCGGCGAGAACGCAACGTAGTGCGGCAGCAGCTGCGGGCAGAGCACGTCCTCGCGCATATTCTGCGGGAGAATTATGCGCCATTGTTCGGGCGGGTGCCCCTGCTGACGCATCCACTCTCCGATTGGCTCAGGTGGGGCGCGCAAGATGTTGGCCAGGTGCTTCAGATCGGCCAGCGTCAGCGGCTTCGTTTCGCCCGTCCCGGCGGTGGTTGTACTTGTTACATTCACGACGGCTTCCTTTCCACTTTCAAAGTCATCTCGGCGTAGCCCGACGCGATCAGGTCGGCCATGAAGTGAAAGGCCTTGCGCTGCTCGGTGAAACGGGCAGTTGAGGCGCAGCCTCCTTGGAAGGTATAGCCCACGACGTAGGTGGTTTTCATTGGAAAGCGTACCTCAAGCCGTAGAATGGAAGGCAAAGGGCGAACATGATTGTTGCCCCGGCAATGCCTTGTGCCGCTAGCACCACAAGGTCCCCTAGCACTCGTGGATACTTGAGCACCACATACAGTGCACCCGCCACAGCCGCGCAGACTAGAATCTTCCCAAAGGCGGGATGCGCCAGCCCCACACCACAGAGGGCAGAGATAAAAAACGGCCAAAGAAAAGCTTTCATTTTTGATTCTCCTTCAGAATAAAAAGGCACCCTACTTCGGGCCTTCACAGGAACCCACTCGACGGCGGGTATCTTCTGCGTTTCGGGTGCTGAAACTTTTAGTAAGCGGTGCCGACGTGGCGGATCACGCCAGTGTAGGGCTTGGCGATCTGCGAAGCAGGGATGATGCTCGCCCATGCGCTGCGGCGTTTTGCTTTGGCAGTCAGTTGCTTCAGGTAGGTGGTTTTCATGTTGTTCTCCTTGGTTGGTTTGACAGCGTGCAGCCATAGTACAGCACATGCTAAACGCTTGTCAAATTTATTTTGGGGTAAGGCAACCGAGAGGGCCTTTGAATGCCTCTCAGAGTGTATGTATAGATGTGCTTGCCCGGCACGGATACCTCCAGTAAAACGCCATCCTCCCGCATTTTCTGTAACCGTTTTGCAAAGGGCTTAAAATCCCCCTTGTACTTCGTTCGGAGGGCGCGAGAATGGTACTGCTTGCCCTCGGGTGTTTGGATTAAAACATCGGGCGCTGTCTGTCCCTCATAATGCCAGTTTGACGCTTGGTAGATAACACCGATATGACCGTGGTAGGGATCGGCGTAGCTTACGCAGACTTGGTACGTTGTGTGTCTCTTCAGCGCGCGCAGACATTTTGCAATTAGCCACGATTCAGTGTTGCGGGGGCAGCGGTTGAGGCACACCAGTCTACGCAGTTCAACAACGTCACTCTCCCTTTCCCCATAGCGTTTCCACGCCGTAGTGGAGAGAGGGCCGAACAAAACCGCGCCGACTATCTCGGAGTCTTCGTAGAGAGCAAAAGCCATACTAACCTTGCAGCCGTTGATGCTCTTACTATAGTGGTGCTCCTCAATGAAAGGCTTTATCAACGCAACTGGAACGCTTTTTACCTCGTACATATCAGTCCTTTCGATAACGATAAGCCTCGAAGCCCGCAGCCGCGAGGGGCAACCCCTCCGCCCACGCGAGCACCGTCGTCATGATCCCGGCCAGACCATCGACGGTGTGGATCAAGTCGTCGGGTGCCTCGGTGATAAGCTCGTCGTGAACGGTGAGCGCGACCTCGTAGCCCTGATCCTCCGCGATTGGCATGGCGTGAGCCATCACGTCGCGCGCTGACGCCTGGCAAATGTTTTCGAACAGCTTCCCGCCGTATGTTCCAAGGCGCTGCCATTGGCGCGTGTACTGGTTCATGCCCATGTAACTGCAACCGCCCTTCTCGTCTACCTGGGGTTGCGGGTAGCACAGGAAGCGCCCCGATGGCAGACGGATGCGCAGCCATGCCCCATCCTTGCGGAAGGCAATGCGGCGAACGACGAACCATTCACCGGGGTGGGCTACCGCGTTGACGAAGCCCTGCTGTAACTCTTTCCAGTAGGAAGAGATTGCGGGGTGCGCTGCGCGCCACAACGACTTCAAGGAGTTGCACACCACATAGACATCATCAGGCAGCCCATACGTCGTGCGCTTCTGCTTCAGCGTCCACTTCAGGAAGTCGCGCGATTCTTTCACCGTGTCTTCGGGCAACAACGGCAGAGCCTTCGCGGCCATGTCGTCGAGGTCGATGCGGTAAGTCTCCGCGCCGGTAACGAACGCGCCGACGCCTCCCTCGAACTGAAGCATCAATTCTTGAACTTTTCCGATCTGTCGCATCGTGCCGTCGCCGTGCTTTTTATTCTCCAGCACGATCTCGGGCGCGACGTTGAAAGACTTGCTGTAGGCCATCACGTAATTGTCGAACTCGACAGCGCCAGAGTCGTAGTCACGGAAGTATTTCAGCTTCCAGTCTTCGCCGGCGATCCATGCACCTTTGCGGCCCTCAATGTTCGACAGGTCGGCGACAACCAACTTGCGGCCTGGTGGCGCGATGATGCACCCACGCACGGCGTTCGAAACGACTTGCATCACGTCGTCATAGAAGAACTCGCAGGCGTTCGACTTGATGACATCAATGCCAAACTCGATGTCCTTCGGCTTCATGTCTGGGCGCTTCAAATTCTGCGGCTGGAACATGCGCCCAGACCAACGTCCGGTGCGAGCCGCGCCGTCGAACTGCAGCAACCCACGCAGGCGCCCATCCGCCGAGGTGCAGCGAAGCAGTGTCCCATACTTGCTGACGCTCGTGGTGCTGGCTTGCAGCCTGTTGGCGAGCAGTTCTCGCAGCGCGACGGGAAGATCGGGATCGCTCAGCCGACGTTCGATGGTGTCCATTTGCAAGTCGGGCAGATGCACGCCGTAACTCTCCAGCAGGTGTTCAATCAGCTTGTCGCGCTGCGTGGTGGCCTGGACGGCACCCTCGGTCAGTATCTGTGCCCGTGATGCAAGTACGTCTTTTGCTCGTTCCGCAGCCACAACAGCGCCTCGTGCAAGGGCAGTATCGACGGCCACGCCGCGCGCGTTGATTCGTTGGTCCAAAAGCCAGAGGTCGTACTCGAAGCCGCGGTAATTCCAGCGCGGGACTTTCCGGTAGACTTCGCGCATGGAGGAGATGTCCGCCTTGGCGTAGTCGATGAATCGTTTCCACTCTTCGGGGTGTGTTTCACTTGTAGCTCTCCTCAGTTTTGAATTCTGGGGGCGGGGTTTGCAGAACAGCTGGATCAGCGCTTTACCTTCCTTGTGCTTCGCCTTGTCGGCGGCGACGCCCATCACTGCGCAGAGCGTGTCCAGCGATCCAGGCAGCGAGTGCGCGAAGGCGCAGGCCATCGTGTCGAACACGCGCGAGTGCGGTAGCGGCGGGATGTCGTACAGACCGCCCACGGCGTTCAGCACTGTGAGGTCGAACATGCCGCCGTTGTGCCAGACAGTGCGGCGCTCTTGATCCTCCATCGCCTCGCGCAGATCGTCGGGTATCGGTTCGAGAGTGGTAAGGTCCCAGCACTTCACCTCGCCCTCGCCGATGGCGTAGGGGAACAGCATCACCTCCGCCTCGGTGGCGTACTGGTGCGTGCCACAACGCTTCAGGTCGATTGCGGAGAACGTCTCCAGGTCGCCGAAGAGTTCGTTTGTGATTGTGTGGCTCATAGGACCCTTGAAAAATTCGGTAATAAAGCCGTTGCCGGGATTACCTGCCTAATAACTTGCGGGCGGTGAGCAGGTTGCGTACGCGCTTCTGGCACTCTACTGAAACAAGATCACGAGGGATAGAGTGTTGAGCATCCCGGCCTTTATGTCGTGTGGTTTTTTCATTCGCACGTTGGGTGACACTAGGAACACCGCCCCCTCTATGTGTTTGAAGTTGGCACCGCCGTTGCAGTGCTTGTCGCTATCTCCAGACGATCATTGCAGCCGCTTAGGCGCTAGAGCCTCGCTTACGCTTTGGATGTTCGGCGGTGCTAACAAGGAAGACAGCGGGGAGCGGCAATCTCTGAAATCCCCTTTACGCACCACGGCGCATATTCTCCGCTGTCTTTCTTGTTGGCCCTCGCCCGAAGGCGAGGACTTGATGCTTAAGCCAGATCGTCTTCCGCTGGCGCACCCAGGTCTTCGAAGCCGGAGACACTCGGAGCGCTACCCGAGAAGGCGTCGCCGTCCTTCACGAACTGAATCACCGAGAAGGAGGCACGCACGCCAGGGTTCTCCCCGGACTGGCAGTAGATGCTGACCTTCGCTTTCACGTAGCAGCCAGCATACGGCTTGCCGTCATCGGCTGTCAGTGGCGAGGTGTCGCGGTCGATGATCGCCGGGCGAGGGGCTGCGCTGCCGTTCTTCGTCTTGGCGTTGCGGTGAGCGGACAGCGCCATCATCCCGGCGTAGCCTTCGTACTCGCGAGTATCGCCACTGAGATAGCAATACTGATTTTTCTGTCCCGCGAAATTCTTCAGGTTGGCGTCGGCCTTATCCTTGTACTCCAGTTCGGCGGCCTTCTTGATCGCGGCGTTGACCGCTTTGTCGGATGCGCTGCCTGGTACGACCAGGATGGTGGCGTTCCAGCGCGGACGACCATCGCCGGGCTTGAACTCCACAGGGTCCCACAGATCGGGGAAGGACAGGCGACCTTCGATGATGAAGTCGGTGCTTTCTGCTTGGGCCATGATGGCTCCTTTCTTTGGTTGAGAAAACAAAATTACTTTTAACGAGTGCTCAGTATAACCGATGCTAATCAATCGGTCAAGGGGGTAAAGCCGTCGAGCACGGGTTTTACCTCTACGGCCTTTCTCTTGTCCGACTCAGGCGCTACATTGAAGCCGCCGTCTTTCTGCATGATGATCTCCTGCACCCTGGGCCACTTCTTCTCGTCCTTGCCGAGCAGCTTCTCCGCAGTGGTGGGCGAGATCACGCTGAACTCGTACATCTCGTCCCGCTTCAGCTTGAGCTTCTTCAGCAACTCCTCCGCGGCTTCCTTGCTGGTCCATGAGCGATTACCCTTGCGGCCTTGCACGAGCTTGTAGCCTGGCACTGCGTTGCCCTGAAGCAGCTGACTCTCCGCTTCGGTGCGTACCGCTTTGCACCAGCCTTCGATCAGATCAACAGCCCCGAGGTGCTTGGCCAGTAGATCGTTGTCTACAGGGTCGGTCACCAGGGGGAGAGCATCGAAGCCGCTCAGGTCCACCTGCAGCGCGTCGGCAACGAAGGCATCGTACTTCGGGCAGCGAGCCTTCGCACGGCAGAAGCGGCAGCCATCTTCGGACACGCCCAGATACTTGTCCATCCACTCGTTGAAGCTCACATGCTTCGTGTCGTGGAACGCGGCACTCGCTTCATCGCACAACGCCGACCCGGCGCGTACCTCATCCTCGAACTCGCGGAGTGCTTCGATGGTGCAGGACCACTCGCTCGGCAAGGTGCTGACGCGCGGCTGCGAGATTGCCATACGCACGCCTTTGACTTTCTCTACGCCGCCAACGAGGTCGTCGATCCAGCGGAGAGCACCCGAGGCGTAGATGCGCATTTGCTTGTTCTCGATGGCCGACACCTCGACGCCTCGCCCATACTTCAAGTCCACGACGATCAGTTCATCCCCCGCGAGGATCACCGTGTCGCTGGTCCCCGCGGCTTCTTCTTCGCCTGTGAGGTGGTCGATAGGTACGCTCACCTCGGTGAAGAGAACGCCGCGTGTAGACTTCACCAGATCGCGCACGTAATCGACGTAGACCTGGACGTGCCGCGCCATGTCGTCGTCAACTTCGAACTCGTTCAGCAACTTCACCGAAGAGGGGCGCACTTCGCGGAAGGCTTCGTAGTGCTCACCTTGCTCGTCCTCCAGCAGTTCGATCACCTTGCCGAGGTAGTGCGCTGCATCGGTGCCGCTCAGTAGGCACGTAGCCCCCAAGCAGTGCGCCGCGGTGCCTTCGTCAGCATACTCGCTGGACTTATTCGGCTGTTTCTCCGACAGCTTAATACTGCCGGGGCAGACGCCCATCCAGCGCTCCGCGGATGAGGGGGACTTGACGGCATGCTTAGCCATGGGGGCCTCTGCTTTCGCACTGACCATCCAGGCCACGCGCCGCGCGACGTGTGATCTCGCAAGCGCCTTGGTGGGGTCCCTTGGCACCAACGTGGCTGCGTCTTGCTTTGGCGTGCTGCGCATACCCGAAGCCGATCTTGGCCTTCGGGTAGTGCCCGCCGCCATGACCGCGCGACTTGTAGACACCGAGTTCGCCGATGGCCGTCTGCGCAAGCAGGGGAGACGCGGTAGAGGCTACAATAGCGCGGCTGAATGGGCTGCCGTTGCCGAAGTATGCACTAGCCATTTTGAGCCTCCTTGATCTTGCTGATTAGGCCGGCGTAGGTTTCGGGCTTGCCTTCGAAGCCTTTCAGGGTGGTCACGCCGAGATCGGCGAGCAACTTCATGGCAACGTCGCGCTTGCTGTTCATCAATGCGAGGAACGGCTTGCGCACGTCATCGTTGTAGCTGAGCTTCGGCTCGCTCTCCGGCAACTTGGGAGGGTCTACTTGACCCTTCGAGGTTTCAGTAGGCTGCACGGGGGCGCCAGTCGCAAGGCCGAGGTTGTGCACCTTCAGCAGTTCGATCAGCGACTTCAGCGCTGCGGTATTTTCTTTGATGACTTCTTCAATCGACATGACTGCTTCTCCTTCTTCGTGGTTGGAAAATTACTGCTCTACCCGCGAGATCGCAGGGATATCCGATAATGCTGGGATTGCAGCAGGCTCCGCGTCCACTGCTCCGGCTTCTTTGGCGGCAACAGGCGCGGGCCAGGCTGCTTTTTCTTGACTCGCGGTAGAGGCTTCATTCAGTTCTTTCAGTGTGCTGATTCAGTGCATGGTGGTTCTCCTTTTTGAACAGGTTGATAAAACGATCCCACAAATAAATTTTCTGGGAAAGCGGACGGTACGCGGGCGGCAGGTAGATGTCAAGAGCGTTTGCGGCCTTGTACACCGTGACTGGTCGGCCACCGTAAAGCAAGTGGAGCGCCTCGTGTGGCTTCAGCAACTTATGCAGAAGGTAGAAAGTGAACCGAGCCTCGGAGCCTCCGATGGGCCACGCATACTCAGCGTCCTCTGTGAATACCCGCACGGTTTTTCCTTCGAGAATGAGTGTGTACAATTTCATGGTTTAACTCCTTTCATCTTCAGCAGCGAGTCGAGGTTCTTGTACCCCGCCGTCGTGTCTGGCGGGGTCTTCGTTTGCGTCACCTGGAAGTACCCGTCGGGTGATGTCCAGACGTTGTACTTCCCGACGACTTTCAGGAATGTCCAGTAGGGGTTCATGCTTCTACTTACCCAAAGCAACAAGGATAGCGAGCAGGGTAGGGTAGAAGGCTGTTGCCTTGGCGCCGTCCATGCCTGCAATATCCTGGGGCGTCTTCGAACGCCATGCGGCAAAGGTGTGGCACTGGCATCCTGCCGCGAGGGCGTTGTCGCTAACGGTTACCTGGTAGTCTAGACCGAGCACCACGACAGGATTTAACGATACCCTCGCTTCGCCGAATACCTGCGCTTCGCCGGATACCTGCGCTTCGCCGAATACCTGCGCTTCGCCGGATACCTGCGCTTCGTCGAATACCCGCGCTTCGCCGGATACCCGCGCTTTGCCGGATACCTGCGCTTCGTCGAATACCCGCGCTTCGCCGGATACCTGCGCTTCGTCGAATACCTGCGCTTCGCCGGATACCTGCGCTTCGTCGAATACCTGCGCTTTGCCGGATACCCGCGCTTCGCCGTATACCCGCGCTTCGCCGCATACCTGCGCTTTGCCAAATACCCGCGCTTCGCCGTATACCCGCGCTTCGCCGCATACCCACGCTTCGTCGCTCTGGGAGAGGTTGTCTTCGGACTCAACGAAGCCACCTTCCTCTCCTTCTTGTATGCTGCCGAAGGAAACAGTGGCGCGAATGCGAAATAATTTAACGCCGCTGACGGTAATGCTTTTTTCTGCAAGTAATTCATACTTAGCCATTGCTCTCTCCTAGTTGGTTTTCCTACTTGACGCCCCGGACTATAAAGCATCTGCTAAACCCTGTCAAGCGCGATTTATCGCTTGCTATAAAAATCGACTTCTCATATAATCGCCACCAGCCCAAACACCGGAGAAAACGAAATGGCCCAGAACAAGATGCGCGTGTGGATTGAAGCAGCCACGAGAGAAGAACTGGAAAGACTCGGTTCCATATCGAAGAGAACCGTGGCGACTATCCGGCAGATCGCCGGCGGTTACCGCACCGAAGGTGCGGCCCGCACGACGCCCGAAGTGGCTCGTGACATCGAGATCGCCACGATCAAGATGCAGCGCCCAGGACTACCTGCGGTATACCGCGAGAGTCTGTGCCCGGCCTGTGCAAAATGCGAACACCAGAGGAATGCGAAGGCGGTGCAAAATGGCAAAGGCTAACGCCCCCGCGGAGGAAATGCCGCGCGACAAGTGCGGCAGCTGCTATTTCTGCTACCAGATATCCGTTCGCCCTGGTAAGCCCTTCTGGTGCTTCGTCAAGCCACCATATCTGATGGACCCCGAGAACCCCGATGCGGGGAGCATGCGTGGCGCTATGACCGCGCAAGACTCACCTGCATGTGACTTTTTCAAACCGAGAGGAGTGCATTAACATGGCCGTTCAAAAACCTAGCAAGAAAACAGTACAGCAAATTATCGACCGTTGGTTTGCCCTTGGTGGCCCCGACAAGTGCAGCATTAAAGCCCTCTCTGCTGATGTGAACATCCCGCGGCAAACGGTGAGTGGCTGGCTCAATGACCTGGCAAAAGAGTACGGCCTGCAAGTTCCGGTCAGAGGCGAGCCTGTTATCACCCTAGCGCCTTCTACAAAAGCCTCCGCCGAAGACGAATTAAAGCATCAAGTCGCCACACTGAAGACGCAACTCACGGCGTACCAGAAGGAAGAACTGACTGCGCGTTATGTTCGCGCAAAAATCATGGGCTTGGCGGAGACAACGCCCACCCCCCCGGCGTGGCTAGCAGAGAACAAAGCAACCAAGTCGTCCCCTGGTGTGCCCACTCTGTTTGCCTCTGACTAGCATTTCGGTGAAGTGATTTCTCCCGCACAGATCGGTGGCGTCAACTCGTACAACTTGGAGATCGCGCACGAACGCGCCAAGCGCATGATCCTGACGGCCATCGACCTGTTGAATAACCACATGGTCAACCCGAAGTATCCGGGCATCGTGTTCGCCCTCGGTGGCGATATGGTGTCTGGTGACATCCATGACGAGTTGAAGGAGACGAACGATCTGCCGCTGATCCCGACCGTGATCGACCTGTACGGTGTGCTAATCTGGTGCATCGAAAAGCTGGCGGATTCTTTCGGGCGCGTGTTCGTGCCTTGCGTCACTGGCAACCACGGGCGCAACACGATGAAGATTCGCGCCAAGGATCGGGCTTTCACTTCGTTCGATTGGCTGCTGTACGCACTGCTCGAAAAGCATTTTGCCAACGACAAGCGCATCACCTTCCAGATTCCCGAAGGGCCTGATGCGCTGTACAGCATCTACGGTCACCGCTACCTGCTCACCCACGGGGACAAGCTCGGGAATGGTGGGGATGGAATGATCGGCGCGCTCGGCCCTGTGCTGCGTGGAGATCACAAGAAGCGTTCGCGCAATCACCAGATCGCCATGGGGTATGACACTCTCGTTATAGGGCATTGGCATCAGCTCGTGCAGACAAGCCGGGTGATTATGAACGGCAGCTTGTGTGGGATGAACGAGTACGCCTATCAGTGCAATTTCCCTTTCGAGCAGCCCAAGCAGGCTCTTTGGATCACCCACTCACAGATGGGCATTACCTTCTCCATGCCGGTGAACGTGGGTGAAGTCAACAAAGTAGCCGAATCGCCCTGGGTCGCCGTGAAATAACGATAGAGGAGAACCAAAATGCGTAAAACTTACCGCCCTGCCTCACCTGCTGAAGAATTCCTTGTGGCCAAGCACTTGGTCAAAGGCGAGACTCTGTTCGGCGTGAACGAATCCCAGAACCTGTACGCCGTGCGGCAGCCCGACGGGGCGCTGCGGTATATTGACGGCAAGACACTTAAGCCTTCCCTCTTGCGGCGCTTGCTCGGGGCGTGACGTGGGCATCCCGTGCCGTTGTGGCCACACCGTCGGGGGGCGAACCTGCTTCACGCGCAAGACTCTCGCCAAGCGCCCAGGGGATTACGCGGATCGCCGGTACATGCCGCGCTGCCCTGGCTGCGGATCGCGCAAGTGGATGGTGGACAAGTGGCGCACGAGGCATGAGGTGTGGGGTAACGGAGAGACATGCAACTGTGGCGGGTATCACTTCATT
>Ga0184631_10000078_pt1 | contig 16464 bp, 12 predicted proteins | sample PLM4_90_b1_FD_133160 | JGI IMG/M metagenome (GOLD analysis project Ga0184631, IMG submission 133160) | Groundwater sediment microbial communities from an aquifer in East River, Colorado, USA - PLM4_90_b1 | ecosystem: Environmental > Terrestrial > Soil > Riparian zone | place: USA: East River... | reverse complement strand
TCCCATGGGGGGATTGGGACTTTCGCCAGCCTTTCCAGTTGGGGCAAGCCTCAAAGTCATGAGAGCCCATGAGCCCATCCTGGTGGATTTTGGAACATGCTTTCATGGCTACCAGGCAGACGAGACCCGCATGTTTTCCAGCGGAAAGATGAAACAGAAATTCATTGATGCTTACAATGCCTGCAAAGAGATCCAGGATTCGGTCTTGGAAGAGACTCGATCAGGAGCAGATTGTGGGGCTATCTTTGTGAAAACCTTTCAACTGGCAGAAAAACTGGGTTACAAAGACAGCTACCTGGGGCCGCCAGGACTCCAGACCCGTTTCATTGGACACGGCATCGGCCTGGAACTAAATGAATTGCCTTTTATCGCCCAGGGTCAATCTTACCCTCTGGAAGAAGGGATGACTTTTGCTGTAGAACCTAAAATCGTATTTCCCGGAGAGGGCTCTGTGGGGCTGGAAAACACCGTGGTTGTCACTAAAAACGGTTACGAAATCCTCACTCCAGTTTCACAAAAGATCTTTCAAGTGTGAAGCTTCAATTCTTTTACAACGGTGTTGATTTTACAAAGGTTTACTCTAAGATAGGTATAAAAAGTAACGATACCTGGGAAAATGTGCTTATGAAAGAAGGGGGGCTTTTTTGAAAGTCACCCACGTCCTTATTTTAATTCAAGCCCATCGGCTAAGTCTTCGATTTGAAGCTGTCTCAACTTCTCCAGCGTGGGAAGGCCTCTTTCCGACCATCCTCGAATCGAATAGTACTCTTTTAATACCTCATTCCAAGGAACTACCTTCCCTTTGAATATGCCCATCTGGGCAGGTTCGTAAGCTCGTTTGTCTGCAAAAGTGTCATTTCTATAATCCCAGCCCTTTAATCGGTAATTGAAAAGTCTCTGTAAATTAAAAACCCTTTCCCCTATCTGCATTAACTCATCGTATGTAGTATTCCAGCCCGTGATTTTATTTAAAATTTCAGAATAGGTTGATGGACCAAACCCTACCATAAGGAACATCGTAGCAGAGCCGAACATACAGGTCACAAGGGAGTTGAAAAGGGCAACCAAATTCTCCGTCCATACGGAGAACAAAGCCTTGCCTTTTGTATCCCTGACCCATTCCATATCAACCTTTTGAGATTCTCCAAATATTTTCTTTTTCAATTCTTCTGGCATGTCTAACAGATTTAAGGATTCTTGATAGACTTCAGCGCAAGTTTTACCTATAAACTTAGGGTATGTATCTCTTTTTTCTGCCATAAAGGCTAACTCCCAGACATTATGGTGACGAAGCCAATCCCCTCCACGGGGACTTGTCAAAGCGCCCAATGACCACATCAATGCTTGAATTTTTACATCTCTCTGTATATATTCTTTACCCTTTACATGGGGTGCAATAGCTTCAGAGCCCTTGCCAATCTTTTGGCTGGCTTCGGCCACCCCATCTGCTAACAAGTTTCCTAGTTTACCTTCCCTATAGGCTATTTTGCGTGCCAGCTCACAGATTAATTCCGCATTCCCACGTTTCAGGACCATTCCATCTGTATCATCAAGGGTCAGAATCCCTCTTTCAAAACAATCAACTGCCCAGGAATAGGTCATTGAAAAAGAAGCTGGGTCCAAACCAAGCTCCTGTAACAATCTCTCAAAGTGAATCCACTCTCCGAATTCCTGTATGCCCAGATTACGGAGGCAAACCGTGAGGAATGTCATATGGCCACCGAGATGTCTCAGACCAGAATATTTTCCATCCTTAATTTGAAGCCAGTGATAGCAGGGATTTGGGCAATCAAGACATCCAACATTTTTAAGATGGGGAAAGTCAGCCGCTTGTCTATTTTCGACTAACATTGCCCCGCTTATGGGCCAATCCATTGTGGTTCCCAAGCTTGTAGTAGCTCCTTGTTCTCGCCATAGTTTTATAAATGGTTCTTTTTCGACGAATGTCTTGACTGCGCGATAAGAGGACTCCAGCAATCCACGAGGATCATTTAACGGGATTTCCCCAGTACCGCGGACAGCAATTGCTTTTAGATTCTTTGAACCCATAACACCACCAGCTCCTGTCCGACCTGGGCATGAAGTGCCGTCAGAACATGGTGGAGAATATTTCACCAAATGTTCTCCTGCAACAGAAGTGCTCAGTACACGAATTTCACCTTCGTAGCGCTCTTCCAATTCCTCCCTTATCATCCTTACTGTTTCACCGGTTTCTTTTCCCCAAATATGAGAGGCATCCTTGAATACTACTTTTTTATCATCAATGAAGGCATAAATTGGTTTCTTCGCCTTACCCCTTATAATTACAATGTCAAACCCAGCATACTTGAGCATAGAAGGAAAGAACCAACCAAATGATCCCGAGCCAAACCCTCCTGTTTTGGTGTCAATGCAACCTAGCATGGCTCGTCCCGCCTGCGGAGCAGCAGTAGCAGTCCATGGCCCGGTGGCAATAATGATTTCATTCTCAGGGCTGAATGGCTCTATAGCAGTAGAGAAATCTTCCCAAAGGATTTTGGTAATAACCCCGTCCCCACCCAACCATAATCTGGGATTAATGCCATAATTTTCCCAAAACTTATCAATGGGCAATATATCTGCTTTTTGGTAATCTAAATTAATAATCAATACATTTCCGGCATATCCAGCAGGAATTGACATTACTTCCTCCTTTTAGAAAGGTTTTTCCTCGCTAGCTCTAGCACGAAGTTGAACCATCTTCCTAGCCAAACGATCTCTTTTAGGTAAATGGGCTAAATTTTTAGCCAAAAATTGTAATGCGCCACTCGCACAAAACCTAACACACTGAGGATCCCCCCCACATAATTCGCATTTTATAATTTGTTTTTTATTCAGATCATAGGAAATTGCACCGAAAGGACACCCTACCATGCACATTCTGCAACCTACACATTTGTCATGGTTGATAATTAGCGCACCGGTGTCATCATTTCTCTGGACAGCAAGAGCAGGGCATAGATACAGACAGTAGGGTTGATCACATTGCTGGCAGGTAATCACATCAAAAATCAGATCATCCTCATCTGTCATTTTGGTAATGGCATGACCCTCATGTCTGACAATATGGATCCTGGATTTTGTTAGGCTTGTTGCTCCATTGTTATAGGTCGAACATGCTGTCACACAATACATGCAACCAGTGCAATAATTTGGGTCAAAAATTAAAACCTTCTCCTCAACCATTGCCTCAACCTCCATATTTATAGTCAAACTAACAATAACTCAAAAATACGCATGTTCCAATGCCATCCCCCTTTAATCTATCGCCTACCTCAAACTCCGGATGCAACTCAATGTAAGCTTGCGTCCTAAGGGAAACTGCCTGAGGGATTTAAATGAGGGGTTTCCTGAAGAAATTAGGTCCTTATGGGTTTTCACCTTTTCTTTCCTCAAAATAGCTGCAAGAAATAATCCCAGGTTTTCATCCCAATTGATCGATTGAACCCCAACTAACACTCCGTTAGACAAAACTAATCTCCGATAACGTCCGGTTTTCCTTACTTCGATTACTTCGAGGTCCTTATCAAGGCTGGCTCCGATACTACCAATTGAAACAGCCTTGAGGCCCAAAGCTTCAACCCCGGTAACATTAAGGGAACCAGGATAGGTTCGGAGGATTCCTGCTGCGTTACTGCCTGCGACCTCCCCTTGCTGCCTCGCGTTGTGCCACAGAAGGCTCAAAATAGGTTGACCGTCAATCAGACTCTGTGCCTCCACACAATCACCGCAGGCATAAACATCCTCAATACTTGTACGCATCTTATCGTTTACTTTTATTCCACCAAATTTCCCCAGTTCGAGGATTCCTTTAACTAGGCCTTTCTCTGGTCTCATCCCAGTCGCTAAAATGACAGTGTCGCATTTGATCCTGCGTTTATTGCTAGCCACCCCCTCTACCCTATCTTTTCCTAGGATTTCAACGACCCTTTCTTGAGTTGCAACATCAATGCCACTATCCTTCAAAGCATCTTTAATAAGGGAAGCTGGGTATTCATCAAATACCTGTGGTAAAATCCGGTCAAGAAGTTCAATCAGAAATACTTGGTACCCTCTTCTTTTTAAGGCCAAGGCCACTTCTACACCTATTAGGCCTGAGCCTATTATTACTGCTGTGCTTCCTCGCCACCTGCAAACACCATCCGCATCTCCGAGAGATTTAAAGGTAAAAACACCTTTCTTGTCTATACCCTGAATGTTGGGTATAGTTGGTATACTTCCAGTTGCGACAATTAACTTATCATAAACTATAGTCTCGGCTCCCGAAATTACACTTTTTCGCTCTATATCAAGATTGATAGCCTTCTCGGATGTGATGAGTTGGATATTATCTCTCAAATAATCTGGAAATTCCCTGATGAACACCCGCTCTCTACTGAATTCGCCTGAGAGATAATTGGGAAGCACGCAAGGAGAATAAGTGGGGTGGGACTCTTCTGATATAATTCTAATTTCGGCTTCTTTGTTAAGCCTTCTAATAGCATAGGCAGCGCTAATTCCAGCTATTCCGTTCCCGACGATTAAAAACTGCTTACTTTTATCATTGCTCCCTATCTTGAAAGCTATCGTTTGTTTTTGAATTCCAGTACCTCCATTCCTGGTCTACCAATTTAGCAACGATCCTTGAAACTATGCCACTCCCCGAGTCTTCTTTCCCCACCTGTTAGCCTCATTATTTTTCCTTGTGTTCTAGGAAGTGTTCTCTTTGGAAGCAGGGCGCCACTTTTGGCTATTTCATGACCTTAAGAAGGTTTTCGGTATCCGTCACCCAGCCAAAACATAGTTTTGCATTAAAGATCGTGGCGTCCTGCATAAATGGCGGGCCAGCGTGTGCTGATGCATCCTTAATAAGGATGGGAAAATAACCAATGTGAGCTGCATCTCTTATTGAAGATTCTACACAGATGTTAGTAGCAACCCCTGCAAATAATAAGTATTTAATATTATAAGTTTTCAATAACATATCCAAATTTGTTCCATAAAAGGCACTAAATCTCGGTTTCTCAAATAATATGTCGCCTTTCTGTGGTTTGAGTTCATCTACAATTTCAGCACCCCATGTACCACGAATGAGGAATACATCCTTCCATGCAAGGTTCTCACGATAAATTTTTACAGCCTTATACCAATATGTTGAATCTGGGCCTACTTCACGCAAATCAGGGGATAATACCATTGCAGCGTATATAATTTTGACTCCTTTTAATCGGGCAGCATTGCATATCTTTTTGATTGGCTCAATAATTTTCTGGTTAGGTGTAACATCAATACCCCGTAAATCAAACATCCCTCCCTTGCTGATAAATGCGTTTTGCATGTCAACTATAATGGCAGCTGTTCTTTGCAAATCAATGTCTATTGGCTCAGGCTCTGCAACTAATTCTATAGTGACCATATTGGGCTACTTTTTTAAGACTGATTGAATTGGTACTACTTTCCCCTAATGCTTTTCATGATTTCATGAATATTAGCCACCGGGGTGTCATACGGTACTTCCCACTCGGCGGATAGAAAAAAGCCCTTTCTTTCCTGTGTGCTCAGGCAACGTTTTAACACATCGTTGAGTTCAGCTTGTGTCCCTAACAACGCTGAGCAAGGAATATTCATGCTGAAGCAGCGATTGTATTTCATGGCAGCATCTCTTATAGCTTCCTGATCAATATTGCCACTTATTACAACGCCATCAGCTTGTAGTTGGAAAATAGGTTCAATATGTCTCTCACTACAATCCCGTGTCAAGATTATCGAATAAGCATTATAGTACCTTACGACTTTCGAAATGGTCTCAAGCACTGGGCCTATCATCATACTAATTAAGTCAGGGGGTAGTTCCCCTAACGAGTTCTCCGCAATCACAACAGCGTCCACACCCTGTTTGCAGTAAGCATTGCATAGTTTTAAATTAATCTTTTGTGCTAATTCTATAAGTTCCATTGTTTCCTGGGAAGGACTTTCCAACTCAGGGATAAAGTTATCTCCGCGTAGAAATCTTGCCAATGTCACCGGTCCAGTGATTACCGCTATTAAAGCAATTTCTTTTCCCTTCAAAATATTGATCCTCTTAGCTGTCTCTAACGCCACTGGGACCCTTCCTTTTTTTTCGATTTCCGAAATATCTAAATCTTCTATTTCAGATCCCTCTCCAAGGGGATGACGAATCACTACAGGTAATTGTTCCGTATTGCTCCATTTGATCTCACAGCCGCATGCCTCCGCTTCAAGAGTTGGATCAAAGACGACTGTTATCCCATCGTAGCCAAATAGTTTCTGGGCATTTTGAAGGGACCTTGACAGCAGGGTGGCATCAGAGAGCATTTTTCTAACGGGTATTTGCTCTAATTTGGCGGCAAAGCTAGATATCCACGGGATGAATGGAAGTCTGGTTAGTCTCTTCATTTGAAAAACGTTAGTAAACAGTTCCTTAGACGTTTGACCTGCCATTTAGTGTCTATCTCCGTCCCTCTATTTAAAACTCCCCTCCTTTTTACAGGGAGCTTGCCACTGATGGTCCCTCTTGTATATACATATTACTTTTGGAGCTTAGGTATCCCCAGCATTTCTCGAGCTTCATCTGACGTAGCTATCTCGCAGCCGAACTCTCTGCCCATACGGACTGCTCTCGCCACCAACTGGGCATTGCTCTCGGCTAGCACTCCTTTCTTATAGTAGGTGTTGTCCTCAAAACCCACCCGTAGGTGCCCCCCCAAAAGAATTGACAGCGTCGTCGCAGGTAATTCTGAATCTGCTACAGCCATCACGTTAAACATGGAATCTGGGGGCAGCAAATCGATCAGCCACATTAGATACCTTGGTGAATAGGGCATAAATCCTTGGTTGACTCGATGCATCCCAAATACAAAATCGATCCAATAAGGTTTTTTTATGAGTCCCTTATCTATAAGGGTATAGACATCATGCATATTGATAGGGTTATAGATTTCAAGTTCAGGTTTTATGCCCCTGTCGAGCATCGCCTTGGCACCATGCTCAATTTCAGAAGGGGTGACGATGCGGACATTCTCACCTCCCCAAAAATTCATACGAGTGAACGTAACGCTCAAACTTGCCATCTCCGGATTCATTTCGATCGCTTTGATTCTCTTATCACTGGGCAGGCGTGGTACGTAGTCACCAGCAGTACTGTGCTGAATAATTATGTTGCAATTCTTATCCCTTATTCGCTGGTCAATTTCGCGCAAAATGTCTGGGGCAGTTGTGGGTTTGTTTGTCTCTTTCTCTCGGGCATGAATATGGACTATACTTGCACCCTCATTCCAACACTCATACGCTGCCTCGGCAATTTCCTCTGGCTGTAATGGTAAGTTTGGATTAGCCTCCTTCCCCTGAAATGACCCGGTAGGAGCCACAGTGATAATCAATTTTTCTGTTTTTCTCATTTCTCTCATTTTGGACCTCGGATTTCTCTGAGTGACCTAAAAGAGTATAAAAGCTATGGGTTCAAATTCCTCAGGATATGAACCAATCTCCCTAAATTCTCACAATTGGCTTCACAGAAGCACCGTCAGGCCAGGAACCATAAAATGCGAGTGCTTCTTCAGGAGGCCTCTTTGCAAGCCACTCCTTTTCGAACTCCTCGTACCTCTTACCCTTTTTCTTCCTATCCTCCCGTTCCTTCTGGCGTAGTTCTTCAGTCTTTTTGTAATCTACCTCCAAGGAACCCAGGTCATAGGCTACTTTATAAACGTTTTGTGCTACCCAGTGAGAGATAGCCTTATCTCTCAAATCCTTCATCACCATGTCCGGGTCTCTCTCTAAAACATCACCGTAGCCCCCGCCACCTGCACGAGTCTGCGCATAAATCTCACCCTTAGAAAATAAACCCATGACCTTTCCCACTGCAGGGCCGATCACATAGTTTCCGTCTATTGCCCTTTCGGCAGCAAGCTCCATGACATTCGCGGGAAGAACGATGTCTCCGCGTTTCATTCTGTCGTGAATCGTGGTATTTCTGATTTGAATCGTTGGTGCACCTGGCGCCGGATAGCCACCGAAAATGCCGAGAGTCTGTGGTACCCTTGTCCCCGCACCCCAACTCATCAGAGCGCCTGCTGGTACCAAGTGAGTCATCAGTGCAAGGCTCGACCCAGAACCTCCACGGTAACGACCAAACCCCCCTTGATCAGGAAGATGCGACGCGTTCAAATGCAAAAAGGGTATTTCGATCTCAGTATCTTCCACATCCATTGCTTTACCCCACGGGCAATGGGCAAAAAAGAAGCTATGCACCCCATCTTTATCATGCCTTGCTCCTCCACCCATCCCGTTCAAGAAAATGGTAGACATGTCAGCCACATGAAAGCCCCACTGATTCATGGCGGAAAAACTCATATTTCCCTGTGAGCCTGTGCCTGCAATAACTAATTTGCGGTCTGGTTCATAAGCATACATCATCTTACCAAAACATATTTCCACAAGCACCATCACGCTCACCAGAGCAGGTGGTGCAAGCATCGTAGAGGCCCACTTACCAGCATGTAAGAATGAGCCTGGTTTAAACTTCCAATCGGTGGCAGCGAAAATGCCGGTAGAAGTGGGAAGTTCACTAAATACCCCCCAGTAAAGCACATTCACAGCATGGGCTATCCCCATATGGGAGAAGGAATTCCAGCTACTAAAGTTCTCCGGCGAGGTCTCGGTAAAATCGAATGTAAGGTGGTCGTCTTTCTTTTCCACGGTTAAACTCACCTTCACGAGACCTTCTTCAGGACCGACCGAATCAAAAAAGATCGCACCCCTATATTTACCATCGTTCCACTCTTTGATCCTCGCCTTAGCTCCGCGCTCAGTCTCTTTCACCATCAGGTGCAGAAGCCCAACGAGGAAGTCGGCTCCCTTTTCCTCTACTATACTATTGAACCTGATACGGACCCGGTCACAAGCGGCAGCCCTCGCCCTGATATCCACTTCCAAGCTCTCAGGGGTGCGGGTTGCGTTTGATATCAGGTGGAGTATATCCTGACGTAGCTGATAGTTCTCCCCTATCTTCAGGGGTGTGATCGTAATCCCTTGCTCAAAGCGGCTCTTTGACAAAGGCGAAATAGAAGGACCTATTGCACCTGTATCCCCTTCGTGTACCGCTGCACCAATCCAGGCTATCAACTCCCCGTCAGCGTAGAAAGGAAGCAGCAAAGCCATGTCCGGGGGATGAAGTCCACCATAAAGAGGGTCGCTGTTAATCCAGATATCCCCTTCCTTCAAGCCAACGGTAGGGTCATCCTTCCAGCGTCTCAAAATGTACTTTATGGGCGGTGTAGATGTCACTGCATGAATATAAGCACCTGCCATACCAGTCACTAAGTCGCCCTCGGCAGTATACACTCCTACGATAAGGTCACCAGCAAGAAGCATTGCCGCCCGGCCTGAGCGGACAAAGATTTCCTTAGCTTCTTCGCAAATGAGCCCGAGCTTTTCCGTATAAATAGCATAGTCAGTATGCGAAATTTTGTCCGCCGCTTCCAACTCTTTTTCTGTTGCAGGCTCAGGTTTTAACAACCCTGGAACCTCATCTACAAATCCCCAACCTAACTCCATCTTAGCACCTCCTAAATTCTTACGTTCTTTCGATGATGCCATTCAAATATTCATCTATCTTATAACGGTATCCCGGATATATGACGACTGTTGTGTCGGGAGCCTCTACTATGGCAGGCCCCTCCACAATATTGCCACACTCAAGACGGTCCATAGTATAAGTAGCAGTATCCTTGAAGGTACCCAAATCCTCCCACCAGACAGGTCTTTTGGTGACAAATGCCTTCTTCGAGCTTGACCCGACCTTTCTGAATTTAGCGAACTCCGGCTTAACCTGAGGAACGACACAATGTAAGGTGAAATTCGTGATCACCACACCTGATCTGGGAAGAAGTGCCATAGGGCTAAAAACTTCACTATATTCTTTCATGAAGGCTTCATAAAGAATTTTCACATCTCCCTCATCCTTGAGAAATACCCTGGGAGAGTGGCACCTTAAGGTATGGATGTGTCCACCGAATTTCATGTCCAGCTCTAAGCTGTATATCGCATCCATCGGATTTACTCGATCCGCGACAAGGTCCCTCATCGCTTTGTTCTGGATTCCCCGGACTACACTGTTGAATTCCTCCGGCTCAGCGACGAGCTTCGTCGTTAACGGCTGCGAAAGTACCATGTACTTCGCCTGTTCATAAATACGTCGCATATCCATCACGGTCGATCCAAAAGCGCAAAAAACGGGCGAGTAAGGGAAAACGATGATTTTCTCTACGCCGATAGCCTGATTATAGCCACAGCAGTGCGTCGGACCTGCACCCCCATAAGCAAAGAGCAAGAACTCTCTCGGGTCAAATCCCCGGAGGACAGTCTCTTTGTAAAGGTTGTTCCCCATATTGGCATCAATAATCTTCTTTATCATGAGAGCTGTTTCCTCTACGTCTAATTGAAAATACTGTGCGATCTTCTTGATTGATTTAGACGCCTTCGCCTTATTCAGTTTGAGCTTGCCCCCGTGAAAGAAGTTGGGGTTGATGTAACCCAATACTACATCAGCATCCGTAACAGTTGGCTCTTCTCCGCCTTGGTCGTAGCACGCAGGTCCCGGCATCGCCCCTGCGCTTTGCGGACCCACCTCCAAGCGCCGGAATACCTCATTTACCCAAGCGATAGATCCACCACCCGCACCGATTGAACGGCTCTCCAAGGTGGTTATACCCGTTAACCATTTATCCATTACGGGCCAAAAGGTATAAAAACGCGGGTTCCCCTCAACGATCACACCCATGTCAAAACTCGTACCACCCATGTCAGTAACTAACGTGTTCTTGGCGCCATAGAGTTTGGACGAGATATAGGCACCCCCAATCAGCCCTGCTACAGGACCTCCATTGTAGGTCTGTATGGCCATGGTAGTAAATAATTCTCCCACACCTCCACTATTATGGATTATTTTCAAGGACTTCTCATACCCACGGCTTCTCAATTGATCCGTGACATGGGACAACTGTTCAGACATTGCTTGTTGAAGGTAAGCATTGAGTATGGTAGACATCGATCGGCCATATTCACCCTGCTTGGGCAGAACCTCGGATGAAAGAACTGCTGGCATGCCGCCCAGGCAGTAGTCTGGGTATTCCTCCTCGATGATCTCTTTTAGGCGTCTCTCATGAAGATCATTCAAATGGGCGAATAGTAGACAAACGGCAAACCCTCTGACACCCCTATCAACTAAATATCGAAGCTTCTCCCGAAAGTCTGTTTCATCCAAGGGCCAAACGACCTTACCCATCTGGTCTACCCTTTCCCTTACTCCTACTATTAGGTCTCTTGGTATGAGCGGCTCGGGCTTGGACATCACGGGTATACACTTCTTTTCTTTCATGGTTAACCCGTCCTGCCACTGGGTTCCCCTTCCTCGCAAGATGGTGTCCTCAAACCCTCGCGTAGTGATCAAACAAAGTCTGGGACCTTTCCGCTGTATCAAGGTATTCATTGCCACAGTAGTGGAATAAAAAATGAAATCAATTTCCTTCAGGAGTTCTTCTACTGGAATGCCAATAACTTTAGCCGCATCCTCGATACTTCGGACCAGCCCTATGGATAGATCATAAGTTGTAGTAGGTGTCTTTGTTGTTACATTTGAGTCTTTGTATCTTACGTAACAGTCGGTGAATGTCCCTCCAATATCAATACCAATATTATTCATTTTCGCTCCCCCTTCACTTAAAGCTTTACAACATTAATATCTGCCTGAGAGGCTTACCATGTTTGAACTCACGTTTTGCTGTATTTTGCTTTCAACTTGTCTATATCTAACTCGATGTCATAAATGATAGGATGACCAGGTGGCAACACATCCAATTCTATCAGTGTTCCACAACCCGGGCAGAAATAATTTACAATCCGGCACCAATTGGGGTCGGGCCTATAATCCAACTTCTCTCCGGTAACAGATGGCCAAATCTCCCAAGGATCCTGGTCATATACTAAGCAACCTTTCTTATAGTTTTCTCTCGCCGAAATGAGTGAATATCCGCACCTGTTACAATGCCACATCTCTTCATCAACATCGATGTCCAAACATTCAGTTATTTTAACTTTAAGCCCCATAGTTCACCCCCTCCATTTCTCGGCAACACGGTCATTTCAATCTTCCTATCACGCCGTTTAAGTATTCGTCCACGCTGAACTGCCAGCCTTTAGGGATAATGTACGTCGTATCGCTACTTTCCAGAATAGCTGGCCCTAATACCACATTTCCACATTTGAGAAGTTCTTTAGTATAGACTTTTGTCGCAGGTGGCCAATTTGTCCCCAGAACTGCCTTCTCTGTCTTAAGTGCATGACTTGGGTCAGCATCACCAATAATCTGTCTCTGAAATTCATATTTGAAAAGCGGACAATAACTCTTCAGGTAAAAAACCTCTATCTGGATATTTCGGCTCGCCTTCCCGTGTCCTAATTTTGATCTCTCCTGTTCGTAATTTTCGAAGATAGCCTGGACATCTGCCAGGTTGTTTAGCAATACTTTAGGGGAAGTTATCAGTACACTACGCCGATCTAATTCCCCTTTAATTTCAAGTTCTAATTTCCACTTTATGTCTTCTCCCTTGAAACCCTCCCCTACCATGTCCCTTAATGCGTTCTTTTGCTCCTTCTCTACCACATCATTAAAGGCTTCGATGTCGAGAACGGCATTGCCCCCTATGACAAGAGGGAGACTCTTGTAGCGCATATATATATGCATTAGATCCATCATGGAAGTTCCAAAAGCACCAAACGTAGAAGAGAAGGGAAAAGTATAAATCCTGGGAACTCCCAATCTTTCTCCTATATCGCAACAGTGAGTTGGCCCAGCCCCCCCATAAGCGAATAAAACGAAATCGTTAGGGGATTTGCCTAACTTGTCTAACATGCTCTTAATTTCGGCAACCATTAATTCATTTGCTTTATCGAGAATCGCTATCGCCGCTTCTTCTACATCAAGACCAAGGGGTTTAGCGACCATGGTTAGTATTGCTTCGCGAGCTCTGTCAGCATTCAATTTTCTCTTCCCCCCAAGAAAATATTCCGGGTCAATGCGCTTTAAAACCACATCGGCATCTGTCATAGTGGGATTCTCACCCCCCAGGTCATAGCATGCAGGGCCAGGCAGAGCACCGGCACTTTCCGGTCCGACTTCCACACTTTTCGTCTTCAGGTTCACTTTGGCTATAGACCCTCCACCGAGTCCAATGGAGGAGATCTCCCACACAGGGGTAGCAACGGGAGTGTCAAAAAGATTCCTCTCCTCGCTATATAAAGTCTCTCCGCCCACAATTAAACCTATATCAATGCTGGTCCCTCCTATATCAATAGTAATCACATTAGGAAGGGCATACTTCTTTGCCCAATATACTGCGCCCATATAACCCGCTGTAGGACTAGATCCTATGATGTCCGCTGCCTTCGTCTTGGCGACTCCCGAACAGCCCCCACTATTGTTGACTGCCAAAAGAGGTCTTCGATAGCCGGATTCTCGCAAAAGGTCCTCGGCGTGATATAGGGTTCCCGATACTTTTCTATGCACATAGGCATCCAATACAGCCAAATTCGTCCTTCCCGCTTCGTCCGGATGATTGCAAAATTTACTCGCAGGGATAACAGGGAGCGACCCAAGATAATGTTTTGGATAATAAGTACCTATGATTTCTTTGACCCTCATTTCGTTTTGGTGGTTTAGATGCGCATTATGAAGGGATATTACTATAATCCGAGCACCATAATCTAAAAGTCGTTTCAACTTTTCCATTATGTCGGCGTCGTCTGGAGCCTTCGTTACTTCTCCAGTCGGTGTGACTTCTTCTTGAATGGTTTCAACCAAGTCAGGAGTGAGCAAAAACTCGGGGAGGCGAGTCTCCCCCTCCTTCCGATACAGGCCATCTTCAAATCCTTTCGTCACCAACACGCCCACTTTGTCTCCAATTCTCTGGGCAAGGATATTGGTACTTGTTGTGGACGAAAAGCGAAGCACTTGGACTTCTTTTAAAAAACTACGCAAGTCTTTAAAACCGAAGGCCCTTGCACCTTCTTCAAGGCAATTCATAAAACAAACCGTCAAGTCATGGGGCGTGGTATCAACCTTAATTCTCTCAATTCGTGCTCCGTCACTCAAAAAACCGTCCGTAAAAGTCCCTCCAGTATCAATGCCCACAATGATATTCGCCATAACTTCCTCCTATGGTATGTTTCTGTCTTAAGTATCATTCATCATTGCGAAACTCTTTATTTCATCAGCCCGGGTAGCCACAACACAAGAGAAGGAAAGATAAGCATAAGGCCGATGACGATTAGATTCATGATGAAGTAAGGAATGGCGGAACCGATGATGTCGCCCATGGTGACATCCTTCGGCGCCACACCTTTCATCGTAAAAAGGACCATTCCAAAAGGCGGCGTAAGCAGTCCAGCTCCAAGATTGATCATTACCATAGTAAGGAACCAGATAGGGTCAATCCCAAGGGTATTAATGATTGGCATGAAGATGGGAGTGGTGATCATAGCGATTGAGATTAGATCCATAAAACAGCCAAGAATAAACACAACTATCTGCATAGCTATAATTAAAAAGATAGGAGGCAGCGTAAGCTGGCCGGCGTAACGTGCCAACGCATGAGTGCAACCCGTATATGCCAGGAACTGGGAAAAAGCCACCGACCCAATAATGATTATCATCACCATTACAGTAACCTGCGTGGACCCCATAATACTTTTGTTTAGGGCGCTCCAGCTAAACTTCCGATACGTAGCAACTAATATAAACGACGCAAGGGATCCCGTCGCGGCGGCCTCGGTCGGAGTGGCTACTCCAAAAAAGATAATTCCCGTTACCAGGAAGACGACGCCTGCTAATGGAAGGATATAGCGAAGAGATATCATTTTTTTCCTAAAGGACACCCGTTCAGCCATGTATTTGGGGGCTTGGTCGGGATGCAATATAGCCTGAAATATGATGTAAATCATGTATAAACCTGATAGTAAAAAGCCTGGGACGAACATAGCGATGAGCAGTTTGCCAATAGACACTCCTGCCAAACCTCCCAGAATAACTGCCATAGCAGAAGGTGGGACGAGCATGGATAAGCAGCCGCCGCCCATGACAGGACCTAACGACATTATCTTACTATAGCCCCGACGCCTCATCTCCGGGACCATAACAGTGCCCAACATGGCAGTTGTGCCCATAGGCACACCACTCACGACGGCAAATGCAGTACCTGCTGCAACCGCTAAGACACTTAGTCTTCCTGGGATACGCCCGATCCATTGGTCCAAAGCATCGATAACCAGCCAGCCAGCCCCGGAATGAAACAGGATCATCCCCATTAAAACGAAGAGGGGGACAGGAACGAGTAAATAGTTATTCAGCATATTGAAGGCACTCGACACGACCGTCATGAAGCCCGCCACCCCGCCCATCCAAATATAGATGCCAATAAAATTCATCGTTATAAAAGCAAACGCCACTGGCATCCCTGAAAGAAACAACACCAATATCAAAGCCCACACAATTAGAAGAATGTAATACCACTCCATGATGAAATCTTCCCTTGCAAATGTTAAACTGGCGTCTTCCCCAGGGCTCGGAAGTACTTATATATCTCGCGTCCAAATTGGATGCAAAGCAAGAGAAAGGTAAAGGGGATGAACGCGAAAAGAATAGCCAGCGGAACTTCCACCTCGCGATACAGAAAGTCTCCTCGCTGATAGGCACCCCAGGTTGCTTCAAAGCCCTTCCAGCCAAATATGGCGCAGGCTACCAAGGATATAGACGATGTGACAATGTTTAGAATTGTTTGTATCCGAGGCCGAAATTTATTCAGAAGTATGTCAATTCTTGTGTGAGAGCCTATCTTTAAGACCCAGGCCGCTCCCAACAAGACACAGGCATACTGCATATATCCAGAGAAATCCATCACCCAAGCGGTAGGAGCGTTAAGAAAGTATCTCATCACTACTTCGTAGCTTATAGAAAGCATCATGAAGATAATAATCCACCCAGACAGATAGGCTGTCCCTGTTACTATATTGTCAAATATTTTAGGTACTCCTCCAGATACAATACCAGCCTTCTTCATAGTCAACCCATTCTTTTTACTTTATATCAACTCCATGAACACGAATTAGATATCTGACTCTTCCTACGTCACAACCTTACTAACGCGTAAGATGGGGCTTGCATATTCCATAAATTTTCGGCACGTAGTCAGGCATCTTCTCGGAAAGCTTTTCCCAGGTATAATCGCTGAATGCGTAGTGAAACTTCTTTGCCTCCACTGGTGGCAACTCAGTTATTTTCATACCCTTTTCTACAAGTTGGGCCTCCGACGAATACATAACTTTTGTATAGTAATCATAAACTTCGGGTTCCATGGCAATGATCATGTCCATAATCAATTTTTTCACATCTGAAGG
>Ga0184631_10000076_pt1 | contig 16944 bp, 20 predicted proteins | sample PLM4_90_b1_FD_133160 | JGI IMG/M metagenome (GOLD analysis project Ga0184631, IMG submission 133160) | Groundwater sediment microbial communities from an aquifer in East River, Colorado, USA - PLM4_90_b1 | ecosystem: Environmental > Terrestrial > Soil > Riparian zone | place: USA: East River... | reverse complement strand
TGCAGAACATCGCCTGTCCAGTGTAAAATGATAGGGCTTGATAAAAATCGCATGTCACGGTGTTTAAGGGGGCTGTATTGGTACGGGATTATTGCTAGAAGTTGCTACTGTCTGAATTGCAGTGACGGATCTGTCTTGCGTGACAATCATCGCTACGAGGGTATGACTTTCAATAAGATGCTGGCCGGACCACTGGGATTCACGACGAAATGATTGTTTCTCCTGCGGAATGAGGCTGGCACATTTGTAAGCTGACACTTACAATTTACAGGTTGATGAATCAAACAGTTTTAAAATAGCGTTGAAAGCCACACCCAAACGTTTCGCTTGTGCGGCAAGGTTCTCGCAATCCTCTGATTAATAAAAACGGACCCGTTGGCATAGCAAAACGGGTGCGTTGCTATTTCATTTGCTGTGACAATGCTTTTTCTACACACGGCGGCATAGCCGGCGGTTTTGCTCTGGTATGCGGAGCCAGGTTTCCAGTCGCCAAACGTTGTTTAATTTTGCCTGAATCCAATTTAATTCTATTTTGAATCGTCTTGTTCTCACGGGTCGAACACTCTACGATATTCAGGTCAAACATATCACCGAACCTTTTTTTAAATCGTTTTATGCATGCATCTTTAAATTGATATGCGAGCGACCTCGATTCAAGGTGCGCCATTTCAAGAGGAGTGGTTAATTCTACCTTAGCGCTCAAGTATACTTCGTTTTTTTCAATCAGATGAAGAAAATCCGGGATACAACCGCTATGAATAGCCTTAAGTATGAAATACTTTTCCCACGTAAATTTGTCATTTTTCACAGGCGTTCATCCTCCGTTTTCATGACAATTCATCCGTCGCAGGGTAAGTAATTTCGCGCGACCTTCTGGTAGGAATATTGAAACAGACTTCCGTGCCCTTTTTCGACATCAAATACAATAATAACGATTTTGCTTTGCGCTTTTTTCGGAATCCTTTCACGACGCCTTACGATTCGTTAATCCTTCACCGCCATCAGGCCAGGCAGAGGACGTGCATTTCCAAGCTATTGCACATGCTCGTCAAACAACAAATCGGGCGATGATATTTCATCGCCCATGATCTTCCTCTGGAGTAATGCCGCGAAGTTCATTGCTTGACTCTTTTTCGGTTACGACTTCACCGAAACCGTCTGTTTCTCGCGGAGTGTAGAAGGGGTGGATACTGCCGCTCCAACCACCGTCCCGAGAAGTCCGCCGACCACGATACTGACCGCGGCTGCGCAGCATATACCGACCACGATCCCCATCACCACCGCCGCCCTGACAAAAAGCGTGGGTTCAACGGCTCCGCCCATCAGCTTCTGGAGCAGGATCAAGGTTCCGTAGCTGCCGAAATAGAATCCCGGAAAAATTCCAAATACCAGGAACACCAACCCGCCCGCTACTGCGCCGATCTTCATGCCTGCTTTTGCCGATTCGTTCTTCATGGTAGTTCCTCCTTGTCCGTAACTTTTTAATTTAATTATCGGTCTCTCGTTACTTACTGCCGGTCATCTGCGTATTTTCCAATGCCTGCCCGCCTGTGAGTATTCTACCGACGAACTCATTCTTGCCCTGTATCCTGCAGATAGCGTGCCAAAACATAACTAATTGAATTCACGTGAGACATGTTGCCATGAGTTTTTGCAGAGATGAGAAAAGGGGAATATCGTTGTTAATCATGCGAACGAATAGGGCTTTTTCCAAACAAATGTTATCTTGTTCGGATATCGGATGTAGAATGAGGCGACATATGCAGCGCAAGATTCAACCTGATTTCTTGACAGTTGCATTCGCGAGCGAAGGGATTAAAATTAGAAGAGATGCCAAAATGGCAAACAAGCCTGCTATTGACCATTAACGGTCGGGTTCAGCCGCGTTGCGGAGCGCAGCAACGAAGAATTCAGGGGAAGATTTCAACAGCATCGATCTTGGGAACGCGGTCAGGCGCTTTTGGAGTTCGCGCGGGGTAACCGACGGGAACGATGGCAACCGGCCTCAGGTTATCAGGCAAATCCAGGGTCTCCTTTACCTTTTCCTCGTTAAAGGCGCCAGCCCAGCAGGTGCCGAGGCCGAGGTCATGGGCCGCAAGAAGAAGGTTTTGAATACTCGCAGCCGTATCCTGTATGCAGTAGAGCTCCGTGCCCCGTTCGCCGTAGCGCGAAGCAATGCACAGGTCCGCGCATGCGACGACCACCAGGGGCGCCCGTGCAATGAAGCTGACGAAGTTTTGTTTCAGACCGGACTGTGCCAGCTTGTTTCGGATATCTTCATTCAACACGAAATAGAATTTCCTGCTTTGAAGATTTCCAGCGCTCGGCGCCCAGCGAAGGGCCTCGATGAGAAGATCAATCGCTTTCTCGGGGATTTCCTGGTCAGTGAACTCCCTGACGCTCCGTCTGTTTTTGATAATGTCGATAATGCTCATTGGCCCTCTTTCCAGTTCTCAAAAAGAGTAGTTGGCCGCAAGAGAACGCAGAGATCACAAAGAAAACCAGGAGGTTGTTTCGTAAAACCTCATCCCCCAGAGGGTGAAAGTGCCTTTAGTTGTAAAGGTTTTTTTTCTATGCATTCTTCTTAGGCTAATAGAAGTCAACTGCCGTTTCAAGGTTGATAATTCTGCACGATTATGCATTACGTCGCGTGAGTTTGTTTAAATCAGCATCGAAGGTAAAGAGTTGGCCTTCGGCGGACGCGGCTTTGGCGCAGAGGATACAATCAACGATGTCGAGGTATCAGGCAGACTTCCCGCCGGTTTTTTTATGGACCGCGACCTCCCACGCTTTGCCTCTCATCTGCTCGTCGGACGCGCCCGGCTTGACTTTCCCGCCGAATTCACGGAGTGAACCGGCGGCGTCCCGCACCGGTTTTACCATGACGACGTCGCCTTTCACTTCAAAATAGATGGTATCGGCATCCAGTCGTTCCCGGATTGCCTTCGGGAGCGTCACCTGTCCCTTTCGAGTGATTTTAACTGCTGCGGTCGTCATTGCAATTCATCTAACCTTTTCAATTAGCATTACTTTGCACTATTTCGCCTCACAGATGCCTACATTTTCTCCACAACCTTTTCCGCCAGAAAGATTTTAATCAGTGATTGATAGGGCACATCGCGCTTGTTGGCCAGCTGTTTGATATGCTCGATAAGGGACTCAGGCAGCCGGATGGATATCGTCCGGGTCGTCGGCTTAAGGTTGGGAAATGCCACTCGTTTTGCATTCGCAAAATCGACATATTCGGTTGAATCATGGGAAGACCAGAATTCGGATTCGTCCTTCTCATTCTTAAATTTCGGCATTTGCTTCAGACTTTTCTTTTTCATGGTACACCTTCCTCTCTTTCCTGCTCATATCGCGGGCCGAGATGACACGAATTCTTTTTCCTCGGATGGTGAAGACAATAAAAAGATAGCGCTCGTCGTCCGCCTTACCCAAAGCAAAATACCGTCTTTCATCTCCCGAATGCTGGTCAACCGATTGCACAATGAGCGGCATGTTAAAAAACAGCTCTTCGCATTGGACAGGCGTGACTTTATGTTTTTCCCAGTTTTTCGAGATGTTTCCCTGGTCCCAATCGAAACCTTCGACAGCCTGGAATGTATGCATCACTCAACCTCGTGTATATCGTTAATATATACAGAATTTAGACTTCTGTCAAGACAGGCGGCACGAAGGATGTTTCGACCGCGTCGATGACATCCTCATTTACACCAATAGCGGGGCTGTTGGCGGCTATCAAAGAAGGGACTGCGATAAAACATCTCGGTCACGTCAGCAGCAACTGGTTCTCCTTCGACCTGCTCTCCCCCACACTCGATACCGTGATTGCAGGCCTGCCAAGGACCGGACATTTCGCCTCGCAGATGCCGCAGCCGATGCAGAGTTCAAGGTCCACAAAAGGCTGTTTCATGACAAGGACCTTCCCCTGACGGTCGCGCACCCGCGCGTCCTCGAACCAGATGGCCTTCTTCGGCGTGGGACAGACCTCCTCGCACATGATGCACGGCCGGGCATGGGCCCAGGGCAGGCACCTGCCCTTGTCGATCATCGCAAGACCGATCTTGACCTTCGCCTTTTCCTCAAGGGAAAGCTTTTTGATGGCGCCTGTAGGACAGACCTGGCCGCAGAGCGTACAGCGGTACTCGCAATACCCGATGCGCGGCACCAGCATGGGAGACCAGATGCCCTCGGCGCCCGCCTCTAAGAGCGTCGGTTGAAGCCCGTTCGTGGTACAGACCTTCATGCATTCGCCGCACTTCACACACCTTTTCAGGAACTCCTTTTCCTCAAGCGATCCTGGCGGACGAAGGAGACCGGGGTCCTGGGAATTCGTTTTCGTGAGCGGTGTGATGCGCAGAAGCGGGACCGCTGCCACACCCATGAGCGCTGACGTGATGATCCTTCTCCTGCCGAGGTCCATGCCCGCTGCCTCGCGTTTCTTTCCAAACCCGAAACTGACGGCATTCTCCGGGCAGATGTCATCGCAGTTCCTGCACACAAGACACTCGGTATCGCGCCAATGCTCCTTTGTCTCAGGCTTTGCGTTCCCCTGGCAGACCGTGGAGCAGGCCCCGCAGGACGTGCAGTCTTCGCTCACCGAACGTTTAAGAAGCGAATAGCGCGAAAGCACGCCGAGAAACGCGCCGAGCGGGCAGAGGTACTTGCACCAAAACCGTTTCTCGATAAAATTCAAACCGAGGATTGTCATGAAAAGGACGCCGATAAACACAGCCTGATCGTACATCGATTGTTCGAAGGAAAGCACGGTCTTCTTGAGCACTGAATAAACCGGTTCAGATATCACGGCCAGACCGATTGGATTTACGCTGTATATCGTATCAAAAACAGAGCGCACACTGTAATTAAACAGCGGATAGATGCTGATGGACAAGGAGCGGATAAGTAAAGAAAGGGGATCCACGATGCCTACGGGCTGGAGTGTAAAGACCGCTGATACCACGATGGCTGTCAGAAGGTAATATTTGATCTTATACCAGTTGTCATATCTTCCCGTGGGCCGCTTTTTTCTGATCGATCCGACAAGGTTGTGCAAGGTGCCGAGCGGACAGGCCCATCCGCAGAAGACCCTTCCGAATAAGAGGGTAACCGCGATCGTGATCAGGGAAAGATAAAAGGCTTTGGCAGCGGCATGGGCCGACAGAAGCGTGGTAACGAGTATCAGCGGATCGAAATCGAGAAAGAGCCTGACCGGATAGCCTAGTTCATCGTTCCCCTTGGACTCGGTCTGGATGAACAGGAAGAGGAAGAGGAGCAGGAAGAGCCCCTGTGTGATCCTACGGATATTTTGAATAGTGTGAAGGCTCATGTATTATTACTCTGCCAAGCGGCTGCAAACGACATTGGACAAAATATCATCTCGTGATTCAGGCTTAATGGGGATCCAAACGCGGCCATCCTGTTCTTCCTTTGATGACCCATCAGTAAAGTTATGAATAACAAATATGGAATTTGTGACCAGTTTATCACGACAATTTATTTGAAGGGCGTATATCGTGCTCTTGATATATACATCGGGTCTGTCACTCAATTTTTCGGTATTTGGTCTTGGCAGAAGCATTAAGCCAACATTGCATATATTCTTTTTACAGGTTACGCTATTTGAATCGTAAAAATAATTTTCGTAATAGTTAACCCAAAGTCGTTCTTGACCATAAGCCTGAGATTGAAGCAGGGCTATAGCAAATAGATATGTGTAATAAATCTTTTTAGATATAATCATGGTGACCTCTCCTATGCATCCGGCATCTATGAATGTAAGCTTTTCATTACCACTATACTATATCGATCTAACGAAGTGACGCACCGGAATCATCACCTCGACAGAGCTAATTGTCTTGATAAGCTTTTCTTTGAGGTCTGCCGGATCTTTCCTGCCGTGAACTAATTCGTCCCGCATCTTGCATATACCCTTAAGACGCCCGTCAAGTTGTTCGAATGTTTTTGGATCACTGAGATCGTAACGGAAAGCGCCTTGGTTGTCGTATATAATTCTGCGGAGGTGGTCCATTGTCAACGCTCGTAAACTTTCCTCTCCGATTTCGGCAGCATATTCCCGAATATCTTCCGGAAGGCTAAACCACCAGTTCTTCTTCAAAGTTGATAGCCTATCCGCGATCAGTAGTCTTAGACCTTCTTCGAATATTAGTAGTCGTCGGAAAGACTCGAGCTCTGAGAGAATCTTGAGGAGGTCCCAAGTGGTCACAATGTGTTTTGGTAGGCCACCAACTCGTACAAGAACAGCTTCATCGCGCCTGAGGTCGTCGTCAACGACGTCGAGAAATTCGAATGGCTCGACTATCCTGAGCGGTGGTTCCAACATGGCCGACGAAAGCGGTTGGTCAGCACCAAGAGACTGCGTTCCGAAAAGTCTTAGGATTGAACGCTGGGTCACTGTTCCTACAAGGTCTTTCGCCGCATCGCGGACTGGCAACAACGTGAAACTCCGGTCAACCATGACCCGAAGAACATCACTCAGAGGCATTCCCAGTGCTGCCCAGGAAATTGGCTCTTCCGGCATTATGTCCTTTACGTATATTTTCATAGCGAAACCAAGTGCCTAACGTGCCTTGAATGAATCAGTGAACAGATAATCGTTTGGCAGTGAAAGTACCCCGCAGCAGAGCTGCGAGGCATCTGGCCTTGAAACCTAAAGACACGGCAAAACAAAAGACTAATCCTGACTTCGTCAGGATGTCCTTTTCATCCCAGCAGCAGAGCTGCTGGGTATTTCAGGACGCTTTTATAAAAAAACCATCTGTTTCTCTCGTCTATGAATACTACCACTCAATATTCAATGCCCTCAGCTTATCTTGTGCCTCTTTGTAACCTAAGCGAGCTGCTATTTTAAAATCCTCGATTCCCTGCTTTTGATCATCCAAATTGATACGAGCGAGACCTCGATTATAGTATGCTATACCTTGCTCCGGAGCGAGTGTTACAGCCTTGTCGAAATCAGACAGCGCTGCTTTGTAGTTCCCTGAATTGTAATAAGCAACACCACGGTTAGCAAACGCATCCGTAAATTTTGGCGATTGTCTAATTGCTTCAGAAAAGTCTCGAATGGCTGCCGTGTTATCATCAAGACTTAAATATGCACTGCCACGCTGAGTGTACAGCAAACCCAAATTCCCCTCCGAATATTTTATGGCTTGACTGAAATCACTAATAGCCTGATTTATGTTGCCGATATAGGAGTAGATATATGCGCGCTGAAGATAAACTTGTCCCGGATTCACTTCATATTCTTGGTACAGGCGCAACGACGTATCAATATCTTGAAGTGCATGTTGATAGTCTTGAATTGCAGTGTAAACGCGAGATCTTTCTTCGTATGCCCCACTTTTTGAATTTAACTTAATAGCTTGCGTAAAGTCCGAGATCGCATTCTGATATTCAGGTAACTCTCTTGGAGAAAAACTAGCATTCCTTGCATTAGCGACAGGCAGATTAAGGTCTCCAAGCAAAGCATATACTTCGCCACGCCCTTGATACAGTCCTGAAAGCAAAAAGGCCCCAGAATGTGAATCTGTCTCTTTAACTCTAACCGCTTGTAATTCTATTGCTTTAGTATAATCTTCAAGAGACTTGTCAAGTTCTCCTGCTTTAATATAAGCTTCCGCTCTTTTTTGATAATTAAGGTATGGAAGCCCGATCGTGTGGTTTTTTGCATTCATAGCACTTGTGAAACTTTGCACCGCGTTATCAAACTGTCCTAATTCCAGATAGGCTTGACCAAGGTTATAGTAGGTGGTCCCACTCTCCGGATCAAATTCAAGAATCCTATTATAATCACTAATGGCTTTTTTAAATTCTTTTAAATCAGCATAAACAATTGATCTCAGACGATATGCAGACAAATAGGATGCGTTCAGCTCTATCGCCTTTGATGCATTATCAGCAGCCATTTGATAATTCAATTTGAAATCTTCCAAACTAAGTGAGGAACACCAGGCTGCTTTGTCGGCATACGCCGAGGCGAGAAGATAATAAATCAACGGTAACTTTGAGTTGAGTCCAATTGCCTTTTTGTAATCTGCTATCGCCAAATCGTAGTATTTTGGGCTTAATAAATAGCCGGACAAAGATGTATGTAACTTGTAAAAATAACCCCGCAAAACATATGCTCGATAGTCTTTGGGATATTTCTTTATGATTGTATCAAAGTCTTTATCAGACCAATCTTTGTCTGATTTTGTTTCGGAAGATATATCATGGTAATAATCTAAAGCATAGAGGGGCTCCAGCGTAATCGCCGTTTCGAGTTCTTGAACAACCTGCCGCCATTCCCCCTTGTCTTTATATATCTTGGCCTTCATGTTGTGATAATTTGCCTCCGGATGAAGTTCAATTGCCTTATCAAGGTCAGCAAGTATGCTTGCATAGTCCTTACTATTATCATACATGTAAAGAACGTACGCCCTAACAAAATAGAGTTTAGGGTTTTCAGGATTCAATTCAAGCGCTTTGTCATAAGCTTTCAGGGCCTCGACATTTTGCTCATGGTTTTTCCCACGATTTTCGTTATATCCCAGGAGGGCGTCTCCCTTTTGCTCCCACTCTGTCGCGCTCAGCTTATTGACTGTATCTTTATACTGTTCAATCTTGCCGCCATCAGTCTTAGCGGTTAGTTCAACTCTCAGCCTGACAATTTCTTTCTCGAGATCATCTGCATGCTTTTTGGTTTCTTCAAGTTCTTTGATTACCTTCTTGTCCTGCGCCATTTTTTGAACAGATTGAGCGACCTCATTCGGATCAACCGACAGTTTAGCTTTTAAATAATAAGTTTTCCCATCCCATTTTTCATCTATGACCTCAGTCCGGACGATGCCGGCTGTTAAGATGGTGATTTGATCTTTGGAAATCTGGTAATTCTTCACCTCGGTTTCGCTGATAAGGTAAGTGCCAAGTTGTTCCAGGAGAAGTCGTTTAACCTGTTCCAAAGCAAGGATTCGGCTTGAAGCCTTGGAATCAAATTCACTGGCTTGATAGGTGTATTCCTTTTCAAATGTGACAACATTTGCATGTGCGGAGGCCGACGATAAAGACGATATAATGGCAAAAAAAACTATCACTATGTATTTCATCTCGCTCTCCGGTAACGCTATAGAAGAACTTGGGATCACTTCTCGTTGGGTTTGGCAAACCTGTGTTGGTGTGCCAGACTCCCACATGGGTCCCAAATCCCATTCATGCCAATTCAATCTTACAGATTGAAGCTATGCTTACGAATGATTCAGCTACAAGCCTGAACCAGCCGAACTCTTTTTGGCTGCTTTTAGCATAGTAAGCGACAAATATTTTGCAACTGCAACCATTAATTCATCGGTCGAAGCACTTTTCACTATATAGGCCTCTGCGCCCAATGCCAAAACATCAGCAGCAAATTCTTCATAAGCAGTATATATTAAAAATGGAATATTTCGATTCAGCGTTTTGCACATCTTCAAAAGTTCAGTCCCGTTGAAATCAGGTGTGATTCTTAGATCGGAAATTATTAGATCTATTTTATCCTGGTTACTCTTAATGAATCCAAGTGCCGGCTTTCCATCTTTAAAAGGAAATACTTGTATATTGTCACCATAGCTCTCTTTAATTAAATTACTTACGAATGCGGCGATATCTTCGTGGGAATCAACGAAAATAATATATTTTTTTTGCTTAATTAAATCGAGTCCTGTGGACAGGACATTGTCACCTGGTAGTTGATCCGCCTTAGTTGCACCAATACGTTTCATCTCGTCCTCCAGAGCAGCTTTAAAGTCATGATTAACTGGCAGGGGAAAATAGAAGTCAGCTCCAGCTTTCATAATGTTCTCTGCCGACAAAGCGAGATTATCAAGCCAACCTGATAAAGCAATCACTGGCTTGCCATACGTCTTCTTGATTTGAGTGATAAGTTGCAAGGATTTTTCTATGCGTTCTTGTGGAGAATAGGAGGGATGAAATCGAATACTGTTTACAACCACGATAAAGATATCTACATCATCATTCTCGGCAATTTTCATCAACTCCTCGCCGTAATATATCGTTTTAAGCGTTAGATCAAATCTGTCATTAATTATTTCTTTGACACATTCAGAAATCAACTCACTTAGATTTTCTTCGACACTACCTATTACTACTTTGATTTGACGTTTTCGTTGCGGAAAATTTAAGTTGCTCATAGTTATACCTGATAATATTTTTTCAATATCTTATAATTCTGCGGAAAGAACTGATCCTTTCAACCGAAGCGATCAGTTTGTCGATAATAATGCTGGTGGTGTAGAACGGTGGGCCTTCGGAAATGTAATTATCGATCTCCTCCTGTAGATGTTTTTTGACTAAAGCCAACCAGATGATTTTCGCCATTTCCACACCATGCCAAAACAATTTTAGATTCTCGGTCAGTCATTGTTACTGATATTGTATCATTTTCTATGCCAAGCAACAGCCATATTGCACTATCCTGCTCCTTTGACTTATTTGGATCCGGAAATCTCGGCAATTCGATTTAGACATCGTCTGGAACGTCTTTGATTTCTCTTCCTGATTGAAACCAACGAGCAAACCGTTAAACTGCGATCTTTCTGATTTTCACCTTATTCAAATCCATCTGTCCCATCCCCCGCTGGTGCGCAATCTGCACGTATCCGAGATCGCTCCCCTTCATGCCGAAGAGCGTGGCGCCGTAGGAATCGATCGCCACTTGATCGACACCCACAATGACCGTATCGAGCTTCTTCACGTCAGCAAGGCTTCCCCCCTGGGGGCCGTTGGCAATCAGGATTCGCACCGCATCGAGGACAGTGAGGGTGGGCTTGATCTTTGTGGAGAGGTCCACCAGACTCTCGTCCAGTTTCTGATGGATCTGTCTGCGCGACCCGCCCATCACCCCCATCCAGTTCTTCATGGACAGGGTGAGTTTGCCCAGGCCGTGGTGTTTTGCGATCGGAATGTTGATCACCTTGTCGGCTTCGAAAATATCGGAATACAGCGGCCAGGACTTGAGCGCTCCGCCCTTGATCTCCATGTCCCTGAATTTGCGTTCGTCCATATAGTCCGCTTCCGCGCCCAGCGCCTTAACAGCGGGAGCGATCCCGCTCTGGACATAGCAGCGCCGCGGATCGTTCACCGGTCTGTCGAAGACCTTAACTTTTTTTGCTCCCGCCTCAAAACAAAGTTTGACCACGGCAGCGACAACCTCGGGATTAGTATTCCCTGCCTGCTCGGGCGTCCGGTCCCAGCCTATGTTCGGTTTTATCACGACAATGTCTCCGCGTGAAATAAACTTTTTAATTCCGCCCATGGCATCGATCGCGGCTTTCACGATCTGTTCCGGCGACGCGCCGCGGGCCACAGCGAGATCGGGCAGTGCTGATGCTTCCGCAGCCCCGGCAAGCATGTCCAGTCCCCGGGTCATCGAAAGACCCGCTCCGAGCATTGCTGTCTTCCTTAAAAAATATCTTCTGTCCATCGGTCACCTTACCTTTCCCCTCGCCAGCGACGCGAAAATGCCGCCACAGCACAGGAACGCCGATAACGTCAAATACAGTTTCTAAAAGGATAGCAGAATTGGCGGAATGTCGGGATGAACTGCGGAACTTTTTCCGGCTTCACCCTGGTATCCTGTCGAAGGTTACTATTTCGGTTTGTCCGGCTTCATAAAGAGGTTGTGGCCTTGAGCGGATAATCGTTGCCGATGATCCTAAAAAAGGCAATTGGACGCAGATGAACACAGATACGTGCGGATAGTAAAAAACAATCAGCAGGAAAGACGGCTCGCCTTTTTGAAGAGCACTGCCAAATCTCAAATGTGCGTTTATGTTATCGTCGTTATCGGCTGGTATCCGGATTTTCCGCGTCCCAACTGCTCTGTTAAGGACGATACCTTATCTGAACTTGTTGATGAAGTACAGAACCAGGCTGATGATGAGGCTGATAATAATGCTCGCGGTCAGGGGGAAAAAGAACGTGAAGTTCTCCCGCTTTACCAGGAGGTCCCCAGGAAGTTTTCCGAGAAACGGCAGTTTCGGAATGGCAAGCATCACGAGACCTACAACAACGAGGCTCACCCCGATCAGAATGATGATCCTGGCCAGATCGCCCATGGAGGGAGTCCCCGCTACTCCGAGAAAAAATCGAGCATCTTGGCCAGCGTCGCGCGCATTTCCCGCCGTGGCACGATCGCATCGATCATGCCGTGTTCCAGAAGAAACTCGGCCCTCTGAAACCCGGCCGGAAGCTGCTGCTTGATCGTCTGCTCGATCACCCGGGGGCCGGCGAAACCGATGAGACTCTTGGGTTCCGCGATGATGATGTCGCCGAGCATGGCAAAGCTCGCCGTCACCCCGCCGAAGGTCGGATCGGTAAGAACTGAGATAAAGGGAAGCCCCTCCTGGCCCAGCCGAGCCGCCGCGGCCGAGGTCTTTGCCATCTGCATGAGCGAAAGGATCCCCTCCTGCATGCGCGCGCCGCCGGACGATGCAACGGACACAAAGGGCGTCCGCTTCTCGATGGCCCGTTCGATGGCCCGGGTGATCTTTTCTCCCACCACCGAGCCCATGCTGCCGCCCATGAAGTTGAAGTCCATAACGACGACCGACACGGGTTTTCCGCCGATCTTCGCCTCGCCGGCAATGATCGCGTCCTTGAGCCCCGTCTTCTTGCGGCTGCTCTTGAGCTTGTCCGTGTAATCCTTGAATTTGAGGAAATCTTTGGGTGAAAGCCCGTCCTCCACCTCAAGAAAACTGCCATCGTCAACGAGGTAGGGCAGCCGTTCCGATGCCGTAATGCGGAAATGGTAGTCGCACTTGGGGCAGACCTTGTAGTTCTTTTCCACCTCTTTCCGGTAGATGATTTCCTTACAGTTATCGCACTTGACCCAAAGCCCTTCGGGGATCTTGACCTTTTTGGCCGTCACTTCCGGCGCCGTGCTCTCAGGTCGTTCTTTCTTAAACCAAGCCATGATTCTCCTTCAAATTCTAAACTCGAAGCTCAAAATCCTAAATAAGCTCCAATCTCAAATTTCAAAACGCTTCCTTAATTTAAGATTTCGCGCTTCGGATTTCGGATTTGCTTTAAAAGTGGTATGTCTTTCCTTCTTGCAGAACCTTCACATTCTTCCGGCCCAGGGCTTTCAGTTCGCTGATCACCTTCTTTTTATGGACCGGCTTGATATGATAAATGTATATCGGAACGTCATAACCGACCCGCGCCTTCGTGAGGTCCTGGTGCAGCTGGCCCGGTGTAAAGTGGCCGCTCAGAGACGCGATGACGTCCAGACTGTTCGGAAACGACGTGTCAACGATGATCGCGTTGAGATTTTTAGCCTTTGCCGCTTCTTTCCAGAGCCCCTCGCTGGGACCGGTATCGGCGCTGTACATAAACGACGACGTGCCGTCGCTCACAAGAAACCCGACAGCGGGAACCGGATGGTTCATGGGAACCGCCTTGATGGTCAGCCCGGCAACGCGTATCGGTTTTTCTGCCGTCATCGGCACATAGGCCAGAACCGGATTTTTAGCTGTCGGGATCCTGGTGAAGTCAGGCCAGATAATGTCGTTCATCAGGTGCTTTTTAATGGCATCGATCACCTGCGGGATGGCCCGTATGTTCACCGGTTTTTTGATCCGTCCGATAATGTTGTCCGCAAGGAACAGGAGCGACTTGATATGGTCGAGATGGGTGTGGCTGATCAGGATATCGGTGATTTTGCTCTGCGCCTCGATGCTCAAGGCCGCGGTGATCGTACCTGCATCCAGCATCAAGACATCGTTCACCAGAAAACCCGGGGGATTGTGCCCGATACCTTCAGATCCCGAGCAGCCGAGTATTTTTACCTTCATTCACCCTCCATGGAAAGCAAATTCCAAATTACAAATATCAAATCCCAAATAAATTTCAAACTTCAAAATTCAAACTTTTGAAGTCATTCGAATTTTTCCATCGATGCTTGCTATTTGATGTTTCACAATCCTTTCAAGCCCACCAGATCATAGACCACGACGGGGAATTGCTTGCCCTTCACGGTGACCGCTCCCAGTTCCTTCGCCGTTACCTTGCCTTCCACCTTGCTGTAGGTGTATTCCGATATGATGATATGATTATTATACTGTCTTGTCAAGCCTTCTAAGCGCGCTCCGAGGTTCACATTGTCGCCGATCGCGGTGTAGTCCATCTTCTTGCCCTCGGCCCCCATGTTCCCGACCACCATGTCGCCGGTGTTGATCCCGATACCGATGTCGATCACGTACCTGCCCTCTGCGGACCACTTTTTCTGCAATTCCTGGAGCTTTTCGATCATAGCCAGAGCGCATCGGCAGGCGCGCTCCGCGTGGTCGGGTTGTTCAAGGGGCGCGCCCCAGAGCACCATGATGGCATCGCCCACGAATTTATCGAGGGTCCCCTCGTGCTCGAATACAATGTTCGTCATCGCCCCCAAGTACTCGTTCAGCAAAGACACCACTTCCTCGGGCTGGTGCTTCTCCGAGAAGGAGGTAAAGCCGCGGATATCGGAGAAGAGAACAGTCATCTCCTTGCGGTCGCCGCCGAGCTTGGCCTTGCTCGGGTCCCGGATGAGCTCATCAACGATCCGCTTCGATACATAACTTGAGAACAATGTCCTGATTTCCCGGGCGCGCCGCTCTTCCATGAAAAAGCGATAAGCGGTCTGGATCGTATACCCGAAAAAAAGCGCCGACGCTGGATAGACAAAACCGAACCAGATGCCCCTGGCCGCGAACAGGTAGTATACAAAACCGCAATAGCCTAAAAACAGTACGATGAAAAGCGCAGCGCCGACCTTGGCCCCAAGCCTCGGAATGGACATGCCGAGGAGAAGCGTAAAGGCGATGATCAGGGGGATGTCAAAGTCCGCGGACCGTCGAAGAAAATCACCATGCAGGATATTGTCGACAACACTCGCATGTTTCTCGATCCCCGCCATGTTGGGAGAAAAAGGCGTGACGCGGAGGTCGTAGATGCCGATTGCCGTTGCGCCGATCAGTACAATCTTGTCCTTGAACGTGCCTGCGGGCAGGGATTGGTCGAGGATATCCGATACGGAATACAGGGGAAAGGTGTTGTTCGGGCCCCGGTAGTTTATCAGCATCCGCCCCAGTTCATCGGTGGGGATCACCCTGTCTCCGAGCTGCACGGCGCCGGCAAGGTCGAGAACCATTTTCTCGGGAGAAACATCCCGGTACAGCCGGGCGGCCTGCAGACCGATAGGCGGATAGTAGTTGCCCTGGTAGCCGATCGCTAGCATTTCCCACCGGAGCGTGCCGTCCTGGTCGGGGATCATGTTGATGTGGGCAAGCGATCTGGCCGCCGAAGAAAACCTGTACAATGTGGGCAGCACCATCTTCGCGCTAAACGCGGCAGAGGCCTCGTCAGCGTGTTTGACCGTCGCGTAAGCCGAAGGCGTCATGACATCGAGTTTTTTGTCAACGAACCCCGATTCCTTGTACCCCTCCTCGGAAAAATCGAATACCACGGGCAGAACGACGCGGCCGCTCCTCCGGATAGCCTGCTGAAAAAGGTCGTCGGACTCGGTGTTCTCCGGTTCCGTGAAAAACACGTCGAAAACGATGACCTTTGCGCCTTCTTCCGTAAGCCGGTCAACCACACGTCCCCAGGTGGACCGGGGCCAGGGAAAGCGGCCGAGCCGGTTGATGCTCTTCTCGTCGATCGAAGCGATAACGGTCTCCTCGCCCGGATTGATCGGACCCCTTATGGCAAACTGGGCATCAAGGGTCTTTTCCTCCAGCACGTCGAAGAGTTTGAAGTTCGTCCAGTGTAGCAACGACAACATCGCCGCGACAACGAGAGCGATGATGATTCCTTCCCGGTTGCCGGTCTTACGTATCATATCTCCCTCACGAGAATGGATCCCCGGTACTCTGAACTTCGCGCAACAAACCTGCCGTCTCTGTTATCCCATTTCTCCGAATATCTCCCGCATTTCAAGATACCTCAGGAGGCGGTCTACCTGGTCCTGAGTCGTAATATGCACTTTCTCGTCGGAGAGCTCCACGATCCGGACACTTGCCAGTTTATCAAGGATCAATTTTACCTGGGAGTTTTCGATTCCGGCCAGGCCGGCAAGCTCGTCAATGGTCAGGAAAAATTCGCCGCTCTTTTTGTTATCCTTCACCTGTTTGGCAAGGATGCTCACCAGGCGGCTCGTATTGTCCTTGATCATCAGAGCTTCCATCTGATCGTTCGTCTCCCGCAGACGATCGGCCAGACGTTTAATGAACCGAATGGCGATCTCCACATTGCTGCGAAGCAGCGTATCGAAGGTTTACCGGTCGATCACGAGCATTTCGCTTTCTTCGGTCGTCTCGGCCGATGCCGAGCGGGGCTTGTCGTTCAGAATGGCCATCTCGCCGAAGAATTCTCCCTTATCTAGGGTTGCAAGGGTCTTCTCCACCCCGCGGATCCGCTTGCTGATCTTCACCTTGCCGGACTGGATGATGAACATCTCCTCGCCCTTGTCGCCCTCCTGAAAAAGCGTTGTCCCCGGGGGTATCTTTTTCCCGAACCGGGTGAAAAGCTGCGCCTGAACATTTTCAGCCATACCTGCCCCCTTCAAAGCATCAATATAAAAACCATATAGAGAACCCCGATGGTATACAGACTCTATCGGTGTTGCTTCTCTGCTCTCTCGTCACTCACCCCTGTACGATCGTAACATCACCTGCATCACATGCCCGCGTAAATGCACGCACGGCCGCGGGATCGTAATCCCTGCCCGAACATCTTTGGATCTCCTCCACCGCCGATTTCCAATTCGCTGCCTTGCGGTACGGACGGTCGGTCGTAATGGCGTCAAATGTATCGGCCACGGCGATGATCCTCGCATGAACGGGGATATCGGCTCCCTTCAGGCCGTCGGGATAACCTGTTCCGTCCCATTTCTCGTGATGGGCCCGC
>Ga0184631_10000075_pt1 | contig 16951 bp, 23 predicted proteins | sample PLM4_90_b1_FD_133160 | JGI IMG/M metagenome (GOLD analysis project Ga0184631, IMG submission 133160) | Groundwater sediment microbial communities from an aquifer in East River, Colorado, USA - PLM4_90_b1 | ecosystem: Environmental > Terrestrial > Soil > Riparian zone | place: USA: East River... | reverse complement strand
TTTTGAGCTGTTAATCGATCCTTGTTCTTGAGGTAGTAGTCTCGTTGTTGAGCTGTTAATCGATCCTTGTTCTTGAGGCGGTAGTCTCGTTGTTGAGCTGTTAATCGATCCTTGTTCTTGAGGCGGTAGTCTCGTTGTTGAGCTACTACAACAGGCTTCGGTTTACCCAAAGCAAAACCGCATTCCAAGCAAACTTCGCGCCCTTGCACGTTCCTATGCTCAGTCACGCAGTCGCATTGCTTACAGAACCATCCGTTATGGAAAAGGGGGGTACCCTCAAAAATTTTGGTTGCTTCTTTGTGAGGAGAAAGGGAGAGCGTGTTCTTGGCGCCGTCTGCTTCCAAGCCGCTTTGCAGTTGAGCGAACTCTCCGAGTTTAGCACCTGGTTCTACAGTGGTGTTTTTGTGAGAGAGTGTGGGCGCCATATTTCTTATCCCCAAAAAACAACCCCGTTTAGTGCTCCAGTGTTTTTTGCAGTGCGTCAAGGGGTATCTGATGGAATTCGTTGAGGTTTACGAAGCTGTAGTGGAAGCTTCCGCATTTGCACGTTAATGTTTGGTTTTCGCTGTCCCAGACCATGTGCTCGTGGCAGCTGCTGCATTCTGAGTCAGAGCGGTACCGCGGCATCAGCTCACGCCTTCCTTTATTCGCGCTTCAATCTTTGCCATGCAGTCGTCGCAGTATTCGCCTATGACCTTGCACGTTGCCAGCTTTGGCACGTTGAATTTCAACTCGTTTAGAAGTGATGCTGCTGAGACTTCTTTGCCGCAGTTGTCGCAGATGTATTTCCGCGTCATTTCAGCATCGTTCTCCCGACGGTGCTACCGTTTTTAAAAGTCCAGTAGAATCTGCCGTCTCGGTTCAGCTTGCCGCCGTGTTCGCCCAGGTCTTTGAGCATGGTTTTGAAGTCAAGCGAGTTAACATCGTCGCTTTTCTCGTACGGCCCTTTGGCGCCTGTGTCTTGCGTCCACTTGATTTTGCCGGGGTTCCATGTCCACTCGCGCTTTTCCTCCTGTTTGGGTTGTGGTGCAACGATGAATGCTTGCGTGATGCGTTGCACAAGGTCTTCCAATGTTTTGACTCGCTCGAACAAGTCGTCTATCCGCGGGTCTGAACTCATGGTTTCGCCTCAAGTTTCTTGTAGGCTTCTTCCGCTTGCTGCTGGCATGTTTGGGGTTTGGCTAGTGGGATGTGAGCGTTTAGGTTTGGGCAGATGTGTGTTTCGTCGTTTGTGATGTTGCTGCTGACGCATTTTCTGTCTCCGTATTCACAGTGGTCTAAGTCGCAGGTGAATTGCAGTTGTATTGGGCGCGTGGTTATGCCTCCTCTGGAACTTGGCCTTTTTTCTTCACCACAACGTCCTTAGCAACGTACAACATGAAATTCTTGACTGCGCAAGCGAAATTGTTTATCTCTCCGACCTTGCTTGTTCCCCACATCTCTCCGACCTGGCTTGTTCCCCGCATCACTCCGACCTTGCTTGTTTCCCGCATCTCTCCGACCTTGCTTGTTCCCCACATCACTCCGACCTTGCTTGTTTCCCGCATCTCTCCGACCTTGCTTGTTCCCCACATCACTCCGACCTTGCTTGTTTCCCGCATCACTCCGACCTTGCTTGTTTCCCGCATCTCTCCGACCTGGCTTGTTCCCCACATCATGTGAACGTAGCCTTTGTCTTTTAATTCTTGAATGAACTCTTCGCCAAGCAGCAGGTGGATTTTTACGCTTTCTTCAAAGGCGCTCCAGCACTTTGCCATTAGTGAAGTGCAGTTTTTTTCTATCCAGGTGGGCAGAGTGCGTTCCTCATCCCATTGAAAAACAAAGAGTTCACGGAGTTTCTGGTTTAGTTCTTGACGGTTTTTCACCTGTAACAATGCGCTTGTGCTTTTAGGTTTGATTTCGAAGCGTACCCACTTGCGCTCTTTTAGCTCTGTGTCTTTGAGGTTGTGCGCGGTTATGATGGCTTCGTGGTTTACTGGGTTTTCTTTGAGCCAGAGGACTTCGCCGTTTTCTGTGAGGATGCCGCTGAAGTAGTCGCACATGCGTTTACGCCTCCTCGTGTTTGCGGTGAAGAAAAGCGGTGCACATCGCCCACGTTGCGTAGCTGCGGATGGAGTCATCTGTGCGGTGTTTATTGAACAAAAAACTCACGCCTCCTGCTTATTTCTCTCAAAGAATCTGCGAAGAGCATCTTTCACTACATCAGCTCGGCTTGAATATCCATGTGTTCCGATAATAGCGTCGATTTCTTTGGCGAGTTCTTCGGGGATTTTTACGGTTACATATTCTGTCATTATTGATTCACTTCTGATTCAGAAGTATCGCCGAAGATATATAAGGTTTTGTATCACCAATGAATCAGTACTGATTCGGAATATAGCTTATTTTTACATAAAACATTAAAATAAGACCTTACTAATATATGAATCAAAAGCGAATCATCGGATTGGATATATATTGACAAAAAAAGAGCAAGACGATAAGTACTCCACTGTGAGAATTCCAAAGGAATTTGCCAAAGAGATGGATAAACTCATCGGCACGCGAGGGTTCACATCAAGAGCAGAAATAACTAAAGAAGCTGTCCGCAAATTGTTGAACGAATACAAACGCGAACATTTGAAAATACTCAACCATGATGATAAAGGCGTCAAGATTTGGGATGAAGACTTGCGGCAACATGCTGAAATTCAGATAGCGCCTAAGGGAATTTATTGTACGCTCTGTGACGCCAGCAAATGCGAACATATCCGCTTTGCTTTACGGGAACGTGACATACGCGAGTATGTTCAAAAACGGATTAAGGAAGGTTGGGCGCTTGAATTTCCAGACGAATGAGAGAGGTCAGTTAAAGTGATTAATATGGCAACGCCTGAGCAAGAATTAACAACTTTCCCCACAAAAAAACACATAATACACGTAACTAACCATCGGTTAATCTTTGAAAAACAAGATAGCGGCATGACTGGCGCTGTAATTGGCGGAATATTTGGCGGAGCAATCGGGGGAGCCATTGGCGGTACAGTGCAGAAGAAAATAGCTCCAAAAAAGCAACAAACAATAGATGTTCTGTTGAAAAATAAGAAGCTCTATACTGTACCATATGAGGCAGTTGAGTCCATAGCCTTTACTTATTCACAGCGGGATAAACGGGACTCTGTGAGGTTGGTTGTTGTTTCTAATGGTGGAAGACAAGAGTTGGATGTGGCTTTGAGTCCAGAGCAAGCCAAGCAAGTATCCGATTCTTTTTCCAGTATTCCAGTTCTTGCTGAGAAAGTATGCTTAAACCAATAGAAAGAGTAATGCTCTATATTGTGTCTTCATAGATGATTTATACAAAAACAATGCAAACACACTCATCAACAGGGAAATAGAATTGGCTAATAGAATTCTCCACGGCATCGGCAAAGCTTTCCGTCTCGTGGGAAGAGGCACATGGTTTCTCTGCAAAGCGACTGGCAGAGGCATCCGCAAAGCGTACTACGATTACCAGGAGCAGAAGCGAATAGAAGAAATACGACATCAACGCTACCGCGGAATAGAACTCGAAGCCTTTCACCAAGGCAAGGGTTGGACAAACGGCGCCGCAAGAGCACGAGAAGACGAACAAATCAGAAGGCAAGAAGAGCGCGATTATAGAGCATTCAGAGAAAATTGGGAAAAAAACATGCTTGGGATTCCACCTGAAAGGAAAAAGAAAAAACGTTTTTAGCCCAGGAACGCCAGCACCGCGCCCATCACACAACCCACAATCCCAATCGCTATGCCGCCGATAATGAACATTTTCTCAACTCCCTTCTCCTTCTTCTGCCCATCACGGTACCCCTGCACATAATAGTATTCGCTTTGGCTTTCCGCATCCGCCTGATCCCAATCACTATCAAAATAGTTCCTGAGAACATCAAGTTTTATGATGCTAACTTTCGCTGCTAAGCTCTCCAGGTACTCTGCCACGTCCTTGTACGTGTCGCTTTTCTTCAACCCATCAATTTTGTCTTTAATTTTGTCAATCTTGCACAGCTTCTCAAAGAACGCCAGGGCACCAATGCCTTTCACGCCTGTAGTCACAACTTTGTCATCCAGCGCAAGCGTCACGGGTACGCCATCTTCCAGGAACACTTTCTCCGTGTTCAACTGCAGCATGCTGTCAAGGCATTCCTGCGTTAGCTCCCTGCTCTTCTCTTCCTGGATCTCCTCTTTAGTCAGCTCGGCTTCCGTGTATTTTGGCGTAGCAAACACCTTACGATTCTTGCCAGAGCGCTTCCCAAACTTCACCGTCTCAAGCATCCCGGGGAAAACTTCGGTTACATGCATCAGCTTCGCATGATGCCCCAGGCTAGCAGCGAGCACGAGGGGCTTCCGCTGCGCTTTTGCGCGGTCAATGATTTTGCCAGTTTTCGATCTGAGAATGTTGCGTACTACCCATGCAAGTCCGATTAGTACGGAGCTGCCGAGCCCCGCGATTGTGCATATGAAAAGGACAAGTTCAAGTTCATTCATTCTATTTTACTCCTGGAGGTTTTGCTTCTCCCCGCGTCATGTGAACACCCAACTCTTCACGCTTCACCTTCAACAGTAGCGGCTTATGGCCTTCTTTCATGTCTTCGCAGCGTGCCAGGCACAAGTCGCGGACCATGCGCAGGACCACGCCGTAACGCCGTTTGTCTTCTGGTGACATGGCTTTGCGGATGTCGTGGAATGCTGTGCGTATGCGTAGTTTGGTTGTGTCGGCTTCGTAGGTTGTCATCCAGATTGTTGGCCAGACTTTGTTTAGGTATCCGAGTGCTGCGATTGCCCAGGGTCGTGTGCCTTCGAACTCTTTCAGTTCTGCTTTGTCTTCAGCTTTTGTGCCTGGCATCAATTTTAAGTATTTGAAGTGCGCGAGCGCTTGGAGTTCCTGTGTGATTTCTTCGGGGTCTATCATGTCTATGTCGATGCCTTTGTCTCGGCGGTTTTCTGCTTCTTGTGCTGATTGGTTGTGGCGTGTGGCTACGGCGGTGTTGGTTATTACGTCTTGTGTTTGGTCGGGTTCGGAATGGCCGCGGTGAAAGATTTTTGGCAGTAGGCCCATTATTCTGTTTCCTCGCGGATTTCTAAGTCGCTTTTCTTTTTGTGCATCAACACGCTGTACTTGAGTATGAAGCCTACGCATGCGAATGTGACTATTAGAAAGGTGAATGCGAAGGCGGTCCAGAGGTAGCTGATTGCGACGTATGTTTCTGTGGGTGCGGTTGCTGTCCATGTTAAGCTGAAGATGAACCAGAGGATGGTGCTGATTAAGCCTGTGATTGCTCCGACTGCTGGGTTAACGCGGTTTTGTATGGCTTGTTTGAGGTCGGATAGTGAGATGATGCTGAATACAAAGCTTAAGCCGAAGATTAGGAGGTTTTCAATTTCCATGTTTTTTAGTCTCCTTTTGTCCGCGTTGTTCGCGTTTCTTGTCGCGCCAGTATTTGCGGACTGCTGGCGGGGTTTTGTTGTCGTCAGGTGTCTTGGACATTCACATCAGTGTGTTATTTACACTTGGTTTGTTTATTAAACTTGCTGTAGAAAGCCTAATTATCCTGTCCCATACCATTTCCAAGTTGGAGCATCGGAATACGTGAAGCGTATCTTTTCGAGGTAGTCAAGGGTTATTTCCATTCCTGCGTATAGCGGTGTTGCTACGTTCATCATAGTTCCGTAGGTGTCAGTTACGTTGTAAGCCGTCGTTGTTCCTACTGTGAGAATGTAGATGCGTACTGGGAATGAGTTTGTGTTGGTTACATCTGTTTCTGAAGCTGGAAATGACGGAGTAGTTGCACTAAACCCTGTTATTGATGTGCTTACAAAGTTCCATGCTGAATTATTTTGGTTGCGAACATAGAGTACATCACTTGTTGTGTTGAGCCATAGTTGTCCAGCATAGCTCTGCAAACCACTATAGTACAATGTGGAAATCTCAGCTGCGGAAAGGGCTCGGTTGTAGATGCGAACCCCATCAATGATACCGTCGAAATATCTATCTGGATGTAAATTTGCTGCACTGACATAAACGGCATCTGAGCTACTTTTTATTGTGCCGTCATAAGCAGTTGGAGAACCAACAGCGACACCGTTAACATATAATCTCACATAGCTTCCGTTTGCTACGCCGACAATATGAAACCATGTTCCAACAGTTAAACCTGTGAAGAGTGATGAAGACTTCTCACTGTCATCAGACTGATATATAATAAGTCTTATTCTATTATCTGACATGACTAGTTGCCAAGAATTAACAGTGTCTCTTCTACCCATGACATATTGGTCTGCTTTCACTATGTCGTTGGGATTTACCCATGCTTCAACTGCAATTTTACTGGTGAGGTCAAGACTTGTGGAATAAGGTATTCCAACATAGTCATCTACGCCGTCGAAGCTGAGGGCTTTGCCGTATTTTCCATCCACCCATGTGGCACCATTAATTGTTCCCGTATTCACATTTCCGCTATCGTCATAAGCCGTACTACCTGAACCTTCATTCATCTGCCAATAGCCAACAAGCCCAGAATCATACCACGGCGGATTTGCACTAACGTAAGTTCCGTTTGGAGCGTTCACGTTTATCCATCTCGTAGTTACCATATCATACTGCAACATTTGCCCATGCGCAAGGCTTGTGATGTTTACGTCTGAAAGCAGTGACATTGCCCAAACGGTCGGAGCCTTGTTTTCCCACAAAGCTGAAGTGGAGTTGTACTGAAGAATGTTACCGTTAATCAGCGACGCCAAAGATACGTCTGTTAATCCACTCAATGCTTGTGCTGGAATTGCCTTGTTTTCCCACTTTCCAGACGTGGAATTATACATGAGAATTTCAAGATTGTTCAAGCTTGTTATGGTAACATCAGTTAAAGTTGAAATTGCCCAAGTATCAGCATCTTGATTTTCCCACTTTCCAGACGTGCTATTGTATTTGAGGATTTGCCCATCAGACAGACTAAGCAACGTCACATCCGTCAAGTTCGAAACGGCATAAGCTCTTTGATTTTGATTCTCCCACTTTGCAGAAGTATTGTTGTAAACGAGGATTTGACCGTTTGACAAGCCAATGATTGAAACGTCTGTGAGTGTGGAAATAGCCCATGTTTGCAGGTTCATATTCTCCCATTTTCCACTCGTGGAATTGTACTGCAAAATCTGATTATTGCTCAAAGACGTAATTGAAACATCCATCAGTCCAGCAAGAGCTTGAGCGGGAATAGCGCGGTTCTCCCACTTTTCTGAGGTTGCATTGTGCTGGAGAATCTGCAAATCACCCAAACCGTCAAGCGAAACATCGGTCAGAGTGGAAATAGACCATGTTGTTTCAGCACTGTTCTCCCACAGCAAAGACGTTTCATTATACCGTAATAGTTGCCCGTCAGACAATCCAACCACAGATACATCAGTAAGGTTAGCCACCGCGTAAACATCAGAGCTGCTGGGAGCACGGTTCTCCCACATCAAAGACGTGCTATTGTACTGTATCACCTGGTCGTTCTGAAGCCCATCCAACAACACGTCAGTTAAGCCCGCGAGAGTTGTTGAACCTGTGCCGTTGCCGTAGGCGTTAGTCCAGTTTCCAGTTGTTGCATTATAAGTGAGAACCTGCCCATCGCTTAAACCCACAAAGGAAACATCATTCAATTCTCCCAGGCTAAAATCGCCTGCGAAGGGCATCAGCAACCCCGCGAACGCGAGGATCAACGCGAGAACGGCGACGCCGACGCCTACAAGCGCGTTTCCATCTTCCATATGCATCACTGAGTGTATTTTCTACACTGAGTAGGAATATTAAACTTGCGTAGAAACGGCTTATTCAAAACACAAAAAAAGAAAGGGGAGAAAGAATCAGAGTTTACCCGCGCATTTTGATGTACGCGAATATGCCCACGACGGCGCCTATGATCGCGACGGCAGCAAGTATGATCAGCACGACTTGCAGGAGGTTCAAAGCGCCGTATGCCTGTGCCTCCGAAGAGTCAAGCGTTTCGTTTGCCTCAGCGCTCAGTCCCGTGCGGTCAATGCTGGAAGCAACTTTCGATATGACTATGGCAGCTACCATAATCATGATTGCAGCGACCACAACGACCACGATGCTGATGAGCACTGTGGTGAATCCTTTGTTGCTGTTGGCGAGTTTCTTTCCAAACTTTGTTATTGGGTTCATTTCGAACACTAAGTGTATTTTTTACACTGACTTGTTAATAAATACTATACACAAATTCGTGAAAAACAACACGAAAACAGCTATCCCTTACAACCAAATAAAGCGTCAACGTCCTTCTTATACCGCTCCAGCTCACGCAGCAAATTCTCGCAGTGCTGTTGATGCAGCTGAGGCTTCTTCTTTTTGAACTGCTTAACGCGGTACTCGTTGCGATCCAGCTCGGTGCTCCACCATGGCGCGTCAGTGATAAGCAAAGGCAATTTACGTTCTACGCGCTTCTGATTCACCATAGTTATATAACGCTTCCTTCATCCCACGCGAGTTCGCAAAGCTTCCGCTGCGCTTCCAAGAATGATTCGCCAAGCATCTGAAGAGACAGCTTGTACTCTCGCGTCATGTCCACGTCGCAGCGCGGACCCGAAACAATGATCGTGTGTGTTGGGTTCTCTATCCAGTGCCGCGTAGCCTCCAGAAACCACTTGTCATACTTCTGGATGTCGCCTTGCTGAAAATCTTCGAGTTTTGCTTCGCCTCTAACGATAGCTTCAAGCTTCGCAGCTTTCACCGTGTCACAGAGTTTATGCACTTCCGCGTATTCGTAAGCATCCATGTTTAGGAAGACTTTGCCGCAGGTTTCGCACACGCATGTTTGGTTCACTTTCACCTGATAACCCTCCAAACAAGGAAGCTTGTACCAACGATGATTAAGGCGCTTGTCACTGCAGCTGCCCACGGCGGCACAAGGAACCACACTAAGCCTCCGACGCCTCCGAATATCGCAAAGAAGAACGCGATGACACCGAAGTTTCGGTAGCGGAAATACAAGGTGCCAGCAGCTCCGATTAGGCAGAGCACGTAGAATGCTTCGCCGATAACGTCGATGTAGGCGCCGAGTATGAAGCCTATGTAGTCGCCTGTGTTGATGCGCCAGAGTTGGATTTCGCTTTCGCGTGGAGTGGTCATTTCTATGCCGCTTACTCCGCTGCGGTGCGCGCTATCTCCCCAACTATAAACGGCGTCTCCAGCATCAAACAAAACCTGAATAGTAAATGTCCATTCGGAGTTTTCTATTTCAGTAGTGATTAGCAGCGGAGAAACGTAATTAACTAACGCGGTCCATTCTGAGCCATCAGCAGAAAGATACATAGAAATCTTTAACGCCTGAAAGCCCAAAATTACCGCGGTTTCAGGACAGGCCCATATTGCACCATAGGTTCCGTATGTTTCAGAGCCATCCAAATAAATAATGGCGCTTGGAGCTCCACTTGTTAATTCGGTGCTGCTGTTTATGGAGGAGATCAACCAAACTCTGAAACCATAATAAACAGGAAAGGAGTTAGAGACGTTAAAGTACATGTTTGTGTAATCCGCATCCAAACCGTAACCCAAAACGCCTAGAGTTACGTACAGATCACTACGAAAATAATAATCTACGCTCACTCCTGGAATCGGAGGAGAGGGAGTAGGTGTAGGACTAGGAGAGGGAGGAGCTTCTAAAAATGAGGCAGAGAAATCATCGAACCCTGTGCTCCTCCCCCAAAAGCCTAAATCAAAATGTGAGCCGTTAGTTGTTGAAAAATACAAAGCATCCTCCAGAGTATTCGTGTCCAATAAAGTATCGTTCAGATAAGCTTTCGCAATTAAATCCCCTTCTGTGTACTCAACATCTAACGTGAAATTGCTCCATACACCTATTGTAATTTGAGGACTGTTTAAAGTGTGCATCTGATAAATTCCTGAATCTTGATCGTACACGTATAAATTACTAACATAATAGCCTGTAGTGTTTCCCATAACAGCAAACTGAACACCTATCCAAAGCTTTCCTGAAGAACTATTATAAAATTGGTATCCGAGCACTGTATCAGGAGAAAAGGAATAGTCGTCTGTAAACTTATTTTTAGGCTTCACAAAAATAGAAGAGGTTAAATGATTAGAATTATTCGCTATTTCTGCCAGAACATAGCCTCCCTGTTGTGGATAATCAAAATTTGTCGAATTAACACCATAAGTTCCAGTTCTGACATAGGTTGAGTCACTAGTTACGTTATGACCGCTGCCTTCTTCTGAGGGTTGGTATTCATATGTCCAAAAATCAGCTATAGCGCCTGTCTCAAAACCATCGCTGTATTCATCCGTAATAGCAAAAGCCACAGGAGGAGCTAGGAGCACTATTAACAAGATAACCGCGAAAACAGCGAAAACCTTTTTTTCTTTCATCTAATCAACCTCCAAACTATGAAAGTTGTTCCGATGATGATTAGGGCGCTTGTCACTGCAGCTGCCCACGGCGGCACAAGAAACCACACTAAACCGCCTACACCGCCGAAGATTGAGAAGAAGAAAGCAATAACTCCGAAATTCCGATAACGGAAATAGAGCACTCCAGCTAACCCTAGTAGAATGATAACGTAGAAAGCTTCACCGATCATATCAATGTAGGCTCCAAGTATGAAACCCACATAATCCCCAACATTGATACGCCACAACTGAATCTCACTCTCCAAAGGCACAGAGAAAACAATGTTTGAAACGCCACTCCTGTATGTAGTATCTCCAAACCTGTAAGTGCCATAAGTGAGATTCATTGAGATGAACATAGTAAAACACCAAGCGGAGGCTTCAATTTTTTTAGTTATTAACACTGGAGAAACATAATCGGCAACGCTAGCCCAATTCAGATAATCAGTGCTCGTAAACAACTTCACTTTCAAACACTGATAGCCCAAAGTCACTGAAGTTTCAGGACACGCCCATGTAACAGAGCAATTCTCATACCCCTCATCTCCTGTTAAATTGAAACAAGCAGAATAATAGCTAGCGGTTAGTTCTGTTGAAACAGTAGCGGATGACGAGAGGTAAACTCTGAAGCTATAAAAACGTGGCATCGAATAGCCTAACGTTACATGGTTGTTTGTGTAGTCGCCATCAAAGCCATACGCTGAAATTCCGAGCGTATCATAAATGTCACTCCGAAAATAATAATCTACAGGAGTACCAAGCTCAACAACAGGAGGATATTGCACGTAATAATAAACCATGACGTCATCCGCGTAAGTTATAGCGCCTGAACCGTACCTCAGCACCCTGATTTTAATTACGCTAGCATCATCGAAATATTCAGAGGACAATTCAAAAAGGGTTATGTTATGCCCTATCGATGTTGTGTTTCCATACCACCATTGACGCGGAGTAGTAACATCACACCAATCCCATAATCCAGAAATGGGAATATCAAAATATGCGTAAGCTGCACCGCCACTATCAAAGAAAATATGAAAACTATAGCCAGCAGCTCCAGATGCACAAAAGTCCGCTCGTGTAAAATTCTCCGTTTTTGTAGGAGCAATAAGCGCCTGTTCAAAATATGTGCTGCCTCCTGCTGAAAAACGGATAGACCATGTACCAGGAGGTATAGAATGGCCCCATTCTCCTATAGTTATGCCAGCGCTTAAGGTCCAACCTGTATCTCCTGATTCAAAATCTTGATTAACAAGATGCTCAAGAACAAACCCGTAAGAAATAGGCAAAAGTGAAAATGCTAACATAAGCAAAAGAGGCATGAATAACACAAATTTCTTTATTGTTGATCCCTCTGGATAACTAAGCCGAACATATACATCCACGCAGCAAACGCGAAAAACACACCCAAAACAACAATCAACGGGTTCACAGGAAACGCCGCTGGATTCGGGTTCGTTTCAGGCGGAAGCAACGCCCCAATCGTGTTAGGAATCGCCAAGAAAAACGTCTGAATGATGTTGAACATGCACCCGATAGCCCACAGCAGCATCGCGTAAATCGCGTATGTGCCTTGTTTCAGCAGCAACGCAGCGAGTCCAATCGCCAAACCGCCCCCTATACCAATCAACACCGAATATGTGTTAATGCTGAACACGCTGGAAAGCCCAGAAACATCGCCCAGCGGGTACTCTATTAATCCGCCGAAGAAGTTGAAAGCCCAAAACAAGTAACAAGTCACCTGCAAACTCAACCCAAAAATCAACGCGGAAATAAACAGCTTCGCCATGCTTAGACCTCCCTTTCTGTACTTTTTCCTTCCTGAATCGCTATGATCACGCTCAAGAAACCCGCCAACGTGAAATTAGGAATAGCTGCGTAAACCGTGCCGCCTCCCCACCAACCCAAATACAACATAACGCCCCCCACAATCCACGCTAACACGCAGCAGGCACCAGTGCTTTTGAAGCTGCCAATTCCCAAGAAAAACACGATTATGCAGGCGGCAACTAACTGCGCGATCTGAGCGCTGCTCATTCCATCGGGAAAACCAGTGTGCACCATTGGCAAAGTACCGTTTTCGTTGCCAAGCCAATCCCAAATGCCAAGCCACGGGTTCTCACTTGGCAACTTTGGCACGGCAACAACCCACGTCTTGTTCACGCCATCTATGTCAGCGATGCCAGTAACCGAATAAGCCTTATCGGCGTCAGCAGCATTCCAAAGGATACTCTGCGAAGACCCCGTGTTATTCGTGCTGTAGTCAAAGATCACCGTTGACCCCTGCTTATGCGTGATGTTAACGTAAAGCCAGTTCGTAGTCGCTGAAGAATCACTGTACGCTATACCAATCAACGATGAATTCAAACGTTGCGCCGTAAACGTCGGCAAAGTGGTATTAGCCGCTGGAAAAGCCCCTGACAGCACGGGCAAGTCAATGGTGAACACGTTCTCCGCGGTGAACAACTGCGTGATGCTTCCCTGGTCACACAGGATCGTGAGCGTGTAGGTGCCGTATTGAGTCATAGTAAACGTGACTGTGCCCGTAGTGTTCAAGCTTCTGCGCTCAACAACCCATGAGTCCACGCCATCAGGGCTAATGCTTGTCTGCAAAAACGGGTTAGTCATTCCCGCGAAGTCCGTAACGCTGAAAGCATACGTGCCAACTGGCAACACACTGGGCGGAATACAAACATTGTATTCCTCTGACGCTTCACCTGTGAACTCGATGACGCGGGTTAAATTCAGCAGAGTGCTTGCGTTCCAAGTTACGATGTGAGCTGCAGCGGTGCTCGTGAACGTTTCCGTGTCCTCAGTTATGCCATTCGCGCTTAAATTGAAGTAATGCACTGTCCCGTTTATCCACTGTATGGCTAGGCCCACGTCCGCGTTTGCGACGTCTCCGCCGTCATAGTAGGGCCCGTTGAACGTGTACGTGTAAGTGTCCGCGTGAACAAGCGGAACAGCTACAAACATGACGAAAAACACCATTAACGACAGGCAGAGCACGCTAATAGTAACCCGCGGGTTCATCCACAACCTCCTTTTTCTGCGCGCTTAATCCCCACCAAACAAGCAGCAACACGTCAACCACGACGATGCTGACAGCGTAAGCGTTAAGCACGTTCTGACTAAGAGACAGCACGCGCGGATCACACTCTTGAAGTGTAGGTAACAACCCGTCGAAAGTGCGGTTCACGATCAACGCGCCCACAAGCCACACTATGCTGCTTAAAACAATGAATATGATCGCTATGATACCTGCCAGCACGATCCCGCGCTTGTCACTTCTCCAACTTCTCAGTTTCTTCATTCACCGCACGAACCAATGATCTACTTTTTTAGTTTTTTTGTTATATGTCAGGTACCCTTGGACTCTGTTTTGTTTATCATGAATACCATAGGCAACCCTAGATTTTGTACCACCAGTGTGTTCCTCAGCAGTTAAACCCTGACTTCTCAAAGCCTGACCTATCGACTTTGCGGGTATATTATGGTGATACCTGTATTCTCTTTCCTCAAGTTTTCTGAATAATTGCTCTCTTTTCTGTGTTTTATGAGTTCCCGATTCAGGTTGATATCGTCGCATTTTTTCAAGCCTCGTACGATTTTGCTTTCGCTTGGACAATCGCCCAATTAATCGTAAATAACAACCCAAAAATGCACAGGTAACTTATGATCAACTGCACAACCGTGATAGCGTTCGCAGTTGCCCCCGTAAACGTGTAATCAGCTACGATTGCCACATACACGGCATCCCAAGCGTAGTCCACGGGAAAATACACGATTGGCATAAGGAAAATGCTGATTATGGCAACGCCGATAACCCAGCTCACCAATGTAGCTTCAGAACCTCCTCACCTGTTAAGATGGGGTATGTGCGTTTACGCCCCCGCGTTCGCTGACGTTTAAAAACTACAGATTTTTTGCGGCGCCGTCTCGTTTCCTCTTCCGTCACAAAGTCTAGCCGCTGCTGTGTCTTCGCAACTTGAATCTGCCGAAGGCCCTGTTTCTGCTGTTGCATTTGATTTTGCTCTTGCACCTGCTCTTGGATTAATCGCACTTGCTGATCTAAATCTGACAGTTGACCGTAACTCTGCATCGAACTTGGTAGCATACGCGCATGCTGAATTGGCAACATTGAGGGCGCCGTTAATGGTGAATGTGAAGGATAAACTATGAACATGGCCGTTTCTTCGTCAACCCGTGTTCTCGGTTGATAATACGGTTTGCCTGAGAATTGAAGAAACGGATTAGCAGGTTTTGCAAGGGAAGATATGCTTGCGAATTCTGTTTGCTGGCGTCTAACCTGCATCGTTGGCGCTGCAGCTTGTTGCTTGCGCGTTATGGTTCTCGGTTGCCGCATGGTTTTTGTCAATGCCTGCAGGCCAGCAAGTTCTACGCCTTTCGCCATTTTTGGCATGGAAAACGCAAAGTTTTTCATAGGCGCCTTAACCTGAGATGCCTGCCTGTACAATATTTGCTGCTTAAACAGCTGACCCGCGGATTTACCCGCTGAAACAGTTGTTTCTACTCCCTGGTATGAAACCTTTCTAAACCCGCCTTTCTCAAACTGAGTGTAGAAAGCGCTTGAATCAGATACTTCTTTAAACTGTGAATCGCCTATCGCGCGGTTGACAGCTGCACGTTCAGGCGAAACCCGCGACATCAACCGTTCCGCAAGAGTCAACTTCTGACCTTGGAACTGCTTGTTTGCATCTCCAACAACACGCCGATAAAGGTCATGTTCCGCTAACCTTCCGCGTACAAAGGATGAAACTTTGCCTATTCCATATCGTGCGCCTTCACCTATCAAGCCGAAAGCAGCTCCATACGCTGCACCCGTCAAAGCGCCCTCACCAGTAAACCGACCCGTAGAAGCGTATTCACCAACTGCACCCACACCAGCACCAAAACCAGTGCTCACGGCCACTCTGCCAGCTGCAGCTCGCAAGCCTGATCCTGCAACTCCCAACGCCTTAACCGCTCCTGCTCCAACAACACTAAATGCCGCCCCACCAAGAGCTGCTTGTCCTGCCTCTTCACCAGTCAACAAGCCGCCTCCACTAACGCTTTTGAAGGCTTGGCTTATGCCAGTGCTGATCAAAGCGCCTGGCACTGCAACAGCGGGGGCAACTAACAACGCGGTCGTTCCAGCTATCTCCGTGCTTTTCTTAAGCGCGTATCTTGCTGGGTTCTTCTGCATTTCCTGTGCACCAGCTATGTTAGCGAATAATTGTTTGCTTATGGGGTCCGTGAATCCCGTTGGGGTTGCCGAGCTTGTTGATGGTGCTTTCATGGTTGCGGTTTGCTCTTTCACCTGGGCGGCTATATCCTTCTGTGATTGAACACGCGACTTTATCGCAGCGACTACCGGCGCTTTTTGTTCGGCAGATAAATCCCAGCTCGCAACAGTAGTTAATTGTTGAAGCGGGGTTGCCTGCTGGAAAGATTCACTCTGCAGTAACCGGTTGTATTTGCTTGTTTGCCTTTGCTGTTGCATACGCGCTTTAATCGCCGTCATCAACGGTGCACGCTGCTCGGGTGTCAGGTTCCAGCTTGCGACGGTAGTGGCCTGCTGCAACGGCGTGGCATTCCGGAATTTCTCGCTTTCTAAAATTGTGTTGTAACGTTCCAGATCCGCGTTTGATTGTTGCTGCTGTGCGGGTTGCTGTTGGGGCCTGCGTACTCCGACGTCTCCGCGTTCCACGTTAGCTAACCCAGCTCTGACGCTCACGGTTCACATACGCCCCTTAATCACACTGTTCTATGAATGTTCTTCCTATTTAATTTTTACACTAAGTTTAGTTTCTACACAAGATTTAAAAACACAACAAACCATTATTTGAATGAGGCAAACAAGATGATGGAGCTGTATGGTCCATTCGTTTTGGTGTTTATGGCAGGGCTCTACTGTTTGACTGTGGAAGGGTTGTATTTAGCCTTAAAAAAACTGGGATGTGATAAGGATTGGGCTTGACTAATTATTTGAAGAAGAAGCTGGAAGGCACTCCGGAAGACAAGGCACGAAAACAGCAACTTAAGCAAGATGTGGATGCGGCAAGATGGGAGGGCAGGCGCAAAGGAAGCCTTGAACGTGCACGCAAGGAAGGTTATCGCCAGGGCAGACAGGGCGGAGGCGGAATCTTGGGCGCCCTGGCTAAGATAGGTGATGTGGGAGCAGGTGTTAGCAGCTCGCCAGTTTTTGAGAACCCGTTTGAAATTCAGCAACACAAACGCAGACGGGGAAAGCGGCGTCGAGAATCCGACTTTCCATTCTAACAGTGAAGAAACATGTCAGAGACAACCTTCGCAGACCCAAAAACCGCGTTCTTAATGTCTCTTATCCGCCAATCCGACATAATTTCAGCGTATCTAAGCGGACTTAAATTTTCAAGTGCGGCACTTGAACTCGGCATACTACTTGATAGAATCACAATCCCTAAAAACAGAGAAGACCTCCAAAAACTCCAAGAAACATTCAATGAAGAAGAATATATCAACAGGACCCGAAACGAAGTTCGCCATGCTTTCAGA
>Ga0184631_10000074_pt1 | contig 16961 bp, 8 predicted proteins | sample PLM4_90_b1_FD_133160 | JGI IMG/M metagenome (GOLD analysis project Ga0184631, IMG submission 133160) | Groundwater sediment microbial communities from an aquifer in East River, Colorado, USA - PLM4_90_b1 | ecosystem: Environmental > Terrestrial > Soil > Riparian zone | place: USA: East River... | reverse complement strand
GCACCAACTGCACCCCAAAGCTGATCCATTGGATCAGATGGAAAATTGTGACCGGTTTTTTCTCTGATTGCAGCTTTAAATTCCTCAACTAGTTCTTTAAGATGATTTGCTGTTAATTCAGTATCTAATTTGAATCCGTGCTTGTGTTTCTTTTTATCAAGAATAACTTCAAATGGATCTTCATCGTGCTTGTCAACCGGTTTTAAACCAAGAACCACGTCACCATACATCTGTACAAATCTTCTGTAAGAATCATAAGCGAAGCGAGGATTGTTTGTTTTCTTTATTAAACCCTGAACTGATTCATCATTCAAACCAAGATTAAGAATTGTATCCATCATTCCCGGCATCGAAGCACGTGCACCACTTCTTACAGAAAGTAGCAATGGATTTTCAGAATCTCCAAATTTTGCACCCATTTCTTTTTCAACCTTGCTAAGTGCAGAAAGAACCTGGGCTTTTAATTCTTTTGGATATTTATTGTTGTTATCGTAATAATAAGTACAAACCTCAGTAGTGATAGTAAATCCTGCTGGAACTGGTAAAGATATATTTACCATTTCCGCAAGATTAGCTCCCTTGCCACCGAGAAGTGATTTCATCTCTGCTTTTCCTTCGGCTTTCTTCCCTCCGAAAAAGTATACATATTTTCTGGGCATTTATATTTCCTCCGAAATTAGATTATTTTTTGAAATATGTGCTAAAAAGAAATTTTTTAGACCCCAAAGATAAAACCTTTAAAGGCTTCTTCATTATCTAAAGAGAATTTTATTTTTAAATAATATATGTCGATGTCGTCCATCTCACGCGAAAAATTGGTCAATTTTACCGCATCCTTCTCAGTTGTTACTACGGAATGTGAATTAGTTGAATAAAACAACTGTCTTATCCTTTGAACATCTTTGTAAGTATATTTTTTATGATCTTTAAAAATTAATTTGTTTTGCGTGTCAACTTTTGTTTGCCTCAATATATTAAGAAAGGAAAAAGGAGTTGCGATTCCCGAAACAACAAGACTTTTCTGACCCTGAAACTCTTCAAGACTTAGCTCAGTTCTATGCTTCAAATCAAAAAAGCTAATAGCTTTGTAAAAACCTGTAAAAATCTTTTTGCCTTCAAAATATTTTTGAAGATGATATGGCATATCTTTTTTCTCCATAAATTTTCTATTGATAATTACTGCACCTGCTCTCTTCACTGAAGTGAATGGTTCTCTCATAACTCCGGTGGGCAAAAGATTATGAGTGAAAAAGCTTTTCTCTGTTAGGAATCTCTGATCAATTACAAGAATATCAACATCCCGTTTAATCCAGCGATGTTGAAATGCATCATCAAGAACAATTGTGTTTACACCCGTATCGCTAATTAATCTTTCTGCACCCTTAACTCTGTTTTCAGAAACTGCGGCAGGGACAGAACAATCAAGGGCAGTATGATAAATTTCATCTCCCGATTTATCTACGCTGGTCAAGAACTTATTCCCATCCGAAACGAGCACATATCCTGTTGATTTTCTGCCATATCCCCTGCTGAGAATTCCAACTTTGTATCCTTTCACTTTCAATAAGTTTGTGAGATAAATAGTTACAGGAGTTTTTCCTGATCCGCCAAAGGTTATGTTGCCTACGGAAAATACTTTTGCATTTACTGATCTGCTCTTAAATATATTTTTGTCGAACAGAAAATTCCGCAGCCAGATTATGAATGCATAAACAGGTATAAAAGGATATAATATGACTTTTAGAAAATTCATTATTAATTAAGATTAAAATCCTGTGCCTGCTGCTGAAGCTTGTTTAACTCTTCATCACATTTGGAAATAACTGCTGAGGTTTCTTCATAAGTAAGATTACTATCCACATAAATCGGCTCTGAATAAAAAACATTTGCAGTCGTAAAGAAATAAGGAATTTCGAATTTGTCCCAGTTACTTAAAATTTTTTTCTTCTTGAAAGCAACTCCCGCCAGCACCAATGGAATTTTTGTTTTCTTTGCCGTAACCACTGCACCTGCTTTAAATTTATGTCTCGGTCCTCTTGGTCCGTCAGGAGTAATTGCGATAGAATATTTGTTCCGTGCATAATCAACCATAATTCCAAGGGCAACATCACCACCCGTACTGCTGGAACCTCGAACAACCTGGTATTTCCATTTTTTTAAAATCTTTGCAAGAAGATCACCGTCTTTACTTTTGCTGGTTAATGCTGCAAAGGTTGGAGCTCCGTGCAAATACCATGGCAGCAGCATTGTCCCATGCCAAAACGCCAAAACATAATTTTGATTTTTTGAGTTCAGTTTTTCAATGACTTCGTAATTCTGCCTGTTAATTTTAAGACTTTTACAAAGTGCTGTTATTAAATAATACAGAAAATGATGCCCTAAAAACCTTAGAGCTTCCTGCTTAGTTTTTTTGAGACTCATTTAATATTTCCAAAATTGATTTGGCAGCTCTTTTAGATGCACCATCAGTCCCAAGTTGTTCTTTAACTTTTCCAAGCTTCAGTTTTATATTCTCATAAACCTGTTTGTCAGACAAAATTTTTGAAGCAGTATCAATGATTTTTGCAGAACTTGCATCACTCTGAATTAATTCAGGCACAACCATTTCATCAAGTAATATATTAACCATTCCAATCCTGTCCAGTTTCACAAGCTGCTTGCCAATCATATAAGTAAGCGGATTGGTTTTATAAACCACAATCATCGGTAAAGCAAAAAATCCTGCTTCAAGTGTTGAGGTTCCCGATTTGATTATACCAAAATGCGAGTATTTCATCAACTCATAATTATGATCTTCAATCGTGATAAATTTTCCTGAATCGTTATTCTGCTGAAAATATTTCTCACTAATATTTTTTGAACGTGCAACCACAACCTGCATATTATAATCTATTGCGAGCTTATTTGCAGATTTTATTACTTCAGGAAAAATTTCCTTGACTTCCTGCTTACGGCTTCCCGGCATCACGAGAAGAATTTCTTTTTGCCTATCAAGGTTAAATTTTGAAAAGAATTCATCCCTGCTTAAGAATTTGTATTGATTAATTCTTTCCACTAAAGGATGCCCAACATACTCAACGTTAACATTTTCTTTCTTATAAAATTCTACTTCAAAGGGAAATACGACGAGCATTATATCAACCAGCTCCCTTATTTTTTTTACTCTTCCCTTTGCCCACGCCCATAATTGAGGTGAGACATAATAAATAATTTTTACCCCGAGAGGTTTAAGCTTTTTTGCTATGCTCAGATTAAAGCCGGGGTAATCAATGAGCACAACACAATTTATTTTTTCCTTCTTAATTACATCAATTAGATTTTTTTGAACCTTCCTGATGAAAGGTAAATGCTTGACCACTTCAACAAATCCAAGAAAAGCCATTTGATCGGTATGATAAATCAGATCCATTCCGGCAGATTTCATTTTATCACCACCGATACCAGTTATCTTTAAATCAGGTTTGAGAGATTTTAGTTCCCTGATTAATGAAGCGCCAATCAAATCTCCGGAAACCTCGCCGGTGATAATCATCAATTTATTTTTTGAAGCGCTCAAGATTTTCAGCTCCTGATCAGCCAAAGAATAATCAGCAACAACGAAATACCAATGAATGCCTGAAGGCTTCTTCTCTCGGAGCGAAATCCTGCTTTAGGATTGTATGGTGGTTGAACTATACTTGAATTTTTATAAGGAAAAAGTTTTGGAAAAAAAACAGGAACATTTTTACAATAATCTTTATAATCATCTTTAAATTTTTCCCGAAGATATTTTTCTTCTTCACTAACTATAAAATAATATTGAAAGAGAAAGAAAATGATCGCAACAATCTGCAGATAAGGAAACAAGGCAAACGACATAATTCCAAGACCAAGATAAAGAAGGATGTTACCGAAATAAAGCGGATTACGAACATAAGCAAAGGGTCCGCTGATGATCAGGAAAGTTCCTCCAACACCGCCAGTGGATCTTGTTTCACTGCCTGCCCAGCTTACTCCCCAGAATCTTATTAGCTCGCCAATTAAAGCCACAACAAATCCAATTATTAATGTTAGAGGAGTGGATTCCTGAAATATCAGCATCAGGATCAGAAACGGAATTGGAGTGTAACTTCTGTACTTAAATGCGACGGACGAAATGTTGTTCATTAATTTTTCAAAGTCTGCTTAAAATAATTTTTTATTCGATCATAAATGCTTCGCGCCTTTTTAGCTCTGCCTGATATCTTTTCTTTAATCTTTTCTTCGACTTAAGCTCATTAAGCCGCACTATAACGTCATCAAAATCCTTGAAAGGGAAATAAGTAATCCTTTGAACCTCACAAAACCTCAAAAGATCATCTTTGGCAAAAATGAAATCCACATACTGGATTGCATCGTTATCAGAATTGCCATCACCGATAAAAACAGTATAATCATCTTCTCCGCTGTTTTCAAGAATATGATTTCTTTTACAGTTCGATGAGCTCCTGCAATCAGCATTGTAATAAGGGAAAGCAGGGATCAACTTTCCATCTTTGTCCAGAATTAATTTGTTGCTATATAATTTAAGATGATTAAGATTTTCTCTTTTCAGAATTTTTTCAATATAATAATCGAAGCCATCGCTCAGAATGAAAAGCTCGAATCTGTTCTTTTCACAGAAGTCAATAAAGCGATGGAGAGTAGGATCAACTTCCTGTGAAAGAATAAAACCATCAAAATCATTTTTATTTATCATCGATGCAGACTCGCACAAACTCTCCCAGCACTGCCTTGAAGATATTTTATCAGCAATCAGATCATCAACGATTTTATTTACAATATTTTCATCTAGAAATTTTTTAAAAATTTCTTCTCCAACATCATTCTTTGTAATCGTCCCATCAAAGTCAAAAAATATTTTGAATTGCTTATCTTTCGAAAAGTTCATTAATAACGGGATTAAAAATTATTATATGAAGTGGTTGTTTATTTTGATCGCCCGGGGCTATTTTTTTAAAAACATTAATGTTTATTTCACTATCTCAAACTAAGCAACAACTTTTATATCTTCGTTAAACTGAACGCTAACTAATTTAGAAACTCCCTCTTCCTGCATTGTCACTCCGTAAAGAGTATCTGCAGCTTCCATTGTGCGTTTGTTATGAGTAACAACAATAAACTGGGTATTCTGACTGAATTCTTTTATCAGTCTTGTGAACCTGTCTATATTTGCATCATCAAGCGGTGCATCAATTTCATCAAGAATACAAAACGGGCTGGGCTTAACAAGGTAGATGGCAAAAAGTAATGCAATTGCTGTTAAAGTTTTTTCCCCTCCGGATAATAATTCAATTGAAGTTGGACGCTTACCTTTTGGTTTTGCGATAATCTCGATCTTTCCTTCAAGAGGATCGGCTCCTTCTTCCAACCTTAAATCAGCTTCATCGCCTGGATCAAACAGAGATCTGAATACTCTTATGAAATTTTCCCTGATCTGGTTGAATGTTTCAGCGAATTTTGCCTGAGCCATATGATTAATCTCTTCTATTGTTTTGGCAATATCTTTTTCTGATTCAACCAGGTCATCATGCTGTTTATTGAGAAACTCCAGTCTCTCCCTCTCTTCCTCGAATTCAGAATAAGCAAGAAGGTTTATAGGTCCCAGATTCCGAATCTTCTGCCGCAGCTCGTGAACTTCTTCTTTGCGCAAATCAAAATCAAACGAAACATTATCATCGAAATTCTTTCGTTCAATCTTAATTGAATATTCTTCATTAATATGCTCAACAAGATTATTTTTTTTGATTTCAAATTCGCTAAGCTTTATCTCAAGATCTCTATTGGCATCGAGTATATTATCTTTTTCTGTTCTTATCTCATTTATTTTTGTTTCTACAGAAGAACCTTCTGACCTTAAAATTTCATAATGCTTCTCAACTTTTTCAAGCTCTTCAATAAATACTTTCTTTCTGCTCTCCAGACTAAAAACTTTAGCTTCAAGTTCCTTAACCTTCATATCAACTTCAGAAATTTCATTTCGGGCAAACTCGATATCATTTTTTCTTGAAACAACAGAATTATTAGTGTTTTCAATATTCTCTTCTGATCGGGTAATTGTACTCTGAAGGTTTCTTGCTTCGCCCAGATTTCTTTCAAGCCTTACCTTAATTTCATTTTCTTCAGCCACTAACTGATTAAAATGCATTTCGGCATTCCTGTTTTCTTCTTCAAGAATCTGCAGCTTAGATTCAGCAAGTGACTTTTGATTCTGAAGTTCTGTTAACTGCCCTCCGATAATATTTTTATCGTTATCAAGCTTGTTAGATTCTGCGGCAATTTCCTGAACCAGCTGGTGCGTTTTCTCTATCTCATCGTTCGCTTTTTTCTTCTCATACTCAAACTGAGAAATCTGCTTATCAATATTGTTAAGATCATTTACGAGCATTCTTCCCTGGTCAGAAAGAACTTTAAGATCAATCTTACTGATTGATGTTTCATACCCTGATATTTTTCTTGAAAGCTCATCCAGTTCATTTTGCTTAAAAGGAATTTCTTTTTTTATTTCAATCAGTAGCTGTCTTTTCCCGAACAATGACTCGTCTGCCACAGGTGAGCCGCTTTCAATCAGGCCTGTTCCTTCAGCAAGATCACCATTCAAAGTAACAAACCTGAAATCAGGAAACTTAAGGGATAATCCGATGGCTGAATCTAAATCATTAATAATTGCAGTGCTGTTCAGTAACTTGCTGAAGAATTTTTGCCACTCACCTTCTGCCTGAACTGCTGAAGAAGCCCAGGATTTGAATGAACTGTAAGTCTCAATCTTCTTTCTTTGTCTGGATAGAAAGTATTTTTGAAGTTTTCCAATGAGTCCTGTACCGCTATTATTTTCTTGGTTAAAAAAGAATGATGCTCTTCCGAGGTTATTATTTTTGAGATGCTCAATTCCTTTTTTTAGTTCTTCAACAGATGAGATGAGTATATCGTTTACATTATTCCTTAAAGCTGCTTCAACGGCGGGACGAAGCTCATCGGACGAATTGCCTGCGTTGGCAAGAAGCATAGATTTTCCGTTTGCCCACCCGGTTAATTCGAGAAGTGATTTGGTACCTTGTGAAACACCCTCAAGATTATCAACAAGATTTTGAATGAAGGAAATTTTGTCATTCAAACTTGTTAAGATACTTTTTAGTTCAAGCTCTCTGGCTTTGAAACCATTTAATTCCTCCTCGAGCTTTTCCTTCTCCTCTATCTTCCTGGCATAATTATTTTCAGCTTCATTCAGATTTGACGATACATGTTCTTTTTCTTCTTTCAGGTTCTCAATGAATCCAACAGTTTTTTCCACATCGTTTGTAAGGTGAAGAATGCGTGAGTTAAGCTTGCTTATGTGGCTGTTTCTTTCCTCAGCTACTCTTGTAATGTTTAACAGCTCATTTTCTTTATCACTCACCTGCTTTAAACCTGCAACTATAGCTTCGGAATGTTTTTTAACCTCCGACCTTTTTTCATCAAGCAGTGTGTTGGCTTTTTCAATTTTTACCTTAAGTTCATCCTTTATATCCCTGTTGTTATCAATTTCAGCGGTGAGGTTTGAGGTAGTTAAAAGAGCCTGCTCGATAATTTTTCTTGTTAATTCGAGACGGTGGTTTAGTTCTGTAATTTCATTTTCATACTTACCGATATTTGAGTTCACCGATTTCTGTCTCTCTTTTGAAACAGAAATATCGCTCCGCAATAAATAAATATTTTCTGTAAGCTTATTTACTTCAACCCGTTTACTTCTCAGCTCACCTTCAAAACTTCCAAGTCTCTTTTTTATCTCGTCAAGCTTCTCCAGAAGTGAAGATATTTCGTCCTCGTAATATTTCTTCCTCTTATTATTTTCTACTTTGTTTAGAATAATCTCTTCTGCTTTATCCAGGAACCAGGAGTATTCTCTTTCTGCAAGTTCAAGCTCAATTTCCTTTAACCTTGAGGATAATTGATTGTACCTGTCTGCTTTTTTTGCCTGTCTTTCAAGACTTGATACATTTTTTGACACTTCACTAACAATATCATTCACTCTTGTCAGATCACTCATTACTTCTTCAAGCTTTCGCAGTGCAAGTCTTCGTCTCAATTTATATTTGTTGACACCGGCTGCTTCTTCAAACATTGTACGGCGTTCTTCTGCTTTACTGCTAAGAATTGTTTCTACCATTTTTAGTTCGATAACAGAATAGGCATTGGCACCAATACCTGTATCCATAAAAAGATTTGTTATATCCTTTAAGCGGCAAATGTTTTTATTCAGAAGATATTCGCTTTCACCCGAGCGGAATATTCTTCTAGTAATCGTAACGTCTGTGTATTCAGTGGGAAGGATACCCTTTGTGTTTTCTACTGTTAAGGAAACTTCTGCCATACCCATAGGCTTACGGCTGGATGTTCCGTTGAAAATAACATTCTCCATTTTATCACTGCGTAAGATGCTTGTACGCTGTTCACCCAGGCACCATCTGATTGCATCGACAATATTAGTTTTACCGCAGCCGTTTGGTCCCACTATAGAAGTTACGCCTTCGTGGAATTTTACAGGGGTCTTCTGTGCAAAAGATTTGAAACCAAATATTTCAAGTTTTGATAAATACAATCTTATTCTCTAGAAAATATTAAACTGCTTAAATGCAAATAGAAGGTACTGGATAGTTGAATGTTTCAATTCAAAATAAAATAAAACCAAACCAATTAAGGCAAGAATAAATAAGCTGCAGTAGAAATAAACCGTGCTCGGTTTTGAATCAAACAAAACATGAATACCTTTCATAATTCTGTAAAGAATCCACAAGATAACAAGGCCAAGTCCCAGATAAATATATAGATTCACGCCGCCACCAAGAAGCACTCTGTACAAAATAATTCCCACAGGAATAAGCAGCACCATAGGCAGCAAAGCCCAGATAAATGTAAAGTAAACACTTATTATATATACCCTGGTCTTAACAAAAAATGAAGCGACTTTGATTACCAAAGCGATGATTATAAACAGAACAATATTAAAAGCTGTCAGCCACAACACCGACATAAAAGGATGCCAGGCAAGGTAGTTTGCAGTCTTTATAAGTGAAGGACTGGCAAACGCCAATAGCAAATTTTCAAAAACCAGATTGGTCTTTAAATGAAAAAGAATGTTACTTATAATCAAAGCAACTACCGCGGCGATGATCAATCCGAGTAAGGTTGTATGATATGCTGATATTATTCTTTGATCCCGAACATCTGAAAAGAAATTATAGGGACGAAGTAAAGCTCTTGATGCATCATCACGGAACTTCCTGCCGGAATTTACCAGCACCCCCATAAATATTGCCAGAAGAAGACCGAATATAATAAATATCATCGGTGAGTCATCCTTCTTACTGCCAATGGGTATAGTTACTTTTTCAAGATTGTTAAGCTTTGAGTAAACAACTTTATAGCTGATCCTGTTTTTACTTCGATTCTCATCCATCAAACCCAAACGATATAAGTTCCTGTCACTACCGCTGCAAAGAAAAGAGGAATAATCTCCGAAATAATCTGTGAAAGAATTGATGAAAAATGCGGGAACTTTGCTTTGAGAAACATAATTAAAAAACTCTTCGTAATATTTTGCCTGCGCTTCAAATGAATATTCATTTAAATATCCATCTGAGCCGCCGATATAAACCGGATAAGTAACAGATGAGAAAAAGATTTTACCTTTGCCAAGCTTACTCTGCAATTCTTTGAGTTGTTCATCTGAATCGGATGCGCTCTCTCGCATAAACTCAATGCCATATAAATCGAGCTTCTCTATGCTTGTCAGGTTAGTTCCTGAGAAAGATGCATAGGTAAGCAGATTACCTTTTTCTTTAGCTGCTTCTGCAAGTACTGAGATTAACGAGCTATGCTCTTCAATTTCTGGAATGTACGACCCGCCAAATCCTATTGCCACAAATGAAGAATATTCTCCATAAAAAGAAATATAGTTATGCAGAAATTCTCTGCTTCTGCTGATAAAACTTTCTTCCCCGGCAATTCCTGAAGGGATACCGTTAATAGGAATTTCAAGGAAAGCAAGCAATCCATAAATTTCACAAAGACTAAGATAGTACGGATGGATTGTGCTTTTAGCAAATCTCACAGAATTGAAGCCAGCCTCTTTTATTAAAACTATATCTCTCTCCATTTGATCGTAGGAGATTAATTTACCGTAGTTTTCACTGCCCGGATAGTAAGTCACTCCTTTTAGAAGGTAATCACTTCCGTTCAGTTTGATTGATTCTTCGCCCGATTTTAAATCAAATATTGCAATCATCTTCTGCTCGCTATCAATTAGCGAATCGGATTTGAATAACTGCTGCTTTAAGATGTATGACAGAGGTGTTTCCGGTGTCCATAAAACAGCTCCGGGAATATCTAACTTCTGGGTGATAGCAATGTCTTTGTTTTTATCCAAAGAAAATTTATATGGGGGAAGTTCTTTAATAATATTACCCGATGCATCCACTATCGAGACTATTAGCTTGTACTCATTCACATTATCAATACCTGAAGTGCTCACTCTCGTTTTATTATTTTTTATGAGTGATTCAATTGTTAGAGAAATGTTTTTGTGATCAGGAGAGAAATTTTTTGTAATCTTTTCTTTTGATATATAAAAATCGGGTTTAAGATGAATGTAAACATCCCCGATTATTCCACCATGATTCTGCGGGAATAGAAATCTTTGTTTCTGAGGAATCGAATTTTTTGAATTAAGCTCGTAGATTAAATTTAATGAGAGGATATTTTTTCTATCGCTTCGGAGAATATCCCTGGGGAGAGTAACTTTAAATGGATACTCACCACCGCTGTGACGATAAATGATAGTGTTATTTAGAGAAATATCTGCCGTGTAGTTTATTGAAAAGAAAACTATCTCCAATGTGTTTTCTGAAATCTGGGATTTTGACAGTTCAAACTCTTTCTCAAAAACTAATTCCCCCTCACCTTCAAATATTGAAGGAATATTAACTGTTACCCTGGGTGTTTTTTCGTCATCTGCAGGCCGAACAGTCCATATTCCATTTAATGAAATGATGGATCGAGTTTCGGTCAGATCGAAAAAGAGGGAATCCGCTAAGCGGATTTTATAATCCGGAACTTCTTTGAAAACAACCTGACTGAACAAAAATTGAAAAGCAAAAAGCGTTAGAAATACTAATAGTATCAAAAATCTAAAGGGGAAGGTTAACATCCGATAAGCGAATCCTTTGAAAATTTATTAAAAAGCGCACAAATATACTATAGATTCGAGGGGAAATCAATCGGAAAGTTATGGTAGAATTACATATTAAAAGGTCGAGCTTTTGGCCCGACCTTTTATTATAAAAAAAATGATCTACTTCAACAAAATCATCTTCTTCGCACTAATAAAACCTTGTCCTGAACTTGTCGAAGGATTCTCTGCAATTAGCTGATAAATATAAACACCACTTGCAAGACTGGAAGCATTGAATTGAACCTCGTACCTTCCAGCCTGTTGCTTATCGTTAACAAGCTCTTTGACTTTTCTGCCAAGTATATCGTAAATGATAAGCGATACTTCTGATGTGTTTGGAAGATCATACTTTATTGTTGTTGTCGGATTGAACGGATTCGGGTAGTTCTGATACAAAGTATATTCAGTAGGAAGCAGCTCTTCTTCTCTTTCTTCTGACTCATTTCCAAAGTTCTTCTTCAATATTTCATAAACTCTTTTATTGTAGTCATCAGATGATTTGATTAAGTATTTGCCCAACTTTCCTTTATGCAAAGTTGAATCAGCTTCTTCAATCAACAATGCTGCAGTGAGAGCGTCTATTTCAGCATAGACAGCTTCCTCAGTGTTTGGGTTCTGCTGAATTATCCCATCGAACTCATTTATTGCAACCTCATATTCTTGCTCACCTACTGTACTGAGGGTTGATAATTGATTTAATCTTTTCTTAGCAAGTGTGTCACCCTCACTTGATGCTAAAGCTAAGAAGATATTGCTCATTTCGTTGAAGAACTCAGGTGATTCATTTGTCAGCTTGCCAATTTCGTATTTTCTTTGGTATGCGAAATATTTTTCTCCTACAGTTGCGTTGCCTGCAATAATACCTTCATAAATTTGTAATGCACCGATTAGATCTCCGGTGAGAAACATTCCTTCGGCAGTTGTATATTGCAGTTCAATATCTGTCAATGTTCCGATTGTTCTTTCTTCTGCATATAATGTGTCAACTACTTCCCCTGTTAGTGCAGTGATAGGCAGCCTGCCACCGCTTCCATCGGGTTCAGGGCAAGGTTCACTTAATACCGGATTTAAATAAATAATACAATCACCAAACCTTTCTTCTAAACGATAGATTGGATGTTCATCCCAGAAATTTCCTTCAGCGTGAACTTCTATCTGGTAGCCAAAACTGCTACAATTCATCAGAAATTGTGTGTTGAATAATGGCGGTGCTGCTTCTGCGTTGGGAATTCTCTGATCTGTTATTTGGTTGCATCCTCCTTTTAATATCACATTGGCATTATTTATAAAAATCTCTGAGCCATCATCCTCTGGTTCCCATCCACCATTCTCATAAATTCTGTTATAACCAGAAACTGCGTAAAATAAATTTGGATGCTCTGGATCCTGAACTAATTTTCCGTGCATATTTGGAAGCGAACCAATGCCAACGTAAAGTCCACGATTCCAGTTGTGCTCAATTATGTTTCCTCCGATGTCTGAAGCACTATTGCCAATTAAAATTCCGTGCGTGTGATTATTTATTCGGTTTCCTCTCACCACACCATTACAGCTCTCAAGAAAAATTCCCGGCATCTGATTGTTTCCATTTAGTATGTTGCCGATAACAGCAGGTGTTGTAACATTTGATAAATATATTCCCTGTTCAGCACCATTTATATTATTTTCACGAATGATTATCTGAGAAAGATTTGAAGCCCAAACTCCATTGTCCGAACCCGTTATTGTGCAGTATTTAATAGATGGCGTTGGCGGCGTGAGAATCTGGCTGGAACCATATCCGGCAATACTAATTGCAATATCGGAGCAATTTATAAAATCTACATACTGCACGTTTAAGTAATTTGCATTCAACTGTGATTCTATTCCAATCATTGCCCCTTCAATCGTACAATTAGAAATTGTAAGTGAACCGCCTGATTTTATCATAATGCCGGTTGGATCATCATTTATAGGTTCTGAAAATACAAGATGAAGTTTATCATTTGATAGCCCACCTATTGTACAAGCACCATCGATAATTAATTTCTTACCAGCATCAAAAATTATTTTTCCATTTTCTCCAACCAGAATAGTTCCGTTCTTGACAGTGATATTTGCCTCTGCAATATAGTTGTCATAGATTGTAAGTGTTGCACCATTTTCTATTATCATATCATCATTAAGCACCATACCTCCACCCACAGATTCCGGGTAAAGTAATCTTCCGCCATATAAAGTGACAGGTGCTACCTGATATAAATATCCTTCTCCTGCTGGATATGTTATTAGATTTGTCAGTGAATCTTTAAATGTTGTATCAACTATTCCTTCTATATTCCTGAACCTGTAATTCTCATAACCTGATACCGGTGGATGAACAGTAACCTTTACTGTTTTTTCATTTGTTGTTATAAGATTATCCAGCATAAAACAGTTATCTAATGGATAGCTTGGTCTACTGAAAAACCCAGCGTGAAAGTTTATTGGAGGAGGCGGGGTTTCTCCTGTGTATTCAGTCAGAGTAAGGTAACTTTCTGTTACTGTTGAATTAGTATTCACTACACCAGGTTCACTAAAATATCTGCGTAATGGTAGAAAAACTCCTGTATAATCTAATTCCATTAGCGTTTTACCAAGCTTGCCTTTTAATCGCGGAACCAGTGTATCTTTTATTGTATAATAAAGATTTAACGGATTACCTTCTTCATCTACAATCGCTTCCCAGTATGTACCAACACAAGAACCTCTATCTTCTACCCAAAGAAAAGATTCAAACCAGAAAAACATTATACCTTTTGCACCATGTGCAAGAGCAAGCATAACCATTGATTTTAACTCAGGTGGCTCAGGTTTTCTCCAGACACACCAATCGTCTGTATTTTTTTGAGTGAGAAATCCGTGTGTCTGAGCATTATACCAAAAATTTGGGTCTAATGCACTGGCTCGTTGAAAATTAAATTTCATCCATTCGTAATCAAAGGCTCGGATTACAGGCCAGTCTTCATAGCAGGGGTTGATAGATACATTTAATTTTGATGGCTTTGCAATATTGTAATACTGAACCATCTGATCTTCACCATTTACTTTATGATCCCAGGTCCAGGTTGGATTAAATGGAGTAGTAAGAGGTGGAGCCTGAACAGGGTAACTTCTTATTAGCGAATCAACAATATGAACCGGCATATAAGTATCTATTATATATGGTTCGTCTACTCCTGCCCAGTAAATAATGTTGTCCCAGTCGGAAAAACTTTGTGCGTAAGCCTTGATGCTATCTGAAACTCCAATTGGATCTTCAAGATAGAAATTCCACCCATCATTATCATAGAGCTCAACATAATCTATATATAAATTACATTTGGTATCGTTTCTGAGCCACTCTACCCAGTACTGTATTCCTGTGTAAGATTCATAATCAACATAATTTAATGTACCGGCAGATGGATTTACAATTTTATCTGAATTTCTGGGTACAACAAATGAATCCGGGTATTGATACCAATTAGAGTCCGGGTTTTCGTGCAGGTAAATATCTTTAAAGCTGCTATCCGAATTGAAGTCTGATACTTTTAAGACACGGCTCTTAAATACAGCATCATAATGCTTATCATCCTGCAAATTCTTGTATCTGAAAACAACCTTTATTTTACAAACATCTTCGTCACTAGGAACTCCTTGAGGATTGGAAAGAGCCATATTGAATCTAACAACATATTGTACAGTATCTCTTCCCCATCGCGTAATATCCATATCATAAAGTCGTTTATATCTTTTCTCTTGCCTGTAATGAGGTCCGTACATTAATGAACAGGCAGGAGCTGATAGACCTTCTGTTGACCAGCACCACGCATTTTCCCAAAAAGCAACCTGACCGAAAGTGTTACCTTGACTATCATAATGTTTAATACCAACTCTTGCACTGTCAGTCTGGTTTTCTTCAGCTTCCCATTTTGAATAGAAGCCAGTGGTATAGTGAGATATATATTCAAACTTACTCTGTGTATTCACGGCAAGTAGGCTATAATTCGCCAAAAAGGTCTTCCTGTCCTCGTCAGCACGATTGTAAAGTGTATTCAGCCCTGATGAATCAAGGGCTTCACGAATTGCCGGAATATTTACAAAACTTTCCGGTCCGATTTGTGTCCCAACCGGAAACTCATCGGGCGGCGGAGTTTCTTGTGCTTTTATTATTGCATTAAAAAATATTAATACAATGATGATCAGTCCCCATAATTCGGGACAGAAGAAAAAATTCAGAAAACGTAGTTTACGTTTCATTTGTTCCTCCAATTTTATTAGTAAATGTTTAATTATTTATTTAATGCTGTCTGATTCCGGATAAACCGGAATGACAGCATTTCTTTCTCGAAATTTTTTTCTTCCTCCTCTGTTTTTCATTTAGAGTTATTCTGTCTCAATTGCCACGACTTTTAAGTCGTGGAATTATAAAATAACTCACACAACTCCAGGCTTTAGCCTAAAGCCTTATTTTATTTTGGCTAAAGCCTATTCTCTCTTTCTTTTCTTTTAACCACGAGCTAAAGCTCATGGCTATTAATTTTTACTTGATATAAACCATTTTCTTTATGTCAGAAAAAACAGGGATATTGTTTTCACCTTTTACAAATATCTGGTAAATGTAAACCCCGCTTGCGAGATTCCGGACTTCGCCGGAATGACTGACCGCCGCGTTAAATTCGACTTCATAATATCTAGCTTCCTGAACTTCATTCACCAACACCGAAATTAACTCTCCTTTTATATCAAAAATATAAAGCTTCACATATCCCCTTTCTTTCAACTTGTAACCTATCATCGTTGATGGATTGAATGGGTTCGGATAGTTTTGATACAGGATGTAATTGTTAACCGGCACCCATTCATTCTTTACAGTCACTAGTTTAACTGAAACCTGTTCTGATGGACTTGATTCATTTCTCTGATTGTCAACTGCTGTAAGTTTGTAATAGAGTGTTTCGACATTAGAAGGAAATGTATGATAGTAAAATGTATCTGCAACTGATGCAATCAGCTTTGTAGAATCTACAGTAAAATCAAAAGTAGTGTCTCTGTAAACATTGTAGAAGCTGAAATCGGCTTCAGTATTTTTATTCCAGTTTAATTTTATTAAGCTGTCAACATTTGCTGTCAGATTAACAGGAGGTCGCGGTGGTAAATCAACATAGATATAACTTTCTCCATAAGGACCTCCGTAAAGACCAATGTCACTACTAGTACTGTCTTTATCAAGTATATTTGGATCGCCTGCATTTATCAAAGGTGAATATTTCTGAAGATGAAAATCCAATTCTCCCTGTGTTGTATTATCGTTTACTACCATTGGGTCAACTGAGAGGTTTGTACTGTCTGGGGTGAAGCCAGAATAATTTATGTTATTTTTCCAAAAATTATTATACTGAAATGTTAGATTTTGAGTTGCGTATGGTACGATACCAATGTTCGACTCTGTAACCACATTATTTTTAATAATATCATTTGGTCCAGCACTAATACCATAAGCTCCAGAATTTCCGACAATATAATTATTATACATTTTTGTATACAAAGTATAATTATTATTAATGCCTCCATATCCTGTCCCTATAATTATCAGGTTGTTAAATACTTTTGCTGAATCTGTGTAATCCAAGAAAATTGCGTCTGCACCATATTGTGTAAACCTGATAATGTTATTTTTTATAGTTGGTCTTGCCCCGACAGATTTAAGGATACCATTACCACGACCAGCATC
>Ga0184631_10000073_pt1 | contig 17126 bp, 17 predicted proteins | sample PLM4_90_b1_FD_133160 | JGI IMG/M metagenome (GOLD analysis project Ga0184631, IMG submission 133160) | Groundwater sediment microbial communities from an aquifer in East River, Colorado, USA - PLM4_90_b1 | ecosystem: Environmental > Terrestrial > Soil > Riparian zone | place: USA: East River... | reverse complement strand
CCTCCATTTATTTTGATTTTCATGTATTTAAAGCAAAATATATGCCGAGAAGAAAGTGAGAGGTATTTGATTTCATAACTATTTGATTTTTAAGCTCCACCTTAATTTTCTTGAGAAGGATCTAATATTAAAAAGCCTTTCATTAGAAACGACAAATTGTCAAAATACAAAAATTATTGTCAACCCTTCGACTCCCCACGCTGAGGGCCAGGGGTTTGCTCAGGGTTGACCCTGAGAGGCGCTTTCTTCCTCTCCTGAAAACCAGGGGGTTGGCGCGGTCGAACGGGTCAGGCTTTCGAAGGGATTCTTCCTGTCAAACCACAAGGAGAGGTATGGGTGAGAGGGATTTCTTTAAACTAAATTGTATTTAGAAGCGTTGATGTTAAGAGGTTAGTTTGAAGGAGATTTTATGGAAAGAAAAGAGGGTCCATTACATTTTAAATGCAAAGATGCATTTTTTCTAACCCCTTGATTTTGGTTTGGTTTCCCGTTAAGCATCGAAAATAAAGGGTTAGAGTGGTTTCAATCTATTACGGTTTGTTCCATCTATTTTGGTCTTTTAGATTGATTCTGTCACAAAAATGACACACATTTAGTCGCACAAAAGATTCTGCTTGATTCCCCCTCCCCTATTTGATACGCTTTGTCACTAACAAAGCAAAGCAAACCAAACAATATAAGGATTGGGCTGGCAGATCTTACAATGGATTCATTAGTTGTAGTTGCAAATGTGATCGGAATATTTATTCTTTTAGTAATTGTACTTAGGAAGCAACTTACTAAAAACGCTGAACTTTCTCAAAATCCCCTATCACAAGACCCTCCTAAGAACCCTATTAGGGCAAAAATCGATTTTGACAATCTCTTCCTTAATGAGAAGATAATTCCGACAGATCTATATGTCTTTGGGGAAGAGGTTATCTCAGCAATAACGAATTTTATTCGGTCGATCTCCTCAACTGCTCTTGATCTCCATCCGATCTTTGATCATATGCTAATAGAACAGGGAGGGACTTACAAATACTGGACGATTGCTAACTATTCTAATATTTCTATATGGGTTAGAATATTTTGTACCGACAAAAAAGGAATTCTAATATTTGACTTCTCGGGGCAAAAATCGATCTTTTCTGATTTCAACTTTGAAGGAGAAAAAACGCTATTAAGTTCCACGTATTATATGGATGATACATGTTTCAACAAAAGAATTCTTAAGTTTTCTAAAGAAGACCTATTTAACCAGAGAGAGCAACCTGTACTAATCAATGTTGGCCTTGTCGATGTTAGACCTTTGTCAGCCTATATTTTTGGAGGAGAGGATAAAATCAAGTATGAAACTTCCTACTATGACTACTTTTTCTTTATGGATTATCTCATCAAAGTCGATAAAACATTAGGAGATCTCAAGGAAAAGATAGAAATCGTAAAGGAATTCTACCTCAGAGAAAAGGAATTTGGAAGAATTCACTTTGAAGAAAGCTGGAAGAAGACAATGGAGGAATTGAAGGAAAAAGCCAAGGAATATGAAGAAGAAAATAAGCAACACAGGATTCCTGTAAATGTGAAAAGAGAGGTCTGGAGAAGAGACGGAGGTAGATGTTCAAGATGTGGAAGCGGGGAGAGACTCGAATTTGATCACATCATCCCCTATTCTAAGGGGGGTAGTAATACTGCCCGTAACATAGAATTACTGTGTCAGGATTGCAACAGGAAAAAATCTAATGCTATATAAACCCTTCAATCTATTTCATCCCTAATTCTAATTGACACCTTGTTTCGAGTTTAGTACACTCCTCCCCAAAGAGGGTAGTATAATGAAACGCTGGATACTTGTTTTATGTTTGGCAACTTGCATTTTAGTTAGTGGATGTGCTTATAACATGACAAATAAGCCTAAATCTTACTGGATCAAAGATGGAAAAGAAGTACCGTCAGAACAGGCCCAAAGGGACTATCAAAAATGTCGGGGGCCGGAGTGGACGAAGGATGAAGTAACCACTACCGAAATCGAAAAAGACTATGATTTCTGTGTAGAGGCAAGTGCCGCAAGAGCTAAACATCAGAGAGTTGCCGCCAATGTTCTATCATTGGGAGCCATCATTCCCTTCGTCAATATCGCGACAGGAATTGCAATGGTGGCAGTTCAAGCGGGAGGATCACTCTCTGTTCAAAGATGCATGGAGAGCAAGGGATACAGAGAGACAGTCCCAAGTGGTGAAACTGAGCAGTGTATGAAAGAAAAAGGTTATGAATGGATAGAAGAGAAATAGCCAACCACAATAATATGTTAGGCTTTTCTTGGCTCCCCCGGTCTGCCTCTGCTCTGGGTAGAACGGGGAAATTGTAACTTTAATGCCAATCAGAACAGTATGATTTGATTACTGACTCGGATTATGATTTATTGGCAATTCCGTTGAAAATGACATTGAAAGACTCTTCATGCCCGGCCTCAATCATAGGCGGCACTCACCTTATCTCTTTGCTCTCCCTTGTCCATGGTCTTTCACAATCGGAAAAAAGCCTAACCTTCTGAAAACAAATGAATAATTAAAATAACATATTATTTCAGTTAGTTATGGTATTTTCTAAAATTATACATTAACTTTATTTTATAACACAACGATATTACATGATATTTATACGCTTATTATTTTCAATACTCTTTTCCCAAAAAAATTCTTTTCACAAGTTCATTTTTTTCTTGACAACTTTCTTGTATTTTTATATGTTTATATAAACAAATGAGGATATGAAGCTATGATTACGACTATCGATATCAGAGATGATCTTTGGGAGAAAGCAAAAATCCTGGCCGTCAAGGAAAAGAGTGATTTGAAAGCGATCGTTAATGAAGCCCTCAGGGAATACCTTGAACGCAGGACTAAGAAAGGTGGTGAGAAAAAATGAGAGTTGGCCTTTACGCAAGGGTGAGCACTCTGGACAAAGGACAGGATACAGAGGTCCAGCTTACGGATCTCCGGTCTTATGTGCAGGCCCGGGGGTGGACGGTAGTTAGTGAATATGTGGATAAGGGGCAAAGCGGAGCGAAGGATCGGAGACCAGAACTTGACAGACTGATGAGGGATGCCCGGAAGAGAAAGATTGATCTGATTCTATGTTGGCGGTTGGACAGACTGGGAAGGTCACTGAAACACCTAATCTTGACCTTAGACGAGCTTCAGGGCTTGGGTGTGGGGTTTGTGTCCTACAATGAAAATCTTGACCTCACAAGCTCAACTGGACGCCTCATGTTCCAACTCTTGGGTGCGTTTGCAGAGTTCGAGAGGAATATGATCAGGGAGCGCGTGATAGCCGGTCTCAATCATGCCAAGGCCAAAGGAAAGAGATTAGGAAGACCCGGGGTTGATTTGGATCACGTGAAACTCAACGAGTTGAGGGACCAAGGCTTGACCATGAGAGCTATGGCTGATAAGTTAGGCGTGAGCTTGGGGCTTGTTCACAAAACCTTATCGAAATGCTCCCCTGTAGGGCTTGATAATTCTGCATCGAAGGTTGAAATGGCAACGTTCAATTAAGAGATGTTTTATGAACAAAAAAGGGGGTGATACTTGTTGGCTAAGGTGGTATCCTTCGGGATGCCAAGGAACTAACCTTAAAAAAATTTAAAAGGGAGGATGAAATGGAAAAGAAGATGGTCACTATCACCAAAAAGGATTGTAGGCGTTGCAGGTTTGTACTTGTATGTACCGGAGCAGCGTTATTTGAGCAGATCCCTTCACTCGAAAGCATGACCTTTAAAGACCATGGCTGCCCCCGGGATTGGCCCGTTTTTGAAGAAGATAAATTTGTGGTCCAGTCTTCAGATTCCAAGCTCTCATCTTCTATTCCTGCTCTATAATCTCTCGCAAGAAGGCGGCTCTTCCGATCTATTAGATCGGTAGGGTCGGCTGACCCAGTACACTAATAGTAAATTTGCCAAAGCCAATTTTAAGAGATCCCCCCCCCCTTCACTGTTAGTCCGTTCTCTCGTCCTGGGCGATCCTGACGATTCTGGGATAGGTTTTTGCAAGGTTTTAGTCTACAAACGTAGACCCCCACCCTTTTGAATCTTTGGACTTTTTGTCCGACCTTCGAAAGGCTGTCCACTCTTTATTCTTTTCATATCCTCCAAATCCTTTTTAAATCCTCCCTCTTTCTTCCTGAAAGTGCGATTCTGAAAATTCAACCACCCATACAAGCTTTTAAAGGGTAATCTTCAAAAAATTCTTTTCACAATCTCATTTTTGTATTGACAAAAGATATATTTGACATACTGTTGATTCAAGAATCCTAATAAAATTTCTCTTTCCAGAGAGGATGGTAGGTGGATAAAGACCTTTAAAAGTTAGGAGGGAAAGATGAAAAAAATTGCGATGATTTTAGTTTTTGCTATGGTGATACTGAGTGGATGTATGGCAAGTTTTCCAGCAAAATATGAGCCTAAATTTAATGTAGAGCCAAATTTTGGCAACAAAGAATTTGTTTATGCGGACACCAAGTTTTTAACCGCATTTAAATCAGAATCAAAAGATGATTCATTGAAGTTACAAACTTTGGTTGATAAGAAAATAGAACAATGGGGTTATAGGAGAGAATTGGATGGAAAGAAACTCACTATAACCGTGCAAAATAAAATTAGAAATGCTGGGACTATGGTGCTTACCAGTATTTTATGTGGCTTGACCTTATATCTAATACCATCTGTAGCGGAAGACGGATATGTTCTGACTGCGACACTTTCTCAACAGGGAAAACCAGATAGGGAATTTAAATATGAAACTTATATCACTTCCTATCAAGAAATAGTTTTCATATTTTGGGGGATATTTGCCTATCCACCCAAAACGGCCGTTTGGACTTCTGTAGAGAATATGGTGGATAATTTGCTATACGACATAAAACAGGAAAACTAAGACATTTATTGGCCAAAATTTCTCAGTTTTCAATTGAAAATTCACTTTCTGTAGCCTGAAAAGGGAATCTGAAGAAAAATATAAGGGAAAGAAGAGTTCTTCCTGAAAGAGTGATTTTTGAATTATGCCCTTCGATCCGCTCTTTCAAATGGTAATCGACAATTCTTGTTGACTTTTGTAATTAGAATTAGTACTTTCTTACTAATTCACATCACCTTTAAAAACCAACTTCCCAACTTAGCCTCAACCTTTTGGAGAGAGTTATGAAAAGGAACTTCCAAAGGTTCCGAGTTTGAAGCCTCCAAGGGAATTGATTATCCCTTTGGAGGCACTCAAAATGGCAGGAACCTGTAAGGGCAAACTCCAGAATACTCTCCCAATGATATAAAAACAATAATGCGGAAGGAGAACGAAAATGAGAAAAATTGTCATCTTTGCCTCACTAATTTTTGTTATTGGGGTAGTTTCATTTTCATCAAATCCCATCCTTGGACCCACAGAAGCCTTGGGACAGAACGTTCGCAAAGTCCTCATGATTCCCCGTGAAGGATACTCGAGGGATCTAGACCTCATGCTCAAAATGGAAGTAGGTGTGATGATCTCACTTCTTAAGAATGCAGGCTTTGAAGTGGACATAGCTACGACATCAGGCCAACCGATCTTAGGTTGCACCGAAAAAATTGAAATTGAAAAGGTAATGCAACTATCAGCGGTTAAATTGGAGAACTATGCGGGGTTAATTATGCCGTGTATGGCGGTTGGGAGTTTCCCAGGCCCACCCGTGTGTCCTGAAACAGTTGCGATTGTAAAGAAGGCTCTAGCGGGAGGTAAACCTGTGGCTGCTTCGACATTCTCCGTCATTATTTTAGCCGAAGCAGGCGTCTTAAAGGGAAAGAAATATGCCTTCTCCAGGGATCCTCTTAAAACGGAAAAGAGTTGGGGGAAGTTTGGGTCAACGGACCAAAGGTTCATAGACGCTATTTATAGCGGCCCTGGTGTCATCCAAGATGGCAATATCATCACTTCTGGGGCTTGCCCTTTTATGGAAAGGCTAGGAGGGGGCCTGCAAAGTAAAGTTGTGGAGTTGACACAGACTTTTATTAAAGCAATCGGCCCCAAATGAATATAAAAAAAGCGTAAATTTTCTGAATTCGGGACAACATAACTAAAGAACAATTTTTCAAGGCAGGGTCAGAAATGGCTCTGCCTTTTTTTGTGAATTTCAAATCGAAATCAATACTATTATTATTTACAAAAATCATTTAGTAGTAGGTGAAAGCGTCAAAATGGCCTTGTGATCGGCAGGATTTTGGAAAAAAGAGGACTCCTTCCTGAAAGTTTTGCTTCCCTTATTTGCCTAAAAAATGTATATTACGAATGCAAATAGGTAATCGCATTGATGGAAAAACAAGTTGTCTCCAAAAAGAGAGTCGCCGATCATGGCGAGGTATTGACCGCCAAGCGTGAAGTCAATGCCATGCTTGATCTGGTGAAGCAGGAGACGGCGCGGATCGAATCGCGCTTCCTGGAACCTGCCTGCGGCACAGGTAATTTTGTGGTGGAAATTCTGGAGCGTAAACTGAGCGTCGTAAAGAAGCGTTACGGTAAGAGTCAGTTGGATTACGAACGCAATGCCGTCCTTGCCGTCTCCAGCATCTATGGCATAGACATTCTGGAAGATAATGTCGCTGAATGCCGCAAACGGCTCTTTGACATTTTCAACCAGAAATACACCAGCCTTTTCAAAAAGAAAGCAAAGGACCAATGCCGGAAAGCCGTTAAATACGTTCTTGAGCGCAACATCATCCAGGGCGATGCCCTCACCCTGAAGACGGTGGGCGACAACCCTCAGCCAATTGTGTTTTCCGAGTGGTCGTTTCCCTTCAACAACAGTATGATCAAGAGGCGGGATTACACTTTTTCAGATTTAATACAAAGCGATCAGCCAAGTCAGTCTGGCTTGTTTATGGAACCGGAGCTATATTCTGATTTAGGAAAAAGAGCTTTTCTCCCCAAAGAACAACAGGGTTTTCGCCCTGTGCATTTCTTGAAGATTGGTGAGGGTCATGAATAACAACTACAATCCCGATGTTTTGACCTGTCTTGCCAATCTGAGCAGCGATGAGGTCTTCACGCCGCCCAAACTGGTGAATGAAATCCTCGATCTGCTTCCAAAGGACATCTGGAGCGATAAGAACGCCAAATTCCTCGATCCGTTCTGCAAGACCGGAGTATTTTTGCGGGAGATCGCCAAGCGGCTGGATGAGGGGCTGGAAAAGAAAATCCCCGACAGGCAAACAAGGATCAACCATATTTTCAAGAACCAACTCTTCGGCATCGCTATTACCGAGTTGACATCCCTGCTTTCACGCAGATCAGTTTACTGCTCCAAGACGGCCAACGGGAAATATTCCGTTTGCGAGAAATTCAATGAACCGCAAGGCAATATCCGCTTTGAGCGGGTTGAGCATACCTGGGCAAACAGGCACTGCGTTTTCTGCGGGGCCAGTCAGGCAAATTATAAGCGTGGCGAAGAACTCGAGACCCACGCCTACCAGTTTATCCACACCGAAAATCCAGAGGAGATATTCAATATGAAATTCGATGTGATTGTCGGGAATCCGCCCTATCAATTGAGTGATGGGGGGTTTGGCAGAAGCGCCTCTCCCATATACCAAACTTTTGTGCAGCAGGCGAAAAAGTTAAACCCACGGTTCCTGACCATGATCATACCCTCTCGCTGGTTCGCGGGCGGAAAGGGGCTCAACGACTTCCGCAATGAAATGCTTAACGATGATCGAATTCGAAAAATTGTGGACTTCGAGGACGCTTCGGAATGTTTCCCCGGCGTGGATATAGCCGGAGGCATCTGCTATTTCCTCCGCGAAAGGGACTCGTCCGGTCCGTGCAGAGTCGTAAACATGCACAACGGGTCCGAAACTGTTTCAATTAGACCACTGAACGAGTTCAAAACATTCATACGGCACAGTCAGGCGGTGCCAATTATCCGGAAGGTGCTGGCGAAGAAAGAAGAAAGCATGAGTGCACAGGTTTCAGCCAGTAAACCATTTGGGTTGCGAACTTTTGTGAGACCTCAAAAGCGCGGAGACATCACTCTGCGCTGGCAAAAGGGCGAGGGGCCGTTCAATCGCAAGGATGTGACGGTCGGGATAGAAATGATTGACGAATGGAAGGTCATCACTTCCTATGTCGGCTATGATCACGCAGGCAATCCTGGCAAGGATGGCAGGAGGAGGGTGTTTTCCAAAATCGACATTCTCCCGCCTGGGACAATTTGCACCGAAACATACCTTGTGGTTGGTGCATTTAAGAAGAAATCGCATGCAAGTAATCTCGTCGATTATATGAAAACGCGGTTTTTCCGGTTTCTTGTAGCGCAGTTTATGTACTCACATCACATCACGAAGGATTCCTACTCGTTCGTTCCGCTTCTGGACATGTCCACTAAATGGCCCGACGAATTGCTGTTTAAACGCTATGGGCTCACGAATGAAGAAATAGCGTTCATAGAATCCAAAATCCGTACCATAGAGCTAAACAATGAGTAAGGAGTTCTTCCCCCCACGGCCTGATTCCAAGCCGACGATCTATGCCTACGAGGACACCAATCCTCAATACTCGGGGCTGCTCAAAGTCGGCTATACCACCGTGGATGTTCAGACGCGCGTGGCGTGGCAGTATCCGACGCTTCGGCCCGGCAAACCGCCGTTTCGGATCGTTCTCGAAGAGTCCGCCATGCGCAATGACGGCACGACCTTCACCGATCATGATATTCACCGCTATTTAAGAATCGCTGGCAAAACAAATCCCGTAGGCGAGTGGTTCAAGTGTTCGGCTAAGGATGTCAAGGCGGCCATCATTGCTCTCAAGACAGGAGAGATGAATGAGGAAAACCGTTCGCTTGATTTCAGGATGCGACCGGAACAGGCGGCGGCGGTGGGAAAAACCGCTGCCTATTTCAAGAGTTTCGGAAAAGAAAACTCGGACAAGCCTCCTCACTTCCTGTGGAACGCCAAAATGCGGTTCGGCAAGACATTTACCGCCTATCAACTTGCCAAGAAAATGGGCTGGCGCAAAGTGCTGGTGCTTACCTTCAAGCCAGCGGTACAGAATGCCTGGGAAGAGGATTTGAAATGCCATATTGATTTCAAGGGCTGGCAGTTTATTTCGCCAGGTGGCTTGTCGTATGAGGATGCGGACAAGAAGAAGCCATTTGTCTGTTTCGGCTCTTTTCAGGATTATTTGGGGAGGAACACGAGCACGGGCGGGATCAAGACCAAGAACGAGTGGGTTCATGCAACCAATTGGGATTGCGTGATACTCGACGAATATCACTACGGAGCATGGCGCGAAAACGCCAAGGAACTTTTCGAGGCGGAAGACAAGAAGGAAATCGAGTTCGGAGAAGGTGAAGGCATTAAGGATTTTGACGAAGAGATTATGCCGATTACAACGGGCGGCTATCTGTATCTTTCCGGCACACCGTTCAGGGCCATCGCATCAGGCGAGTTTATCGAGGAGCAGATTTTCAACTGGACCTATTCGGATGAACAGCGGGCCAAGCAGGATTGGGAAGACGAAGACAACCCCTACGCCGCACTGCCCCGCATGGTGCTGCTGACCTATCAATTGCCGGATTCGATCCGCGAAATCGCCATGCAGGGGGAGTTCAACGAGTTCGACCTGAATATCTTCTTTTCCGCTTCGGGCGTCGGGGATAAAGCGAAGTTCACCTATCAGGATGATGTGCAGAAGTGGCTGGACTTAATCCGGGGCGCATTTTCGGCGACCACTATCGACAACCTGAAACTAGGAGCACAAAAGCCGCCGATGCCTTTCTCGGACGTCCGCCTGCTCAATCTCTTGTCGCATACCTTCTGGTTTCTGCCCAGCGTTGCCTCTTGTCATGCTATGCGTAACCTTCTGGAGAAGAAGCAGAACCGGTTTTATCACGATTACCGCGTGATTGTGGCCGCAGGTAGTGACGCCGGGATTGGTGTTGCGGCTTTGCCGCCTGTGAAGGAGGCAATGGACGATCCCCTGAAAACCAAGACGATTACCCTTTCCTGCGGGAAACTGACCACCGGGGTTACGGTCAAACCGTGGACCGGTATTCTCATGTTGCGCAATTCGTCAAGTCCCGAGACCTATTTTCAGGCCGCATTCCGCGTCCAATCCCCCTGGGCCGTCAATAATCCCGACAGCACCGCGCCGAACAAGGAGCAGATCATCAAAGAGGAATGCTATGTCTTTGACTTCGCGCCGGACCGGGCTTTGCGACAGATAGCAGATTACAGTTGCCGCCTGAATGTCAATGAGTCAAACCCGGAGAAGAAGGTGGAGGAGTTCATCAGTTTCCTGCCCGTACTTGCCTATGACGGCAGTTCAATGAGGCAGATCGATGCCGCAGGCATTCTTGATATGGCCATGAGCGGAACGACCGCAACCTTGCTGGCGCGGCGATGGGAAAGCGCCTTGCTGGTGAATGTAGATAACAGCACATTGCAGCGCCTGATGAACAACAAGGATGCCTTGGATGCGCTTATGAGCATTGAAGGATTCCGCAACCTGAATCAGGATATTGAAACCATTATCAACAAGTCGGAGGCTGTGAAAAAGGCGAAGAAAGAAGCCAATGACAGAGACCTTTCCGACAAAGAGAAGAAAAAGCTTACCGATGAGGAAAAAGAATACAAGAGCCTGCGAAAACAGATTCAGGAAAAGCTCATCAAATTCGCCACCCGTGTGCCGGTGTTCATGTATTTGACCGATTACCGGGAGCGGTGCCTCAAAGACGTCATCACCCAACTGGAACCTGGGCTTTTCAAAAAGGTGACCGGCTTGACCGTGAAAGACTTCGAGTTACTTGTCAGCCTTGGGGTCTTTAATAGCGCATTGATGAATGACGCGGTCTTTAAGTTCAAACGGTATGAGGATTCCAGTTTGAATTATACCGGCATCAACAAGCATGAAGGTGAAGACATCGGCCTTTACGATACCGTGCTAAGTACAAAGGATTATCACGCAACATTCGAGAATGTGGCAGAAAGAGTGTAAAAAACGTGTTTTCAGTGGTAAGGATGGTGCGGGTAAGGAATGAAAAGAAGGGGCTAACGACCGGTTGCACCGGACGGCGTACCGCCGCCGTCGAACCGGAACGTTAATGCTCACTTTGGATCCGTAATCCTCGCCCTCAAGGATAATACTCGCGCAAGCATTTGTAGGTGAAGTCGTTATCTGAAGGTCATCCCCAGCCCCCCCCAATGTCCGATTCTGCCATCTCTCGTTGTGGGGCCTCCTGTGCATCCTGGGGGTATAATTTAATAGGCAGTGTTTTTTTTGAACAGGATGAAAGGTAAAAACGTTTTTACCTTTCTGGAATACTTCGGAAAGTCGCTGATGAGGAATGGATAAATCATGCCGTTCTTCGGCTTGATTCTTTTTGCCACTCCTGCCCTGTTCTCTATCTTCTGGTGGCTTAGCAGGCACCAACTCCCCAATCCTGCGTGCCTTCCTTCTCAATAGCCTCTGACTTGCGGACGGTATCTCTTGATACACCGGCTATCTTGGCAATTTCTTCCTCGGTTCTCATTGCCTGTTCGTCAAATTTCTGCCTAACAGATTTTGGCTTACGAATTTGCTGTTCTTTGGCTTTCTCTTCAATGGTTGGCTTCAGTAAAAGTGCAAGCCTAATTCGTTCATGTGCAGGTAGATTGCGGTGGGCAAGCTGATTGTGGATAATCCAAGTCTTTGCTTCGTTCTATCAGCCTCAGGGAAGCAACCTCGCAGTGGTGTTGCCAAGAGAGTTTGTCATGACGCCATGACAATTCAATTTGATCGGATAGGCTTTTCATGTTCCTTAATGCACCTTGGGTATATCCCAATATCCCCTCAGCCTCCTTATATTGATAAGAACCAGTTGGGCCGCCGTAACCTTGGTGCAATCGAAGGATTAAAATGATACTTCGGTAAATACCGCTGACCGCCTGGCTGCCGAGTCTGGAAGCAAGCGGCTGAGACTGCACCTAAGAGAGCTGGTGTTTCAGAAATCTCTAAATTTCAGCTTGACAGGACAAAAAAGTGTGATAGAGTGAAAGCGAACAAATAAAAACGGCGACCAAAAAAGCAGCCACGCTCCCAGTCGCCGTCGGACGGTAAAAGTGGATTAGCTCTCCTCTCACCCGTCTTTTAAAATGTTCGCAAATTCTAAAAAATTTGTCAAGAGGAAAATTTTAAGGGAGCCTGGGAGTTCAAGGTTCCCTTTTTTATTGGGAAATGAAGAAAGGATGATGAAGATGGAAATGAACAAAGTGATGCCCCTCATAACTCCAACCGAAGCAGAAATCGAACAAATAAGAATCGAAATAGAAAACAAGATTGGTAAGTACCCTCATCCTAAAAGTGCCCGTCTGATTGCGTGTATCTCCCGCATCCTTGAAGAACACAAGCAATATGGCAAGCTGACCGTTCGGCAGGTCTATTATCAACTGGTAACCCGAGGAGTGATTGAGAACTCTGCTAAAAGTTACCATAGATACGATCGCCACTTAACGACCGGCAGAAAAGGAGGAGTAATCCCTTGGGATGCCTTTGAAGATCGGGCCAGGATGTTCTATAGAGAACCCTCTCCACGATACGATATCATGGCTGAATCAGACCCTAAAGATGCCCTGAAATCCTGGTTCCGTTATGCTCTTAATCCCAAAGTCTCTGAAGAATACAATCTTTCAAGGTGGGAAGACCAACCTCATTATGTCGAATTATGGATTGAAAAGGACGCCCTGGCCGGATTCCTATCTCCTCTTTGTGAAACACTTGGAGTCGGTCTTGTCGTGAGCAGAGGATATACTTCGTACACTTTTAAGCAAGAGGCAATCAAAAGATTCAAGGAAAGAGATGAAGAACAATCTCCTGTATTGCTATACCTTGGTGATCTTGATCCATCCGGGTATGATATCTATCGTTGTCTGGAAGATGAGATTAAAAACGAAATTGATGATGCTGTTGTCAAACGGATTGGGCTTAACGTCGGGGACGTGAATCAATATAATCTCGTGCCGAATATAATCAAAGAAGGCGATACAAGAACAGAGAAGTTTAAAGGATTCTTTCCTGAACTTGGAAATAATGTTTACGAGTTGGACGCTCTCCCTCCGGGTGAGCTGATAGATCGGGCGAGAAGGAATATTCTCAAATATTTTGATAATGATATTGACGAAGAAAATCAGCGTACCATCAGGCATTGGAGAACAAACTTCACAGATTATCAGGATAGTGTCAGGCAAATGTTAAGTTCAACTGGATTGAATATATGAAAATGAAACAAGTTTCAATTTCGCACAAGGGGAGTGATATGGAAAAAGAATTTCAAACAACCGACATCTATTTAGCCAGTAGTTTGCTATCGGAAGGCTTCAGGCTCAAGGCTCTCAAACCAGATCTGAGAGCAAACCGCAAAATTTTCGTTTTTGATGATTCCCCCGAATTAAGAAAAACCATTGCTGACTTTATGGCAAATTTAATGATGGTAAATTTGCGCTCTTTTCTGAATTCGTGGCGCGAGCTACGCCGTCAAGTTGATTACTAATAAGAGGAGAAATGGATATGAAAATAGGACATTGGGAAAGTGAATATCAAACCATCCGAAGAAGCCTCCAAACCAGTCAATTCAAAGTTACTGCACATTCCAAGTCCGTTGGCGTTGCCATCAATCATGTCTTAATCAGCCAAGTCGTTTTATCCCTATGCGGTCTCAAGAGACCAGAAAACCTCAAGAGCCTTCGATTTTTCTGTGAGGAGCTATCAGGGATTGCCACCCTTGGTTTTCGATCCCGGGAGGACGCGGAGAAATTTAGAACCCAGCTTTTGTTGATGCGAGGGTTATACCTTCCGGGAAAACCTCAAAAGATAAATCCGAGACAAAAACAAGCGGAGAAAGAATTTGCAGAGCATAGGGAAAAAACGATGAGGTTGAGTGCAATGATTCCATACCCACTTCTGGATAGCCAAGCTTTTAGGGACCTCACCTATGGACCAGCAATCAAAGTTCTCTTGTGGTGCTTCGAAAAAAAGGAATTTGTGCGCTCTCCGGGGAAAAGGGGGAAGAAGGGCCGATGGACTGTCTTAAATAACCCCTTTTCTTTCAAGTATGATGAAGCACAAATTCGGGGATTGACCAACAATCAATTCGCGAAGGCATTAAAAGAACTGGTCCAGCGGGGTTTTCTCGATCTCATAACTCTGGGGTCGGGGCTTGAGCATGGTTACAGCGAATTTCGATTGAGCGATCGATGGAGGAATTGGGGAACACCGCAATTTCAATCTATTGGTTTTCCTGCGGCAGCCCCATTTGGTTTTAGAAGGGGAAAACAAAAAGATGTTTCTATGTAGATGCCCTCCCCTGGGCCACACTTATTCTCTTCTCCTATGGCTATATTAAATAATACATGGAAAAAGTCATGCTGGAATTTTGCTCAGAGATACAAAATAGCGTGAAGAATTTCATGCTATGGATTGTAACAAGGTCTTTTTAACGTGGAAAATGTCACGCTATCGTTCTTGAAGTTTTCCACGTTACTTTTGTTTGCTAACCGCTTAAGGCATTGCAAATGTCCTACAGAAGAAGAGGTTGCGAAGAAAAAGAGAACAGCGGGCTTATCATGGAAGATCGGCTCACACCAATTAAAGCGATTCGAGCGAAGTGTATCGAGTGTGCTGGGTCGAAAAAAGAAGTTAGTACCTGTCCAGAGATAGAATGCGTCCTCTTTGCGTATCGATTCGGAAGAAACCCCGCCCGGAAGGGAATCGGTGGTCTCAAGACCCTTCCGTTTTGGCTTCAAAATCCAAAGTTGAGAATAGAAAATCAATCGTAGGACAAGAGATTTTTCCATCTGAATGGTTTGGGTCATGGATAACGAGTTTTTAACGGTACAGGAAGTTTCTCAATACCTCCACATTAAACCTGGCACACTCTATTCCAAGGTGGGGGGCGGGGAAATCCCTCATTACAAGGTGGGGCGTCTGCTGCGTTTTAAACGTGAGGATATCGATCGGTGGATGGAGGACCATAGGCGAGATCCTTCTGATGCAGATAGAAAGGCCAAGGCTATTCTGAGGGCCACGAATAAGAGCAGCCTTGCAGTTGACGAAGTTGTTAAAAAAGCTATTGCAGAGGGAAAAGAGATGATGTATCCTTCCCGTAACGGGAGACCAGACCGAATCAGGGGCCTCGGAAAGGAGGTCAAAGATGAGTTTGTATAGTAGGGGCTGTGTCTGGTGGATGAGTTTTGCTTATCAAGGGAGACGTTATCGAAAGTCAACAGAGACAGAAAATCGGAAGCTGGCAAAAAGGATTTATGATAAGGTGAAGGGAGAGATTGCGGAAGGCAAGTGGTTTGAAAAATTACCCGGAGAGGATAAGACCTTCAGGGAAATGATTGAGAAGTTTGCAGAAGATTGTATCCCACCAAAATCGAGAAAACCCTATGGTTCGAATTTACAAACCCTGCTTAACTTCTTTGGGGACTGCTGTCTTTCTGCGATTACGCCTAAGACGGTGAGTGCTTACAAGGGCAAAAGAAGAGCTGAGGGAATCTTGGCAGCTACAATCAACCACGAGTTGGCTGTCTTGAAACGAATGTTTAACGTTGCTGTCAAAGAATGGGAGTGGTTCCATAGCAATCCAATTGCTGGTGTTTCGCTTGAGACCGGAGTAAACGAAAGAGATCGCTGGATCACCTTTGAAGAAGAGGAAAAACTTCTCTCCAATAGCCCAGATTGGCTCAGTGAAATGATTATCTTCGACTTGAACACAGGACTTCGCGAGGGAGAGCTTGTTAACCTCTCCTGGAAAGATGGGATTGATCTCTTTCGAAAAACTGTTGTCGTGGTAAAATCAAAGAATGGTGAGAAACGAACCATCCCCACGAATGAAAAAATCTTTGAAATGCTAAGAAGGAAAAGCAGGGTAAGGCCTATGCACGGTCGAGTTTTTTATTGGGAGAAGGGACCCCTAAATGTTTATGTGATTCAATATCAATTTCGTAAGGCTTGTAGAAAAGCTGGTCTTGATGATCTTCATTTCCATGACCTTCGTCACACCTTTGCAACAAGGCTCATACAAGCTGGTGCCGATCTTTATACCGTTCAAAGGCTTCTTGGGCATAAGACCCCCGCAATGACTCAAAGGTATGCTCATCATAGTACGGAAAGTCTTCGGTCTACGGTTGAGATCCTTGATAAACTCGATTCTGTCACAAATTTGTCACAATTGAAAGAAGTGGGGAGTGGAAGTATTTGAAATCAAAAAGGAAAGTTGTTTCGTTCGTTACATTTTAAATTTTCCGAAGTCTTCTGGTCTCATATTCTCAATGATGGTTTTAAGTTCATCTCCCTCCTCTAAAAGATTGGAGGCTAGAATCCCCATTTGTTTTGTCGCCTCAATGACTGATTCTGTAACAAAGATAGGAGCCTTCACCCTTATCGCCAGAGCAATCGCATCGCTGGGGCGGCTATCCACAATAAGTTCTTCTCCTTCCACGTCCAGATAAAGATTGGCATAAAAAGTATTTTCCTTTAAGTCATGGATGACCACCCGAGTGAGAGTGACTTGGAATGTATCTAAAATCTGTTTCATGAGGTCGTGTGTCATGGGGCGAAGCGTCACGACTTCCTCGATACCTCTTGAAATGGCTTCCGCCTCGAAGACTCCGATCCATATCGGCAAAGCCTTTTTTCCAGAAAGGTCCACTAAGACGACCACGGGGTTAGAGGCCTTGGGATCCACCACGATACCCATTACTTTAACTTCCATCAATCCCTTTTCCATATCAGTCCTTTTAGAAATTTGAAGTTTGATGAACCCTCTGGCCTAAACGTATCTCACAAACTTTGCCTTACAGATTCTGAAATTCGATCTTATTTTAACCTGTAGGAAATGGATGTCAACCCCACCTCTTGAGATTTCTGAAAAAGTCCTGAAATCTCTGCTTAAGAAAGCATGCCGTAGTGTAGTATATCTATAAATGTTTTACAGTAATCCGTAAACCGTCATTCCCGCCCCGCATCAAGTGCGGGATAAACTCCAGCGGGAATCCGGCTTCAGAGATTGGATTCCCCCGTATCAAGTACGGGGCAGGCTTAGTCAAGCCCGGAATGACACCTACTGGAAAGGCGTTATTGAGACACTACACT
>Ga0184631_10000072_pt1 | contig 17144 bp, 15 predicted proteins | sample PLM4_90_b1_FD_133160 | JGI IMG/M metagenome (GOLD analysis project Ga0184631, IMG submission 133160) | Groundwater sediment microbial communities from an aquifer in East River, Colorado, USA - PLM4_90_b1 | ecosystem: Environmental > Terrestrial > Soil > Riparian zone | place: USA: East River... | reverse complement strand
CCTTGATTATGTTCACGTAATTGCGATTCGTATAAAAATTCAGGGAGAATTATTCCTGGCCTATCAAATTTGACCCCTTTCGATAATTATATATTTTTGACACCATGGGAGTACGCAATCGGTAATGCTGCGGAGCATATTTTATATGGTGCGTTAACTGCTAAAATGAAGAATAAAACGCTTGTTCTAATTGTTCGCCAGCCAGGAGTCCTCAGAAGATTTTTGCCAAAGAGAATTCGTGGAGTTATTACTAATGATGAAATCTTTAAAGTCAGGTCTGATGGACTTATAATACCTGGAGACCATCCTTTCTTAAAATTTATCGGGACGATATTAGACATTATTTTCATTCCACTTCGCGTCGGGGACGTATTGTGTCGTAAAATATTTCGCAAAAATTTCGGTCATATTTTGCGGATCCCCACTCTTGGCCACAATATAGTTTTCAATCCAGACAAGTATAGAAAGTTTGATTGGGGAAAGGTACATAGTTATAATTGGGAGGATATTTTAACAAAAGGTGTTCCGATAACTATAGCGCCGGAGAAGGAAGAAGCTGCCAGTAACATTAGAGAGGACATGGGAATTCCTCAGGACAGGTGGTATGTAGCTTTGCATGTGCGTGAAAGAGGCTTTTATAATGAGCCGGAAAATAGAGGCGGATATCGTAGTGCGAGTATTGTGAACTATTTAGAAGCAATAAAATATGTTACGGCTCAAGGAGGCTGGGTTGTCCGTTTAGGGGACAACTCGATGACGCCGTTACCAAAAATGGAACATGTAATTGATTACCCGCACACAAAATATAAATCTAATCTGATGGATTTATATTTAATAAAGAATTGTCGGTTATATATCGGGATGGATTCTGGAATTTGGGATGTTGCACATATGTTTCAAATAAGTACTATGTTGATTAATCTAACGGGTTGGTTTCTTGCTTTTCCTCCCAAATACGGTGATTTAGCTATCATTAAGCATTACTATTCAAAATCGCGAGGAAGGTTTTTAAGCGTAAGAGAATGCTTGGAAGAGTCGCCGGCAATAAATTACCACTTCGGGGAGACTATCCCGGATCATGATAAGAGTGACTATATTATTGTTGAGAATACTTCTATAGAAATTAAAGATTTGGTGCAGGAGAAGTTGAGCCAGAATATATATTTTACATATAGTGAACTTCAGAATCTTTTTGTTGAAAAACGGTAAGAACAAATAAAGCGGTGGCTTTTTGAGGACCCCCATCTTATAAATAGCACGATGCAGAGCTATCGGCTTTCTACGCGCTATTATTATAAGGGAACATTGAGCCAAAAATTTCTCGAGGACAATTGGGAATATGGAGAATATTTAGAAGCGTTAACGGCGAGATTTAGAAAGAATAATCTATTACACATTTAGCAGGGAATGTCTGTAAATTTTATAAAAATCCGCCAGAATACCCCGCTGCTTGCAGCGGGGATGAATGGCGAGCGGGGTTCAAGGGGATGCAATCCCCTAGAACGAGGTTTCCAAAGGGGTTGTAAACCCCTTTGGTCAAGGTCGGGGTTAATGCCCCGCCCGCGAAGGCGAGCACTCCGCGCAAGCGAAGCGCCGTGTGGAGTGCGAGTTTACTATTGTCTATTATTGTGTATCTTATGAGCGATTCAATAAAAAAACGATTTATTTTCAAACTTTCAACAAATCTTGTGGGTTTGCTCATTGGCTTGGCAGCCCAAGCTATTATTCCACGCGGACTTGGTCCAAAATCATACGGTGATTTTAGTTTTTTGACCGATTTTTTCAACAAAGTAATTTCTTTTCTGGATATGGGAACCTCAAGCTGTTTTTTTAATAAATTATCACAAAGGCCCAATGATTCTCAGCTTATCAGTTTTTATTTCAGCTTTGCGGGATTGATTTCACTGATAGTGATTTTATTTGTTGTCGTGGCTCACGGTGGTGGAATCTATACTATTATATGGCCGGGTCAGGAGCTGCAATATGTATATTTGGCGTCAATATTTGCAATTATCCTTTGGGTTGGTGGGTTATTTAATACGATTGCAGATGCCTATGGTGTTACTGTTGCAACTGAAAAAATAAAGATGCTTCAAAAAATTTTAGGTCTGATAATTTTATTTTCCCTTTATATGTTTCATCAATTACAGCTAACTCAATTCTTTTTATACAATTACTCAATTTGGTTTTTTCTTATAGTTGCATCCATATGGATAATGCGTAAAAAAGGGTACATTACGCGGCTAAACCTTTTTCTATCAAAAGAGAATATTAAAAAATTTAGTAAAGAATTTTATAAATATAGCTATCCACTTTTTTTTGGCGCTTTGGCTGGGAATGCGGCAACTATGTTAGACAGGTGGTGGCTACAGGTTTTTTCTGGAAGTGAACAACAAGGGTTTTATGGTTTTGCTTATTTAATTGGAGCTGTTTTCGTTTTTTTTGCAAATGCAATGCAGCCACTTATCGCAAGAGAATTTGCCATCAATTTTATAAAGAAAGATTTTAAACAAATGGCGGTACTCTTTCGAAGATATATACCATTTTTTTATTCAATGGCTGCCTTTTTTTCGTGCTTCGTTATTTTTCAGGCTGAAAATATTATTTTAATTATGGGGGGCGAAAAATTTCTTGATGCAAAACCAGCCCTCATTATCATGGCTTTTTTCACAATTCATCAAGTTTATGGTCAATTGAGTGGGTCTTTGTTTCTTGCAACTGACCAGACAATTCTTATGAGCAAAATAAGCATCGTTTTGTACGTTATCGGGATACCAATCACATATTTTCTTGTTGCCCCACGGAATAGTATGGGCATAAATGCTGGTGCAGTGGGCTTGGCGAGCAAAATGGTCATTATACAGTTCGTCGGTGCAAACGTTCAGCTTTATTTTAATGCAAGAATGTTGCGACTCAATTTCTGGAAATATGTTGGTCATCAGTTTGTGGTTGTTGCTTGCTTCTTTCTCCTTGCTTTTTTTGCCTCATTTGGAATTGATTATGTGTTTGGATTGCATGAGAGATTTGTTATTAACTTTATTTTAGCAGGCATTTTCTATACTTTTTTAGCTGCAAGTATGGTGTACTTATTTCCACGAATTATCGGTTTAACAGGAAGTGATTTAAATTTAATTGTGACTAAGATAAGGCAGTCAATCGCTTAATAAAATGGTAAGAAGGAAAGATGGCCATATGAAAATACTGCTGATCGTGTATGATAACGACTCCTACATACACTGGTTCCCGCAGGGGCTGGCTTATATCGCTGCCGTCTTGCAGCGTGAGGGATATGAGGTAGCTATCTACAATCAGGATGTACACCACTATTCAGAAGCCCACCTCCTTGAATATCTGAATACGAACCGATTTGACGTGGTCGGTGTAAGCTTCATCGCCGGCTACTACCAATACCGGAAGATCCTGAAGATATCCGAATCGATCAACAACTCTATGAACCGGTCTCTCTACATTATCGGCGGGCACGGGCCATCCCCTGATCCAGAATTCTTCCTCAAGAAGACTGGTGCAGACGTTGTCGTGATCGGTGAGGGGGAGGATACCATAGTCGATCTGCTGAAAACTTTCGGAAACCATAAGCCGTTCACGGGGGTCAAGGGCATTGCGTTTAAGGACGGCAATAAGGTCATCATCAGCGAGCGTCGCCCACTGATCCAAGACATCGATACTATACCATTTCCCGCGTACGACTTGTTTCCTGTTCATTATTACCGCTTGCTGAGGATGCCTCATGTTACCAGCAGCGATTTTGCCATGCCGATTCTCTCAGGGAGAGGTTGTACCTTTACCTGTAATTTTTGTTATCGACTTGATGAGGGGTTCCGACCGCGTAGCAGCGAGAGTATTATTGAAGAGATTCGCATGTTGCAGCGGGACTATGGCATTACCTACGTGGCGTTTGGAGATGAGCTGCTGATGTCATCGGAGAAGCGGGTTGTTAGCCTGTGTGAGGATTTTCTGAGGGCAAAACTAAACGTAAAGTGGGATTGCAACGGGCGACTAAACTACGCCAAACCTGACATCCTGAAGGTTATGAAAGAGTCCGGCTGTGTCTTCATCAACTACGGCATCGAGGCCATGGACGACGTAATCTTGAAAAACATGAACAAGGCGCTGACGACCAAGCAGATTATTAGGGGCATCGAGGCGACCCTGAGCGCCGGCATCAGCCCCGGGTTCAATATCATCTTCGGCAACATTGGTGAGAACCGGAATACCCTGAACAAGGGTGTCGAGTTTCTTTTGAAGTACGATGACGGCGCCCAAATGAGGACAATCCGCCCTGTTACTCCCTATCCCGGTTCTCCTCTTTATTATTATGCCATTGAAAAGGGACTGGTTAAGGATTGTGAAGATTTCTACGAGAATAAGCATATCAATTCCGATTTGCTCGCAATAAATTTTACCGATATGACTGATGACGAATTTCATGCGGCGTTATTTGAAGCTAACTCCCAGCTTCTAAATAATTATTTCGAGAAAAAACTTACTAGCATGATCGCCCAGGCTCGCAAGCTTTATCTTGAGAAAGATGAGAGTTTTAGGGGATTCCGGCAGATATAGGTTTGAATGACCCCTTGTGGCAGGGACATTATGTGTCGCAGGAGGTAGTTCTCAAGAAAGGTTGTTGGCTGGGTGCCAATACCATTGTTCTTCCCGGGATTACCATTGGCGAAAACGAGGTAGTCAGCGCCGGGTGTGTGGTTACGATGAGCATCCCGCCAAAGGTGCTTGCCGGTGGAAATCAGGCCATGGTCATCAGGAATATCGGGTAGTAAATCGCATGTGTTTTGATCGATTGAAGGCGACCCGTTAAACTGCCTTAGGAATGGTGCAATCAGACTTTTCAATTGACTTAGAGGGGCTCATTTTACTGTGAAGAAGGTTATTTACATCGCTTACGCGCATCTATCCAATAAAGTGGCGCGGGACTGGTATATAGATTATCTGCGTGCGAACGGTATTGTGGTTGAATACTGGGATCTTATTACGCTGCTGCTTGGAGGATTTAAGGAGGCCAACACGATAGAGGCGGATTATGTCTTTACACCCAGTACCTATAGTGAACTGGGGAAAATGTTGAGTTTGCTTGAAAATAGAGAGGCAATTTATGTGATATTGATCTGCTATGAAGGACGATTCACCAGACTATTCAGATTGCTCAGCAAGTATGATTGTAGGACATACTTTATTGCATGGGCAAACTTTCCAATCAAAACCCTCTCAAAATGGCAACAAATTGTTCGTGAACTTATTATTAATCCTATACGATTGGGAGGAAAGGTTGTTAATAAGATAAAGGGAGTAGCTTATAAAAAACTGAAACTTGTTAAGCCTTTCGATGTTGTTTTTGCTGCGGGGGATGCGACCATAAAGATGTATCCCGATGCAGGTAAGATAGTTCCGATCAATTTGGTTGATTATGATCACTACGTGAGGGCAAAATCTGAATCAAGGAAGATTGTAGAGGGACCATACGCTGTTTTTCTGGATGTTTATCTGCCTTACCATTCTGATCTCAAAGTTATCAGTTTGCAATCCGTTGATCCACATAATTACTTTTTTTCGCTCAATCGCTTTTTTAAAATTTTTGAACAGGAATACGGAATCAAAGTCATCATTGCTGCCCACCCGACAGCTGATTATGGAAACAATACTTTTGAAGAGCGAGAGATTTATAGGGGGTTGACTCCGGAATTGGTGAAAGATGCTGACTTTGTTATATCGCATCACAGCGCTTCTCTGGGGTACGCGGTCTTGAATTCCAAACCAATCATTTTTATTTATACAAATGAGATGAAGCTTTTGTATAAAAACACAATGACAATGACTCTTATCAACGATGTTGCTGATTACCTTGATGCCAATATCTATAACATTGACGAGGTAACTCAGGGCGATCAGATCGTTTTTGGTAGCATTAATTTTGAACGCTATAATAGCTATAAATACAATTATCTTACTACTAAAGAATCGGAACACACATGTACGCAAGACATTATCTGGCGCGAACTTTTAGCCGACTGGCAAATTAGCTGATTGTGATGGGTACTCCTCGAGGCAATGTCATTAAGGAAGAAGTCAGTGAATAATAATTTGGAAGAGTTTTATGAGTCATGGTCAAACAAATCTACGAATATGATTGACTATATTAATGAAGCAGCAGTTCGTAAAATAGAAGTGATTTTAAACAGTATGCCTGTAGTCAAAGATATTAAAATCAAGACAATGATTGATTTCGGTTGCGGCTACGGAAAAGCTCTGCAAAATTGCGCCGCACGGCTTAATCTGGAAAAAGCTTACGGTTTTGATTTCTCTGAAATAGCAATTGACTATGCTGCAAGTAATTTTGGATCTGCTAAGCTGGAATATCATCGCTTAATGAGTCTTGATATAGATGAAAATATAAAATTTATTAAATCAATAACTGGAGGGAAAGTAGATTGCATCCAATTGATTGATCTACTTGAGCATGTGCCTGACTGTATAAATTTAATGCTGAAGCTATCTGAATTGTCGGATTTATTTATCGTTAAGCTGCCGATAGAGGAAAATTTATTAAACAACTATATACTTAGAAAACGATACCCCTCAACAAAACAGGAGAATGGGCATCTTCGGGAGTTCAATGCCAATACAGTTTATTATTTTATAAGGCAAATTGGACTAACTCCCATAGCCGAGGGAATTCACATTTATGATTTCAGAGACAGTTTCCCCCCCTCACCTGTAAAAATTACTTTTCGCAAGTCATTGAAAAAGAATGCTCTTAAGTTTTTCCAGATGACCGTTTCGTTCTTCCTGCCAAAGAAAATATATATCAGGCTATTCGGACCAGGTAGCTATTACTGCGTCGCAACATTCGACAGGGAACATATTTTAAATCCTTAATTCCGAGGTTTGCGTGAAGCAGCAACATAAGACGGAAACTGTCTATAAGTATGACGGTATAACCATTCATGCCGCTCCGGGACTGCACGAATATGCCATGGATGTCATCCTCGATAAATGCAGGAAAAACGGACGCATTCTTGATCTTGGTTGTGGCTCTGGCGCATTTACGAAAAGATTACAGAACCATGGATTCATAACCAATTCCGTTGATTTATCGCTTGACACTTTTGCGCTTAATTCTGAGTGTTACGAAATCGATTTAAATTCGAATTTTTCGCAGCGGTTTTCTAGCCGAAATTACGATGTAATCGTGGCACTGGAAGTAATCGAGCATTTGGAAAACCCCCTTCATTTCCTGCGCCAGCTAAAACTGATTGCAGGTCCTGAGACCATTATTTTTGTATCGTTTCCGAACCTGTACTTGTACTATTCAGTTGTCACTTTTTATAAGCACGGCACTTTTGGTAACTATAGCCCTTTTCTCTACTGGGAAACTGGTCACCAAACTATCATGACGGATTGGCTTTTTGAGGCGCATCTAAAAAAAACAGGGCTTATGCTGGAGAAAAAACATTTTTGTGCTTTTATTAATTTCCACAAACAACCGATCAAATTTGTTCTTCACAAGGTTCTCTTTAACCTAGTATGCCTTTTTAATAAAAAGATTTCTCCAGAAGCACGTATGAGCGAGGTGGTCTTGTTCCAATTCAGGAACGAAGCTGGTGTGTTCGAGGCAGTTTCTCCAATAGGAGGCAGTAACGCTTGAAAATCGCATTTTTTACGGACATCTACGATTGCGGCGGCGTGGATACGTTTATCATCAACTTGATTAATAACTGGCCTGCCAAGGATGATTCGTTCGTTATTATTGCTAATTCGAATTACCCGGGGCTGCAAATCGTCGAAGATAATGTGTCACGTCCATGTGAGATAATACGTCACAACATTCCGGGATACTCGAATTTTCTGAGGGACGGTCTTTTTTCAAAGGAAATCAGGAAAGTAATTTCTCCCATTGCCCGTTATTTCTTCATTCTTTACAATATTTGGGCTTTTCGAAAGTTGCTACTCCAAAAGAATCCGGACGCACTCATCGTCATCAATGGCGGCTATCCCGGCAGCGATTCATGCCAGGCTGCCGGGATCTCATGGGGAATATTCAGTGGGAAACCTTACAGCATTCATAATTTCCATAATATAGTAATGAAGCCCCATTGGGTTCTCCGCCTACAGGAATATCTTGTCGATACCATTCTGTGCAGGTTCACAACTCATTTTGTAACAGTTTCACGTGCTGCGGCAGCATCAATGGGTTTGCGCCCGACAATTAAGAATAAAAATAAGACAATCTACGTCCATAACGGTCTTAGTGTCAAACTAGCGCAGCCAGAACCTTCATTGAATGTCAGAGATGAAATCGGGATTTCATCGACAACTCCACTCTGTCTCATGCTGGGTACGTATGAGCAACGAAAAGGACATTACTTTCTGTTTCAGGCATTCAAGAAAGTTCTGGAAGAAGTCCCCAATGCCCATTTGCTTATTTGCGGTTATGGGTTCCCACATGAAATAAAGCAGGTGAGTAGATATGTGAAGGATCTTGAGTTGCATGATCATGTGCATTTGATGGATTTCCGGACTGACATTTCGCATCTGCTGGCTAATACGGATGTACTCGTCGTTGCTTCCCAGGCATATGAATCTTTCGGCTTTACCAGTGTTGAGGCTATGGCCCATAAAGTGCCCGTTGTTGCGACAAACGTCGGAGGCATCCCTGAGGTGGTAGTTAACGACGAAGGTGGTTACTGTGTAGATAGCCATGATGTGGATTCATACGCTCGTTGCATAATCAAACTTCTGAAAGATGAAAGTCTGCGGAAGGAACAGGGCAAAAGGGGCTATGAAAGATACAGGAAACATTTTACTGCAGAACGGATGTCCCGTCAATATGCTGAAATAATACACAGGATTTACGGATGAATAAGTTTTACGTTTGTCTGTATAGCGGGCAGGTGCAGTGCCCTGATAGTTTTCAAGCTTTCGACCTTTCTGAGAGGACTATATGCAATTAAACAGAATTTTGCTTATGGCTCCGCCTGCTTTCACAAACAGGGCTCCGCGTGACATAAATCCACTCCCCCCTATGGGGCTAGGCTATCTTGCGTCTATAGCCGAAAGATTAGGAATCCAGGTAAAAATTCTAGACTGTTTAATACACGGATGGAAGCACGAAGAATATGTGAATGAAGACTTAGTCCGTGTTGGATTATCGGATAAGGATATTCAAGAGCAGATAATGCAATTCAAGCCGGAGATGGTTGGGATAAATTGTCAATTTAGCAGGGAATATAAAATTTATCACCAAATGTTTTCTCTAATCAAGAACATTAATCCGCGAATAATAGTCGTTGCCGGAGGAGCCCATGCAACCGTTTGCCCTGAAGAAGTACTTAGCGATGATAATTGCGATTATTTGTTACTTGGTGAAGCAGAAGAGTCATTTCATGAATTAATCATGGCGTTCCAGCAGGATACTGAAATCACAACAATTGATGGATTAGGATTGAAAGCTGAAGGAAAGATAAAGATTAACCAGAAATTGAGATTTGTTAAGGATCTTGATTCTATACCATTCCCTGCCTATCACCTTATGGAGTTAGATAAGTATTTTGGCCTTGATGCGTCTCACGGCGATAGGCACAAAAAACGCTTTTGTCCAATCATTACATCACGTGGTTGCCCTGCTAAATGCACTTTTTGTAGCGCACATCAGGTATGGGGCAATAAGTATAGAGTTCGGTCTGTAGAGAACGTTCTTGAAGAAATGAGGCTACTAAAAGACCAGTACGGCATCGAAGAAATTATGTTTGAAGATGACAATGTAACAGCCGATGCTAAGAGAGCAAAGCTTCTATTTTCACGGATGATAGAGGAAGGTCTCGATTTCGTTTGGGATACTCCAAACGGCGCTGGAGTGTGGTCCATGGATGAAGAGATGATTGATTTGATGAAAAAATCAGGCTGTGTTAGGCTGCATTTCCCTGTAGAGAGTGGTTCACAGTATGTCCTAAATAGCATTATTAAGAAACCACTTAACCTGGAAAGAGTTAAGAAATTACTAAAATATTGTCAAAAAATTAATTTGCATCACTCTATGTTTTTAGTTATCGGAATGCCAGGTGAAAAATTGTCAGATATGTGGGAATCATTCAAGTTTGCCGCTGAATGTGGTTGCTATACGCCGCATATATCTGTTGCAACACCTTATCCAGGTACAAAATTGTTTGAAGACTGTGTCAAGAATAATTATTTTTCAAAACCTTTTTCACTGGATGACCTTTTTATAAGAAGCTTTCTCATCAAAACGCCAGACTGGAACGAAGAAGATTTGAAGAGAATCCTTTTCAAAGGTAATCTTTATCTTAAACTAAAAAGTATCATACTACAACCATCCAAGATAATAGAGTACGCTCGAAAGATAATATCACGGCCACATAGAGTGATCGAATTCTTTAAGCATATCTGATAATTTAATATAGAGTTTACTGCGGTGCAGTATTTGAGAGCGAAACCGGAGTGTGCTAATTATAAACTTCTTACCTAATCGAATTTAAGTAGAAAAAATAGGAGAAATGATAAGATGTTACCTGTTTCACGGCCTTCAATCGGCCAAGAAGAACTAAAAGAAGTGGGAAAAGTATTTTCAACGGGATGGTTGGGATTAGGTTCTACCGTATTCGAATTTGAAAATAAATTGAAAGAGTATTTGGGAGCGAAGCATGTCCTTGCTGTCAACACCGGGACAACGGCATTGCATATCGCATTGGATGCCTTCGGGATCAAAGATGGTGATGAAGTCATCGTGCCGTCTCTAACCTTTTGCGCCAGTGTTCAAGTCATTACTGCCTTGGGTGCGCGGCCGGTTTTTTGTGAAATAAACCCTGACAACCTTAATATGGACATCGCTGATGTTAAGAAAAGAATTACAACGAAGACAAAGGCGATCATGCCTGTTCATTATTGCGGACAGGCATGCGATATGGATGAGCTGATGGAAATTGGGAAGACTCATGGTATTGCTATCATCGAAGACGCAGCACATGCATTTGGTTCTTCATATCAAGGGAAGAAAATTGGCAGTTTCGGTGACGCGACATGCTTCAGTTTCGATCCCATCAAGAATCTTACCTGCGGCGAGGGGGGGGCGGTTGTCCTATCTGATGATACAATTGCAGAATTAATACGTACAAAAAGAATATTGGGTATAGATAAAGACACCTGGCATCGCTATAGGAATGAACGTGCATGGTTTTATGAAGTGACGACGCAGGGTTACCGTTACCATATGAGCAACATCAATGCCGCCATCGGCATTGCGCAGTTAAAGAAATTTGAGTCATTCATTCAAAAAAAGAAGGAGATTGTGCAAAAATATAATGCTGCCTTCATGAATATCGATGGCTTAAAAATTCTAACGTGGAATCTGAAAGATACAGCACCTTTCACTTATATTATCAGAGTCTTAAATGGCGCAAGAGAAGACTTGATTGAATTTCTTAAAGAAAAAGATGTTGGCACCGGTATCCATTATATCCCCAATCATCTGCAACCGTTCTTCAAACCTTTCGCGACGTCATTGCCCGTCACAGAACAAATTGGTGAAGAAATTCTTACACTACCTCTATACTACGACATGACAGACGAAGAAGTATGCTCTGTAATTGAAGCAGTGTGTGATTTTTTTGATCGTGGATGATTTCGAGGTTGGACGATGCCCACTGTTAGCATTAATCTGTGTTGTTATAACTCTGAGAAATACCTGGAACAAACTCTTCAAAGTATATTTGCACAAACTTATAAAGATTGGGAATTGATTGTAATCAACGATGGTTCATCAGATTCCACTGAGAAAATAATACAAAGACATATCGCTGAAGGATGGTCGATAGTCTATCATTGCCAGGCCAATGCTGGTTTAGGTCGTTCCCGCAACAAAGCAATAGAACTCTCACATGGCAAATATATCGCAATCATCGATCATGACGACCTTTGGCTACCCGCAAAATTGGAAAAACAAGTGAAGGTCATTGATGGGCATCCAGAAGTAGATTTTTTATACGGCAATTTTTATAGAATCATAATGCCACATGAAAATAAACTGATATTAGGACACAACAAGAGACAGCCGGAAGGCAATGTATTTGAAAACTTTTTGTATCATTATCCGGTTAATTTACAGACTGTACTTTTCCGGCGTGCTGCACTTGATAGTTTAGATCATTACTTCGATGAAAACTTAAAATTGGCTGAAGATATCGATTTTTTTATGAGGCTGCTTCATAAATCTAAATCAATATATATGCATGAACCTATGTCAGTATATAGGAAGCATAGTAATATGAGCAGTATTGCATTTATTGATAAATATCCAAAGGAAATGAAGTATGTAGCTGATAAGCTTTTGAATTTGAATAGTGAAATTGGCTCAAAATATAAGAGGGCTTTTCACTATTTTAACGCAAAAAATGGATATCTGGAAGCGAAGGCACTTATGATAACAAATGATACTAAGAATGCACGGCAACACTTAAAACCATATCGATCATTAGATTATAAATTCTTCTTTTTATATTTATTGACTTTTTTCCCACATTTTTTTTGGATTTATATTCATAGGTTAAAAGACAAAGGTAACTTTTCTTGAGCAGCGAATTGATTTGCCATTACTTCACAGGTTATGGCATTTTAACTTTTTACGGTTTCATCAAGTATGATTAAAAAAATTTTAATTACGGGTGCGGGTGGATTTTTGGGCGGTCATTTGATTGAATCCTTGGCAAAAAAGAATATCGAAATAAGGGCTATCGATTTATTTGTGCCTGACAATGATGATAATGACAAAATAAAATGGGTCAAATGTGATTTATTGGAAGATGATTTAACAAAAATAGTAAAAGATATTGATATCATTTATCATCTTGCAGGAAAATATTTATCTGGTAATTCAAAAGAAATCTTAGATGATTTGAACACACTTAATGTTAATGGAACAAAAAATATTGCCAAAGCGGCTTCTTCAGCAGGTGTAAAAAAAATAATTCATATAAGCAGTATTGCCGCATGTGAAGAATCATCCGAAAGAATTATTAATGAGGGAAACGGAAAACCTATAACAAGTTATGGCTTTAGCAAGCTTGAAAGTGAAAAAACGCTGATCTCAAATTTGTCTGAACAGACAAAATATATAGTATTCCGACCCGTTGCCTTTTTCGGCGAAAATCATAAAGGGAGCGTTTACGAATTAGTTAAAGCAATAAAAAGTAGACGGTTTTTCCTAATAGGCAACGGGGAAAACCATGTAAATTTCTTATATGTCAAAGATTTAGTAAACTATTTAATTGAAGTTGGAATGGATGATGGTGTCAATAATGAGATTTTTATCGTGTCGGGTGAACCATTACACCTTAAAGTACTTGTGGATGCTATAAAAAGAAAGTTTGGTTTTAAGTCCACAAGATTTTATGTCCCAAAATTCATTGGATTCTTTCTCGGATATATACTTGATAAGATTTCAAAATATATTAAAATCCGTTTCCCTCTATCATTAAATCGAGTGAAAGCCATGACCAAGGATAAATATTATAGTAATTACAAAACTAATAAACATTTAGGTGGATACAAATATGGTATAATACAGGGTCTAAGTTCAACCATAGATTGGTATAAAACAAACAATCTTTTATAAAAACAGTAAGCGCCGGTGTGTTTAATTTGTCGGATCATTGCCCCCTGGAAGCGTTCGTAGCAGTCAGCGCGGATGAACTGGGATGTTGCGACCCCGACATTAAGGGCGCCGGAACGACTGGTCCGATGGTTCTCTCGGGTATTTGGGTGGATACCGAGATTTCTCTTAACTGCATCCAGGATTAACGCAATGACAACCCGCTCGGTCTATTCAATTCAAAAGATTCAGAATGAACTGGGTTATGCTTATCGCATCTCGCTGGAAGGGGGGATACGTCAGCTTGTGAGGGCGTGGAAACAATCTGAATGAAGCATCCTATTGTCGCTGGTCATATCGACGTTCATGGATTAAAACGTCAATTGAAAGGCTTGAAAATATGCCGGATTTCAACTGTTCCTTTTTTCATGGTTTCACAGCTCAAGTCGCAGGTGGAATATTTGAGAGACATAGGAATGCAAGTTGTCCTGGTTTCGTCAGAGGGTCCTGAATGGTCTATGATTAATACAGGACAGGGGCTAAGTGTTAAAATAATTAACATTCCTCGTTCATTAAAACCCTGGCAGGATTTTATTGCTTTTATCAGGCTGACACATTTTTTTTTGATTCATCGTTTTGATATTGTCCATTCAATGACTCCCAAAGCAGGTTTGTTGACAGCTCTGGCTGCCTTCATATCAGGAATCCCCATACGGCTTCATACTTTTACAGGCCAGCGGTGGGTCACGTTGAAAGGACTTATGAGATGGAGCTTACGTGCGGCTGACACGCTGATTGGCATCCTGAATACGAAATGCTATGCCGATAGCGGCAGTCAGGCACAGTTCCTGGTCAAGGAAGGCATTCTATCCTCTCGAAGAATTGCCGTCATCGGCCAGGGGTCGCTGGCTGGCGTTGATATGTCGCGCTTTAACCCTGATCACTGGTCATTATCTATAAAGCAACAGCTCAGGCAAAGCCTTTCCATTGCAGCATCTTCAAAAATTCTTATTTTCGTGGGCAGGATATCGCCAGATAAAGGGATTGCAGAGTTGATTTCAGCCTTTTATGAGCTTCTAAACATGAACTATGATGTTGATCTGTTATTGGTCGGGCCGCATGACCAGGATTGTGGTGGAAAAAGTTCGTTAGATTTAAACAGCGCCAAGCAATGTTCGAAAATACACTACATCGGATATACAGAGTGTCCCGAAAGTTATCTGGCCATATCTGATATTTTCTGTCTGCCCAGCTACCGCGAAGGCTTTGGCACGGTCGTTATCGAGGCGGCCGCCATGGGCCTTCCCACGGTGGGAACAACGATCAATGGGCTTATCGATGCCGTTACTGATGGGGAAACTGGAATCCTTGTGCCGCCCCGTGATGACCGCGCCCTGCTGGCGGCACTAAAACGTCTGCTGGATCATCCGGATGAATTGGACAGAATGGGAAGAGAGGCCAGGAACCGATGCTCTCAGCATTTTGATGCAAATCAAGTCAATGAAAAAGTTGCTGAAGAATATCTAACTGTTTTAAAGATGAAAAAGATAGTTCATTAGTGGACGAGCGGGCTATTAAAGTAGCTGGTACTGATGGCCTTACTGTGGGTCACTTGGCAAATTATGACATTGATTGACAAGTCTTCTCTCATTCTCGTTACGGGTGCCACCGGTGCTGTGGGGCCGCGTGTCGTGCATGCACTGCACCAAGCAGGATATCAGATTCGCTCCTTCTCGTTCGATGCTCCTACCGCGGGCATGTTCCCGCAAAGCGTAGAAGTCTTGATTGGCGATGTCACTGATCAAGTGGCGGTCCAATCTGCAATGCAAGGTGTGGATGCAGTCGTTCATATGGCGGCGCTCCTGCACATTGTCAATTCACCACCTGAGATGCGTGAAAAATACGAGCGCGTCAATATTGGCGGAACAGCGACGGTAGTTGAGGCAGCAATTAAGGCGGGTGTAAGACGCGTTGTTCTATTCAGTACGATTGCTGTATATGGGGCTTCAGACGGTCACGTGCTCAATGAGATCTCGCCCACTAATCCTTATACTTTTTATGCTCAGACGAAACTTGCTGCCGAAAAGGTTGTTTTAAATGCGAGGAACACAAGCGGTCAACCATTGGGAACCGTGTTGCGATTTGGTGCAATTTATGGTTCACGCATCAAGGGAAACTACGAACGGTTGACACATGCCTTGGCATGTCATCGCTTTAGCCCTATCGGAAGTGGTCTCAATCGATGGACATCGGTTTATGATAAGGATGTTGGCCGTGCGGCTGTGCTGGCTGTTTCTCGCCCTGCTGCAGCGGGTCGGGTGTTCAACGTCACAAATGGCGGGTATCATACCCTGAATGAAGTTAGTGAATCCATTTGCGCTGCCCTTGGTCGTAAGCCGACCCGGTTTTTATTGCCCGTTGGTTTAATGCCAACCCATAGGTTTAAAACCTCTGGTTACCAAGGCGATAATTGATAAATACATCGAAGATATTGCCGTTGTCGGCAGTCTCATTCAAAAGGAGCTCGCTTTTTGTATATCAGTATGATTTAAAAACCGGCTGGGAAGAAACGCTACGAAAGATTCGGACATGAAGAGGATATTTGATTTGCTGCTTTCCCTTTGCTTGATTATATTCTTGTTGATTCCAATTTTTATCATTGTAGTTTTAGTCAGGCTGACTTCCAAGGGGCCTGCACTGTATTGGTCGGACAGAGTTGGCGTAAACAACAAGATTTTCAAAATGCCGAAATTCAGAACGATGCGTATCGATACGCCTGCTGTTGCGACGCACTTATTGAAAGAGCCCGATGTTTATCTAACGCCGATAGGTCACTTTATGAGAAAAACGAGCCTGGATGAATTGCCGCAATTGTGGAGCGTTTTAAGAGGGGATATAAGTTTTGTAGGTCCCCGGCCCGCATTGTTCAATCAAGAGGATCTGATTGCCTTGCGGACGGAAAAAGGTGTTCATCAATTAATTCCAGGGATCACGGGATGGGCACAAATCAACGGCAGAGATGATATTCCAATTCCCATTAAAGTGTTGTATGATGAGTATTATATGAAAAATCAATCTTTCTTCTTTGACCTGAAAATTTTATGGAAAACTTTTTTCAAGGTGATTAAAAAGGAAGGCGTTGTTCATTAATATGAATTTACATCCCCAACTACAGAACCCCAAATTTTACATAATGATTTTAAGCGATGCCTTAATATTTGTGCTTGCTATAGTTTTGGCTTACTTATTTCGTTTCGAATTTGCTCTTGATTCTAATGATATGAGAGTGTGCCCATAGTTAGTTGAAATTTAGGGTAGCGGCTCCTAAAATGGTTGGCTGCATTGAATGCAGCGCTTGATTTTATATAAAACCTTTGATATAAACAGGTTATGAGCTTCAAACGTCATTTATTATTAGGTTTGCGCGATGAGCTTTCCAGGCCGATGCTCGTTATTCATGTTTTGATCGGGCCAAGACAAGTGGGTAAAACAACGATTGCCAATTTGCAGG
>Ga0184631_10000070_pt1 | contig 17444 bp, 18 predicted proteins | sample PLM4_90_b1_FD_133160 | JGI IMG/M metagenome (GOLD analysis project Ga0184631, IMG submission 133160) | Groundwater sediment microbial communities from an aquifer in East River, Colorado, USA - PLM4_90_b1 | ecosystem: Environmental > Terrestrial > Soil > Riparian zone | place: USA: East River... | reverse complement strand
GACAAAGTCAATCAATATCGTTAAAATATTGAAAATATTAGCAATTTTAACGACATTAGCCTAGTTTTAATAAATTTAAGACTAAAATATCAATTTATCCCAAACTTCCCTCCCCCAAAGCCCAAATTAATTCACCCAAAAAGATTCATAAAATCCCCTTAATTTTACCTCTATTTTCACTTATTGCAAAGCACAAAAAAACGACTGTTTCACAGTCATTTTTTATAGTTAATATATTTAATTCCATCCTCAGCTGCCAGACTTGGATTCGAACCAAGATAAATGGATTCAGAGTCCATTATCCTACCATTAGATGATCTGGCAGCTCAAGAAAGAATTTTCTAACCAATAAACAAATTTTGCCCTAACTCTAGCAATTTTGCAAACTTCTTATCAACTTTTTCATCCTCTGCTAAATTTCTTCCATCATAATCTATTAGCTATAGCTAATAGATTATGATGGAAGCACATACGACCACATCGCCCATTTCTACTGTCTATTGCCTATTCCTTCTTCACTATTTACTATATTCCTATGGAAAACGGATTTTGGTCAAAACTAAAAACACCGATTTTGGCAGTGGCGCCAATGTATGACATAACTGATACTGCATTTAGGCAGGTTATTGCCGCTTGCGGAAAACCAAGTGTTTTTTTCACAGAATTCGTTTCTGTTGACGGACTGACAAATCCGAAATCAAAAGCCAAGCTGACAAAATATCTGCTTCAATTTAACGAAATTGAACGTCCAATTGTCGCGCAAATTTGGGGCATTGATCCAAAAAAATTCTACGAAGCTGCAAAAATAATTACGGAACTTGGCTTTGACGGCATTGATATCAACATGGGCTGCCCGGACAAGGCAGTTATAAAAATGGGCGCCGGCTCAGCTTTAATTTTAAATCCAAAACTCGCGCAAGAAATAATTTCCGAAACAAAACGCGGCGCATGTAGCGCAGACGGAAAAACAGTCCTGCCAGTTTCAGTCAAAACTCGCCTCGGCTATACAACAAATATTATCAGCGAGTGGCTCCCCTATTTGTTAGAAGCAAAACCTGCTGCAATCACAATCCATGGCAGAACAATGAAGCAAATGTCCAAAGTCCCTGCAGATTGGAACGCAATTGCCGAAGCAAAACAAATTGTAAAAGATTCAGAAACTTTAATTTTAGGAAATGGAGACATCAGAAGTCTGGAAGATGCGCATGAAAAAATTAAAATCTGCGGCATTGACGGTGTAATGATCGGTCGCGGAGTTTTGGGCAACCCATGGTTTTTCAACAAAGAAAAAAACGAATCAAATATAACTCAAAAAGAACGGTTTGAAGTTCTTCAAATGCACATAAATCTTTTTGAAAAATACTTTAAAAATTTTAAAAATTTTCACATGCTTAAAAAACACATCAAATCACACATCTCCGGATTTGACGGCGCCAAAGAAATTCGCGCAGAACTTATGAATGCAAAAACTCTGGATGAATTAAAATCTCAACTGGAAAATTTGACCCCGTTAGAAACATTCAATAAAAAATAATCCTATTAAATTATTTTTTATAATCTTTATAAAGATCAATCATCTAAATTTTAGAACAATGTTTAATATATAAATATGGCGGAAAAAAATTTCTAAACAGAGTTTATTACCAAATAATTTATTTTCAAAACCATATACATTTGTCATTCTGAGTGCAACGAAGAATCTCATACAAGATCCTTCACGGTGTTCAGGATGACTCACATCCTATTTTCCACTAATATTGACTGCCTCGTCTATATAGGTTATAAATAATCAGCTCAAAAAAATACTACATATGGGGTGAAATATGGGAGAAATCACCGGACTTTATACCATAGGAGAAGTAAAAAAAATTAAAGGAAAAAATGAGATTAAAATGGTACTGGATGAATATCTGAAAAACCCAATTTATTCCGGATTTACCGATCTTAAACTGCAAACAATTGCAAATGTAACATTGAAACCATTAGCAATTATTCTTGAAAAGTTAAACGCGCTTCCTGATAAATAGCTTCTTTTAACAAAGGAGGGAATTATGCCGAGAGGATGGATTAACGAAGAAACTGCCATTGGTTTAATAATCCGCAAAAAAGGCAAGAAAGCAAAAGATATAATGAATGGAATTATATGCGACGGAGAAAAAGGATGTTACCTAGCAACCGAAGTTAAACTTGGAGCAGCTATGGAATTAAAAGAGAAAAAACATCTGCTGCCAGATATACTGACAAAACTCAATAATATCCCAAATATTTCACCAAAATAAAAACTTAGCTTGTGCCATTGCAACACGAGGACGCCACCCGGCGCCCTCTTTTTTTACCTTTTATTTTATACATTACCTTTTATACTACCCCCTACTTCCCCAGCTTCTTCGCCAATTTTTCCGCTTCGTCTAATAATTCTTCAATTTCATCAATCCCCTGATTCCAGAATTTTCTGCTATTAATATCAATCCCCATTTTTTTAAAAATATCTTTTGGAGACTCAGATAATCCGGTTGCCAAAAATTCCTTAACATTTTCAATAAACCTGCAATCTTTTTGCACTCTTGATTGCAAATATTTTGAAATTAACAAACCGCTTGCATACGAATAATTATAGAAAAATCTTCGGATATGGCCCCAATAAATCCACCAATTTTTTGATTCCTCGGTTTGCTCAACAAATTCACCCATATACGAAGCCATGTGTTTCTGGAATAATCTTCCAATCTCCTCTTTTGGCAAATATCCCTTTTCGCGAAAAACTTTATGCAACTCCTGCTCAAATCTATAACAAGCAATTTGCCTGAAAATCGTTGAAACATCGTCATTTAATTTTTGCATCATGATTGCCAGCCTGGTTTCGTCATCAACTCCTTTTTCAACCTCCTTTAAAACGAAATCCTCCATAAAAGTACTGGCAACCTCGGCAGTAGACGTTGGAGATCCAAAATTTATAGCGTTTTGTTTCTCGCGCATCAGTTCATTATTTATTCCGTGTCCGGCTTCATGCGCAATTGTTGTCACGCTGTTAAGCTTGCCGTCAAAATTTAATAAAATATAAGTCGGCGTTGTTATGGTTGTATGCACGCAAAAAGCTCCGTCGTCTTTCCCTTTTTTTGGATAAACATCAATCCTGTTGTTTCCGACAAAACTTGAAAAAATTTCAAAAAACTTTCCATCCAAATCACTGAAAACTTTTCCAATCAAATTTATCGCATCCTGATAGGAATATTTTTTATCTATTTTTCCATACGGAACATTTCTCTCGTGATATCTAAGTTTTTTAACCCTAAACAATCTCGCTTTAAGCTTGTAGTATCTTTTTGAAATATCAAATCTTTTTGAAACCGCATCACTTAAAATATCAACCATCTTGCTTTCAACATCATCATCCACGTGCCTGCCGGAATCCGGCCTCGGCAATTTACGCAGCTCGTCATTTACTTTTTTATCTTCCAAAACAGCATTTATCTCATGTTCTGCCACGTCAGAATGCTTTATTAAAATTTCATTAAAAACAGCTGCGGCAGAATCTCGAGTCGGTTTATTAACACTGCCCATTAAATTCATAATCTCGGCAAAACTTTTTTTACCCTGTTTTCCATTTTCTAAAATAACCTCCCTTTCCTCTTTTGCCAAAAAAGCCGAAGTCATCTTGACCCAATTATTATATGCCGGCCCACTTAACAGATTCATAAGTTTTTCTTCCGGCTCACTTAACAAATATTTTGATCCGGCAAAAGATCTTTCCAAATCATGCTTGTAAATTTCCAGCCCCTTATAATCCAAAAATTTCTTTTGCAAATTTTTTTCAATCTTTGACACGCGCATGCCAAAAAACTGCATTTCATTGCCTATTTTAGTTGAAAAGTCATCAATTTTTTTAGCCCTGGCTTTGAGCTGGGAATTATTCTGATTCTGCTGGCCTCTTAGCCAAAAGTAATATCCTTCCTTTCCTCCGCTGTGATTTTCCCTTAGCCATTTTTCATATTCATCCAAAGCCTGTTTTAACACAGCCGGATTTTTTAAATAATCAGTTCGCTTACTCCATTTATTTACAAACTTTTTAGTATCTACCTCAATTTTCTTTCTTAACTTCCCCATCTGCAAATCATTTTCACTCTTAAACAGCGGGCTAAGATCCCACTCTATTTTGTTAACTTTAATATTTGTTGAAATATTTTTCTCTGTGAGATTATTTTTCATTGTTTTTCCTTGTCATCCTGAAGTACCCCGAAGGATCTCATTAACAGTAATCGACCACCGGACTTAGGTCCGGTGGCTTTGGGTTTGCCGGCTTAATCGCCGGCAGGGCGCTTCAGCTGTTAGATTAATTTATCGAATAACGACGGTTGATCGACTTGGTTATGTTTGTACTGATGTTTTACGTATTGCCTTATAATATACTCATCAATGCCAATTGTTGATACAAAATATCCTCGTGCCCAAAGAGACTGCCTTTCATACAACCCATGTGTCCTTTTGATTTTTTTCTTCATCCAGGCTGAAGATTTTCCTTTCAGAATTTGCATTGTGTAGGATACAGAATCTCTGGGGGTTGCAAGCAGACACATGTGTATATGATCCGTCTGGATGTTCAATTCTATAATTTCCCAATGCTTCCATTTGGAGATTGATTCCAATATTCTTCTCAACTCCTGTTTTACTTTTTCCGAATCTAGCACCTTACCCCTGTATTTTGGAGTCCATACCAGGTGGTATTTCAAATCATAAAAACAATGTGATAATGTGCGTATAGTACGCTTGTAGTTTTTCATGCGTATGTTTTCTACTAAAGCCGTCCTGCCGGACGGCTTTAGTATACGGCGTTGCCTTCAAACGTACACCCCGGCTTCACCGGGGGTTTTTAAACTAATAAGAGATTCTTCGCTCCGCTCAGAATGACACCAATGGCGCCTGGTGCCTATTCGCTATTTCCTATTTTCTATTTTATATTTACTATTAACTATTTCTTCTTCCATTATACTTTATACATTAAACTTTATACCTATTTTGTCCCCATCCTCTTCAGCTTATCCACCTCCATTTGTTCCAACACTCTTCCGCCACCAATTTTTAAATTACTTAAATGAATATTTCCAATTCTGATTCTCTTCAAACTGGTAACAGTAAGTTCCATTTCCGCGCACATTCTCCTAATCTGGTGTTTTCTGCCCTCTTTTAAAATTATGATAAATTTATGCGCGCTTACAAGCTTCACCCTGGTTGGCAAAGTTTTTCTTCCTTTTAATAAAATTCCCGCTTCCATTACTTTCGCCTTGCTGTTGTTAATATCTTCGCGCACGGAAACCTCATATTCCTTTTCAATCAAATGATCGCTTCCAGTCACTGCCGATGTTACTGTGCCGTCGTTTGAAAGCAAAAGCAATCCTTCGCTGTCTTTGTCCAATCTGCCAACAACATTTAAATTTTTAAATTTCGGGAAAATATCAAAAACAGTCCTGCCTTCACCCTCGGATTTGGTACAAACAATGTCACGCGGTTTATTAATAACCACGGTCATTTTTTCCTCCACGTCCCTTATTCCGCGTCCAACAATGGCGATTTTGTCTTTTTTCGGATCAATCTTCACGCCCATTTCCCTCACCACTTGGCCATTTAAAGTTATTAATCCTCTCCTTATATATTCCTCCGCCTCCCTGCGAGATAGTATTTTTTGTTCTGATAAATATTTTTGAATTCTCATATGTTGATAATACTACAATAAAAAAAAGTTATCCACATTGAAAATTTTATCAGGGGGTTATACTTTGAATTGTGTGTAAATACTCTAAATTTAAAAATGTAAGGAGGTGAATGGTAAAATTAGTAGAGTATTTCACATAATTGTTCTTAACAATAAAATATGAAAAGGAGAAACGAAATGAAAAGATTAATGAGCTTAGTACTACTGATTTTAGTGGCAGTTGGGATCTTCGCGGCAACAAGCGAAGCACGCTGGGCAAGTACCAATAGACGCGCAGTAGTTCTGGAGTGCTTTTACGCCTTGCGTCCCAGTCATGACGGAGGTTGTGATAAAACTATTACTACTCCCTATGGAACTTGGTGCGTTAGTAGCTGGAACTATCTCAATAGCGATCCGAATATGTATCTGACTGTAAGAAATATCTATAGCTGCGATTCTTCCGTTTGGACCACATCAGGAGATGGGAGTCCTTGCCACAATTATAACTCTCCGGTCAGCTTCTGGATGAATTACGGCTATAATTATGGTGATTACGGATCATATGGCAGAGGCGGGCAATGCAAATACTTTGCAAATTTGATACTTTATCGATCCGGTTCATATCAAAAAGCGTCACCTGCATATTCTGACATAATCAATAACCCTCTTGATTATGAAACAAATATGCAAAATGCAAAAGAAGGTGATGTATTAGTAACTCTAAATGAAGGTTCTGCCAATAACATCCCTCATACCGCCATTGTCGTGGAAATCAAAAAATCAGGGACTACCGTCACTGGTCTTGATGTTATTGATTCCAACTATGTTTCAGACATTAATGGCGTGGCCGGACGCGAAGTCATTAGCCGACATCTCTTGTCCATAGCTACTCTACAGCAACGTAGTTATAAAATATGGAAAAAAATAAGCTATTATGGCGAGCAATATATTCCTTAATGCCTAACAACTGAAAGATCCGTGGCTAACCAATTTGGTTAGCCACTTTTTTATTTCCAATAATTTAAGGTATCAAAATAAATAGAAGAAATTATCTCATCCATAAGCGGTTTATCGCCACTTTGTTTTCCATCCACTATCACATCATAATAACTATCCGATATTTTAATAATATAATTATTTTTTATAATTACAGCTAAATAATTATTTGAACGGGCAACCCATGTTCCCTGATTTTTAACGACTACTTCTCCACCAAAAGCATCAAACTTATTAATCTTAAAATATCCCAAATTTTTATTTAATGATTTATCTACATCAAAACCAAAATAAGATTTGTATTCATTGTAAAATGCTTCTTCAGTGTTTTTATAATTATGAATATTTTTTTCTATAGTTATTCTGGAAGTTTGTGCGTCTTTTGCCCTTTCTGATTCTTCGCATGTTTCTTTATGATTAATAGTTAAAAACAACGGGATATTATTGGGATATTTCAACTGACAAATAAATATGGAAGGGGGATATTTTAAATAAAAATTTAAATTAAGATTATTATTTTGATATTGATATGTTTCCCAATCAAAAGTTATCAAATCCTTGAAGTTCTGATTTTGCTGTTCTTGTTCTAATTTTAAATCAACTATTTTTTTATTTAAAAAATAATATAGCCCCAAAATAACAGCAATAATAATTAAAAAACCGGATATTAAAACAATAGATTTTTTCTTATTTATATTCATTTAAAAATAATACCACAATATTCCAATCAAAAAAAGTTGACTATCATCCGTATTTCAATTATAAATAAACAAGGGCAAACGGCCCGCCTTTTTATTTAAATAATAACAAATAACCCTAATATAATTTAATAACGCAAATATAATAATTCAATTCGCATTATTATAAAGATATGCATTATTAGCGAATACTCTATGCAAAATATAAGAAACATCGCAATTATCGCCCACGTTGACCACGGTAAAACCAGCCTCGTTGATGTGCTTTTAAAACAATCAGATACTGACCTCGGAAAGCTCACAGGCACAGATCTTATTATGGATTCCAATGAACTTGAAAAAGAGCGCGGAATTACCATCTTTTCAAAAAATGCCTCCATTCAATACGAGGGCACAAAAATAAATATTATTGACACTCCGGGTCACGCTGACTTTGGCGGTGAAGTTGAACGCGTTTTGAACATGGTTGAAGGCGCCTTGCTTTTGGTTGACGCACAGGAAGGTCCAATGCCTCAGACCAGATTTGTTTTGAAAAAAGCCTTGAATCTTGGACACAAAATAATTGTGGTTATTAATAAGATAGACAAGGAAAACGCAAGAATCAATCACACTCTTGAAAAAATCATTGAGCTTTTTATGGAACTCGGCGCCACAAACGAACAGCTTGATTTCCCGATTATTTACGCATCAGGCCGCTTGGGCAAAGCCGGATATGAACCGGAACTTGAAAAAATGACAGATATCAAACCGATTTTTGACACTGTTATAAAACACATTCCGGCGCCAAGCAATGATTTCACCAAGCCGCTTCAAATGATGACTGTTGCCATATCTTATGACAACTACAGGGGAAAAATCGGTATTGGAAAAATTTACCAGGGCAAGATTGAAAATAACCAGATGATTTCAAAAATTTCCCGCTCAGGAGAAATTTCAAAACATAAAATCACAAGTCTTATGTCTTTTTATGGACTCAGTAAAATTGCAGCAAATGAAATGTTGGCCGGAGATATTGCCGCAATTTCAGGCGTTGAAGATCTTTTAATCGGAGACACAATTTGCGAAGCTGAAAATCCGATTGCCATGACACCAATCACAATAGAAAAACCGACAATGAAAATGATTTTCAGCGTCAATGATTCCCCGTTTTCAGGAACAGAGGGCGACTATTGTACATCAAGAAATATCAAAGAACGTCTTGAAAAAGAGTTAATGAATGACGTTGCTTTGGAAATGGAAGCCGGACAATCTGCTGAAAAATTTATTATCAGCGGACGCGGTGAATTACACTTGGCAATTTTGATTGAAAAAATGAGACGCGAAGGATATGAATTCCAAGTTTCAAAACCTGAAGTTATTTTCAAGGAAGAAAATGGCCAATTATCAGAACCGGCAGAAGATGTTTGGATTGAGGCTGCTGAACAATATTCCGGAATTGTCATTGAAAAAATGAATCGCAGAAAAGGCGAAATGAAAAATATGAATGTTGAAAACGGCATTGCTTATTTTCATTTCTTCCTTCCAACTAGAGGCCTCATCGGATTTAGAAACGAATTTATGATTGAAACAAAAGGCACAGGAATTATAAACACATTATTTGCCGGATACTTCCCAAAGTTTGGAGACTTACCAGAACCGCTCAGAGGATCACTAATAGTTTCTGAAACAGGAGCAACCACTGCATATTCATTATTAAACGCCCAGGAAAGGGGTAAAATGTTTGTCGGGCCTGGAGTTAAAGTTTATGAAGGGCAAGTTGTAGGACAAAACGCAAAAGCCGGTGATATGGTTGTTAACGTTTGCAAACCTAAACAGCTCACAAACTTCCGCGCCAAAACTGATGCCGTTACCAACGACTTGATTCCACCCCAGACATTAAGCATTGAACAGGCACTTGAATACATTAATGATGATGAACTCGTTGAAATCACTCCAAAAAGCATCCGCTTGAGAAAAAGAATCTTGAAAAACAATTTAAGAAAGTAATAAAAATGCCCAATAAAATTGGGCATTTTTATTACTTTGTCATCCTGAATTTATTTCAGGATCTATGTCTACTTTTTTACCCACACCTGCTGATAAATCATATCAAGAAGCATTCCAAAACTCGCCAAATAAATTACACACGACAAAAGCCAACCGACGAAAGGAATTAACATTAGAACATTGAGCGCAATAATTCCTACCACAACCGAAATCCAATCAAATCTTAATTTCTTTTCATTTGCCAACCATTTAAATAATATACTTCCAAATATAATCCCCGAAATGACAGTGGCTAAAATGCAAACACCTGACATGAATGCGATGCCAAATATTCCAAAGAAAAATCCAATCATACTGATTAATAAAATAATTATTACAGCCGGTAAGACCAGCGTAGAAACAAATCCTATTATTAATTCCCTTCCGAAATTAGAAATTACCCGGCTAACCAAATTTTGTAAAAACTTTTTAAATACGAAGTACATCAAAAGTCCAGTGGTAATAAGAGTCAATAATTTTATAAACCAAAAGATTGTAAACGCGGCTATTATCGCCTTAGCATTAAAAGCGGATTTTTGAGATTGTTCAATTTTTTCAAAACTTAATTTATCGCCGACATTTGCACCGGAAATTATATTCGCTTCTTGTGGGGCTTTATATTTAACTACGCCATTTATAACTGCATTGCTTCCGATTGTCAGCGATTTACTTGCGGTTATTTCAGCGTCATTGGAAACCTTGCCGTTTATTGTTACGTCCTCGCCAACTATTTTTGCCTGACCAACTATATCGCCATTAATGGTTATTTGTCTTCCGGCTATTCTTATATCTCCATTTAATTTGGCACCTTTGGTTACATTAACAGTGCCTCCGGCAACAATAAAGTCTTTGTTGATATTCCCACTGACAACAATGTTTCCACCGGCAACTCTCAAGCTGTCTCCCACATTTCCCAAAACAGTCACAGTGCCACCCACAACCATCAAACTCTTTGACACTTCTCCGGAAACCAAAATATTTGATCCGGCTCCTATCAAATCCCCCATAACCTTGCCGTTGATTATCAAATTATTCCCCACGGAATAAAGATTCGAACCGACAATTTCATTGTCATTTAGAATATATTCCTTGTCAGCGGAAAATTGCGCTGCAAAAGCCGGGTTAATAATAACAAAAAGTGCGGCTGCTACAAGAGCAGAAATTTTGAGTATTTTATTCATAAATAAATTATACTATAATTGAATAAAATTATGAATATTCAAAGACCACCAACAATTCAAGAACTAAGAAAGGCCACTCCGAAAATAAGAAATCTAAACATAGAGCACAAGGAAGATTTATCAAACCTGGATAAAGCAGCTGTCTGGGTCACAGACATGATTGGAACTATGGGATTTTTTTTCATAGTAGTCAGCTGGACTGTTATCTGGCTTACATGGAACACAATAGGTCCAGTATCAGCACGTTTTGATCCATATCCGGCTTTTGTACTTTGGCTTTTTATCTCAAACATGATTCAGCTTTTCTTTTTGCCACTGCTTTTAATCGGACAAAATTTGGAAGAACGACGCTCTGAAGCGCGCGCTGAAATTGATTTTGAAACAAATGTAAAAGCGGAAAAAGAAATAGAAACCATACTCACCCACTTGGAATACCAGAATGAGCTTATAGCAACAATACTTAACAAAATTGAAGGCCTGGAGAAAAAAGAAATAAAGATTTTGAAAACTAAAAAATAACGCCAATGGCGTTATTTTTTCTTATCATTAAAATTACTATCCTATTGTGCGATCGCACAATAGGATAGTAAAAATATAATATAAAAAAATCGGCCAGTGATAGGCCGGATTCTGTTTCTCAACGATAATTTGTCTGGATCTGCCATTACTGACAGATTCTAGCGGCACCCCCTGACTTTCATCAGAGTACGACCTTGCACCTCGTAAGGATTTAGCCGTTTCACTTCCGCTTTGTTATCCCTATGGCGGAATTAAGCCTTCTAGCTTGGGATATGGGCTTCTTTGACTCTTTCGGGTCAAAGCGTCACTGCTCGCACCTCTCATATTACTATGGCAGGCTGTTAGCCTGTACGTTGTCCGACTTGCGTCAGACAGGAGTCCGGACCTTCCTCGCTCCGACGTTACGTCGGAGCGCTATCGTTTACTGACCGATTTTTTATAACTATACTGAATTTATATAAATTGTCAAATTATCTCAATTTCTTCTCCATAATTACTGTATATTCCTTAAACCCCAATTTTTTTACAAAATTTATAGACGGCTCGTTTTGAGCAGTTATTACAACAGAAATAAAATTAACTTTTTTAGTTTTGCACCATTTTAAAAAATTTTTAACAAAAACACTGCCAATCCCCATTCTTCTAAAATCCTTCTCAATTATCGAATCCTCCATTTCTGCATGAATACCTTTTCTAATAAAACTACCGACCAAACTGCCACAACTATATCCGATAATTTTATTTTCATATTCCGCCACTTCAACCAAACTGTTTTTACTTTTAATTCTGTCTGAAAAATACTTTTTCCCCTTCCCATAAGTCCAATTCAAATCTAAGCTTTTATCTATTTCCTTATATTCCTTTTTAAACAGCTCAAAATTCAACCTTTGAATCTACCCCAAGTCTTTAATTGTCGCTTTTCTGATAATAATTTTATCCATAAATAAATATTAATCATATTTAAATTCCTTTGATGAAACTGCGGCAAATTCTTCATTAATATCCTCCCAAGGAAAAAGGCTCATGGAATTTTCAATTCCTCTCTTTTCTACTTCTTGTTTACTTAATCCTCCTGTTTCATTTGTAAGTTTTCCATAAAAGGAAACGTCAAAAATCTTGTTTTCCCTGTTTGAATAATCCACCCAAGCGGCAGCGTAAACAATTTTACACCCTGGAAATTTTTTTCTTAAATCACCGGCAACTTTTATTGCTGTTGTTCCGTAACAATGATTATTTTCTACAAGTAAAAATGTTGGATTTTTAGGAAGCTTAAAGTTCGGTTTTCTAACTGGCATTAATTGTCTCAGCTTAAAACTACCTTCAAAAAGATACTTATACTGAACAGGAATTATTCTTAAAATATGAAGTTTATATGAAAAAAATACTCCAGGAAACGCGCCACCCCTTAAAATCGGCACAATGGCATCAATTTTTACCTTATTAGTCCTTAAATATCTATCAACTTTTTTATAAAGCACTTCCAAAACATCTCCATATTCTTCCCAACTAATTTTTTTAAAATCAGATTTTTTGTATTTTTTTTCTTCCATAATACTAAAATAATTTTTTACTTTGACTATCCAGCTCCTTATTAACCATTGCATCTGCCCGGCTGTTTTGCTCACGGGGAATATGCACAAAATTAATTTTTTTAAAATCAAACTTCATATTCCAAACTTCAATAAAAAATTTCTGCATTCTTTCTTCTTTTATTCTATACTCGCCGTTTAACTGCTTAATAATCAGTTCACTATCACCTCGCACTTCAATTTCCACATCTTTGCATTTTTCCTTTCCAGCCAATTGTTTTGCTTTTTTCAATCCAAAAATCACGGCTTGATATTCCGCCTCATTATTTGTCCCAATTCCCAAATGCTCGCTATATTCCTTTTCAAAATCCGGAAAATAAACCCCAAGAGCAGCTTGTCCCGGATTTCCCCTGCTTCCCCCATCGCAATAAATTATTATTTTTTTATCCATTTTTGTTTTTCTGTTTTAATGTTTTCTTGATTTTATAATTAACTGTCTTCCAAGGAAATTCTCCTTTGTACTCAAGCCAAAATCCACTTGCATACTTATGTCCCCCACCGCCAAACTTATTGGCTACTTTTGAAACATCAATATTTCCACCAGATCTCAGAGATACTTTCATCTTACCATTTCTTATTGACCATATTAATCCTATTAATCCTTTATTATTATAAATACAATTACCAATTTCCGATTCCAATACTGGAGAATTAACCGCGATAGCCTTTTCTCCTCCTATTGTTACATTAATTCCCTTCCTAATTAAATCAAAAACAATCTTTTTTTCATATTTCATAATTGCACTTCCTTCATCAATAAATTTCTTGGCGGTTTTTTTATTTTCAAGCTGTTTTGCAATTTTATCCCAACCGGAAAAATTCAAATCATAAGTAAATAACGACGCCAAAATTTCCTTTGAAAATTTATTTTTAAATCTATAAAGATCGCCATCCTCAACATAATTTAGAAGTTTTGGCATTTTCTTTTTTGGATGAAAATACTTCCAGGCTAAAACCGAACCGGAATTATTTTCACCGTAAACAAATTCTGTGGAGATTTTACAAACATCCTTGGCGCTCACATGATGGTCTAAAACAACCACTTTTTTATTATTCGCCAAAAGTTTTTTCATAATTTCCTTTTGCGGATAACAAAAATCAATAAAATAAATTTCTTTATTTTTTATATCTTCCAAAGGAGTCATCTGAAAATCAGCAGCTATATAAGACGCCTTATTCTCAAACTTTTTCCAAGCAGCCCAAGCGCCCCCAAACCCATCTTCATCGTTGTGATAAATTATAACTATTGATTTCATCAATTACTCAAATACCTAATTACTAAAATACTAAAAGCTTTTTTTACTCCAGTATTTTTTGTTTTTCAGTGTTTCAGTGTTTTAGTTTTTTATTGCTTTTTAACGTTTCTATTCCTGGCAATTTCTTGCCACTTAAATATTCCAACATCGCCCCTCCGCCGGTTGATATAAATATATTAGCTTTTAACTTTGAGTTTTTAGCTTTTAGTGAGAATAACGTTGCCGTTTCTCCACCTCCCACGACCGTAAACGCCTTGCTATTCAAAATTGCCCTGACAATTTCATCCGACCCTTTCCTAAATTTCTTTATTTCAATCTGCCCCATCGGCCCATTCCATATGATCGTTTTTGCCTTCTTGATTATATCAGAATAAATTTTTATTGTTTCAGGTCCGATATCCAAAATTTTTCTTTTATCAATTACAACATCAGCCGGCAATATTATTTTTTTGCCGTACTTTTTTAAAACATTTTTAGAAAATTCTATTTTGTCCGGCTCGCAAATTGAATCTCCAACAGGCAATCCCTGCGCCATAAACAGATTTATGGCAATCCCACCACCAGTCAGAAAATAATCCACTTTTCCGGCAAAGCTTTCCAATATTCCGATTTTATCCGAAATTTTCGCTCCCCCCACTATAAAAACAAACGGATGCTTGCCATTTTTAACGGCTACGTCCAAATTTTTGATTTCATTTTCCAAAAGCAAACCGGCATAACTTGGTAAATATTTTGTAATTGCCACAACAGACGCGTTCGCGCGATGAGAAACAGCAAAAGCATCATTAATATAGATATCTCCTAAATTTGCCAACTCTTTTGCAAACCTTGAATCATTTTTTTCTTCCCCATCAAAAAATCTTAAATTTTCCAATAAAAATATATTATTTTTACTCTCCGTAATTTTGATAGTGTTAACACTATCAAAATTAATAAACTCCACATGTTGTTCTAATAGCTTCTCATAAATCTTCACAAACGGTTTTAATGAAAGTTTTTTCTTGTCGCTTGTCGCTTGTCGCTTGTCGCTAATTTTCGGTCTGCCGCGATGAGATAAAATTACAACCTTTGCTCCATTTTTAATTAGATATTCCATAGTCGGCAAAACCGCCTGCACACGCAAATTATCCTTTGAGATATCTTCATCTAGAATATTCAAATCAATCCTAAGTAGACAAATTTTCCCTTTCAAATCTTTTTGTTTAAAATCTGATAAAAATTTCATTTTATTTAATAACATCTACAAAGATAAAATCTTTACTTGAAAGTTTCGTCTTTTTATTTAGTAAATCTTTTCTCATTGCTATTATTATTTCTCCAACTATTTCGCGCCCAACATCATGCCATTTTTTATCATGCATTCTTATACCTTCTTCGTTCCCAATATACTCTAACATTCGACGTATTGTATTAAAAACATCATCCGAACAATACAACCAAGACGTTTCCCATTCCTTTAGAAATTGCTTCTTCAGTTCGGGATTCGCATCAGTCCCAACAAATCCATGAAGATATTTTATTAAATTATTATACTTTTCAACTTTTACCTTAATTTCTGTTTCTGTTCGTAAATGTCGCACACCAAACCAATATGTTATTCCGGAACCAACTAGTGCACTCAAAATTATTGTTATTAAATTATTCATGTAAATATATTTAGATATAAACTGCTTTATTTTAACACCTTTAACATCTTTTCTCAAAAAATGCACTTATATACAAATTCCACGATCGTATAAAATGTACACAAAAAAGGAGAGCCTTGCTCTCCTTTTAATTCACTAATGAAACCAGTGAAATTATGACAACCATTACAACCGCGGCTGCCACCACTGCTAAAACAAGTAAATAAATCATTACAGGATCTATTTTGACCTTATGTTCAGCCACGGCTTTCCCCCTTCTGTAATTGAATAAGTGCATATGTGCTATTTTTTATATACCAAAAATAAAGCAAACATGTCAATCCCAAGTGGTAATAAAGTTTTAATCACCCCAACCCTCTTTTAAAAAGAGGGCTTTTGAAATTTTGATCATTGGAAAATTCATCCGCCAGCTGGCGGATTAAAAATTTTATTCGTTAATGTGGGGATTAATTTTCTGCACAATCCCGTAAATTTCTTCCGGGGAATAAAAGCTGATTACGATTTTTCCGGCTTCACCTTTTTTCTCAATTTTAACTTCCGCGCCAAGCGCTTCTTTAATTCTGTCTTCCAAATTTCTGGTTTCAAGTTCCTGCGCATCTGGATGACTCATCCGCACATCTGTTATCCCAGGTTGTGCGCCAAAATGTATTTGCTTAACTCTGTTTCTGACTTCGCGCACAGTCAAATTATTGGTCAAAATATCATTAAACAATTGTTTTTGCGCAATTGGACTTTCAATGGATAAAAGCAACCTGGCCTGACTTTCATTTATCTGCCCTTTGGACAAGGCGCCTTGAAATTCTGTTGGCAGACTTAAAAGCCTCAAAGTATTGGCGACAACTTCTCTGCTCTTTCCAAGTTGCGTGGCAATTTCCCTTTGAGTCATTCCAAATTCATCCTGCAATCTTGCATAAGATCTCGCTGTTTCAACTGAATCCAAATTTTCACGCTGAAGATTTTCAATAATCGCCAACTCCAAATGATGCGATTGATTATCAACTTGTCTGACAATAACAGGCACTTTTTCAAGTCCTGCAATTTTTGCAGCTCTTAGCCTTCTTTCTCCGGCAATCAATTGATATTCAACTGCCGTTCCGGTTTCAACATCGCTTTCATTTTTTGAAACAATAAGCGGTTGCAAAATACCGTGTTCTCGGATTGAATTCGCCAAATCTTTCAAAGCCTGTTCGTCAAAATTTTTCCTCGGCTGAAACGGATTTGGTTTTATTTTTTCAACTTCAATTAAAAATATCGCCTGACTGGACAATGGCCTCTTATGATAACTTTGTTTGTGCTGCTGATATTCAAAATCATTATTATTATTTTCATTTTGCACTTCGATTTTAGATTCGATTTTAATTTCTGGTTTTGATTCGCTTACTTGAATATTTGACACCATACTTTGAACTTGAGCAGGGGCTTGATTTGGCACTTGAACGTTTTGCCTTACATTTTGAGGAAATTCCCAAGAATACACTCCTTGTTTTTCAGTTGTGGTTGCAGCCTTATCTTGCGCTGGTTGTGAAGCTGCCGACTCAAATTCTTTATGTAAAATTGTTGGTTCTATTCTAGCTTCAGGCTCTTTAATTACATTAACCGGATTGACTTGAATATTTGGCTGTAAATTAATTTGTGGATTTATCTGTGGTTGCAAATTTTGCCCAGCATTATTTTGATTCTGATTATTATTAGAATTCTGATTTGGAATTAATGAATTTAAACCGTTGAACATAAAATCTACCTGAGAATGTCATTCTGAGCCTGCGAAGAATCTTATTACCTAACATAGAGATCCTTCATTTCATTCAGGATGACATCCTTACATTACCCATTTTCCTGACTGATTAT
>Ga0184631_10000069_pt1 | contig 17595 bp, 17 predicted proteins | sample PLM4_90_b1_FD_133160 | JGI IMG/M metagenome (GOLD analysis project Ga0184631, IMG submission 133160) | Groundwater sediment microbial communities from an aquifer in East River, Colorado, USA - PLM4_90_b1 | ecosystem: Environmental > Terrestrial > Soil > Riparian zone | place: USA: East River... | reverse complement strand
TTAGCACCTTGCTTGATACAACGATCCAAAGCCTCATCTGGAGTCGGTTGAACATATTGTAAAAAAGCGTATTCTACGATCTCGCGGCTGCGGCTCATCTTAATCGCTTCCACAACTCGCTTGATTGCTGCATCATTCCCGTTGCCTCTGCTCCCATGCCCCAGAATTATGACTGCTGTCTTCATGCAATCTCCTTCAGACGTGTAAGAAGAAAATTTTTATCATAGACCATCGTAAAAGTCAATTTAATAGTGACCGGCATGCGTTGGGAAGTGAACAATATCTCTAATAAAAATGAGGGGCCAAATGAGTTTCAGGGTAATCCGCTTTCGCCTTTATGGAATGACCGGAGACAAGGAGAATTGATACACAATCGCTGACGAGAGGCTCAAAGGAAACGAAATAAAAATGGCGGGTAACTTTCTCACCCGCCCTGGACACTGTTCACCTTATTTCTTTTTTGTGGCCTTTTTCTTAACTGCTTTCTTTGTCCCGCACTGTTTTCCACATGCCATCAATCATCACCCCCTTAGAAGTATCGTCAGACTCAGAACCAATCAATTTTTATCCCGTTGTAAACAAACAACCTGTACTCCAAATGTCACAATGGGTCCGAAACGACACCAACGACCGAGAAAACGACATTCGACCTATCAGATATTTCGTAGAGCCACTTGAGCATCCTGCACATCCTTCCGGATCTGCTGAACGAGTGCACCAGCGCTGGGAAACTTTTCTTCTCCGCGCAAACGTTTCACAAACGAGACTTCTATTTCCTTACCATAGAGCCCCTCGTGGAAATCAAAAAGATATACCTCTAGTGAAACTGGTCCGGCATCAAAGGTGGGCCTGATCCCGATTGACGCCACACCCTTGATCATTTGAGTTTCAACCTGTGCGAGCACTGCATAAACACCGTGAGCGGGAATAAGCTCATTGACTATTTTAAGATTGGCCGTAGGAAAACCCAGTGTCTGTCCACGGTGCGATCCATGCACGACCTCGCCGTCAACGGCATACCTTCTGCCGAGGAGACCGGCCGCCTCCTCTACACTGCCACTTGATATAAGATCGCGAATGATTGAACTGCTGACCACACTGTTGTTCACCTGAACTGCCTCAACTATGCCCACGTCAAACCCGAAGGTCCGCCCCATTCCTTTCAATGATTCAATACTTCCTTCACGGCCCTTACCAAAAGCATAATCATAGCCGACATAAACCTCACGGACACCTATCTGTTTGAACAGAACATCGCGGGCGAAATCCTCTGGATGCTGCTCAGCAAAGGTCCGTGTGAAGTTGGCACAGATCACGATCTCGATACCTGCCGCGGCAAGGAGCTTCATCTTGCCGTGAAAGGTGTTCAGCATCCTGGGCGAGCGCTCCGGGGCAAGGACCTTAAGCGGATGGGGCTCAAAGGTAAAAACAATGCTCGTCCCGTTGATCTCACGGGCCCGTTCGATCACTTTCTTGAATATCGCCTGATGCCCCAGATGCACCCCATCGAAGTTCCCCAGCGTAAGCACAGGGCTCGGAAGCCGCTCGCTAAAGTTTTTAAGGCCGCGTACAATTCTCATCGCGCACAGATAATCGCACAACAGGACAAAATTGTCAATCTCCCCGTTGCGCCCGCACCTCGCCCTGGCAGCGACCACCTCGAGAAATCCCAGACATGTTAAGGCAGGGTATCGCTAAATTGCAGCGCTCACGCTGTTTTCTCTTGACTTTTCGGGCAAATAAGGCTAATTTTCATTAGATTTCACGGGTGGCCCGGAACCTTACAGGCCATGCACGGAGGGACTCAACTATCCATGTCGTACCAGATAAAGCTGGAGATCTTCGAAGGCCCAATGGACCTTCTCCTGCACCTGATCAAGAAGCACGAACTCGATATCTACTCCATCCCCATCGCACTCATCACCCAGCAGTACCTCGAATATATCGACCTCATGAAGAGCCTCGACATGGAGATCGCTGGCGAGTTCCTGGTGATGGCGTCTACGCTCACGCACATCAAATCCAAGATGATGCTGCCGCCGTCCGAGAACCCCGAAAGCGAGGACGACGGTCTGGATCCCCAGGCAGAGCTCATTCGACGGCTCCTCGAATACAAGAGCTACAAGGAAGCGGCAATATCGCTCGAGGACAAGGAAGAAACCTGGTCGCAAGTGTACACACGGCCTGCCGATGCCTCACCTGACCTCCCATCGGACGACGAACCCCTGCTCTTCGACTTTCACCTCTTCGATCTGCTCGCGGCGCTCAAAGACGTCATGGCGCGGGTGCCTGATGCCGATTTCGAGATCACGGCCGATACCGTATCGATCACCGAGAAGATCTCCCAGATCCTGTCGCGGCTTGAGTCCGTGGACAGCATGCTCTTCGCCGACCTCTTCGAGGGGAGCACGTCCAAAGCCCAGGTGATCGGCACGTTCCTGGCGCTCCTCGAGCTGGTCAAGACCCGGGTGATTAAGGCGTTCCAGGTAGAGCAATTCGGTGCGATCCGGATCATGAAAGCCGTAAACGATCGGCAGAACCGGGACACCGCAACGGGGAATCTGTTCGGATAGGGAAAAACGTTAAATTACAAATATCAAAGCCCAAAGTTCAAATCAAGATCAAAGGTTAAATGCTTTAATGAGTGTTTGCTTTTGCTTATTTGAGCTTGATTTGATATCTGGATTTTGAAAATTGAACTTTTACCAGGTTTACATGAAGCCCGACATCAAAGCACTTGCGCAGGCAAAAAAATTCGGCGATATCGAGACCGCGATCTATGCAGACCGAACGCTCATCGGCGATCTTGTTGCACTCCTCGCTGAAAAGGATGGCGACGTCCGGTCCGGCGTGCTGAACCTCCTGTCGCGCGTCGGGTTCGACTACCCGAACGACACCCGGCCGCACCTGACGACCTTGATCGCGCTGCTCGACGACCCTGATATGTTCATCAAGATCGACGCGGCGAACGCAGTCGGCAACCTGGGCTTCAGCTTCAAGGATGCGGCTTCCAAAGCTGCCCCAAAATTGAAGCTGCTCCTTAATCATGAGCAGAGTCTCGTGCGTCAGGAAGCTGCCTACGCCCTCGGGAACATCGGTTTCGCCCATACGGACCTGGTGAAGGATGCGGTCCCCCGGTTGATCCAGATGCTCGAAGGGGGCGATGACGATGAACGCGAGTCCGCTGCGCATGCCCTGGGCAAGGTGGGCATCAACGCACCGGAGCTGATCAGGGGGATCCTTCCTAAACTCGTGGAGGTGCTCGAGTTCTCGAAAGAGGCGACCTGTGGCGGCGTGCTCTTTGCCCTGGGCGCGATCGGCCTGCACTATCCCCGGGAAGTGGCGGGCCTGGTGCCGCGGCTGATCCAGTATCTGGACAGCGGCAACCCGAACGCGGTCAAGAACGCAGTGGCCGCGCTCGGGAACATCGGCAGCTCCAGCCCGGAGCTCGTCAAGGACGCGATCCCAAAAATCAGAAAGATCATGGAGACCACGACGGACATTGACGTTAAGATGAACGCCAAGGTGGCGCTTGGAAGACTGGGCGACCCCTTGGCGATGCAATAAATCAGTTTTGAGTTTTAAGTTTTTAGTTCTTAGTTGAAAAACTTAAAACTTAAAACTCAAAACTTAAGAAGTAAAGAACTCATAACTTTATTGAGGTTTTTTTAAATTGGAAGATCATCAACTGAAATCAGCGATCGAGGCGCTCGTTTTCTCCTCGGGCAATCCCCTGTCCCTGGACCGGATCAAAGGCGTCTTTGAAGAGGCAACGGCCGGGCAGATCGAGGAACAGGTCCGGCTGCTCCAGCAGGAATATATCGACCGGGGCTCGGGTCTTATGCTGGCCGAAGTCGCCGGCGGATATCAGCTTGCAACGCGGCCGGAGCACTTCGAATGGATACGGAAATTCAAGACCGTAAAAACAACGACCAGACTCTCGAAACCCGCGCTCGAGACCCTCGCCATTGTGGCGTATAAGCAGCCCATTACCCGCTCGGAAGTGGAAGCGATCCGCGGCGTGAACATCGGCGGCATCATGAGAAACCTCATGGAGCGCCGCCTCGTGAAGATCGTGGGCAAGAAGGACGTGCCGGGCAAACCCATGATGTACGGCACCACACAGGAATTCCTCCAGTACTTCGGTTTGAATGACCTCTCCGCCCTTCCGACGCTCAAGGAGTTCCAGGAGCTCGAGGCAGGAGAGGAAGTCATGGAAGAGGTGCCCCTTGTTGAGGGAGAGAACTCAGATACGTCTTCATCCGAGGATGCGGCCTTAGATGAGGCATTGTCCCCAGAGGCGGCTGAACCTGATACACTGACAGCGGCCTCAACCGAGGAGAACGTGTCAGGATGATCGAGCTCCAGGATGCTTTGCGCAAAAAAGAAATTTGGGCCATCGGCGGCGGCAAGGGTGGGATCGGCAAAAGCCTGATCACGGGGAACATCGGCATCACCCTCGCACGCCTTAAGAAAAAGGTCCTGCTGGTGGACGCGGACCTGGGAGGAGCGAACCTTCACACCACGCTCGGTATCGGCGTCCCGGAAACGACGCTCTCGGATTTTCTGAACCATCGCGTCAAGACCATCCAGGAAGTTATTATCAAGACCGGCATCCCGAACGTGAGCCTCGTCAGCGGCGCCCAGGACTTCCTCGACGCGGCCAACCCGAATTTTGCTCAGAAAACGCGCCTGCTGAGACATCTCGAAACGCTGGATGCTGATTATATTCTCCTCGACCTCGGTGCGGGCACCTCGTTCAATATCCTCGATTTTTTCCTGTTCTCGGACCACGGCATCCTCGTGGTACTGCCCGAGCCCACGGCCATTGAGAATGCCTATCGCTTCATCAAGAGCGCCTTCTACCGCAGGTTCAAAAAGGTGGTGGTGAATCAGAATATCAAGGACCTTATCGATGCGGCCATGGACCAGAAGAACAACCTGGGCATTCGCACCCCCTACGACCTCATCGAACGCGTGAAGATGATGGAGCGGGAGGTGGGCGAGATCCTCGAACTCGAAGTCATGAAGTTCCGTCCCAAGCTGATCGTGAACCAGGTAAGGACCAAGAACGACATCCAGATCGGGTTCTCGATGAAAAGCGCCTGCCAGAAATACTTCGGCATCAATGTTGATTATCTTGGCTATGTGGAATACGATGATTGCGTCTGGCAGTCCATCAGGAGCAAACGGCCGCTCATGATCGAGTATCCCTTCTCACGGCCATCGCGCTGCATTGAGCGGATCGTCCACAACCTGCTCAGGAAAGAGCAGCTGACGCTCAGCATGCTCTATTAGGGGAGGATGGTATGATCAAAAAGATAGAGGACCTCAACTACTACGAACTGCTGGAGGTTGGTCCCCGGGCAACCTCCCAGGAAATCCACAAGGCCTACGAGCGGGTCCGGCGGGTGTACGAACCGAATTCCATGGCGCTCTACTCGCTCTTCAGCCCCGAAGAGTCCGCGCTCATCACCCAGCGGATAGAAGAAGCTTACCGGACCCTTGTGTATGATGACAACCGAAAACGGTATGATGCTCTCTTGAAAGGCCAGGACGAACTGCCTGAGTTGCCGCTGCACCTCTCTGAGCCGGAATACAAACTTCGTCCTGTTGAGCCGGCATATCAGCCCCGCCAAATTCAGTCGGCCCTCACGCTGCCGTCGGAGAACCGCTACCTCACTTCTCCGGAATTGCCGCTTCAGCAGCCGACCCCTCAAAATAATGTGCTCGAGCCAATTTCGCCGGTCTCCCAGTTCATCGCGGATTTTACCGGACCCGCAATCAAGATGCTGCGAGAACAGCACAGCTTGACGCTGCGGAATATCGCTGACATGACAAAGATCGGTACCCGGTACCTCGAATGCATCGAAGAGGAACTATTTGACAAACTGCCTGCCCGTGCCTATATCCGGGGGTTCCTCATGCTCTATGCCAAGGCCCTCGGCTGCGAACCCGAGCGGATGGCAAGCGACTATCTCAAGCGCTATGATGCAGCGAAGAAACCAAAATCGAAATAGTCTGTTGCATCGAAGGCGTTCACAGGATCTTTCGCTGTTAGTATCAAACGCACCAAACTTTTCGCTCTGCATTGCTTTGTGCTATAGCTTTATCGATTTTTTTGCGCTTGACCGTTGCCGGAAGAGGGAGTAGGGTTGTAACTGCTTTATATAAGTTAAACGTTTCAGAGATACGGAGGGCTATATGGCGCCAGGAATTTTGGTTTTTATCGAGAACAAAGAGGAAAAATCCTTTTTCGACAATTTACTGAAAACTGAGGATTTCCCTGTTTTTGAGACCCATATTGCCCTCGAAGCGATGAACATCCTTCAAAAGGAAAATATCGGTTTAATCATTGCAGGCAGTATCATGCAAGGGATCGAAGGCGAACGATTTAAGTTGATCGCAGAAAAGATAAGGCCCGGGGTCAATACCGTTCTGATCGGTCCCCTCTCCCGGGAGAGCAACGGATTTCTCATCAACACCGAGGATTTTAAGAACCTCATCCACAATTCCGTCAAAACCGAACAGGTGCTGCGAAGAGACCTGGCGGATGCGAAGCAGCTCATATTTGCACTCGCCGACCGTTTGCTGCAGATCTTCGGAGTCAATGACCGGTATTTTTTCAACAACGACCATCTCGTCGCGGATCTTTCCTTCAGGCTGGCCATGAAGATGGGGCTCGAAGAGAATCTGGCGGAATCCATTCGCCTGGCGGCACTGCTCCGTGATCTGGGAAAAGTCGGTATTCAGCTTCAAATCCTCGAGGGAACCGTCAGGTTGAACCAGAGCGAACTGACGCCTATCAAGGAGCACCCGATCCATACGGTCCAGCTTTTACGACAGATTCAGTTTCCCTGGAACCTGGATTTCATCATCAGCCAGCACCATGAACACTATGATGGAAACGGATATCCCCACCGTTACACAGGGCGGCAGATCTGCATCGGAGCCCGCATCCTCAGCGTCGCAGACGCCTTTTATGCAATGACTACGGACCGCCCTTATCGTAAGGCGCTGTCTCGCGACAAGGCTGTAGAGGAAATAAAAAAGAACGCGGGCAGCCAATTCGATCCTGAGGTTGTTGAGGTCTTTCTTGCTATCCTCAAGGATGAACCGACCGTTAAGACCTCCGATAAGAATATTTTGATCTTTGAACGGGAAAATCATATCGCGGCGCTGATCAAGTTAAGCATGAATGCCGACGAAATGCAGATCTTCCACACGTCCAGCTCCATTGACGCCATCGTATACATCAGGCAAAAGCACCCCGCCCTTGTCATCACCGAGATCGAGGCGCTCCAGCCGGAAGCGACTCCCCGGGTTTCTCATATCGTTCTTCAGATGGCGCTCGCGCAGGAGCGGAGAGTGCTGATCATTACGCCCGACAAAAATTATCCGCGGATCATCGGTGGTGACGTAGACTACATATCACAACCCCTCGATATTGAAAAGTTGACGCAAAAGATCCATGAACTTATCAGCAAAGGCATGCCTTCAACCAAGGAGGCGAGAGAAGGGCTTACGGGAAAGATCGAAGAGTTCAGCCTTCCCGACATTATTCAAATCCTGAGTTTAGGTTTGAAGACAGCCAAGGTAGAGATCGAGGGAGACCGGGAAATCGGCATGCTCTATATGGAGAGCGGAAAGATCGTACATGCCTCTGCAGGAAACCTCCGTGGGCCCCAGGCATTCTTGGAGCTCGTCAGATGGACGACAGGACAGTTCTGCATCAAGCACGGGCAGGTGACGGACGACATCAATGTGACCACGGGCACCAGGAACCTTCTGTTCGAAGCCAATAAACATGTGGACCGGGAGATGACCGCATAGTTTCTCAGAGTACCTCCCTAACTTGTCAGGGTCCTTACACAGGAACTCCCCCCTTCTTTCGTTTTTATTCCGCAATCCGCATTCTTTGATAGGAATACCTCATCTGTTATTCAGATCCCTTTCCTTCCAGATCACGTAGATCGCCGGATAGATAATGAGCTCCAGGATCGTCGAGGTGACCACGCCGCCGACCATGGGCGCGGCGATGCGTTTCATCACGTCGGAACCGGCGCCATGGCTGAACATGATCGGGATGAGGCCGGCGAGGATTACACTGACCGTCATGATCTTAGGCCTGATTCTTTTTACGGCGCCGTGCATAACGGCATCCTTCAGGTCGGCTACAGTGTTCAGTCTTCCTTCCTTCTTCCACTGTTCATACGCAAGCTCAAGATACAGAAGCATCACGACACCGGTCTCCGCGTCAAGCCCCGCCAGGGCGATGATCCCGACCCAGACGGCAATGCTCATGTTGTAGTTAAGCAAATAGAGGAACCAGAAGGACCCCACGAGCGAGAACGGCACCGCGAGCAGCACGATGGCTGTCTTGGTCACGGAACGGGTGTTCAGGTAAAGGAGCACAAAGATGATGAGAGCCGTGACCGGAATGACGAACTTCAGCCGTTCGTGGGTTTTGACGATGTTCTCATACTCACCGCTCCACTGGAGCCGGTAACCCGCAGGCACCTTAACCGCAGCAGCCACCCGTTGCTTCGCCTCGTTTACATAGCCGCCGACATCGCGTCCTGAAAAATCGACATACACATAGGCCGCGAGCAGCCCCTCTTCACTCTTGATCGCAGTCGGACCTTTCACGATCTTGATGTCCACGATCGAGCTGAGCGGAATCTGGAGCGTCCGACCGGTGCGCGTTAAGGGCTGCGACATAAACCCCCGGCCCTCGGCTTCAGGCCCTTCAGACATCACCGGCACGAGCACTCGCTTCAGTTTGTCGATGGTGTCCCGCAGTTCCCGCGAGTAGCGAATATTGACCGGATACCGCTCCCGCCCCTCGATTGTCGTGGTGAGGTTCATCCCGCCCACGGCGGTCTCAATTACTTCCTGGACATCATCCACCGCTAGTCCGTAGCGGGCCGCTTCTTTGCGTTTTACGGTAAAATCAAGAAAATAGCCCGTGGTCAGCCGTTCCGCGTAGGCGCTCCTGGTGCCACGGATGGTCTTGACGGCGTTCTCGATCTCGATCCCCAGCCGCTCGATCTCTTCGATCTTCGGGCCGAGTACCTTGATACCGACCGGCGTCCGAATACCGGTGGAAAGCATATCGATGCGTGCTTTGATCGGCATGGTAAAGGAATTGGCGACGCCGGGGATGGAAAGCACGTCATTCATCTCATTCTTGAGCTTCTCCACATCCATGCCCTTCCGCCATTCGGACTCGGGCTTTAAATTTACTACGGTCTCGAACATCTCCATGGGCGCCGGGTCCGTGGCGGTCTCGGCGCGGCCCGCCTTTCCGAAGACCTGCGCTACTTCCGGGATCTTCATCAGGAGTTTGTCCTGGAGCTGGAGGAGTTTCGTTACAACCGAAATGGAAGGCGGCGGCACCGTCACCGGCATGTAGAAAAGCGTCCCCTCGTACAGGGGAGGCATAAACTCAGTGCCGAGCTTCATAAAAGGATACACTGTCACTGCCATGATGACCACTGCGGCGATGATTACCGTCTTTTTGAACCGCAGCGCAAGCTCCGCCACAGGTTCGTACACCCGGTGCAGGATGCGGCTGATGGGATTTTTCTCCTCGCTTCTGATCTTCCCCCGGATAAAGAGGGTCATCAGGACCGGCGTAAGTGTAACGGCGAGAAAGGACGAGAAGAGCATGGCGAAGGTCTTCGTGTATGCCAGGGGCTTGAACAGCCGTCCGGCCTGCGCCTGGAGCGTGAATACGGGCAGGAACCCGACAGTGATCACGAGGAGCGAGAAGAAGAGCGAGGGCCCCACCTCCTTGGCCGCCTCAATGATGACCTCGACGCGGCTGCCGGGGCGTCCCTGCTTCTCCCAGTCCTCCAGCTTCTTATGCGCGTTCTCGACCATGATGATCGAGGCGTCCACCATGGCACCTACGGCGATGGCGATTCCGGAAAGACTCATGATGTTCGAAGTCACATTCATATAGTACATCAGAATGAACGAAATGATGATGGCCACCGGGAGCGTAAGAATAACGACCAGCGCGCTCGGCAGGTGGAAGAGAAACACGATGCAGACAACGCTCACCGCCAGGGTAAGCTTGATGATCTCCTCCTTGAGCGTTTCGATGGACCGGTGGATCAGGTCGGACCGATCGTAGGTGACAATGATTTTCATGCCCTTCGGCAGGCTCGGCTCGATGACGGTCCTGATCTTCTCCTTTACCCGGTCGATGACGTTCAGGACGTTCTCGCCGAAGCGGACCACGACGATCCCGCCGGCCACCTCACCCTTGCCGTCGAGTTCCGCAATACCCCGCCGGATCTCCGGCCCGAGCTGTATGCGCGCGATGTCCTTTAGGTAAACGGGCGTCCCTCCTCTGCCGGTCCCGACGGAAATATCCTCCAGGTCCTGAAGGGTCTTAATGTATCCCCTGCCCCTGACCATGTACTCCACGCCGGAAAACTCCAGTACCCTTCCCTCCACGTCCTTGTTGCTCTTCTTGACGGCTTCCATCACCTTGTTGATCGGGATGTTGTAGGCCAGGAGCCGGTTCGGGTCCAGAGTGATCTGGTACTGCTTCACGAATCCGCCGATGCTCGCCACCTGGGAAACGCCCGGCACACTCTCAAGGGCGAGCTTGATGTTGTAGTCCTGGACCGTGCGGAGCTGGGCGAGGTCGTATTGCGCAGACTCATCAACGATCGCGTATTCAAACCCCCATCCCACGCTGGTCGCATCGGGTCCCAGGACCGGGTTCACGTCAGCCGGAATCTTGTTCTTGACGGCCTGAAGGTACTCCAGCACCCGGCTCCGCGCCCAGTAGATGTTCGTCCCCTCTTCGAAGATGACATAGATGAAGGAACTGCCGAGATAGGAAAATCCGCGGACAACCTGGACCCCGGGAGCGGCGAGAAGCGTGGCGGTTATAGGATAGGTGATCTGGTCTTCTACGAGGTTCGGACTCCGGCCCGGCCATTCCGTGTAAACGATGACCTGCGTGTCGCTCAAGTCCGGAATGGCATCAAGGGGCGTGTTCTTCAGGGAAAGATATCCCCAGATACAGAGAAAGCCCACCAGCAGAAAGATGATGAACTTGTTCCTGGCGCTGTATTCGATGATTTTCGCGATCATGGATTACCCCAATGCGGAATTCGGAGTGCGGAGTGCGGAATTAAAAAACACATAAAAAGCTCGCCATTTTTTCATTTACTCCGCATTTCGCGCTCGCCACTCCGCCACAATTACTTCACAATCCCTTTGAGCCGTGCCTCGGAGTCGATAAGGAAGTTGGCCGACGCGGCGACCCGTTCATTCAGCTTCAGGCCGCTCAGGACCTCCGCCATTCCGTCGGAGACGACCCCCACGGTCACGAGCCGGGGTTCGAAGTTGCCGTCCCCTTTATCCACGTAGACGATCTGCCGCTCGCCGGTGTCGATGATCGAGTCTTCGGGAACGACGAGTCTCGTCCCCATATTCACATCCAGCTCAAGGTTCGTGAACATCTGCGGCTTGAGCCGACCATCGGGGTTGGGAAGGGAGAATCGCACCTGCGCCGTCCTGGTCTCTTCGGACAGCGTGGGGGAGACGTACTCGACGCGGGCGGTCAAAACCTTACCCGGAAAGTAACTCATCCTGATCTTCGCCGTTTCTCCTTCCCGGACAAGAGGCAGCTCGGACTCGTAGATCTCGGCCACAACCCATACCGTGGACAGGTCGGCGATGTCAAAAAGCTTCTCTCCGGGCATGACGCGCGTGCCGAGCACCGCCGTTTTCTGGATCACCGTGCCGTCCACGGGACTGTTGAGCTTAAGCGTCCGTAGGGCCTTGCCCGTGGTCTCGATCTCCTTGATCTGCTCATCGCTGATGTCCAGGAACCGCAGCCGCTGCCGAGCGGCGTCAATGATCGTTTCATTGTCGCGTGCATACATTTTGCTGAGATCATCGTCGCGGTTACCCCCCTGCGTCTTCCACCGCAGGGTATTGATGAACTCCTGCTGGGTCGCGAACAGCTCGGGACTGTAAATTTCCGCCAGCGGTTCGCCCTTTTTTACGTGGCTGCCGGTGAAATTCACGTACAACTTCTCGATCCAACCTTCGAACTTGGGTGTGACCGTGGCGAATCTCCGTTCGTCGGCTTCGATCCGGCCCACCGTTCGTATGGTCTTCCTGAGGGATTTCCGGGATACCGGCACGGTCTTGAGTTCCATCATCTGCTGTTTATCCAATGGGATCTCAACAGTAGGCACCTCCACGACTTCCTGCTGCTCTTTCGGCTGTTCCTTTACCTGTTTCTTGGCAGGTTCAGGCTGGGCAGGCGGAGCGCCTCCATGTCCGGCGTGCTGGGCAAAGGCGGATTGCAGGCCGAGGCCGTCGATTGCATTGCTGGGAGAACCCGACAGGGGAAAAGACAGAAATGTCCAGACGACACTCATGCATACGATAATTCTGATTACCTTATTTTTTATCATTCGCTTTTCACCGCCATTCCGGAATTACCAAACCCCGCAATTGACTCCATCCGTGCGACAGCCTTTTCCCGCTCGACAACCTGCCCCCAATACAAGGTCTCGTAGTCGAGGAGAGCTTTCAACCTGCTGATGACTGTGATCGCCTCGACTTTGCCGGTCGCATACCCGGCAATGGCAGACTCAAAATCCTGGTAGGTCTTGGGTATCAGGCCATTTTTGTATAATGCCGTTAGTTTTTCCGCTGTCTGGTACATGGTATAGTTGTCCCGTATGACCGAAGCAAGCATCAATTTTGTTCCCTCAAGCTCATGGCGCGCCTCGAAGGAGAGCGATTTTGCCTCGGCCACACCCTGCTGCTGTTTTGATTTGTAAAATAGAGGAATATTGAACGTGGCGGTCAGGCTCCACATGTCTTCGAAGTCCCCGGTCCTTTTATAAACGGTCGCGGCAATGGTGAAATCCGGGAAATACTCTTTGTTCGCCATACCAACCCGCGCTTCCGCCGAGGAAACCATCTTTTCCCTGGACCGCAACTCAGGCGAGTTTTCAAAGACTGTTTTCTGAAGCTCCTCCATGCTGTAAGGAAATACCGTCTGCGCCGGTTCAACGGGTCTTCCAAAGTGAGAGTTGCCGTCCCTGCCGACCGCGGTGCTCAGCATCGCCTCCAGAGACTGGACCTTCTGCTGCAGCATGGTCTCTTTTTCAAGGAGCATGTACTTTTCCGCCTGCGCCATCAACACTTCCTGCTGCGGCGCCATGCCGGATGAATACCGTGCAACGGCCGCGTCTTCGATCCGCGAAAAAAGGGCGGTCTTGTCCCGGATAAGGTCCAGATTCTTGTAGACGAGAAACAACTCATAATAGAGCTCTTTGACCGTGGCAATGGTCTTCTGCCGCGTGGTGCGATACATGGCCTCGATGCTTTCCGCGTCCCTTGTCGCCATGTCCCCTTTTAGCGCTCGTTTCCCGGGAAAAGGAAACATCTGGGACACGGAATACATCCATTGCGCCCCTTGCATCGTGCCGTAGGTGTATGTGTTCCAGCCTTCGTTCTGATATCCGATCATCACCATGGGATCGGGGAGACTTGCCGCCTGCGGGGTCTTGTAGGTCGCCGTTTTCCACCTCGCTTCGCTCGTCAGGAGCTCGCGGTTGTTTTTAAGCGCTTCGTCGAGCAGCGGCCTTAGTTCAAGTACATCCCCGGATTCACCAGCCCTTCCCTGCGCCGCGCTAAAAAGGATGAGCGCGATCAGACAGATCAGGCAATTAAACATGGTTGTCGATCTTCTCTTCCTCACTCCGAACTCCTCACTCCGAACGATTCATGCTATTTCGCGTCCACGGTGAATTTCATCGTCGATGTTTTCCCAGCCCTGGTGATTTTAACCGCGAGATTCCACGATCCGGACATGGAAAGCCCCAGCGTGGCCTTATACTCCTCGCCTTTAAGAACGGCGTCCGTCTTGTAGTTCATTGCGGGCATTCCCTGCATCGCGGGCATGGAGTACTCTATTTTAACCAGTGCATCCTTGACGATATAACCTGCTGCGTCTTTGATAGCGACACTGACAGCGTTGTCGCTCGCGGTAGGCGGGTTCCTGTCGAAGGTAACGGTAACATCATACTCGCCCGCTTTCCTCTGTACCTCGTAGCCCTTTGCATACGCGGCCCCTGCTGCGAGAAGCAGGACCAATCCGATTATAGCAAACTTTTTCATACTATCTACCTCCTCTTTCTGCAATGCCTGATACTGTCATTTATTTATTTTCCTCCGTGCTGGACAGAGGAGCTTGCTCAGCAGCGTTATGGCCATCATGCATGTGCTGATGTCCCTTGTCGGCATGATCCTGTTTGTGCTCAACGTCCTTATGATCCCCGTGACCACCGTGCATAAAAACCATGCCGAATAACATCATCCCAACCATAATCACGACCATAACGCCTGTTACAACTTCGCCTCTTTGATTATTCATTTTGACCTCCTTGGGTAATGTTATGCATTGAACATGCCAAACAGGAGGTCTCGGTTATTCATTGAAATATCAGGAGATTACGAGAATGACAAAAAAGCACTCTCGGCATATTGGAGCGCCTGCTCAACGACTTGTAGTATTTCATACAGCCAACTATAGCACAAAATTGAGAATTTCCGGCAGGAGTATGCTGAGGAGGGTTATGCTAAAACCATCTTACGATGCCGAAATCCATACCGAAGTCCGGGCCACCATTGATCAGGCCCTTGAAGGCACTGCTTCTGATTGCATAATCCACGTTCAGGACATGAAAAAAGCCGACACTGACCTCCGGGGGTTCTGCGCTCCGGGGACCAGCGACCTTCGACCGTCAAGGGAAGTTGCGACGTCCGTTCCGCCGAATACTCTCGATACTCCAACCCCAGAGAAATAGATATCGTTGTACTTGATGGCGGAAGGGTTGCCGTTTTTTATATACCCACCCGTTATCGAAAGTTTGAAGTTCTCTATCCGCTGATGCAAACCCAGGAAAGCGCCGTAATCGGTTTCGCCGGTACCCAGATCCTTGGTTTCATCGGCAGTCGGCAGTTTAAAAGCCAGCGTCCCATTGAGAGAAAAACCGCCGGAGCCTTCAGGAATGAACACCGCGCCGCCGCGCAAAATGACGTCCCCTACGCCGCTCTCGGTCTGACTTTGGCCGCCGGTCTTGTTCGTGAGAGACAAAAACGGCACGGTGACGCTGACATCGTATCTCGGCGCGACATCTCCGATGGTCGAGGAGAGAGAATACAAGCTGGTTGTCGTCGGAGTGCCGAAATCACCTGTTTTGTAACCACCGCCGAGGTCGAGATAGCCGCGGCCCGTATCAGCCGAAACAGTCGAGGGGACCGCGATTGCGCTTAACAAAACTGTAAGCAGGGCGTGAACGGCCAAGTATCGAATGCGGCGGCGCAAACCCCGATTTATATTCCAACCCGTCTTTTGAAAGCTCGTGTTTGCTGCGCCCATAAAAAGCCTGCTATCCACACCCTGCGTCATTTTATTTACTCCCCTTCTGCATGGCATCCAGCTTTTGGTTCATTGACTGCATTTTTTCATGCATCTTTTTGACCGTGCCCTGGTCCATCTTCCCCTGCTCCATGTGCGTCGCCATCTCTTCCATCTGCCCCGCCATCTCGTGCATCATCTTGCCCATGTCCTGCATCATGGCATGGTCTGTAACGGTCTTGTGATCCATGGCATGGGACATCTTCTGCATCATCTCATTCATCTGCTTCATCATACCGGACATGTCGCGCATCATCTCCTGGCTCATCATCTGACTGCCCATCATCTGCTGTGACTGCTGAGAGCCCATCATCCCTCCCGGTTGCTGCTGGCCTCCCGTTCCGCCGCTGCCGCCCATCTGGGCAAATGCCGTTGCCGTCGCCAAACCAATTACCGCTGCTGTTACTACCAGAATCTTTTTCATGATTCATTCCTCCTTTAGTGTGAACTGACATATCAAATACATCGCTTTTTTCCTGCATTGCTTATTCCATTTCTTTTTTTCTCAAATTTGTAATGTAATTGACAAGATGCCACCGCATCTCGTCCGTCAATTCTTTCTTAAACCCCTTCATCACTGTTCCCGCTACGCCGTCTGTAATAACACGGAACATCTCACCGTCAGTACTGCCGTGAATCCGACCCGGGACTGATAGGCCAGGGCCTATGCCCCCTTTTCCTGCTTCTCCATGACAGGCTATGCAATGCTCCTCATATAGTTTTCTCCCTTGGGCGACAGACTTTTTTGTCTTTGCAATGGGATTTTTTATCTTTGCGTATTCCGTGTGCTGATGCTGGTTCGGTTTGTGTGGGTCTTTCATCTCTTCCGCAGCAGCACTACCATATTGAAGACTAAAGAAAACGGAGATTATCAGAAACACGATTATTTCTTTCATTTTTCACTCCTCTCGTCTGCCTGATTGTTATATCTTTGCTTTGGCCCGTTTCCGTTCTCAACTGTCGTCTCGATTTTTTTTCATCACTGCCAGCAACAATTCCGGTGCAATAGATTCAAAAGCCGCCACGACCCTTTGGTCAAAATGAGAACCGCTTTTCTTCCTGATTTCGGAGAGCGCCTCATCATGGCTAACGGGTGAACGGTAAGGACGCTCAGATGTAAGGGCGTCGTACACATCAGCGACGGCAAACAACCGTGCGCCGAGCGGTATTTCCTCTCCCTTCAACCCCTGCGGATAACCGCTCCCGTCGTAGCGCTCGTGGTGAGCGCGAACGATCTCCGCAGCCTCCCGGAGAAAGCCGATCTGTTTCACGATACCGTACCCGGTGATAGGATGAGCGTGTATGATATCCCATTCCTGTTCTGTAAGTCCTCCGGGTTTTAAAAGAATGTGATCCGGCACGGCAATCTTCCCAACGTCGTGTAGAAGAGCGCCGAATCCTATCGCTTTCTTCGTTGCCTCAGCGACGCCGAACCGGTCGGCGAGAAGAAGAGTGTATTCCTTTACCCGCTGGGAGTGGAGCCGGGTATTCCGCTCCCGCAGGTCAAGGGCGGAAACAAGCCCCACAAGGGTCTCCTCATTGGCCTTGGCAAGATCCCTAAGGAGCGACCGCTCGCGGTCGAAGAGGCTCCCCGCGATCAGCCCCACGACCCAGAAGCTGGCGAGTTCTCCCACCTGGTTCGCCTGTTCCATGTAATTCCCCGGCCAGTCAAAAAAAGCATGGAGCGAGAAAAGAAAACTCACCGAAAGCGTGGTGTATACGCTCCCTCTGAAGCCGAACCAGACCGCCGCCATGACGGGGGGGAGAAAGTAGAGTTTCCGGAGAACAATGTGAACCATGTGGAGATCATGCCGGTCCGTGGGAATGACAAAGTGAATGATCGCCGCACTCACCGTGATGAGAACCAAAACGGCGATCTTCCTTGTCTTACTGTTTGCAAGTGTTGGCATTTCGTTCCTCAAAATATCATCTGATATTTCATGCGGTCGAAGCGAAAACGTCCGTACGTTCACTTGCCGCTCGACGCGCCGGACATCCTACAGTATCATGGCCAGCATCATAACCACCATCTGAGTTCTGACGATACGCTTTTTTTCACTCCGGAGCACCCCTCATCACTTTTACTATTAATAGTGCATATCGCGTACCAAACATAGGCGAGA